>RCNC010000100.1_pt1 | contig 44662 bp, 38 predicted proteins | sample 2041301 | NCBI WGS metagenome assembly RCNC01 (sample SAMN09708231, study PRJNA481090) | Marine sediment metagenome, whole genome shotgun sequencing project. | biome: marine sediment; feature: ocean; material: sediment; isolation source: Sewage treatment plant 13A marine sediment (STP13A) ...
CCACCTACCATCAATATCTTTTTATATTTTGTGAAAAGGTCTGGTAATAAGTTTAATACGTCCATTTCAAACATGCTTGCATTGAAATATTCATGCACTGATTTATTTCCAATGAAGTGGTGAACGGCTCTTTTTAGCTGATCTTCATCTGGGGGGGCTGAACCTACTTTCAACTCGGTATAGATCTGACGTGAATCCGCAGAAATAATTTCTGTATTTAGCTTTTCTGCCAGCCTAATCCCTAGTTCCGTTTTTCCGGAAGCGGTAGGACCTAATATCACTATTAATAAGTTTTTCATCGGGTGAAGTAGAGTAATCCTATTGGCCCTTTAAAATTAGCGAATGAAAGCTAATACAAAAAGCGAATAAACAGAAATCTTTTTATTAACCGATGATTATGTTTGGGTTAGTTGCTAAATATTCAGGTCATCCAGTGATTGAAACATATCATCATCACTAATATCATCCTCATTTTCTATAATATCTGCGATGTCATTGGGAATCATATCAGGCATCATAACTTGCTCTGGAACCGTTCCCTCCAAACGAGTACATTTTGGATAATCCAGGGAGCCATTTTGCTTATTTATGGATACAAGCTCAATATTAAAAGCTCTTTCAAAGAAAAAATCGTGAATATACAAAAGCCGGCTTTTCTCAATGTTTAAATAATCCTCTAACAGGGTAGTATCCATTTTTAACATGCCATTCCCATTTCCCTTATCACTGAACATTTCAAAAAGTGTCACTTCTTTCTCTTTTTCCCACTTGTAATTTGTAAGATAAAAGGAAGCCATTTGACTGGTGTCATAATTTAACTCTTCCTGAATGCTCTTATGAAAATCATGGAATGTATGATCAGATCTTAACTCAATCTCTAGAACAAAATCCTCTGCCTCCTGTGAGATGGCCCTGAAAGTGTAAATGTGCATGGTTCAATTACAAATAAAATTCTGTATATAAATATACGTATTTTTGAAAAAAGGTTGTGCCTTATAGGCAATTTATTTTTGTACTGAAATCAAGAAATTTATAGTATCCATATTATCAGAATAATCCCATAGATCAGGGTGCTGTGATTTTCCAAAAGGAACAATATTTGAGACATTACCACCTGTTACACATTGAATTTTCTCCCTATTAAAGTACAGAATATCATCCACTTCCTTAAGTGTATGATAATATTGAAAGTACAAAACCGCGATAGGGGAGGATATCTCATCAGATTTCTTTAGGATTATGAAGCCATTGTCAATCACTTCAAGCTTATCCATCTTATAAAGAGCTGATTGATAGATGAAGTTATTCATGTATGCTTTGTGCAAACTAACATCCTTATATTTATTGATTGCTTCCAGGAGCAAATTAAAGTTATAGCCTACTGGAATATATAGTTTAGATGTATTGCGACAGCCCAATCCAAAATACATAAAAATATCATCAGACAGGACTTCCAGGTCAGCTAAGCTTTCCCCGCCATCAAGAATTGTTACTCCATTTCGGTTTTTTCGGATCAAAGTTGACAAGCTTTGGTATTCATACCTAAAATAACGGGCAGTATTATTTGAACCGGTAGCAATGAGGGCATCAATGTCTTTAAGTTCTGCTGGGTCAAAGGAAATGAATGTTTGAAATTTGGATTCAATCTCAATTAGAATTTCAGCGATCAGCTGCATTAAGTTACCCTCCTTTGATGATGTTTTGGCTATGATATAATTCCCTGTAATGAGAACTGAGATAAAGTCATGAAATCCAACAAAGGGAATGTTGCCAGCCATAATCACACCAATCCGTTTCCCACACTGATGTTGCATTGAATCAGTATAATGACTTAACCACTTTCTAATATTCTGTTCCTTTATCGAAAGGGCAATGGAATTCAAGGCAGAATCTATGAAATAGTCAGTAAACCATTGGTTTGATTGGGTCGATTTTTCTTTTGTTTCCCTATAGATTGTTCTCCAATCAGATTTTACGGCAACTTGCTTATTGCTTATTTTACCTGATGCCAGCCACTGCAAAACTTCTCCTAATTTTGAAAAACAAGTAATTCTTTCCTCAAGTGACAGTTGCATTCCTATATGATTTGCAGCGAAGTTATTAACTATTTTCGAATGAAACCAATTTGATTACAACCTACTTTTATGTTTTATAAAGTATGGGGTAAAGTATAAACCTGAGCAATTCAGTAAGAACCGGTAGGGTTTGGACTCCAGCGGGGAATTTTGGATTCTTAGCTGTGCGGTAATAGAAAGATATCCCAATTGGACTAAAAAACTCTACTTATTTAATTCGCCCTCAAAATGAAGATCTTCCCTGATTTTTTGTACTCTTTGATACGCAACCAGAGAGATAGAAACGTAATCTTTTGCAATCATTTCTTCTTCTGAAAATTCAAAACCACTCTTATCTAAAAACTTTTCATAATAATCTAAGGCCTTTTTCTTTTGGTTAAGATAATGATCATACACAGATCCTATATTATAAAGAACTGTATATTCCGAGGGATCAAATTTATAGGCCAGGAAATAATTATCAAGTGCCTCCTGGTATTTTCCCGAAAAGTATAAACTCCCGGCAATGTATTTATATACCGATGCGACTATCGTTGGAGTAGGTTCCATTAATTCCTGAGTGAGCCGGAAATATTGCAAGGCTGTATCGTATTGTTCAATGCCATGGTGTGCCATCCCCAGGTAGTAAGAATTATTGGCTGTGCTATCCAAATGAAAAACTTTCTCCATAATCGGTATGGCTGACTTTTCCTCTTTATTATAAATGAGAGATATGCCCAGGTATTTAGCAGTAAATACAGAACTATCACCATATGTGCGTGCAAGGCTGAATAGATCTATAGCAGGCTTGTAATTCTGCATAAGGTAATAACAATACCCCTCCAGACTGATCAAAGGAGTACTGGTACTGTCATGCATCCTACCCAGTTTTACAACATTTAAAGCCTGTGCATAATCTCCTTCTTTGTTGAGTAGCGTAGTGAGTTTTGCGATAAGGCCCTGGTCCCGGTTGTTAATATTGGTAGCAAGGTGCATATACCAGGTAGCCTTTTTAAGTGAGTCGATGTTCTGATAAGCCATCCCCAGCTCTTTATTGAATGCATAGTTGCCAGGATCCTCTTCCAGCAATTCAAGGTAGACAGGAATCGCCATCCTGTATTTTTGACCATTGTAATATGATTTGGCTAGCTCAATTCGAGCAAGTGTTTGAGTACTATCATTTTCAATTATTGACTGGTAGATAGCTGAAGCTTTCGCATGGTCACCCAGTTTTGAGTAGGCCTGGGCTTTTGCATAATGTACAATAAGATTATCCGGGTAATATTTTTCTGATTCTTTAAAATTGTATAAGGCTTGCTTGTATCTCATTAGCTTTAATTTTGCCTGCCCCATTGGAGTCCAGGCCCAGGTAGCTGTGCTATCCTTGAGTAAAATTGCATTACATCGATAAATAGCTTCTTCATATTGCTGATTCAGAAGTAAGATTGAAATGGAATCCTCCTGACTTAACTGCTGACTAAAAATGGAGAAGGAAATCAGTGATAAAATTGATACAATAAAATATTTCATTTGAATTAGGATTATTGTTTACAATTTAAGAAAAAAAAACCACACCGGTGTGCTAGGTGTGGTATTCTTAAACTTAACTGTCCTCTATTGCAATGCAAAGTTAATGGGAAAAGTATACTGGACACTTACATTTATTCCTCTTTGTTTGCCAGCTTTCCAATTAGGAGAAGACTTAATCACCCTTAATGCTTCTTTGTCAAGTACAGGATCCACACCTCTTTTGATGGATACATTAGACATTTCACCGTCCTCATTAATGATGAATTCGATAAAGACCTTACCTGAAATTCCATTTTCTTTAGCAATTTTGGGGTATTCAAGATTTTCACCAATGTATTGACGGAATTTTGCTCCAGTATTATCACCCTGGAATTCGGGCATCTCTTCTACAACGAAAAATACTTCATCTGTTCCATCAGTACTTGAGACTTCATTTTCAACGGCCTGTACTTCTGTTTCCTGATTTAGCTCAGGAAGTACTTCTGAATTACTTGAACAAGAAAAAATAAATACCAATGCAATCAGAACAGGGACTGTTAATAACAGTTTGAGATTTGCAATACGCGAACTTTTGCTTTTTGTCATCATGATGATTCGTTTTTTAATTAAAGATTTATTGAAATTATTCCCTACAGGAAAAAATTGAATGCCAAATATTTGATTCATAATAAGGTTTTGATACTTTTCAAGCTGTGTACCTTTTTGAAGGACTAAGGAATCGGCTGTGTACTCGTGAATTTCTTTATAAGAAAATCGGTAGAGCCACACAATTGGATTAAACCATTGAAATACAATAAGTAATTCGGAAATAATAAGGTCGAAAGTGTGTAATTGTCTGATATGAATCTTTTCGTGGTCTAAGATCTCGTCTTCCTCCAATTCATCAGTATAATCAGCTGGCAGAAAAACCCAGTTAAAAAATGAAAAGGGGGAAATGTTTTGTTGAATTCGTATAATTCTAATATTTCCGAGTTTGATCGATTCCCCATTTTTTACCCAGCTCCATATTTGATATAAACGAAAGAGTAGAATTCCGCTGAAAAAACTAACACCAACTAAGTATATTACCAAAAGCAAGCTCACTGATTTTGCCAGTAATATGCTGCTTACAGACTGGCTATAACCCGGTGTGATTAATATCTCTTCCAACTGAACAAAAAAAGCAATAGAACTGGTCCCTGAATTCAGTGTGATATTTATTAAGGGAATAATAAGTGAGATGAGTATAGACAGAGTCAGGTACAACCTGTTCCGATTGAAATAAGTGTCCTTTTTTAGGAAAACCCAATAGACTATGTATAACAGAGCAAGACTTACTCCTGACTCAAATAAGTATTGAATGAAACTATCCATTTTTTTGTTTTTTTATTTCTATTTCCATGAGTTTGTGGATTTCTTCCATCTCACTTATACTGATACTCTTTTCTTTGGCAAAGAAAGAAACCATCTGCTCAAATGAGTTGCTGAAATAGTTTTTAACAAAACCTTTCATATGACTACGAGTATAATCTTCCTTTTTTACAAGCGGATAGTATTTATGTGTTTTACCATAGGCAATGTAGGAAACAAAACCTTTTTTCTCGAGTATGCGCACTATTGTTGAAACAGTATTATAGGCAGGCTTTGGTAAGGGTAGCTTTTCAATAATTTCCTTTACGAAAGCCTCCTCCAGCTTCCATAGGACTTGCATGATTTGCTCCTCTGCTTTTGTAAGTTCTTTCATCTGTAATAATTTTTAACATTACAAATGTATAACTAAAAGATTAGTTATACAACTAAATTGTTAGTTAATTTAAGAAAAAATTTACAATGAGAAGATAATCAGTTATTTGTGAGCTTGATTATTTTTTGATGGATAGATCAGGCGTTTTTTGCCTTAATAAGGTTTAATGCTGAACCCGCTTTGAACCATTTTATCTGATTTTCGTTGTAGGAATGATTTACCTTAAATTCCTCTTTTGATCCATCTCCATGATGCAAGACTACTGTTAGTTGCTTTCCGGGGGTAAAGCTGGTGAGGCCTAGAATATCTATACTGTCATTTTCCTGGATCTTATCATAATCATCCGGATTGGTAAAAGTCAGGGCAAGCATTCCCTGCTTCTTCAGGTTGGTTTCATGTATACGGGCGAAAGATTTCACCAGAACCGCTTTTACTCCAAGGAATCTTGGCTCCATGGCAGCATGTTCCCGTGATGAACCCTCGCCATAGTTATGATCTCCAACTACTACGGTGGATATATCTGCTGCCTTGTAAGCTCTTTGAACCTTCGGAACTTCTCCGTATTCACCAGTTTGGGTATTCAGTACAGAATTGGTTTTCTCATTGAAAGCATTTACCGCACCTATTAGCATATTGTTGGAAATATTATCCAGGTGGCCCCTGTAGCGCAACCATGGACCTGCCATTGAAATGTGGTCAGTAGTACATTTCCCAAAAGCTTTAATCAACAGTCTTGCGCCCATAATATCTTTTCCATCCCAGGGCTTAAAAGGGCTTAAAAGTTCAAGTCTTTCTGAGTCAGGAGATATCTCAATTACTATACCTGAGCCATCTTCAGCTGGGGCCTGGTACCCAGGGTCTTCCACTGCAAATCCATTTGGTGGAAGTTCCCAGCCCGTAGGAGGATCCAGCATTACTTCTTCTCCCTTATTATTTATCAATTTATCTTTTAAAGGATTAAACTCCAATGTTCCTCCAATTGCAAGAGCTGTCACCATCTCTGGGGATGCTACAAAAGCATAAGTGTTTGGATTTCCATCGGCACGCTTGGCAAAATTCCTGTTAAAAGAATGAACAATTGTGTTTTTTTCCTTTTTATCTGCTCCTTCACGAGCCCACATCCCAATACAGGGTCCACAGGCATTGGCAAAAACTCTTCCACCTATTTTATTAAAGGTGTCTATAAATCCATCTCTTTCAATGGTATATCTTACCTGTTCCGAGCCAGGAGTGATGGTGAAAGCAGATTTTACTGTAAGTCCCTTTTCTTCAGCCTGCTTTGCAATCGAAGCGGCTCTTGAAATATCTTCATAGGATGAGTTGGTACAGGAACCAATAAGACCTACCTCAATTTTCATGGGCCAGCCATTCTTTTCTGCTTCCTCCTTCATTTCAGAAATAGGAGTGGCTTTATCCGGAGTAAATGGTCCGTTAAGATGAGGTTCCAATTCATCCAAATTTATTTCAATTAATTGATCAAAATACTTTTCCGGGTGAGCATATACTTCCGGATCAGCCGTCAGGTGCTCTTTTACTTCATTGGCAGCATCAGCCACATCATCCCTGTCTGTAGCTCTTAAATAGCGCTCCATTGATTCATCATATCCAAAGGTTGAGGTAGTAGCACCCACTTCAGCACCCATATTACAAATGGTTCCTTTGCCTGTAGCAGAAAGTGATTTTGCCCCTTCTCCAAAATACTCTATAATAGCACCCGTTCCACCTTTTACAGTTAGGATTCCAGCCACTTTCAGAATAACATCCTTTGGTGAAGCCCAGGTATTTAACTTGCCTGTAAGTTTTACCCCAATTAATTTGGGGAACTTAAGTTCCCAGGGCATGTCAGCCATTACATCAACAGCATCGGCACCCCCAACACCAATGGCAATCATGCCCAGGCCGCCAGCATTAACTGTGTGTGAGTCAGTGCCTATCATCATACCTCCCGGGAATGCGTAATTCTCAAGTACCACCTGGTGAATAATTCCAGCACCGGGTTTCCAGAATCCAATGCCATATTTATTGGTAACTGTACTTAAAAAATCATATACTTCCTTATTTGAATCCTGTGCAACCACCATATCAGCTTTCGAGTTCAACTTTGCCTGAATAAGGTGATCAGCATGAACCGTGGAAGGTACTGCAGCCACCTTTTTTCCCGCCTGCATGAATTGAAGCAATGCCATTTGTGCTGTGGCATCCTGCATGGCTACCCTATCTGGTCTGAAATCAACATAATCTACACCTCTTTCATATGATTTTTCAGGATATATTGAATCCAGGTGTGTGTATAGTATCTTCTCAGATAGTGTGAATGGTTTTTTAACTGTTTCTTTTGCCCGTGTAATCCGGTCATTCATTCTTGAATAGACCTGCTGAATCATCTTAATATCGAAAGCCATATTTAAAATATATTTATTGTTTTTGAAGTTTTACAAAAATATAAAATATATTATGAAATATTCCAATTATAGTTTGACAAAGAAATTGCACCTGTAATCAGTTTTTTCTGTATTTATTTTATTAACTTTATTTTTTAATTAATTATTTATTTTTTCTATTAAATTAATGAAACTCGGACTATTATTTGAGAATTTTAATATTTCTTTTAAGTCGATAAGAGCCAGTAAGGTACGTGCTGTCCTCACGATACTTATTATTGCTATTGGTATCATGGCATTGGTAGGAATTTTAACCGCTATTGAATCCATAAAAAAGTCAATAACCGACCAATTTACCCTGATGGGTGCGAATACTTTTACTATTGAAAGCAGAAGTATGAATGTTCAGGTGGGGAATAGAAGGTATAGGAATAAGAACCATGCAAGAATAAGCTACCGTGAGGCGATGACTTTTAAGGATGATTTTAATTTTCCGGCAGCTGTCTCGGTAAGTACAAATGCTACAGGTAATGCTACCATTAAGTTTGGCTCCAAAAAGACCAATCCTAATATATGGGTGTTGGGAGGGGATGAAAATTACCTTATTACTTCAGGGAATGAAATTGAAAAAGGAAGGAATTTTTCACTTCACGACATAGAAACTGGCAGAAATTCAGCCATTCTTGGAAGTGATCTCATAGATATTTTATTCGAAAAATATGAGGATCCTATAGGGAAGATAGTTTTAATTGGAGGAGGAAAATATAGGGTGATTGGAGTATTGAAGTCTAAAGGGGCAAGTATTACAGGCCTTGATAAGATTTGTATTCTTCCAGTTACAAATGTTCGGTATAATTATTCCAGACCCAATATGCGTCATGATATAAATGTAATGCCTGATGATTCCAAATTATTTGACATGGCTGAAAGTGAAGCAGAAGGTATTTTTCGAATTGTAAGAGGTTTAAAGGCAACGGATGAAAGCGATTTTAATATTTCGAAAAGCGACAACCTGGTAGAAATATTACTGGAGAATATAAAATTTGTGACTATAGCAGCTACCATGATTGGTCTAATAACCTTATTGGGAGCAGTGGTTGGTTTAATGAATATTATGCTGGTTTCAGTAAAGGAGCGAACAAAAGAAATTGGGATTCGAAAAGCAATAGGTGCGAAATCAAAGACCATAAAACAGCAATTTCTATTTGAAGCTATCTTAATAGGGCAGCTAGGTGGTATATTAGGGGTGTTTCTTGGGATACTTGTGGGAAATCTTATGTCATTGCTAATTAAAACATCTTTTATTGCACCTTGGGAATGGATCATTGGAGGCTTGGTAGCCTGCTATCTTGTGGGAGTTGTTTCTGGCTATATTCCTGCTGTAAAAGCTTCAAAACTAAATCCAATTCTCGCATTGCATTATGAGTAAATAAATCCTTTTATTTTTACTTGATAGGTTATGGAATCTATTCATCTTAAAGAAACTGCTATTACCCCGGAAATAAAATTTGACGCGCAAACTGGAATTCTATTGGTCAAAGGCCGCTCAATACCGGAAAATCCCAAAGATTTTTATTCTATTTTAATAGATTGGTTATGTGACTATTATAAATCACCCAATGATATTACTGAGTTTTGGTTTGAGATGGAATATGTTAACAGTGGTTCATCGAGGTTCATTCTGGAGATCTTACGACGCGTGAAGAAGTACCGGGATGACGGAAGTAATACCGTAGTAAAATGGCTCTATGAGGAAGATGATGAGTCTATTCAGGGCCTGGGTGAATACTACAGGGACCTTATTCAAATTCCCATTGAACTGATCCAGATTATCTGATTCTACTTTTCCTGCAAAACAAAATAAAAAAAAGGCCCCAATGAGGGCCTTTTTTATCGATTTAAGATATATTTCTTAGAATAACTTTATTGCCAGGTCAACTACTCTAGCAGAATAACCCCACTCATTATCATACCATGAAAGAACTTTTGCAGTTTTTCCATTCACCATAGTTAATAAAGCATCGAAAATAGATGAATGTGGATTTTTAATGATATCAACTGATACAATGGGATCTTCAGTATACTCAAGAATTCCTTTCATTGGACCTTCAGCAGCTTCTTTAATGGCAGCATTGATCTCTTCCTTAGTGGTTTCAACCTTCAGATTAACAACAAGGTCAACAAGTGAACCAGTTGGAGTAGGAACCCTAACCGCTAAACCGTCCATTTTACCTGCCAGTTCAGGAATAACTATACCAACAGCTTTTGCAGCACCAGTGGTAGTAGGAATTTGAGAAACAGCAGCTGATCTTGCTCTTCTTAAGTCAGAATGAGGCATGTCAAGAATCACCTGGTCATTTGTGTAAGAGTGAATGGTTGTCATTAAACCATTCTCAATACCAAACTTATCGTTCAATACTTTGGCAACTGGTGCAAGGCAGTTAGTAGTACAAGAAGCATTTGATACACACTGATCTTCAGGTCTCAATGCATCATCATTAACACCAAGTACAATCATATTATCAATAGTATCTTTTGAAGGAACAGTAAGAATAACCTTTTTTGCTCCATTTTTCAGGTGATCACCATAGCCACCTTTTGGACTTTCCTTAGATCTAAATACACCGGTTGACTCAACAACAACATCAGGTGTTTGTGTCCATGGTATAATTGCTGGATTTCTTTCTTCGTGAACCGCATAATGTTTACCGTCTACAACAATCCCCTGGTCATCAAATGAAACTTCTCCTTCATATCTTCCTTGAGTTGAATCATATTTTAACAAATGTGCAAGAGTTTCGTTATTTGTAAGGTCATTAATTCCTACAACCTCAAGCTCAGGTCTTTGTAATGCAAGCTTAAATACATTCCGTCCAATTCTGCCGAATCCATTAATGGCAACTTTAATTTTTGACATAGTTCTAATCTTTATTTAGTTAAAAAATCGCCCAAAATTAGACAATAAAATTCAATTGATCAAGTAATAATGTTTATGGATTAGTTTATTTGTTAAAAAAATAACAGTAAACATTTTTCAACGTAATTATTTTCCAATTCCGTATCCACATCAAGAAATATCAAATATATGATTGTTAAAATGGGAGAGGAGTGAAGGATTTCTATAAATTAGAAGCTCCCTGATTGATTTTGATTGTATTGGTTTTTAATTTCAGACTTTGGATCAATAATTTTTCCGAATGAAAAACTTACATACATAGCAGGGAATATCCATCGGTTATCATCAGAGGCCATAATTGGAATTTTCTTATAGTAGGCATCCACTGTCACCCCAACCTCTAATACACTGATCCTGGGATCTTTTTTGCCAAATTCAAAGTTAACGCCAAAACGGCCATAGAGTCCCGGTGCTATTTTCAGTTCACTAAATCCTTTGAAGAAACTGGCCCGGCTTAGTATATCTTCCGGGGCGTGAAGAGTTGGGTTGAATTTTTCTGTAACAATAATATAATTACTTGGTGTGGTTTGAACAAAAACTTCATAATAGACGGGTTTATAAAACCCTAAAGAAAGACCACCAGCATAAATAAGTCGAACAGCTATTCCACCTTTATCAACTTTCTTAAACATAATCCTTTGAAATCCAATTCCACCCTGTAAATTGAAGAAGAAATTTTCTTTACCAAAAACAAAACTTTTGTTACCGGGGAACCAGGGATTAGAGATACGAATTTCCTTTGGATGCTTAACAATGTTAAATCCGCCTTCAAATACCCTTTGATTGAAAAAGTTTATTCGTTTGGCGTATCTATAAGTTGCTCCATAACCAATTGAACTGAGAACACCTCCATAAGTCCGTTCATTTCGATAAAACAGCTTTTGCTGGTCATCTATTTCCCCCTGGGAATAAGCCTCAGAACAAAAAATTATGAAGAAAGTTAGTATATATAATAACTTCTTCATAAATGAATGAAATAAACAGGGGAAGCTTCCAAACAAGAAGAAGCTTATCAGGAAATGTTACTTACCTGACTGGTTCAGCCATTTTCAGCAGGCTGTTCTGTATCTGCTTGTGTATATGCTGGGCAAACCTCGTTGTTGCAAGAAACAAATACACTTCCAAGTAACATACAAACTGCTGCGATTATGAATAACTTCTTCATACTGGAATTTCGTTTTTAGCTTTAAAATCGCTTCCTTCCTTAGAAGCAAAGATAAACTAATTTAAAAAAGAAAACAACTGTCATCTGTTTTCATACTTCCTCTTATTGTTATCATAACGAAAGTGTAAGAACAGATATTGTTTATTACGCAGTATGGGTAAAAAGGTTACTTGATAAGATTATTGCAAAAGTGGGAAGAGACGAAATATGATAGTCTCTTCCCATTAATGTTTTACTTGTCAGGAGTTTGTCCTGGGGTCCATGGGGCACCCATAGATTTCATTTCTTTCTGTATAGCAGTTATCTCCGTTTCACTCTTATTAAGTTGGTCGATAATTGGAGGCAGTTCTTCCATAAGAATAGAATAGGTGTCTTTCTCAGTTTGGGTAATGGCAGTTGTAGAACTGCTGTGTGTATAGGAAAGATATGACAATCTTCTATTCAGAGGCATTGGACCGGGAGGAACTTCCTCAAAACTAGCTTTAGGTCTGTGTCCGCTAAAAACAAAATTAACCTCATCAAGTTCTTCTCTTACCTTTTTTGTCCTGGCAATAAGATCAGGAGTGGCTCCTGACCATTGATATAGCGTTTGAAGAATTGTTTCGGTCTGGTTACTAAGCTCTCCGGCAAACCTTGTTGTTCCTTCAATTTTTTTAGCAAGTTCAGCTACTTTAGTTTGGAACTCAACCAATTCTTTTCGATCTGCAGGCAAACTTGTGTTTTTTAGAGCTACCACATTGAATTCAATAGGATCTACAAGCTTGCTAACTTCCCCATCCACGGATTTTTCAAGCCCTACTTTATAAATTCCAGGCATAACCAGATAGCCACTTCTTCCACCGTCTGCCACTGGATTGAAAGCATTGCCTCGCAATGATACGGCTCTGGGAGAGTCATTCCTGAGGTTCCAGGTAAATCTCTTAATGCCCTTAGATGTGGTTGTACGAAGTATCTTTACAACTTTATTATCCTGGTCATATATTGTGAAAATCAAATGCGGCTTTTCTTCCTTAGCTTCAGTACGCAACTCATCCCAACTTAAAACATCGATTTTCTCACCATTTTCAAACTGGTCTTTTTCCTTTTTTTGTCTTAACTGTTTTTGTGTTTTTGGGGCTTCTTTCAGGTAATAAGTAAATGTTGCACCAAAATCAGGATTCTTAGCCAAATAGGGAGTAGAGCCTTGTCCGTATAATCCGCCAGATTGAATATACATTAAGGCATCTTTAACTGGAAAAATTGCGGCCTCCTGGTCGAGCATTTCCATTTTAAAGTTTCTGAGAGGAGTATAATCATCCAGGATATAGAATCCCCTTCCAAAAGTGGCAATTGCCAGGTCATTTTCCCTACGCTGTATGGCGATATCACGGACAGCAATAGTTGGCATCCCAGACTTGAATTTTACCCATTCCGCACCACCATCAATAGAAAAGAACATACCAAATTCAGTACCAACGAAAAGTAATTTGGCATTTACATAATCCTGTTCAATTGAATGAATTGTTCCATTCTCAGGCAGATTGTTTGAAATGGATGTCCATTTTTGGCCCTTATCAGTACTTTTTAATATATAAGGTTTAAAATCATCCCTTTTACGGTTGTCAAATGAGGCAAATACAATGTTCTCATCAAACTTTGAGGGGCAGATATCACTTACATAGGTGTATTCAGGTACTCCTGTAAACGAATTGTACTTTGTCCAATCCTGGCCGGCATTTTCAGTAACCTGAATGACTCCGTCGTCTGAACCAGAATAGAGGAGATCTTCTTTCACTTCTGATTCAGCAAAAGAAACAAGGGTTCCAAACTGGGATGTTGAAACGTCCTTTTGAATAGCATCACTGCTCCAATATTTGCCCATAACCTTCCAGGCGTTTCTGTCAAGCTGGGCAGTTAAATCATCTGAAATGACCGACCAACTGTTCCCCCTGTCATCGCTTCTAAAAACTTTATTTGCGGCAACATAGAGTCTGGTATTTTTATGCGGGCTGATGATCATTGGGGCATTCCAGTTCCATTTATAGGTGTCTTCTCCTTTTCTGGGTTGTGGTTTAATATTTATTGTTTCACCACTTCGTTTATCGTATCGCACACTATTTCCATATTGCCACTCAGAGTATACAATATTGGGATCTGTTGGATCAATAGCCTGCCAAAACCCATCTCCGCCCACTGTTACAACCCATTCTCCATAGCCTACTCCAGCATGGCTAGTATTCCTAACAGGTCCACCAAAACTGTTGTTGTCCTGGGTACCACCATATACATTATAAAAAGGATAGTCGTTATCAACTGCAACTCTGTAAAATTGCGTTACAGGTAAATTGGATTTAAATACATAGTCTTTTCCACCATTGAATGACTCATATAATCCGCCATCTCCACCAATAATAAAATGTTTGGTGTCATTGGGATCAATCCATAATGCATGGTCGTCAACATGACGTGCATTATTTCCTAGAGAACTCCAGGTCTTCCCACCATCAAGGGTATATTGAGAAACTGTTTCTACACTATAAACTTTATCGGCATTTACTGGATCACAATAAATTTCATTGTAGTATTGCCCGCTAGCTGAATGACTGCTCATTTTTTCCCAGCTTACACCTTTATTTGTGGACCGGAAAAATCCTCCTTTTTGATCTCCAGCCTCAATAATAGCATATATATAGTTTGAATTAACAGGTGAAACAGCAATTCCGATACCTCCTACATGCCCTGATGGCAAACCACCGGAAAGTTTGTTCCAGTTTTTTCCTCCATCAACAGATTTATAAATAGCGGATTCAGGACCACCGCCAATTTTTGAAAAGACGTGCCTTCTTCGTTGTTCAGCAGTAGCATACATAATATCCGGGTCACATGGGTCAATTAACACATTATTTATCCCGGTATTTTCACTGATCTCTAAAACCTTCGTCCAGTTTTTTCCACCGTCTGAGGTTTGATATAAGCCGCGGTCTCCTCCTGGCCCCCAGGCAGATCCTTCCGCTGCAACAAAAACAATATCAGGGTTTCTGGGATCAATAGCAATCATACCTATCTGCCGGGAATCTTTCAAGCCCATGTTTTTCCAGCTATTACCTCCATCAACTGATTTATATATACCATCTCCGTAAGCCAGTGCTCTTTGATGGTTGTTTTCCCCGGTACCTGCCCAAATTACATTTGGACGTTTTGGATCCATTGCCAGGCAGCCTATAGAGTATGACCCGTATTTTTCGAATATTGGATTGAAAGTGGTGCCGTTATTCGTAGACTTCCAAATATTTCCTGAGGCAACCCCAACATACCATTCGCTGGTGTTGGCAGGATTTATGACGATATCAGCAATTCTTCCAGAAGTAAAAGCTGGTCCAATATTTCTCCATTTTAGACCTGAAAAAGTAGATGATTGAAGTTTAGTAGAATCTTTCTTTTCTTTTTCAGTTTTTTTCTTAGCACTTAACTCCTGAGGAATGACCAGGCTTACTAATACTAATAGTAAAGACAAGAATTTGATTGTCGGTTTGAAATTACTCTTTAAATAAATCATGATTAAAATTTTATAGGTTGGAAGGTCGAAAATACAAATATTTGTTAAAATCAGAGAAAAGATGAAATTGTTATTGAGCATAAAAGCAGAGGAAAGTTTATTTTAAATTAATTCAAAATATGATTTTACTCCTTGTGTAAGCTAAACCGGAATGCTTATCATTGCAAAAAATTAAAATATGATTGATACCATTTCAAATCATCGCTCTATACGAACATATAAGAGCAATCCAATTGAGGAGAAAGTTTTAGAAAATATTCTTACTGCAGGCACCCGGGCATCTACAACTGGAAACATGCAGGTGTATAGCATGGTCGTTACAAAAGATGAATCCTTACGTGAAAAACTTTGGGAGGTACATTTTAAGCAGGATATGGTGAAGCAGGCACCGGTGACAATTACATTCTGTGCTGATTTTAACCGTTTTAATAAATGGTGTAAACAAAGAAAAGCCGAACCTGGGTATGATAATTATTTGTCATTTTTTACTGCTGCCATTGATGCCTTGCTGGTAGCTCAAAATGTAGCTATAGCCGCAGAGGATGAGGGGCTTGGGATTTGTTACCTGGGTACCACAACTTATATGGCAGATACAATTATTGAAATTCTTTCATTGCCGGAAGCAGTTGTTCCCATTACCACTCTTGTTATTGGTTATCCGGATGAGAATCCGAATTTAACTGACCGATTGCCCCTGGAGGCAGTGGTGCATAATGAGGTTTATAAAGATTATTCTTCTGAGGATATTAATCGTTTCTATGCTGACAAGGAAGCTCTACAAGAGACTATTGACCTGCTTAGAGAAAATAAAAAAGAAACTTTGGCCCAAATTTTTACAGACAATAGATATACCAAAAAAGACAATATGTTTTTTTCAGATAAATTTTTGGATGCAATAAGAAAACAGGGATTTATGAATGAGTAATTCGCTCCTTTTTTTGGCTTGACTTTAATTTTTAACCTCAAAATCCAAGCCCAGTTTTCGAGCCATCACCTTAAGGTCATTTTGGATAACTGGTAAAACCTTGATACCTTCTTTTAATAAGATTTCTTCGGCTCTTTTTTCAATTTCTCCAGGTATAAGGACTTCTTTGCCTTTAATAGGTTTTGAATTCTTTATTGTAAGAATCCAGTTGTCCATCCTTTTTTTGAACTCTTCTGAAGAAGAAAAACCATCTATTCTCATAGCACCAAAAAAATGACCCATTCCTTTTCCTACAAAAGTATCGGGCATGGGCAGATAGGCAAGAAATGGTGGAACAAATGGTCCGTAATTTGCCCCACTTAATACACCTGTGAAAATATCAACAATTGCACCAAGAGCATAACCTTTGTGACTTCCATGGGCCAAATCTCCACCCAGAGGAAGCATAGATCCTCCTTTTTTCATAATATCCGGATCATCTGATGGATTTCCATCTTTATCCTGAACATATCCAAAAGGTATTTGCTCACCCCTTGCTGATGCTACTGCCAACTTCCCTCTCGCAATAGGAGTGGTAGAGAAATCTGCCACAAAATCAGCTTGCTCTCCCGAAGGAACAGCAACTGTTATGGGATTTGTACCCAACATTCTTTCTGTCGAATTGGTGGGTGCAACCATAGGATTTGCATTGGTCATTGTAATTCCAATCATATCATACTCAAGAGCCATCATAGCATAGTAGCTTCCAATTCCCAGGTGATTTGAGTTTTGGGTGGCTACCCATCCGGTTACGGTATTTTTTGCCTTGTCAATAGCGATACGCATCGATTTAATAGCTCCAACAATTCCAATGGCTCCGTCCGCATCTACAACCGCTGTACCAGGAGTTTCGTGCACGATCTTAATAGATGGTTTCGTATTAATCCTTCCTGCTTCCCATAGTTGAAAATAATCATTGATACGAATCATTCCATGTGAAGGTAGATTCCTCAACTCCGCTTTTACAAATACGTTGGCAATATCAATTGCATCATCCTTTGGACAACCCATTTTCTCAAATACGAGCTGTGTAAAGTCTTTAAGGTATTCTGGGGTATACATATAATTGGATTGTTAAAAATGAAATTGATGTGAAGGAATTAGAATAGTTTAATCGTCTCTTCTTACATAAAGCGAATTTGCCTGTGAAGTAGCAGTCAAAACAATATCATTAATATTTACATGTTCTGGTAAATTAATAGCGTACCAGATAACGTTGGCTACATCTTCACCTGTAAGCGGTTTCATTCCATTATATGGTATTTTAGCTTTTTCTTTATCGCCATGAAATCGAACAATAGAAAATTCTGTTTCAACCAGCCCAGGATTTACTGAGGTAACTTTGATACCTTCTTTTAGTAAATCAATCCGCATACCTTTGCTAATGGCATCCACTGCATGTTTGCTGGCACAATAAACATTTCCTTTTTCATATACTTCCTTAGCAGCTGTAGAGGCAATATTAATTACATGTCCAGATCCACTTTTAATCATCAATGGAAGTATGGCTCTTGAGACATACAATAATCCCTTAACATTCGTATCTATCATTCTATCCCAGTCCTCTAAATCTCCCTCTTGAATAAAATCAAGTCCTGATGCCAACCCGGCATTGTTAACCAGTATATCAATCTTATTCCATTTATCACCAAGCTTTTTAAAAGCAGAGATAACTTCTTTGTTGTTTCTAACATCAAAGGGCAGGGCCAAAACTTTAATTTTGTATTTTAGAATTAGTTCATTCTTTAACTTCTCTAATATTTCTGCCCTTCTTCCTGTTAGTATGAGATTTAAACCTTCGCTGGCAAATTTTACCGCAGTTGCTTCTCCTATGCCTGATGTGGCTCCTGTAATTAGTGCTATTCTATTCATATTAATATTTATGTTTCGTCACCAAAAGTATAAAATTCTTATATAAATCTGACTTGAAATAAAAGGATAAATATATTAGATAGATTATATTCTATTACATTAAAGATTACTATAAAATTCGGGAAGCCAGAAGATTAATCATATTTGATGAGAATATATCCAAATTTAAGATTCACTTCATTTTTAGAGTGAAATTTGTTGACTATATTTGCTTCAGTTTTACAAACCTAACTTTATATAGTTTTCTATGTCAAAAACTAAAGTTACTCTTGATACCGCTCAAAAACTAGGATTGGATTCATTTGAATTCGATAAAATAAAAGAGAATTTGGGCCGAATACCAAATTTTACTGAATTGAGCATATACTCAGTAATGTGGTCAGAACATGCATCATACAAGAATTCAATTAAATGGCTTAAGACTTTGCCTAGAGAAGGAGAACATATCCTCGCTGAGGCTGGTGAAGAGAATGCAGGACTGGTTGATATTGGCAATGGACTGGCATGTGCATTTAAAATTGAATCGCACAACCATCCTTGCGCTGTAGAACCTTATCAGGGGGCAGCCACCGGAGTTGGAGGAATTAATAGAGATATTTTTACAATGGGAGCTCGCCCAGTTGCCCAGTTGAATTCTCTTCGTTTTGGGGAATTGAAATTGGACAGGACCAAGTGGCTATTAAAAGGTGTTGTAAAAGGCATAGGTGATTATGGCAACTCTTTTGGTGTTCCGGTTGTGGGAGGCGAGGTGTATTTTGATGAATGTTATAACACCAACCCACTGGTAAATGCCATGTCTGTAGGATTGATGGAGAAGGATGATATGATATCTGCGGTGGCCAAGGGTAAAGGAAATCCAGTATATATTGTTGGTTCATCCACTGGGAAAGATGGTATTCATGGGGCAACATTTGCTTCGGCGGATATTACGGAAAATTCTGCAGAAGACCTCCCCTCAGTACAGGTTGGAGATCCTTTCCAGGAAAAATTATTACTTGAGGCCAGTTTGGAATTGAATAAAACTGGTGCCGTGGTAGGTATGCAGGATATGGGTGCAGCAGGAATAATCTGTTCTACTTCTGAAATGTCAGAAAAGGGAGATCATGGGATGAGAATTGACCTGGAAAAGGTTCCCTTGCGTCAAAAAAATATGGAACCCTGGGAAATACTCTTATCTGAATCGCAGGAAAGAATGCTGGTTGTGGTTCACAAAGGTCAGGAGAAAGCAGTTGAGGCTGTATTTGATAAATGGGACCTGAATTGTGAAATAATTGGAGAGGTCATTGAAGAAGACCGACTATACTTTTCCATGAATGGTGAACTGTATGCCGATGTGCCTGCTTCAACACTTGTATTAGGAGGTGGAGCGCCCGTATATGATCGTGAATACAAAGAACCGGCATATTATAAAGAATTTAAGAAGTTTTCGATCAATGATGTTCCTGAACCTGAAGACCTGAAAGAAGTTGCTGAAGTTTTGCTAAAGAATCCTAATATTGCTTGTAAACGCTGGGTATATGAACAATATGATACCATGGTGGGAACGAAAAATATGTCAACAAATTTTCCTTCGGATGCAGGATTGGTTAATGTTAAGGGTACTAGAAGTGCACTCGCTTTAACGGTAGATTGTAATTCAAGATATGTATTGGCTGACCCTGAAATCGGTACTCAAATTGCAGTAGCTGAGTCAGCCAGGAACATTGTTTGTTCCGGCGGTGAACCTCTTGCCATAACCAATTGCTTAAACTTTGGGAATCCTTATAATCCAGAGGTTTACTGGCAATTTGTGGGTGCCATTAAGGGTATGTCAAAAGCTTGTAAGAAATTTAACACTCCTGTTACCGGAGGAAACGTTAGTTTTTATAATCAAACATCAATTGATGATACGGTTGTTCCTGTTTTTCCTACTCCTACTATTGGTATGCTGGGTTTGTTAAAGGAAAAAAACAACCAGATGACTATGGCGTTCAAAAGAAAGGGTACGATGATTTTCTTAATTGGGCAATCAAGAAATGATATTTCATCCTCTGAATACCTTGTTTCGTATCATAAAGTTAAAAAATCGCCTCCACCATATTTTGATCTGGAAAAGGAACATAAAATCCAGAGGGTTATTTCAGAATTGATAAGGTTTACATTGGTGCTTTCGGCGCATGACATATCCGAAGGAGGATTATTTATAACTCTATTGGAATCAGGAATGCCAAAGTGCCTTGGTTTTGATATTACTACTGATGCAGAAATAAGAAAAGATGCATTTTTATTTGGAGAAGCCCAAGGTAGAATTATAGTTTCAGTTTCAACAACCAGAGAAACAGAATTTATAGATTATATGCTTCAACAAGATGTGCCATTTTCAGCGCTCGGTCATGTGACTCGCGGGGAAATCAGAGTAGATGATGTATCCTATGGATTTGTTTGTGATTTAGTAAAAGAATATACAGAGGCACTTGAAAATGAGGTTTCAAAGTAGCAAGTATCTAAGACGTTGGTGAAACCTGATAGCAATAGCGATAAAAGTAAGAAAGAACAGGTAGGGGCAATGTTTGACTCAATTGCCCCCAGGTATGATTTTCTTAATCATTTCTTGTCCCTGGGAATTGACCGTAGTTGGCGAAGAAAGACAATAAATAAACTGAACCCCTTTTCCCCAAAAATTATTCTGGACGTTGCCACTGGAACAGGAGATCTGGCCATTGCTGCCTTAAAATTAGATCCTGAAGAAATTATTGGAATTGACATCTCTCAAAAGATGCTTGAAAAAGGTCAAATCAAAATTCAGAAAAAAGGCCTGGAAAATATAATAAAGCTTCAGAAGGGGGATTCTGAAAATATTCCATTTTCAAATGAGAAATTTGATGGGATAACTTGTGCATTTGGAGTACGGAATTTTGATAACCTTTCCCTTGGTTTAAGTGAGATGTACAGAGTATTAAAACCTGGAGGAGCTGTCGCAATCCTTGAATTCTCACGCCCACTGAGCTTTCCTTTTAAACAAGTCTATTCATTTTATTTCTTTAAGATACTTCCATTAATAGGAAGAATCATATCAAAAGATAGTGCTGCATATACCTATCTGCCCGATTCTGTTGAGGTATTTCCAGATGGGGAGCAATTTCTGAGTTTATTAGAAGTCATTGGCTTTTCCTGTCTAACGCTTAAACGTTTGAGTTTTGGTATTGCAACGATTTATTCAGGGGTCAGAGATGGTCACAATAATGTAACAAATTTGTAGTTTAATGTGTATACAGTTTTGAAGCCTTGAAAAGATTTATTTTAGTCATATTATTATTGATCCCCATTATTGGATTTTCTCAAGAGAAAAAACCGAAGAATAATTCCAATTATGACAAGAAAACCCTGCATTATGGCTTTACACTGGGTTTGAATGCAATGGATTTTATTACATACCCCTCTTCTTCAGCCTATATGCCTGATTCTCTTTTTCCTCAGGTGACTCCACTGCATCCCGGATTTAATATTAATGTGGTTACAAGTTTAAGATTAACCGATTATTTGAACTTAAGATTTTTACCTGGAATTAGCTTTGGACAACGGACGATATATTTTTATGAAAATCAAGTTAATACTGAGGGTGAAATTAATAGGGTCTTGGTATCAACCGATCAAAAAATTGAATCATCCTTCCTTGAATTTCCCTTACTTTTAAAGTATAAGTCAAGACGAGTGAATAACTGGCGACCCTATTTGATTGCAGGCGTTAATCTTCGGGTGGATTTGTCTGCAAAAAAAGAGTACGACGACGATAAGGACATTTATCTCAGGTTAAATCGTACGGACTTGTATTATGAGGTAGGATTTGGGGTTGATTTTTTCTTAAAATATTTCAAATTTTCCCCTGAAATAAAACTTTCTGTAGGTACCCGAGATATTATGGCTCATGATCCACATGAACGATATCCGCAATATGTAAATGCGATAGATCGATTGAAATCAATGATCTGGATTCTTAATTTTCATTTTGAATAGGCTTTCCGGGAATCCAGATTTCTTTATTTTTATTGAATTTTGTTTTATATCCTTTAGTTAGGTCAATTCCTTTAAAACTGATTATGAAGAGGGAACTAAAATTATCACTTCGGCCAGAAATTGCCTCTAAGGATGAATCACTAGAGATTGCAGTAGCAAATAAACTACGTGTAAAAAAGTCGAGGATTAAATCAGTTCAGATCAGGAAGAAATCAATTGATGCCAGGAAGAGAAAAGTATTGGTACACCTTGATTTAGAAGTTTATATTGATGATCTTCCTCAAAAATCGGATCCTTTTAACCCTGACTATAAAAAGGTTGATTCAGCGAAAGAGATTATCGTAGTTGGATCCGGACCTGCAGGTTTATTCGCAGCATTAAGACTCCTGGAGCTTGGCTTTCGTCCTATTGTATTGGAGCGTGGTAATGATGTGCACACCAGAAAGCGAGATATTGCCAGCCTTATAAAAGACCAAAGATTAAATACTGAATCCAACTATTGTTTTGGGGAGGGAGGTGCTGGTACTTTTTCTGATGGTAAACTGTATACGCGTTCCAAAAAGAGAGGAGATATACGAAAGATTCTTGAGGTACTTAGCTTTCATGGTGCCACCGAAAAAATATTGTATGAAGCTCATCCGCATATTGGATCTGATAAACTTCCAGCTATTATTGAAAAAATTAGAGAAACTATATTGGATCATGGTGGTGAAGTTCGCTTTGCAACCAAATTCAAAGACTTTTTAATCCAGGGAGGGAAGATAGCGGGGGTTCTCACTGAGAATGATGAAAAAGTTCCTTCTGAAGCGGTTATCCTGGCCACGGGGCATTCAGCAAGAGATGTGTATGAGATTATGGTTAAAAATAATCTAAAGCTGGAAGCCAAAACATTTGCCATGGGTGTAAGGGTAGAACATCCTCAATCTTTAATTAATGAAATCCAATATCATGGGGATCCTCAGATGAAGTATTTGCCATCTGCCGAATACCGGCTGGCATGCCAGGTAGAGGAACGAGGTGTTTTTTCATTTTGTATGTGCCCGGGTGGATTTATTGTGCCCTCAGCCACCAATGAAAATGAAGTGGTAGTAAACGGGATGTCTCCATCACATAGAAATGCAAAGTATGCTAATTCTGGTATAGTAGTTGAAATCAGACCTGAGGATATTTTGGTTGAAAACAAAGCAAAAGTCCTTTCAGGATTATCATATCAGAAGAAATTGGAACAAATGGCATGTGAGGCCTCAGACTCACTTTTAAAAGCACCTGCACAGCGATTAACAGATTTTCTGGATGGTAGGATATCAACATCCTTACCTGAAAGCTCTTATTTTCCAGGCCTGGTATCATCCCCCATGCATGAATGGTTGCCAGAACTCATAAATAAAAAGTTAAGAGTTGGCTTCTTGCAATTTGGAAATAGAATGAAAGGTTATTTATCAAACGAGGCTATAATAGTGGGAGTTGAATCCAGAACTTCATCCCCAGTTAGAATTCCCAGAGATTCAATAACACTTGAACACCCTCAATTAGGTGGATTATTCCCATGTGGGGAAGGGGCTGGTTACTCTGGAGGAATAGTTTCATCAGCGATTGATGGCGAAAGATGCGCTGAGGCTGCTATCAGTTTTCTGAGAAAAAGTTAAGCTTAGAAAAGCGTTATTCAGTATCCTGAAAAGAGATTAATTTGGTGATTTTCTAAACTCAGAGCATACTATAGCAACAGCAGTAGCAATGTTTAGAGACTCAACATAACTTTTTCCATGTTCTTGAAAAGAAGGAATATGTAAGTGACAGGTAACATAAGGGGTCAATTCTTCAGATATTCCTTTTGATTCATTACCAAATAAAATTGCTCCATTTGCTCTGAGGGAAGTGTCAAAAATATTCTCACCATTCATAAATGTGCCATAAACTGGCAGATCAGCCTGTTTAAATTGCTTTAGAACCTGTTTTAAATCGTAATAGGAAACTTTGGTTTGCACAAATGCATTCATGCTCGCCTGTATTACCTTAGGATTATATATATCAACACTATCCGGTGAACAAATAATTGATTGAATACCAAACCAGCCAGCAGTTCTGATAATTGTTCCAAGGTTACCCGGGTCCTGAATATTATCAAGCAATAGATATAACTTGTCAGATTGCAGTGTGAAACTTGGTTCAAATTCAGGTATCTTAACTATGGCTAATACATTATGAGGGCTTGTTAAACTGCTTATTTTCTTAAGTTCGTTATACTTTATTTCATGAATAGTTACTCCATCTTCAATTTTTTTATCGTAAAACTTCTCAATCCATTCTGCTTTAGCAAATAATTCAGTTACCTCCCATTTCGATTGAATTAAATCATTCACAATTTTATCACCTTCAGCAATAAAGAAACCCTGTCTTTTTCTGTTCTTTTTTGATTTAAGTGAATTTATAAACTTAATTTTATTAGAACTTAACATACCAGTTGTATAACAATTTGATTTTATGAATTATTTATAGACCCATTGATTATATTTGTGAGTTAAATCTCTTTACAAAAGTTGGAAATATTAACAATAAATAAAAATAATAAATTTCGGCCCAGTATTGTGCTTATACTGCTGCTTACTTTTCAAATATTTCCATCCTGTAATCCCACCAAGTATGTCCCAGAAGGAAAATATCTTTTAGGGGACAATAAAGTAAAAAGCGATCGAAGTAAAGAAATTCAAAAGAAAGAGTTGAAAGGCTATATTCGGCAAAAGCCTAATAAGAAGTTTTTGGGTGTGAGGTTAAAGTTAGGGTTTTACAATCTGTCTAATCTTGAAAAAGAAAAGGGATTTAGCAAATGGTTAAGAAAAATAGGAGAACCTCCGGTGATTTTTGATGAGTCTCAGGACGCTAAATCTTCCCAGCAATTAGAAACCTTTTTGGAGCAAAATGGGTATTTTCATGCTGAAATTGACGATACACTGTGGTATGTAAAACGGAAAGCATTTGTTGAATATCGCATAACAACAAATAAGCCTCATAAGTTTCGAAATATTATGTATCAGGTAGATGATCCGGTGCTAAAACCAATTATCCTGTCAGATTCATTGGGTTCAAAATTGAAAACGGGTGAAAACTACAATGTTGAAGCCATCGACTTGGAAAGGGCTCGCCTTGAAAGATTGGTGCGAAATAGTGGTTATTATAATTTTCAGAAAGACTTCATTTACTTTAAAGCGGATAGTACTGTTGGAGATCATCTAATTGATATGACAGTCAATGTAAAATCTTTAACTACCGATGGATTTAATGGTCTTCGGGAACAAGTATCCTTCAGAAAATACAAAATTAGAAAAGTTATATTCTTTTTGGACTATGATCCTGGGGAAGCTCTTGGGAACCCATCTGATTATTTTAGTGACCTGGATACTACTTATCAGGGCGGGCTGTATTTTGTTACTAAGAAAGAGAAGTCACCCATTCACTATGATGTAATTTATAAGGCTAATTATATTGATCCAGGTGATTTTTATAGCTTAGCGGATGTGGAACAAACAAAAAAGCACCTTTCAAGTCTGGATGTTATAAAGCTTGCTGATATATACTTCTCTGAAGTTCCGGATATTTCTGAATCTGATACAGGTGCAAAAACAATAGATTGTCACGTTCAATTAGCCCCCAATAAATTACAGGCCTATTCTATTGAATTGGAAGGTACCAATTCGTCTGGTAATTTTGGAGCTTCTGTAAATTTATTATATCAGAATAGAAACCTCTTTAGGAGGGCTGAAGTTTTAAATTTAAAGTTAAAAGGTGCATACGAAGCACTTCCTGCTGTTGATAAGGGTTATAGTAGCATGAATGAAGTTGGCTTGGGTGGTGATATTGTTTTTCCAAGATTTTTGGTTCCATTTCTAAATACCGAAGGTTTTGTGAAGAAATATAATCCAAAGACTTCTCTTTTTGCAGCATATAATTATCAGCAAAGACCTGAATATAAGCGAACCATGTTTTCTGCATCATTTGGGTATAGCTGGCAGGCCAATAAGTTTATGTCTCATGTCTTGACTCCAATAGATCTAAATGTAATTAAACTTCCATATATTGATAGCGCCTGGCTTGCCCAGATACAGGAAACTTCATACCTTGCCTATAGCTACCAGGATGCTTTTATTGCCGGATTAAGCTATAGTTTTATATTAACTGATCAAATTCTTGGTAAAAATCAAGACTACTATTATTTCAGATTAAATTTGTCTACTGCCGGAAATTTAATTCAACTTGCAAACAGGGCATTTAATAAATCATCTGAGCCATCTGGGAATACTCTTTTTGGTATTGAATATGCCCAATACGTACGAGGTGACTTTGATTTTCGCTATCATTCGGCTTTGAATGAGTCAAACTCCTTGGTTTATAGGATTCTTCTGGGTGTAGGTGTACCCTATGGGAATTCTAGGGCAATGCCGTTTGAAAAGCAATACTACACTGGAGGGGCAAATGATATTAGGGCCTGGCCTGTGCGGTCACTTGGACCAGGGGCTGATTCAACTTCTGTTTTAACAAGTGGGTTTTTTAATCAGACAGGTGATATGAAAATAGGAGCAAACCTGGAATATCGGTTTAATCTATTTTGGAAATTGGAAGGGGCATTATTCTTTGATTTTGGCAATATCTGGATGTTACCTAAATCTTCAAAAAATCTTGAGGAACCTGAGGAAGAACTATCTAAGGATGTTATTTTCAACTTTAATACATTTCTTAGCCAGATGGCGATTGGTACCGGTGTTGGGATAAGACTGGATTTGTCATTTTTTCTCTTCCGGTTTGATCTAGGTTATAAACTTCGTAATCCTCAGGGTGAATGGCTCCCAATATATGAGACCAATCCAGGTTTTTTCGATTATTTTACACCCCATTTTGCCATAGGATATCCATTTTAATTTTGTTCTCAGAATATCTTGTAAATTGTTTTTGGTTTAAAGATTTTTTGTGAGACTGGATAATTTTATCTAAACGTAGCTCACTTTTAACATATTAGTCTGTCCCTTTAAATTTAAAGGTATACTCCCAAGATGTACTACAATATCATTGTCTTTGATCAGTTGTTTTTTCTTGAGAATTTCAATAGAGTGATTAATAGCTATATTGATGTTTTCAAAAGTATGAACCAACATTGGTCTGACACCCCATAAAATTGATAAGCTATTAAGGATTTTTTCGTTATTTGTAAAAGCATATATGTCAGCGCTTGGCCTATGGCTTGATATTCTGAGTGTTGTATACCCGGAGTGGGTAAATGATATTATTGCAGTAGCCTTGCTTTCTTCAGCCATTTTACTTGCATTCTGACAAATAGTGTCGGGCAAAAAAGATTGGGTGTTTTCGGCCGGAAGATGTTCCCTTATATATTGAAAGCCATGAATCTCTGTATATGCTATGATTTGTTTCATTGTTTGAACAACCTCTACAGGGAAATTCCCCATTGATGTTTCACCACTAAGCATCAAGCAGTCTGCGCCATCCAGAACAGCTCCTGCAACATCATTTGCCTCAGCCCTTGTTGGCCTGAAGTTATCTATCATACTTTCAAGCATTTGAGTAGCAATAATTACAACTCTTCCCATGCTTATACATTTCCGGATAATTTCTTTTTGTATCGTAGGTACCTGTTCATATGATACCTCTACGCCTAAATCACCCCTGGCTATCATTATTCCATGTGAAGCTTCGATTATTTCATCTATTTGTTCAAGTGCTTCTGGTTTTTCAATTTTGGCTATAACCCTTGCGGAAGAATTGGATTTTTCTACCAATTTCCTCAAGTCATGTATACACCCTGCTGACCTTACAAAAGAAAGTGCAATCCAGTCAACTCTATGTTTCAAGGCAAACTCTGCGTCCTGGGTATCTTTTTCAGTCATGCTTGGTTGTGAAATTTTTGTACCAGGTAAATTCACTCCCTTTCTTGAGGAAAGAATACCCCCATAAATAATCTTAGCAACAACGATATCTACACCATTGGTATCGATAACTTCTAACTTTAATTTTCCATCATCAATTAATATTGGATCTCCCTTTTTTACATCTCTTGCAAACTTCTGGTATGAGAGGGATACCATTTCAGCAGTACCTAAACATTTTTGAGAAACTATTTTTATTAGGTTTCCGGGAATGAGTTCTACCGCATTATCCTTAACCTCCCCAATCCGAAGTTTTGGACCCTGAAGGTCAGCAAGTATGGCAACATGTGTACCTTTTTTTTTATTTAGGGATCTAATCTTATTAATTACATCCAGGTGATCCTCATGGGTACCATGTGAAAAGTTTAATCTACAAACATTTATGCCTTCAAGTATTAATTGTTCCAGAATCTCAATAGAGCTACATGCAGGCCCAATGGTTGCAATGACCTTGGTCTTTGTTGGTTTCATATGCTAGGCAAGTTAATGATACGAATTAAATTGGTTTACTGGCTTTTTAACAAATTGATTTAGGATTCATGAAAAATACAAATTTAAATTAATACAGGAATGAAATAGACCAGAAAAAGTAATTGTTTCTTTTAAGTGACTATTACTATCAACTCAGATGATGATCTTTACATGGCATAAATTCGGATTTTTTTCGTAAATTTGGTAATATGAGGTAATTAACAACTCATCAATAGTATAAAATATGGCCGAAAAGCCTGGCAACTTTAACCGGTTTTGGCAAGAGCTTAGGAACCGTAATGTGCTTCGACTTGTCACAGTCTATGTGGCAGTGGCATTCGGATTTTTGGAGTTGATTGATATAATATCTGGACCCTTACAACTTCCTGGCTGGGTCTTACCTTTATTTATAAATATTGCATTAATAGCATTTCCGGTTTTATTATTTTTTTCCTGGTTTTTTGTTTTTACACAGGAAGGCATAAAAAGATATTCGAGGCAAAACGGCAAGCTGGATTATAATATTCTTGAGACTGACTTCTCACTGCCATCTGATGATGCCTCAGAGCCTGCTCTACATGATGGATTAGTTAAAAAAAGATTTTTACCTGGCACTTCAACTTCCAAAAAAAGTAAAGGGAGGAAAGAGGGAATCTATGGAATTAGTTCCCTACTGGTAGTCGGGATAGTTGTCCTACTATTTCTTTTTTATAGTGGTAAATCGGTGCCTTTTAAAGAAAGAGATTGGGTTGTGTTGGCTGATTTCAATAACTTAACAGAGGAAGCCATTTTTGACAAATCATTAAATACTGCTTTCTCACTAAGTATAAATCAGTCAAAGCACATCAATGTGTTTTCGCGTCGGAGAACTTTGGAATCCCTCAAAAGGATGAAAAAAGAAGAATCTGGCTTTATTGGTGAGGAGCTAAGTAAAGAAATTGCTCTGAGGGAAGGTGTAAGTGTATATATTGTTCCTGAAATTAGTAAGGTAGGTCATCAATATATCCTTTCTGGAAAAATCCACGAAACTGAGACAGGCACTATTTTTAGATCTGAGTTATTATATGCTGAAAATCAAGATGAGATTATAGATAAATTAGACCACTTAAGTAAGAAAATACGTCGTCATCTTGGTGAATCAAGGTATAAAATATCTGGCCAGAGCAAACCCTTAACCAAAGTCACTACAGCATCATTGGATGCGCTAAAAGAATTTTCTCTTGGTATAGAAGATCATCTGAATATGAAATTCGAAGAAGCAATTATTCATTATGAGAATGCTATACAATTGGATACAAACTTTACTGCAGCAAAAGCTTCCCTGGGGAACATTCTCTTTGAACGATTCGATCGTGAAAAGGGGAAAGAGTGGTTGGACCAGGCAATTCTCTCCATAGATAATTTAACTGATAGTGAAAAATATGGAATATTGGCATTTTATGCTGTCAATATTGAAAATGATTTAAATAAAGGGATTGAGTATACCAATATGCGAATTGAAATGTATCCCGATGATCCAATCCCAAGGAATAACCTGGGTTGGTATTACCAGAATCAGAATCAATTTGAAAAAGCGGTGTCCGAGTATAAAGAAGCATTAAGAATAGACCCACATATGATGCTTACATATGGTGGGTTAATATGGGTTTATCTTGAGAATTTAGGGCAAATGGATTCAGCATTTGTTTGGTCAAACAGGATGATAAAGTATGGTCCAGATAATCCGTGGGGGTATTTTTACCTTGGCTCAAGCTATGTTGGACTGGATGAATTAGATAAGGCCTTGGAAGCATATCTGAAAGCCAGCAGTATTAATCCTGGATTCTTTATGAATCAGTACAGGTTAGCACATTTATACAGACTTCAAGGTAACTATGATCAGGCAATTGAGGTTTTGCAGGATATTTTACAAATTAACCCTAAGGAAGTATCGGCTAACTATTGTTTGGGGATTAACTACAAGGAAATAGGGAATGAAAACCTTGCACGAGACAATTTCAATATGTTTAGAAATGAAATTGAGCAATGGAAAGAAAATAATCCACAAGATCCAGGCATGTGGATTGCTTATGGAGCTGTTTTAACTCAGCTTGGAGAAGTAGAGGCTGGATGGGAAGCAGGTAGGAGAGCCATTATTATTGATTCTACACTTCATTTTAGATATGCTGAATTTCTCGCAGTACAAGATAGGAAGGAAGAAGCCTTGAAACATTTAGAGCTTGCACTCAAAAATGGATACCGTGATCTTGTTTGGATTATACTAAATCCTGATATTAGCCTACTACATGATGAAGAAAGGTATAATGAATTAATTGAACAATTCTTTGTGGATTGAATTCTTGCAAATGATCATTGAATTGTTTATTTTACAGTACTTATGAAAACATAGAATTACTATGAAAACTCAATCAGGTTTCTTTGCATTAACTAAGTATTGCCTTACTATTTTGATAATTACTGTTGGCTTTTTAGCATGTAAAAATAGTAATACCAATAGCCCTGAGGGATCTGAAATTCCCCAGGATGAGATAATTAAAGGAGAAGCTATTTTGGATCTATCTGGCTATCCTTTACCTACTTCATTTTATGTAACTGAAATGCTCAACAAGGCTGGTGCGCCTTTTATTTTAAGTATTGCGAATTCTAGTGAAAACGTGGGTAACTATTTTTCTCAAAAGGAAAAAGCACTGAATCTTGGAATTTATGGAGCTGATTTGTGCTATGCCAGCACATATATGATGAAACAGGAAACCATGTTGTATTTAAAAGTTTCAAATAGACTTACAGATGAAATGAAAATTTCAACAGCTTTTAATAGAGAATATATTGACAGGGTTGAAAATAATCTTGATTATGGAGATTCCCTTATACTCATCATATCTGATTCTTTTTTTGACACCTACAAATACCTGGTTGAGAATAATAAAGATGTATCAGCTTTGCTTGTTATGGCTGGAAGCTGGATAGAAGGACTTTATCTAACTACTCAAATTGCTTTAACTGCAAGGGACAGCATTCGTTTTATTGAAATTATTGGTCAACAAAAATCTTCATTAACAGAATTGATTGGCCTGATGGAACCAGTTAAATCTGATACTGACCTTTCAGAAATATATAATAGCCTTAAAAATCTTTACAATATTTATGAGCCTATCCAGGGAAATATTTCTGATAGCCAATTTAATGAGATTATTGATGCAATTTCCAATATCCGTAATGGGATTGTCTGAGTTTTTCTCTAATTAACAAATAATTTGTATTTTGCCAGTCAGGGAAAGACTCAGTTTCTCTAATTAAAATCATCTTTCATATGAATGAATCGATTTTGAATGCATTGCTTCGGCTCTTTGCTATGATTGCCAATGTAGGACAAAACGGTGTTTCAAGTAAAGCTAGTGAAATAGTAAAATCTTTTCTTAGCGAACACCTAAGCTCCAGACAAATAGATAAATATTTAAAGTTATTTGAGAAATATATTAATTCATATAATATTGAAGTAGAGGATGTTGCAATTTATGAAGATAATGGAAAAGAGAGTGGGAATTACTCAAGTATGGTTGTTGAAATTTGTGAACAGATTAATAAAGAGTTAATACAACGGGAAAAGTTTATAGTTTTTCTCAGGTTGGTAGAGTTTATAAATGAGGATGAGGTAATGACTGAAAAAGAATTGGATTTTGTTAGAGCTGTGGCAGACAAGTTCAATATTTCAGAAGAGGAACACGATAATACCAAGGCCTTTATACTTGATCCACAGGCTGGCGATATTGGAAAAGAAAAAATGCTAATAATTGATAGCAACGATCGACCCAGCACTCCAGAGGAAAGACATGTCTTTAACCAGGGATTGGGTGGAACAATATATTTTCTTCATCATGCAGGTACAAATACTTTTGTTTTTAAATATACCGGTAAAAGTACTTTGTACCTTAATGGTCACAATATAACTCCTGGTAGAATATTACTCTTGGATCAGGGAGCCATGATTACCGGGCCACGGATCAAGCCTGTTTATTACAGTGATATATTGAATAAGTTCTTACTGCACGAGAGTAAATCAAAGATCAATTATACTGCAGAAAAAATTCAGTTTAAATTTAAGAACAGTTCCTATGGAATAAAGAAATTCAACTTCTCTAAGGAATCAGGAAACCTGGTTGGGATAATGGGTGGTAGTGGGGTAGGTAAATCTACTCTTCTGAATATATTAGCCGGTAAGTTGGAACCAAATAAGGGGATTATTCGCATAAATGGATTTGATATTCTTAAGGATAAAGAAAAACTGGAGGGCATAATTGGTTTTGTTCCTCAGGATGACTTATTAATGGAGGAGCTCACTGTATTTCAAAATCTTTATTACAATGCCAGGTTGTGCTTTAAGGATTTGAACAGGAGTGAGATATTGAGAAAAGTTAATCAGGTGTTGCAAGATATCGAACTGGATGAAGTAAAACATCTTAAGGTCGGTAGTCCAATAAGAAAACTCATTAGTGGAGGGCAACGAAAAAGATTAAATATTGCCTTAGAATTAATAAGAGAGCCCTTGATATTATTTGTGGATGAGCCAACATCCGGACTTTCTTCCATGGATTCTGAAAAGCTGATGCTTTTACTTAAGGAGCAAACTTTGAAGGATAAACTCGTAATTGTTAATATTCATCAACCATTTTCTGATATTTTCAAGCTATTCGACAGAATTCTTATTCTCGATAAGGGCGGCCATACCATCTATAAAGGTAATCCAATTGATGGATTAATTTATTTTAAAAAACTGAGTAAGTATGTCGATGCTGAAGAAGGACAATGTTTAAACTGTGGGAATGTTAAGCCTGAGGAAATATTAAAAATTGTTGAAGCACGCGAGGTCGATGAATATGGTAAACTAACACGGGAAAGAAAAGTTTCTCCTGAAGAATGGTATAAAAAGTATAAGAAGCGAATTGAGAAAAAAGTTGAGGTAGTATCTAAAAAGGCAAAGCTACCTGAAATTCAGTTTAAAATCCCATCTGCATTTGAGCAGTTCAGAGTATTTAGTATACGTAATATATTGTCAAAGCTGGCAGATAGACAATATATGCTTATCAACTTCCTTGAGGCACCATTACTTGCAGTAATTATTGGTTTTTTCACCAAATATGTTAGTGATAATTCCCCAACTGGAAACTATTTATTTCAGCAGAATAATAATTTACCAGCTTACTTGTTTATGGCTGTTGTGGTTTCTCTTTTTATGGGCTTAATGGTTAGTGCAGAAGAAATTATTCGAGACAGGAGAATACTGGTTCGGGAATCCTTTTTGAACCTTAGCCGGTTGAGTTATTTGAATTCAAAGATCCTAGTTGTTTTTGCTATTTCAGCCATTCAAACTTTTTCCTTTGTTCTATTAGGGAATCTGATTCTCGAAATTAAGGGAATGACATTGGCATTTTGGTTAATTCTGTTTACAACTTCCTCCATGGCGAATATGCTTGGACTAAATATTTCCTCTGGATTAAACTCCGTAATAACTATTTATATTTTAATCCCTTTCATTCTGGTACCTCAGTTGTTGCTAGGTGGTGTTATTGTTAAATATGATAGTTTGAATAAAACTTTTCGTCACCGGGAATATGTTCCTGTCATAGGAGATTTAATGACCTCAAGATGGGCCTATGAGGCTTTGGCTGTCCATCAGTTTAAAAACAATAAATTTGAAAAAAACTTCTTTGAGTTTGATAAAAATATAAGCAATTCTACCTATGTCCGTAACTTTTTAATACAGCAGTTAGAAGGTAAGGCTGACGAAACGGAGATGTTTATTCGTCGGAGCCAAAATGAGGAGAAAATTAGTAGTAATCTGAACTTGATTAAAAGCGAGATTCTTGCTGCTCAAAGAAGTTATGATTGGCCTGCCTTTAAAGAAATTGATAATATTTCTGTAGCCAAATTCGATACTACGGTGGTTAATGAAGTTAAATTTTATCTTGAGGGAATTAAAAAGAGGGCTATTATATTTGGTAATAATATGGGTAAGCTTAGAGATGAAAAGTATTATGAATTAACAGAAGAACTGGGAAGTAGTGATGAAGTTTTAAAGCTTCAAACAAAGAATATCAATAATAAGCTCACGGATCAATTGAAGAATTTTGGACCAGGTAAAAAAATAATTGAATTGGATGGCCATTATGTGAGGAAGTTTGAACCAATTTATATGGATCCTACCTCAAAAGTAGGTAGAGCACATTTTTATGCCCCAGAAAAACGAATCGGAAATATTTATATTGATACTTTCTGGTTTAATATTATGGTAATCTGGCTTGCTTCAGTATTGTTATATTTTGCATTAATATTTGATATTGTTCGAAAATTTGTAACCTGGGTTGAGAAACTTAGTATTACCAAAAGCCCTGACCAGATTCAGGCAAGGCTAAAAAGACTGGATGAGAAATTTGGCAAGTAAGGCTTCCCTCTTTTTTAATTTGATCTTTTGAAATTTTTACCTGATTCACTTGAATGTCTCAATGGGTATATTTCTAGTTTATTTCCATTAATCTGTTGAATTATTTTAAAAAAACTATTTTTGTCAATTATTTCCCCAAAAAGGGTCATATTTTTAGTTTAGTTAAGAATTATCTTGGCTTACAATGTATAATTATTAGTCTATAAAAGCAGAATGGCAAAATTTGATTTTTCTAATCGAGATAGTTTTAGTAGTAAATTTGGGATTATTGCTGCTGCGGCTGGTTCCGCAATTGGCCTTGGAAATATTTGGCGTTTCCCATATGTAGTTGGCGAAAATGGAGGTGGTGCCTTCTTATTAATTTATCTTTTTTTTGTTGCAATTATTGGAATTCCGGTAATGTTATCGGAATTTGTGATAGGCAGAGGCGCTCAACGGAATCCTGTAGGTGCTTTTAAAAAGCTTGCTCCTGGTAAACCCTGGTACCTGGTAGGTTTGATGGGAGTTGGTGCAGCATTTATGATTCTTGCTTTTTATACAGTTGTTGCTGGTTGGACACTTGAGTATATATATCAATCTATTGTAAATGGATTTAACGGAAAATCGCCCGATGAAATCGGAGTTATGTTCGATGAGTTTCGTCTTACCTGGAGACCAATATTCTGGTTTTTGATTTTTATGTTGTTTTCAGCTGGAATTGTAATTATGGGTGTGAGGAATGGTATTGAAAGATATACAAAGATATTAATGCCAATCCTATTGGTTATCCTGATAATAATTTCTATTCGGTCAATAACACTTCCCGGGGCAAAAGAAGGACTGTATTTCCTTTTTAAACCTGATTTTTCGAAAATCTCAGCAAAAACTATACTGGAAGCTTTAGGACAGGCCTTTTTCTCTTTAAGTATTGGAATGGGAACTCTCATTACCTATGGATCATATATTAGTAAAAAGGATAATTTGTCTTCTACAGCAATAAGCGTGACTATTGCTGATACCTTCATTGCGATTCTTGCTGGTGTAGCAATCTTTCCAGCAGTATTTGCTTTTGGGATTTCACCTGCTTCTGAAGAAGGACTTGTTTACAAGACTTTGCCGATTATATTCCAGAAAATGCCAGGTGGATACGTTTTCTCACTTATGTTTTTTCTTCTTCTAGGAGTTGCTGCTTTGACATCCACCATATCTGTTCTGGAAGTAATTGTCGCCTATTTTTCTGAAGAATTGAATATAACAAGGAAGCAGGCTACATGGCTTGGAACAACATCAGTTGCAGTTCTGGGTGTCCTGGCTTCCTATTTTAGCGGAGTTTTTAAGGTATTAAATTTTACTTCTGCCAGTATATTATTACCTCTGGGAGGATTACTGATCGTTCTATTTATCGGTTGGTATTTCGGTACGAAAAGAACAAAGGATGAGATTACTAATCAAGGAACTTTAAAAGTTAGGTTTTTCCCGATTTACATGATGCTGGTTAAATTTATTGCACCCATTGCAATTGCAGCAGTATTTCTTTATGGTTTGGGCGTTTTCTAAAACCCTCCTTGAGTGGCAACAATAAAAGATTTTGAGAAACTAGATATTAGAGTTGGTCGTATCCTTGCTGCTGAGAAATTTTCTGAGGCAAGAAAACCAGCCTATAAAATTACTATTGACCTAGGTCCTGATCTTGGTGTGATGAAATCTTCAGCCCAGCTTGTTGACAATTACACTATTAATATGCTTGTAGGAAGGCAGATACTTTGCGTTGTGAATTTCCCTCCAAGACAAATAGGTTCATTTTTGTCTGAAGTATTGATAGTAGGTGTACCTGATGAGAATGGCAACTGTGTTTTAGTAGGTCTGGATGAGTTAGTACCATTGGGAGGAAAGTTGTATTGATAAGAGTTGAATTGATTAATTATTAGGAATGTTAAGGAATTTTCTAAAAGAGTATTTTCAGTTTACCCCAAGTGAGCGGATTGGTACCATAGTGCTAAGTTTCCTTATAATTATACTGCTTTCAATTTCAATAATCTATCCTAAAATTAGGCCAAAACCACAAGTTGACTTTTCTGAATTTGAAAATGATATAAAACAATGGAAGGCAAGCAGTCAACAAAAAGAAGTTCCAGATTCATACAATAAGAGTGGAGCAGGTAGTACCAAAGGAATTACATATCAGCTTTTTACTTTTGATCCGAATACGATATCGAAAACTGACCTAAAGCGACTCGGATTGAATGACCGAATAACCAATACCTTATTAAAATACAGAGAGAAGGGAGGCATTTTTTATCAGAATGAGCACCTGAAAAAGATTTATGGGATGAATGATTCAATTTTTGCCGCTTTAGAACCATATATAGAAATTTTCATTGTGAAGGAGGTCGCTGTAAATACTTTTGATTCTGCCTTTTTAACTAGACCTCAATTTGAAAAAATATTGATTGATATTAATAGTGCCGATTCTCTTCAACTCCTTGATATTTATGGAATAGGGCCTACTTTTGCTAGTAGAATCATTAAGTATCGGGCCCTGCTTGGAGGTTACATCAGAAAGGACCAGTTAATGGAAGTATACGGTTTTCAGCTTGAAACCTATGAGGAAATTGAATCGAATATTACAGTTGATACTAGTTTAGTGAATAAAATAGTAATTAATACCGCGGATTTTAACCAACTAATAAGACACCCTTATCTGAACAAGTACCAGGTAAATGCGATTTTGGAGTTCCGGAATATTCAAGGTCAGATTATAAATCTTGATGAGCTGAGGGAAAACAATCTGCTACCCGATGATGTTTTTCAAAAGATTAGCCCGTATTTAGAGTTATCCGAGGGTAGAAACTAATCTTGTATTATAAGTCTTACACTGAATAAGATAAATTAATGAAAGGATATTTAGAGTTAATTTCTCATGCATTTAATTGACTATTTATCTTGTTTGATTGATTAATTTTCATTATATTTATGATGAGTAATTAAAGGGTATTTGTTGTAATAAAGGATTGGCTATGGGTAACTAATAAAATTGAACTTGATGTAGGTCCGAATAGGACTTTTTTTATTTTCTTGCTTTTTTATTTTGAAAGATGTTTTCCAATTTCTAACTTTGCGCCTCAATTAAAAAAAATCGTATGATAGTTATTCCAATGAAAGAGGGCGAAAACATTGAGAGAGCCTTAAAAAGATTTAAAAGAAAGTTTGAAAAAACTGGTGTGATAAGGGAATTAAGGCACAGACAAGCTTTTTTAAAGCCTTCTGTATTAAAAAGAGAAGAAAAAAAGAAAGCAATATATATTCAAAAGTTGCAGGAAGATAGCGAATAAATCGCGCTTCTGGTCCATCATCAGTCTGCATCATTAGAATTACCCGCTTCAATCATCTTTCATGATGGTTAAAAAGTATGAATAGTATTGAGATATTTCTTGATTTTTTAAATTTTGAAAGGCGGTATTCGAAGCTTACGATTCGGTCATATAAGAATGATCTTAATCAGTTTGCCAGTTTTTGCCTGGATAAGCAGAGTCTTGAAGATTCGAGTAAGGCAAATCATAATCATATCAGATCCTGGGTAGTAAACCTACTAGAGGAAGGTATGTCTCCCACAACAGTTAAAAGAAAAATTTCTAGCCTTAAATCATATTTTAAGTTTTTATTAAAACAGGATTATATTGATCAAGATCCTATGATTAAGGTTATTTCTCCCAAAAGTAAAAAAGTTCTTCCAGGCTTTATTGAGCAGGAACCAATGAATATATTATTAGATCAATTTGATTTTGATAATAGTTATGTTGGTGCAAGGGATAAGTTAATTTTAGAATTACTTTATTTTACTGGAATGAGGAGGGCTGAATTGGTCTCTTTAAAATTGAATGATGTTCAGGTAGAAGATTTGGTAATCAAGGTTACGGGTAAGAGAAACAAGGAAAGAATTATTCCAGTTTCTGGAGAATTTGCTAAAACTTTATCAAAGTATATTACTCAGCGAAACGAAAATTTTTCAGAATCTTCTGAAGAATCTTTTTTCCTGACAGGAAAGGGAGGCCCTATATATCCTGAGATGGTTTATCGTTTGGTTAATAAGTATCTTAAGTATGTTACTACTTTTGAGAAAAAGAGTCCTCATACTCTACGACATTCTTTTGCCACTCATATGTTAAATAATGGTGCTGACATAAATGCTATTAAAGAGTTGTTAGGACATGCAAACCTATCGGCAACTCAAATTTATACACATAATACTTTTGAAAAATTAAAAGAAATTTATAAACAGGCTCATCCGCGAGCTTAAACTAAATAAAGGAGGAAAAGTTATGGATATTCAGATTAATTCTGTTCGATTTGATGCTGATAAGAAATTACTTGATTTTGTGGATCAGAAAGTTAATAAATTAGGTCAATTTAATGACCAGATTCTAAGTGCCGAAGTGTTCCTGCGACTTTCCAAATCGGAAAATGCAGAAAATAAGGTTGCGGAGATCAGATTAGACATCCCAGGGGCACCATTATTTGCGAAAAAGCAAAGTAAGACATTTGAAGAAGCAGTTGACCTTTCAGCCGATGCTCTTAAGATTCAAATTACCAGACAAAAAGAAAAGCAAAGAGGCGCATAAAAAATTCCCAAATTATTTTTGTGATCTAAATTTAATTTTCATACATTTGCAGACCGATTTTTAAGGGTAAATATTAAAGATCGTTGTTCTTACCAGAACTTTGTTAATGTACTTGATTAAGTGTATGCAAAATTGCCAAAAACGCATATTTGTATATGTTTAATTATAAGGTGTTTATAAAATGGTTGAATTTTTTATTCAGACAATTGTAAATTTTAACTACTGGTAATATATTTATCGTTCTTTAAAATATTTGCCGATGTAGCTCAGTTGGTCAGAGCAGCTGATTTGTAATCAGCAGGCCGTGGGTTCGAATCCCTCCATCGGCTCTTGTTTTTGGTGAGGTGTGGTTTTTATATATAATATATTTATATGGGGAGATACCAAAGTGGCCAACTGGGGCAGACTGTAACTCTGCTGGCGTACGCCTTCGTAGGTTCGAATCCTGCTCTCCCCACCAAAAACTCTTTGCGGGAGTAGCTCAGTTGGTAGAGCATCAGCCTTCCAAGCTGAGGGTCGCGGATTCGAATTCCGTCTCCCGCTCAACGCCGATGTAGCTCAGGTGGTAGAGCGCATCCTTGGTAAGGATGAGGTCACGGGTTCAACTCCCGTCATTGGCTCGATTAGAAATTGTAAATTGGAAAAATTAGTAACTGGATCTATTAATAATAAATTATTGAATTATGGCTAAAGAAAAATTTGACAGGTCGAAACCTCATGTTAACGTTGGTACGATTGGTCACGTTGATCATGGAAAAACTACTTTAACTTCAGCCATCACTATGGTATTGTCCAAGGATGGACTAGCAACAGTTAAAGACTTTGATTCTATTGATAACGCTCCTGAGGAAAAAGAGAGAGGTATAACTATCAATACAGCTCATGTCGAGTATGAAACAGTAAACAGACATTATGCACACGTTGATTGTCCAGGCCACGCTGACTATGTTAAGAACATGGTTACGGGTGCTGCTCAAATGGACGGTGCAATCGTTGTTGTTGCTGCAACTGATGGTCCGATGCCACAAACTCGTGAGCATATCCTTCTTGCTCGTCAGGTAAATGTTCCTAAAATTGTTGTCTTTATGAATAAAGTCGACATGGTTGACGATGAAGAATTGCTTGAGCTTGTTGAAATGGAAATAAGAGAATTACTCGATTTTTATGAGTTTGACGGTGAAAACACTCCGGTTATTCTGGGTTCAGCACTGGGTGCAATGAACGGTGAAGCCAAATGGGAAGAAAAAGTAAAAGAGTTGATGACTGCCGTTGATGAGTTTATTCCAATTCCACCAAGGGATATTGAGAAGCCTTTCCTATTACCTGTTGAAGATGTATTTTCAATCACAGGTCGTGGAACAGTAGCAACAGGTAGAATTGAAACCGGTGTTGTAAATACAGGTGATGAGTTAGAAATGATTGGTCTTGGAGCAAATAAGAGAAAGACAGTTTGTACTGGAGTTGAAATGTTCCGAAAGATACTTGATCGTGGTGAAGCTGGTGATAATGTTGGTCTTCTTTTAAGAGGTGTTGATAAGAATGAGATTAGTAGAGGTATGGTTTTAGCGAAGCCAGGATCTATCACTCCTCATACAAAATTTAAAGCTGAGGTTTACGTGTTGAAAAAGGAAGAAGGGGGACGCCATACTCCATTCCACAATAACTACCGTCCACAGTTTTATGTGAGAACTCTTGATGTAACTGGAGAGATTCAGCTTCCAGAAGGAACTGAAATGGTAATGCCTGGTGATAACGTAACTATCACTGTTGAACTTATTACCCCGGTTGCTATTAATGTTGGTCTTCGTTTTGCTATTCGCGAAGGAGGTAGAACAGTTGGTGCTGGCCAGGTTCTCGAGATTGTTGAATAAAGATTTAGGCTTAGTTTATAATTATATTCAAAGTCGGGGGTCTGGTAATTAATATTAGACCCTCGCTTGTATGTTTTTAAAGACACGGGTGTAGCTCAGTTGGTAGAGCACTGGTCTCCAAAACCAGGTGTCGGGCGTTCGAGTCGCTCCTCCCGTGCAAACTTTTAGAAAAAATGAAGATTACCAAGTATATTGCAGAATCCTATAACGAACTTGTCTATAAGGTTACATGGCCCACCTGGACTGAGTTGCAGAATAGTTCTATTGTAGTAATGATAGCTTCAGTTATAATTGCTCTGATAATCTTTGCTATGGATATCTCTTTTGAGAAGATTATGGCTATAGTATATGGATTCTTTTATTAACAGTTAAAGAAATGGGTGAGAGCGAGATGAAATGGTATGTCCTTAGGGCTATAGGCGGTAAGGAAAAGAAGGTGAAGGAATATATGGAGAGTGAGATTGACAGATTGAATCTCCAGGATTATGTAGCCCAGGTGTTAATACCAACTGAGAAAGTTTATCAGATTAGATCTGGAAAAAAAATAAGTAAGGAAAGAAATTTCTTCCCTGGATATGTATTGATTGAAGCTACCTTGGTAGGTGAGATTCCTCATATTCTAAAAAATATTCCTAATGTAATGGGATTTCTTGGGACAAAAGCAGGTGTGCCTGTTCCTTTACGTGTATCAGAGGTAAATCGGATACTGGGTAAAGTAGATGAGTTAGCAGCGAGTGAAGAAGAGTTAAATGTTCCATTCTTTGTAGGAGAAACAGTGAAAGTAATTGATGGTCCGTTCAATAGTTTTACGGGAACCATTGAAGAGGTGAATGATGAGAAAAAGAAGCTTAAAGTAATGGTTAAAATTTTCGGAAGAAAAACACCACTTGAATTAAGCTTTATGCAAGTTGAGAAGGAGTAGTCCTTTTTTTAAATAAATGAATTAAAGAAATACCGGTTTTTATAATAATTATAATGCTTCCTGAATAATTATCGGTAGTTAATCAATAATAAGTGAAACCAAAACAGTTATGGCTAAAGAAGTTGCTGGAATCATAAAATTACAGATTCGCGGCGGTGCTGCAAATCCATCTCCTCCGGTAGGACCCGCGTTGGGTGCTAAAGGTGTTAATATCATGGACTTTTGTAAGCAATTCAATGCCAGGACACAGGAAAAACAAGGTAAGGTCATTCCGGTGATTATTACAGTGTATGGTGATAAATCATTTGATTTTGTTACCAAAACACCACCTGTAGCAGTTCAGTTGTTAGAGGCCGCAAAGTTAAAGTCGGGCTCTGCTGAACCAAATAGGATTAAAGTGGCTTCTGTATCCTGGGATCAGGTAAAAGGAATTGCTGAGGATAAAATGACAGATCTTAATGCCTTTACAGTAGAATCGGCAATGAGAATGGTAGCTGGTACCGCCCGAAGTATGGGAATAACCGTAAAAGGTGCTTTCCCGGGGTAGTAAATAATTAAACGCGTTTTACGACGATGACGAAAATTACAAAAAATAAGAAAGCAGCTTTAGAGAAAATTGAAGTTGGCAAACAGTACACACTAAACGAAGCCGCAAACCTTCTAAAGGATATTACCACTACTAAATTTGATGCCTCAATAGACATCGATGTTAGATTGGGAATTGATCCAAGAAAATCAAACCAGATGGTTCGTGGTGTAGTGACTCTGCCTAATGGTACAGGTAAGGATATTAAAGTTCTTGCTTTGTGTACACCAGATAAGGAAGAGGAAGCTAAAGAGGCTGGTGCAGATTTTTATGGGTTGGACGAATATGTTGAGAAGATTAAAAATGGCTGGACGGATATTGATGTTATTATCACTATGCCACCAGTTATGGGGAAGATTGGTGCACTGGGTAGAATTTTAGGCCCACGTGGACTTATGCCTAACCCAAAGAGTGGTACTGTTACCATGGATATAGGTAAAGCAGTTAAGGAAGTAAAGCAAGGTAAAATTGATTTTAAAGTAGATAAATTCGGAATCATTCATTCTTCAATTGGAAAGGTGTCTTTTGACGCTGAAAAAATTGCTGAAAATGCTCGTGAATTTCTTTCTATCATTACTAAGCTTAAACCTGCATCTGCAAAAGGTACCTACCTTCAAAGCGTTTATCTCTCAAGCACTATGAGCCCTGGACTTAGGGTAGATACCAAAGCAATAGAAGAATAATTAATCGATTAGAATTGATTGTGTTATGACACGAGAAGAAAAACATACAATCATTGATAGTCTTACAGAAAGTATAACGAGTGAAAACCATTTTTATTTGGCTGACACTTCAGAACTGAATGCGGCTGATACCAGTCTGCTGAGGAGAAAATGCTTTGAGAAGAATATCAGATTGTTAGTAGTAAAGAATACTTTGTTGAAAAAAGCTCTTGAAAAAGCTGAGGGGGAATATGACGAACTCTATCCGGTGCTTAAAGATTCAACATCTATAATCTTTTCTGAAATTGGGAATGTTCCAGCGAAACTCATAAAAGAATTTCGTAAGAAACATGAAAAACCCATATTGAAAGCTGCTTTTGTTGAAAAATCAGTTTACATAGGAGATGATCAATTGGATGTGCTTTCATCACTGAAGTCAAAAGAAGAGCTAATTGCAGATGTAATTGCTCTGCTCCAATCACCAATGAAAACTGTGATGTCACAGCTACAATCTGGTGGGCAGACTTTGGTAGGTGTTCTCAAAACATTAGCAGAAAAAGAGAATTAATAAAATTAAATTAAACTAAACAAAACGTATAGGAAAATGGCGGATTTAAAAAAACTTGCAGAAGAATTGGTTAATTTGACTGTAAAAGATGTAAATGAACTGGCTGATATCTTGAAAGAGGAATATGGAATTGAACCTGCTGCCGCTGCAGTTGCAGTTGCTGGTCCTGCTGCTGGTGGTGAAGAAGGCGAAGCTGAAGAGAAAACAGCTTTTGATGTAATACTTAAAGCACCAGGTGGAGCTAAGTTGCAAATTGTTAAGCTTGTAAAAGAGCTTACAGGCCTTGGTTTGAAAGAGGCAAAAGGAGTTGTTGATTCAGCACCTACTGCACTTAAAGAAGGTATAACAAAAGAAGAAGCAGAATCTTTAAAAACTCAATTGGAAGAAGCTGGAGCAGAAGTTGAGCTTAAATAGAATAATTATATCTATGTTCTCTTTAGGT
>RCNC010000298.1_pt1 | contig 44646 bp, 30 predicted proteins | sample 2041301 | NCBI WGS metagenome assembly RCNC01 (sample SAMN09708231, study PRJNA481090) | Marine sediment metagenome, whole genome shotgun sequencing project. | biome: marine sediment; feature: ocean; material: sediment; isolation source: Sewage treatment plant 13A marine sediment (STP13A) ...
TCAATGGCGCCGACGTCACCAACGACATCGGCGTCGCGACCGCGACCATGGCGACGCCGGACGACGTGAATATTCCGGACGGCTTCTACTGGATGTTCACGCCGATGCCGCTGGGCGACGGTCCATCAACCCGCACCTTTACCGCCTCGGCGCCCAACTACGCGGAGTCGATGGTGGAGGTGGACCTGGTTCCGGACACGGTGAACCAGATCGACTTCGCGCTCGGCGCCGGTTGGTTGGAGATCACACCGGATCACCTCGAGGCGCGCCTCAACTTCGGAATGACCGAGAATCAGATGGTCGAGGTCCTCAACTGGGGAACCCTCGAGGCCAATATCTCCTTGATGACCATGGAGAGGGCACCCTGGGTGCCGAGCATGCCCATGGACGAGATCCCGTTGCCGGACATCCCGGCGGGGAACCTCAACGACTTCACCTCTGAGGCCGGGCCGCAGGTCGAAGCACCCCGCTGGCGGCCGGCGACGTCATCAGCTCTTGGCCGCACGGTGTCGCGTTTGGTTGGGGCCTCGGCTTCAACAAGTTCGCCGACGACCTGTGGGTCGCCAACATCGGCGCTGGCGGTGGCGACGACCTCGACTACGAGTTCACCAGGGCCGGCAGCCAGACCGGCAAGACCTACGACACCTCGGCATGGATGGGTGACTGGGCCGGCGACATGGCCTTCGACTCGTCAACCGGCACGATGTGGCAGCTTGCCGTTGGTGGCGACAACTGTATCCACGAGTGGGATCCAGTATCCGCGACCACCACCGGCGGCGTCATCTGCTGGGGCTCCCCGACGTCCGAGCGCGGGTTGGCATACGATCCGGTCTCCGACACCTTCTTCGTCGGCGGCTGGAACACGACCACGGTCACCCGCTTCGACCGGGGTGGCACGGTGCTGCAGGTCGCCGGTGTGGGTCTCGCCATCTCCGGCCTGGCCTACAACCCGGTCACCGAACACCTGTTCGTGATGGAGAACTCGGCGACCGACACGGTCACCGTCCTCGATCCGAACGACAGCTACAACGTCATCGGCTCCTTCACCATCCCAGGCTTTGGGAGCTTCGCAGGCGCCGGTCTCGGCTTCTCCTGCGACGGCCACCTGTGGGCGCCCAACCAGGGCGACGCGATGGTCTACGAGGTCGACTCCGGTGAGAACGCTGCCTGCATCGGCGGCGGCGGTCTGCCGTGGCTGGTGCTGACGCCTGACGAGGGCGTGGTACCGCCTGCGGCCGGCGAGCCGGGCTTGCTGCCGGTCAACGCCGAGTTCCTGGCCGATGGACTCGACCACTTCGGCCTCGTCCAGGGCAACATCATGGCCCTGCATGACACTCCCTACGACGTCAACGGCGTCTCGGTGTGCTTCACCAAGGCCTTCGACGACGTGTCGCCGACCTTCTGGGGCGACGACTTCATCCACTCGCTGGCGGGTGCCCGCATCAGCCAGGGTTGCGGTGGGGCGGACTTCTGCCCGACCGACGTGATGATCCGGAACACCATGGCTCGTTGGCTGGTCAAGGCCTACCACGGACCGGACTTCACACCCATGCCGTGCAACCCTTCCACCTTTGCGGACGTGGTGTGCGAGACCACTCCCAATGCCAACTACATCGAGCAGATCTACGCCGACGAGATCACCACCGGCTGCACGACCGACCCGCTCATGTTCTGCCCCTCCGACACGGTCACCCGGGCACAAATGGCCACCTTCATCACGCGTCTCGCCTACGGTCCCGACTTCGTACCGCCACCCGCAACGGGAACGATGTACCCGGATGTGGCGCCTGGCCTGCCTGGCTGGTGGGCCGCCGATTACATCGAGTGGCTCACGAACGAGGGCATCGTCAGTGGGTTCCCCGACGGCACCTACAAGCCGTTGAACCCGACGACCCGTGCGCAGATGGCCAAGATGGTCGTCGTCTCCATCGGCCTGCCGATGTGTGACGTGCCGGAGTAACCAACAACCCCGCTGTCACCTGACGGCTTGAACCGGCGCCGGGCCCCCACAGGGCCCGGCGCCTTTTTCTGGCTTCACGGCACAATCTCCAAGAGCTCCATGCTGTAGAATCGTCGCGCCATGACGGACAACCACGGGGCCCACCCCGATGACTCCTCTGCGGAGTATCGCGAGAACTCCGATCCCGAACTCCAGCACCGGCCGGACGATGGGTGCTCGGAGCCTGCACAGAATCGGCCGGCAGCGGGTCACACCTCTCGGCGCCGGCGCCTCGGGCTCGAGATCGACCTCTGGCGGCACCGTCTCCTCCACCCGTTCGACTCTCTGCGCACCTTCGCCTCACGGGCCCTCCCCTACCGTCTCCGGGCGCGACTGCTCCGAGCCATGGGTCGCGGAGCCGGTACCGGCGCGCGCTCCTCGGCGGACCGTGAAGCCTTCTTCCGGTCCGCAGCCGCACCCGCGAACGAGGCGCCGCCGCCTCGACCGACGATCATCTGCCTGCCTCTCATCGATTGGTTCCTGCGGGTACAGCGGCCGCACCACCTCCTCGCGCGCCTCGCCGCCGGCGGCTGGCCGGTTCTCTACGCCAACCCGGATCTCGGAGTGGGTGCAGAGGAGATCGCCATACATCCCGAGCCGGTGGCCGAGGCCGTCCGGACCATCACCCTGCCCGGCCGGAAATCCCTCACGGTGGGAGAGGATGACCTGCGTGTGGACGACGTCGCCCTCATGGTCCGGGCGTTCGCCGTGCTCCGGCGCCGTGAACGAATTCACCAAGGCGTCGTCCTGTGCCACTCCCCCCTCTGGCGCCCCCTCGCCCTCCGGTTGAGGGAGGAATTCGGATGGCCGGTGGTCTACGACCGGATGGACCTGCACCAGGGGTTTTCCACTACAGGCGCTTCGGCGGAGGAGGAGGAGCGACTGCTTCTCGAGGAGGCCGATCTGGTGACGGCATCGTCCGGCGTCCTGGAGAAGATCGACGGGTTGCCGAACCTGAAGGCTCTCAGACTGCCCAACGCCTGCGATCCCGGTCACTGGGAGGGCGCGTCGCCGTCGCCCGATCTCGAGCACATCCCGAGACCGATCATCGGCTACTTCGGCGCCATCTCGGAGTGGTTCGACACCGAGCTGGTGGTCGGACTGGCGACCCGCCGCCCCGACTGGTCCTTCGTGCTCATCGGCTCGACCTGGGGAGCCGACACCTCCAGGCTCGCGATTCTGCCGAACGTCCACCTTCTGGGTGAGCGTCCCTACGAGGAGCTTCCGGCGTTGGCGGCCGCGTTTGATGTCGGCATCATCCCGCGCCGGAGAACACCCCTGACCGAGGCCATGGACCCGGTGAAGCTCTACGAGATGATGGCCCTCGGACTCGAGGTCGTCGCGCCGCCGCTGCCCGAAATGGAAGCGCACGGCGATCTTGTCCGTCTCGCCGAGGGAGTCGAGGGCTTTCTCGGAGCCATCGAGGAGGTTCTCGAGGCCCCATCCGGCGGTGAGGCGCACGACCGGCGCCTCGCCTTCGCCCGCGCCAACACCTGGGATACTCGCGCCGCCGAGCTCGAAAGGGCGCTCGAAAAGCTCTTCCCGGCGGTCACCATCGGCATCGTCACCTTCAACAACCGCGAGCTGACCGAGCTGTGCCTCGACAGCATCGAGCGCTGCACCGTGCACCCCAGCTACGAGATCGTCGTCGTCGACAACGCATCCACTGACGGAACTCCCGCATGGCTCGAGGACGAGGCCGCACGGCGCCCGAAGCTGCGGGTCATCCTCAACCGCTCCAACCGGGGCTTCGCCCCCGCCTGCAACCAGGCCTTCGCCGGGGCACAGGGCGAGGTGTTCTGTCTGCTCAACAACGACACCGTGGTCACCCGCGGGTGGCTGTCGGCCATGGTCGGCGCCCTCATGAGAGATCCGAAGCTCGGCCTCGTGGGTCCCTCCTCGAACGGCGTCGCCAACGAGGCGAGAGTGACGCCGGGGTACCGCGATCTGGCCGGGCTCCCCGAGTGGGCCGAACGCTACGTGTGGGACCACGATCAGGAGAGCTTCCCCATCCCCATGCTGGCGCTCTACTGTGCAGCGCTCCGGCGAGAGGTTTGGGGGGCGGTGGGTGGCCTCGACGAGCGCTTCGAGGTCGGGCTCTTCGAGGACGACGACTTCAGCCGGCGCATCCGCCAAGCAGGGTACGACATCCGTTGCCTACGCGGCGCCTGGGTCCACCACTTTCAGGAGGCCAGCTTCGGCGCCCTTCCCGAGGAGGAGTATGCGCGGATCTACGAGGCCAATCGACGGCGGTTTCTCGCGAAGTGGAAGGGAGAGGACGGGGCGACATCGGATCGCTCTGGTGTAACCTCGCACAATGGGAAACCGCATAATGCCTAAGACGGCGAGCACACCCCCGGGTGGGGACATGGGGACCGATGCCGTGCGCACCGCGCCCGTCTACGATTCCGCCGCGACGGACGGCAGTCCGATGCGCGAAGCTGTCGTGGAGCTGATCCGTTACAAGGATCTTCTACGACTTCTGATCGCCACCAACATCAAGGCCCGGTACAAACGCTCGGTGCTCGGCGTGGCGTGGACCCTGCTCAGCCCGCTGCTGACCATGATCGTGATCACCGTCGCCTTCTCCGCCATCTTCAGGTTCTCGGTGCCGAATTACCCGGTGTACGTGCTCGCCGGCCTGGTCTTCTTCAACTTCTTTCAGGAGAGCACAACCCAGAGCATGACCTCTCTGTTGTGGGGCAGCGCCCTGCTCAAAAAGGTTTACGTTCCGGCCGCCGTTTTCCCGATCTCGGCCGTCGGCACCGCCCTGGTCAACCTCGGACTGACCCTCGTTCCGCTGCTGCTGATCACTCTCTATTTCAAGCAGCCCTTGAACTGGACGCTGCTGTTCGTCCCCGCGGCAATGGCGATGGCGGCGATGTTCTCCCTAGGCGTCGGCCTCATCCTGTCAAGCATTGCAGTGGTTTTCTCCGATGTGGTGGAGATGTGGGGCGTCATCGTCCGCGCTCTCTTCTACCTGACGCCGGTGATGTACCCCGAGGAAATCGTGCCCGAGCGACTCATCTGGCTGGTCAAGATCAATCCCCTCTATGACATGATGCTGTGCTGGCGGGAACCGATCTATCGCGGCGCCCTGCCGCCGATGGATTCGGTCCTCAAGGCCCTCGTCTGGTCCGTCGGCACGCTCCTCGTCGGGTGGTGGGTATTCTCGCGGCGCTCCTACCAGTTCGCCTTGAGGGCCTGAGATGGCGGTCTCCCCTCCCCCAGTGATCGATGTCGACCGGGTGTCGCTGTGCTATCGCGTGCCGCACGAAAAGGTCGGCTCGATCAAGGAGTACGCGATTCGCCGTCTGAAGCGGAACCTGATGATCACCGATTTTTGGGCACTGCGGGACGTGTCGTTCTCGGTCGACTCGGGTGAGGTATTCGGCATCGTCGGCCGCAACGGCGCCGGCAAAACGACTCTTCTCAAGGTGATTGCTCGGGTGCTGAGACCAACCGGTGGAAGAGTCGTGGTCCGGGGACTGGTAGCGCCCCTGCTCGGCCTGGGAGCTGGATTCAACGACGAGCTCACCGGCAGAGAGAACATCTTCCTGAGCGGCGCGACCCTCGGCTTCTCCTACCACGACATGCAGGCCCGGTACGACCACATCGTCGACTTCGCCGGGCTCGAAGAGTTCATCGATTCGCCGCTGCGGACATACTCGACGGGCATGCGTGCCCGGCTCGGCTTCGCCATCGCGACCGACGTCGAGCCTGATGTCCTGCTGCTCGACGAGATCATGTCGGTCGGAGACGAGGAGTTCCGCCGCCGGTGCACGACGCGAATCGAGAGCTTCCGAAAAAACGGCGCCACGGTGCTTCTGGTCTCCCACGGTCTCCAGATGGTCACCGCACTGTGCGACCGCGCGCTCTTCCTGGACCGCGGCGTCATGAAGACCATCGGACCGACCGAGCAGGTCATCTCGGACTACACTACGACAGTATCGGGGCAATAACGGAGCAGTGTCATCGCTGTGAAAGGTAATCCTGGCACAGAGTTCTCCCGTCGCGGCTTCCTCCAAGGTCTGGGTGTCTCCGCGCTGGGCCTCGGCCTGGCCGGGTGTGGGAGATTCGGAGATCTTCCTCCCGGTGACGGTCGTCCCGACATCGTGCTCCTCGTTCTCGACTCCCTGCGCGCGCGGTCGCTGCCGTTCTACGGGCATCAGTGGGACACGGCGCCGTTCCTCTCCGATCTCGCCGCGCGGTCCACCCTGTTCAACCGCTGCCATTCGGCAGCCACCTGGACCCGACCGTCAGTCACCAGCATTCTCACCGGGCTTCCGCCCCTCGAACACCGCGGATGGCGAATCAACAAGGCCTTCCCGCGCGATCACCCCAGCTTTGCGCGTCACCTCGGTGATGCCGGCTATCACACCGGCTTCTTCACGGCGAACCCTGCCATCGGCGAAGGTTTCGGCATGGAGGAGCACTTTGATCATGTGTCCATTGAGGCCGCCAAGGACAGTGATTTCGGCCCTCGTTTGACCGACGACTGCATGGCCTGGGTGAGGTCCCTGGGCGGCCCCCGGCCTGCCTTCGTCTATATCCATTACTGGCCGCCCCACGGACCATATAAGGCGCCGGATCGGTTCCTTCGGCAGGCAAAAGGCCGGCCGATGCCGGTCGCCGGCCACCTCGCCCACCACGACCGCGATGGGGCGAGGGTCTCCCTGGCGGCCGGTGTTCTCGGGAGGATCCCCTGGTATCAGGCGAAGGTGGGGCTCGGAGTCGATCTCCTCGATTACCAACAGCGGTACGAGGCGAATATCGCCTACGCCGATTCTCTGGCTGCAGGCTTCTTCGCGAGATGGCTGGAAATTCGGGGGAGCCGTCGCACGGTTTTCATCGTGACTAGCGATCACGGCGAGGGCTTGGGTGAACACGGACTGATGTGCGATCACGGGATGATCCTGAGCGACGAGATCCTGCACGTACCGCTCATCCTCCACGACACCGAGTCAACCGGTCCGGTCACGATGACGCGACCCGTTTCACATCTCGATCTCGGCCCCACGATTCTCGAGCTGGCGGGCGGGCCAGTGCGTTTTGGGATGATGAACGAGTCCCTCCTTGGAGAGGGGTCTCCGGAGAGGGTGGTGGTAAGCCAGGAAGGCCTGGAAAGGTCCGAGAGCGCTTGGGCGCTGACGTCGGGTCAATGGCGGTTGATTTACAACGGTGGGGCCCGCTTCGGCAGTGGACACCTCATGGAGGTCCGATCGGCGGAGTCGGCGGCCTCCACCGTCGCCGGGACGCCACTGCCGGTGCCTCCGGGCGCCCTGCGTCGGCGCCTTAAGATCTGCGACGGTGTGGTTTTGGAGAATTTCGCCCTCCACCGCCGCCTGGTGACCCCCGGGTCGAAGCTTCGATTTTCCGGAACCTTGCGCACCGACGACGAGACGGGACGGCTGGCTCTCCGCGTCCGGACGACCGCGACGTCGGTGGTCTCCCTCGGCACCTTCTCTGGTGGGGAGTTCGAAGGTGAGATAACGGTCTCCGAGGAGAGGGCAGCCAAGCGACTGATCGTGGAGGGTGCCGGATGGACCGGCACAGGGTCCGGACCTCCGGAGACCGGCTGGCTCGGAGTGCTGACCGCGCCCGTGGAGAACCCCCGGCGGTTGAGTGATGTTCTGGAGATCCTGGCGGTCACGGCAGAGCCTCCGGTGGCCTGTCCCGGCGACGCGGTCTACATCACTCTCCACTGGCGCGCCCACCGCAATGTCGGTAAGGAGGTCGGCATCCTCGTCGAGCTGGTCGACCCGCAGAACCGGGTGACGATCAGCGAGGCCAGGACCTTTTTTCGTCGTGTCCTGGAGAAAGGGGCCGAGCCTCAGCCTCTCGTCGAGGACTCCAAGATCGAGGACACGACCTTCTCCCACGGATCACTCGACTTCGAGGACTCGTTCTGGTGGACCGTGCCGGCCTCGTCGTGCCGAGGAGCCCACCGGGTGCAGGTCGGCCTGCTGGACCACTCGAAGCTCTTCTGGTGGAAGCGAGTCGTCACGGCCGTGGATCCGGTTCCCATGACCACCCTCGAGGTTTGCGGGTCCCGGTCCGAGAGTCTTCTGGCCCACAAACGTGACCAGCTCGGGATCGAGAGTTTGCGGCTGCCGCCCGGTTTCCACGCCGGGCCCAGCGAGCGCCCGGCGCTTGAAGCGCTGGCGAAACGCTTTCCCAGCCAGGGACATCTGGACTTCCTCCTGGCTCAGATCGCCCGGACCGAGGGCGAGCGACGGGAGCTTCTCCGAAACTGCGTACAAAAGACTCCATTCCACCCCTCTGCTCTCACCGAGCTCACCGATCTCGGTGAGCGAGATGCTGCCACCGATCTGGCGCTGTTGACTCCGGTGCATGCCAGACTGACCCGGTTCGGCGATCTGGTGTCGCTCACCGGCTTCGATCTGTGCCGTGGCGATTCCTGCGTCTACCTGACGCTGTACTGGGAGGCCGAGGCTGCCTCCTCCCACACCTTCTCGGGCAAGCTCGCCGCCTCGATGGTCCCGACCTCGGGGGAGCGGACCGAGCGGTGGCTGTGGTGGTTTGTCGGCGGCGAGCAGCGGCCGACCCACGCCTGGGAGATGGGGGAGGCGGTTGTGGAGACGATTCGCCTCGAGCTCGAGCCGGGGACCGTGGGCCTCTCGCTCAAGCTTCGCCTGGCAGAGAGGTGGCCCAGCCTTTACTCGAACAGCCGCGGACCCTTTGTGGTCACAACCGGGAACGACGAGGGGAGAGAGGTAGTCAAAGCGGACCTTGGGAACCACCGCGTTGCGGATCTTCCCCTCTGCACGACCGACTTCCTAGATCTGAAACGCTCCGATCCCTCGCAGTGCGTTCTGGTGGATCTCGACGAGGACCCGGAGCAGAGACGAAACCTCGTTCACACCCGCCCGGAGGTGTTCACCCGGCTCCATGGGCATCTCGCAGCGCTGCTGGCCTCCAGCGACTCCTGGGGCCAGCGAGACAAAGCGGCCGAGGTCGAGCTGTCGGAGGAGACCATCGAGCAGCTTCGAACCCTCGGCTACCTCGACTGACGCACGGTGAGAAAAAGGGGGCTAGTAGGCGTCCCTGCTCTTCCGGCGCCACAGAATCCAGCGGAGATAGGTGCGGTAGAAGTGGCGAAACAGCGGCGCCAGGACAATGATCCGGCAAATGGCCCCCGCCAACGGGACGAAGACCGGGTAACTCACCACGAACCCGAAGACGGCGTGGAGGTTTTCGATCTTTTCGATCTCCGGCTGTCTCAGCGGGCTTCGCGAGTGGAAAAAAACCCCGTATTCCGCCGTACCAATTCTGCTGAGGTTTTCGGGTGGTAGAAATCCCTTCTCCACCGCAAACCGTGCGAGTTCGGTTCCAGGGAAGGGTTGGAAGATGAAGCACAGGGCGAGAGCGGGTTTCAACCGACAGTTGAACCGCAGCGTCTCGAGTGCCTCCTCGTAGGACTCGCCGGGAAGACCGAGCATGTTGTACGTGACGAAGTCGATTCCGTACCGGTTGAGGGTGTCCGCGGCGCCAACCAGCTCGTCGTCCGAGATGTTCTTCTTGAGGATCCTGCGACGGTATTCCTCGTTGCCGGTTTCCACCGCGATTCTCAAGCGCAGTTTGTCGGCGCCGTACTCTCCGAGAGCCGCACACAGCTCGTCGGTGACGAGATCCGCCCTGATGTTCGCTTGCAGGGCAACCGAGCTTCCCCTCCTGGCGAGGAGAGCGCGGACCAACTCGACCAGCCACTCCCGGTTGGCGGCGAAGCTGTCGTCGATGAAGTGGAGGACGGTCACGAACTCGGTTTCCAGGAGTGCGTCGATCTCGTCCAGAATGTTCCCGCGGCTGCGCCAACGAACGTACCGGCCCTTGTCCTTGAAGACCGCCCGCTTTGCCGAGTTGTGGCAATGGGCGCACGCGTAGGGGCACCCTCTTGCCCAGCATCAGGGATCGCTTGCCTCTTCGTTGGAAAAACTCATACCTGGTGTAGAGCCGCCGATCCGGAAACGGCAGAGAATCCAGGTCCTCCACCAGGTTCCTCATCTCGTTCCTGATGACGCCTTCTTCGGTCTTGACCCACAGGTTGGCGATGGAGGTGTAGTCCTCTCCCCTGTCCACCGCATCGGCCAGCTCCGCCAAGGGCAGCTCGCCCTCGCCCCTGCAGATCACGTCCACGCTGGGGTCGGCGATGCTCTCCTCGGGATCGAGCGTCACGTGGGTACCCCCAAACACAACGAGGGGGTCTGCTGGAGAAAGAGGACCTTGGCCATTGATCGATTTCCGAACCTCTCGGGGAGAGTCTACTGCATCGGCCGTGGTACTGACGGGAGCTTCGTGGGCCCGACGCACAGGTACAATCGTCTCGAGAGCGACGGGGGTTCACCGGGGTGATGATCTCGAAGACCGCCACAGAAACACGATCCGGAGCAAGGCAGCGGGAGCGGGTCCTCCTTCTGGCCCTCGCGGTGATCGTGTCCGGCGCGATGGGCATCAGCACGGTGTTGACCACGCCCCTGTCCTTCGACGGGGCGCTCAACGCGCAGGCGGCGTTGAATCTGCTGGAGTGCGGACGCTACGGGCCCGGCCGCGCCGAGATCCGGGACTTCGACCACCGCGTGCAGACCGGTCCCACGGTCGTGCTCCCGACCGCCTTGAGCCTGCGCCTGTTCGGCGCCGGAAACAGCACCCTCCAATTCGTCAACCTCCCGTACTTCGTTCTGTTCTTTGTCGCCGCCGCCCTTTACACCTACCGGCACTCGGGGCCCGAGGGCGCCTTCCTCGCCATCCTGCTGCTCGCTCAGACGCCGCGCCTCGGCCCTCTTGGGTTCGGCCTGTACGGCGAAGTCCCGGCTCTCTTTTTCTTCCTGGGCGGCCTGCTGCTCCTGGACGGCCTGGAGAGTCGTCCAGGCGTTCTTCCTGCCGTGGCGGCGGGCGTCCTCTTCGGGCTCGCGATCCTGACCAAGATCGTGATGTTGATCCCCGTCTCGGCCGTCGCGCTGGCCGTCCTCGTCGCCTCCATCGGCCGCCGCCCCGCGAGGCTGCGCCACTGGGCAGCCCTGGCGGGGGGGATGGTCCTCCCGTCGGCAGTTTTCGAGGCGGTGAAGCTCATCGTCCTCGGCCCTGATGGGTGGGTGGAATGGTGGGCCGTGATGGTGCGGAGAATCGCGGGCCAGGGCCTGCCGCTGGGGATGCCGGACACCGCCGGGGCGGTACCGAAGGCCGCGACTCATCTGGGAATCCTCGGCGACAGCGTCGGCGTGCCGGCGTGGACGGTACTGCTGCTGCTTCTGGTCCCGACGCTGCTTCTTGCCCTCGTACGGCTCTCGGCGCGTGCGTCGGACGGCCGGGGATCGTCGATCCCCGTGTCGGTCGTCTCCCTGTGGCTGGCGGCGACAGCCTTCCTTGGTTGGTGGTTGGTGTTGACTCCGACGAGTCGCGCCTGGCCGCGACGGGTTCTCATAGGGCTGCTGCTACAGGAGCTGCTGATCTCAATCGTCCTGATCCAGGCCGTCCGGTGGGTCGCGCGGCGTCGGCGAAAACGGGACCACGGAAGCTCCCGGGCCGCCCTGTGGGCGGTCGGGACGCTGGCCCTCCTCCTCCTGGTGAGCGTCGCCACCGTCCTCGTGGCGAACCTACCGCATTTCAGGCTGAGGACCGAGCCCCTTCCGCAGCGCCTGGCCATCGAAACGGTCGCCGAGGTCATGCGGGCGCGCGCCCGGGACGCTGTCTTCTACGGCGCAGGCTGGTACCAGGCGCCGGTACTGGCCCTCCTCTCGGGCAGAGAGATCAGGGACTTCAAACGGTTCCCGATTCCGAGATACGGCAAGCAGTTGCCGCACACCTTCTTCGTGGTCGACAACCACCTTGCAAGTCACCAGCCGCAGGCGGTGAGGAGAATCCTGGCCCGGACGGTCCACCATGCCGTGGTGCAGGCGGGCGACTGCGCCCTGTATGGACTGGAGACGGTCCTGCCCTATCCGCCGATTCCAGAGCCCGATGGAATCGATGATCTCATTCCGGCGAATCGACCAAAGTACGAAGAGTACCCGTTTGTCGGGGGCCTCGGCCGGAAGGCACCCTCCGGGCGCTACTCCAACGCCGTCGCAGGGTTTCTGCTCGATCGGAGCGACCGCGGGTGCCTCCTGATCGACACCTGGATCTCGCCGGAGGCGGGAGAACGGCCGCGCCTCGAGGTGAGGGTCGACCACCGAAAGGTTCGCACCGCCCGACCCGTTCCGGGCCGACCCTGGAAACGGCTGATCACCCTCGGCGAAGACTCCGAGCCGGACACACCGGGGAGCTTGGTCGAGCTGTGGCTGTTCATCGACCGCAAGGAGGAGCCGTTCTCGCTGTGGAGCGGCGGAAAGAACACCTTCGTCGTGCGCGAGGTCGGCTTCGCGCCATGCCCGGGCGCGGGTGATTGAAGACCGGCGGTCGGTCGACCACGCTGCTACCATGGACGCCGGATAATCGGAGAAGGCAGTTGATTCTGCCCGGAAGGACCGAGGGCAACCCATGAGGATCCTCAGCGTCGCCACCACGCACCCGCGTTTCGCGGGCGACTCCGAGCCGTCGTACGTGCTCGCGGTGAACCGCGAGCTGGTCGGTCTCGGTCATCAGGTGACCGCGTTGCTTCCGCATGCGAGAGGGGCTGCGGTTTCCGAGATCGTGGATGGCGTGCGGATCGAACGGTTCCGCTACTTTCTCCCCGCCTCGCTGCAGAGGCTCTGCTACAACGGCGGCATCCTGCCGAACCTGCGGCGGAGCTGGTGGGCTCGTCTCAACCTCCCGTTCTTCGTTCTCGCTCAGGCCTCCGCCGTGGCGCGAATGGCAGCCCGCAAGCGGTATCACCTCATCCACTGCCACTGGTTGATAACCAGCGGCCTGATGGGAGCGCTCTTCGCGGGTCTTGGGGATGCCCCGCTCGTGGTAACCGCGCACGGCAGCGACGTCTTCACCGAAAACGCTCTTTTCAAGACACTGGACCGCTTCGTGCTCGGCCGCTGCCGCGCATGCACGGTCAACAGCCGACGCAGCGGTGAGCTGGTTTCCAGGATCAACCCGGCGACCCGGATCGAGCCCGTTCCCATGGGCGTTTATCCCTCGAAATACGGAAAGCACACGGCCTCGGCCGCAGTGCGCAAAGAGATGGGCGACGGCAAGCCCCAGCTTCTCTACGTCGGCCGGTTCTCCACGAACAAGGGCGTTTCCGACCTGGTCGCCGCCATGAAGACTATCCTGAAGGAGATGGCTGAAACCCGGTTGGCGTTGGTCGGCTATGGGCCCGAGGAAGAGACCATCCGCCGTGCCATCGCCTCACGAGGACTGCAGGCGGAGGTGAAGCTCCTCGGGCGCGTGTCCCGAGACAAAATCCCGACCTACATGGCCTCGGCCGATCTCCTGGTCCTGCCTTCAATCAAGGTTGAGGGTCTCGGCGTGGTCCTCCTCGAGGCGCTCGCCAGCGGGACTGCCGTGGTCGGGACGGACGTCGGAGGCATCCCCGATATCATCCACGACGGCGAGACCGGTCTGCTCTGCCGCAGCCAGGACCCCGAGGATCTGGCCGAGAAGTGCCTGCAGATGCTGGGGGACGACGACCTGAGAAGGCGAACAACCGAAAAGGGGCGGCGTCTGGTCGAGACCGAGTTCAGCTGGTCCCGAATCGGCGGGAAGCTCGAGGGGCTTTTTTCGAGCTGCCTCGACGCCCCAGGAACAGGTTCAGGCGCTGAGGCCCAACACAAAACGGTGCCTGGGTGAGGGTCCTGCATATCACCGACGACACAACGAGCGTCGGCGGGGTGCAGACCTACCTCAGGGAGCTCTGCGAGATCCTGCCCGATGCGGGGGTCGACTGCGAGGTGTGGAACCCGCCCCGGAACACCGGTCGCGTGGCCGACCACCTCACGCGATGGGCCGGGCGCGGGTACGAGCGCGAGCTTGCGTCCCGGCTCGAGCGCAACCGGCCGGCGATCGTACACGCCCACAATTTGTGGATGCGACTGTCGCCGTTGCCGCTCCGCGCCGCGAAGCATGCCGGGATCCCGGTCGTCATGACCGTCCACGACTACAACCTCGTGTGCCCGCGAAAGTGGATGATCACAGCCGACGACAGGCCGTGCGAGTCCGGCTTCGGCGCCCGCTGCCTCGGTTCGAGGCAGGGATGGAAATGGCTTCCCTACAACGATCTGAGATGGTTGAAGACGGCCCTGCACCGGCGGATGTTGCGGTCCTGGGTCGATGTCTTCGTGTGCCCGTCCCGCCATCTGGGCTCTTGGATGCGGCGAAGCCTTGGCGTCGAAAAGGTCTTTCACCTGGCGAACTTCACCCGCCGCCCGGTGGACGGACCCACACCGGCGGCAAACCCGCACCGCTTGCTCTTCGCCGGACGCCTGAGCCGTGAGAAAGGGGTGGACGTTCTGCTTCGGGCCATGGCCCTCCTGGTCGAGGAGCATCCACAGGCCTTCCTGTGCATCGCCGGCGACGGTCCGGAGCGGGCGGATCTCGAACAACTCGCCTCGACCCTCGGCGTGGAGGACGCCGTGGAGTTCATCGGCTCGCTGGGAGTGGGCGATCTTGATGAGCAGTACCGCAGAGCCGGCATCTGCCTGCTGCCGACGCTGTGGATGGAAAACTGCCCGGTGGCTGTCCTGGAGGCGCTGGCCCATGGCCGGGCGGTGGTCGCCACCAGGATCGGGGGCGTACCGGAGCTGGTCGAGGACGGAATGACCGGCTACCTCGTCCAGCGCGGGGACCACCACGACCTCGCCCGGAAACTCGGCTCACTCGTCGGCGAACCGGCCAGGGTGGAGGAGATGGGCCGTCGTGCGTCGGCGGCCTTCAGCGAGGCCTTTACGGCCGAGGGCCATGTGGATCGGCTGCTTGAAATCTACCGGGCTGTCATCACGGGGGATGATCCAGCGTCATGCTGTGCCGCACTGTAAATAGGCTGTTCTCCGTGCCCCCTTTGAATCGGATCGCTCCTGCTCCAGCGGTGGACGACCGCACGGACATGATCGAATTCCTGAAGCGGAGCCTCGGCCGCGGCACCGAGTTCCTCGACGAGTTCGCGCCCCTGAACGAGATCGAAGGGAGACGGGTCCTAGACGTGGGCTGCGGCCTCGGCGCCAAGACGGTTGCCATGGCCGCCTCCGGCGCCGCTGAGGTCGTCGGCGTCGACACCGATCCCGAGAAGATTCACTGGGCGCGGATCCTGGCGGTCGAGGCCGGAATCGCGAATGTGTCGTTTGCCGCCCAGTCGGTCTCCTCCCTCGGATTCCCCGGGGACCATTTCGACCTCGTCGTTCTGGCAGACGTGATCGAGCACCTGGAGGACCCGCTGGCGGCGCTCCTCGAGTGCGCCAGGGTTCTCCGTTACGGGGGAATGGCCCTGGTCGGCTTTCCGCCGTACCTCTCGCCGTGGGGGGCGCATCTCTTTACCCACATCCGGGTTCCCTGGGCCCACGTCCTCTTTCCGAAACGGGAGCTGCTGGACGTTCGGCGAACCAGGCATGAGCGACAGCTCGCGAAGGGGGAGACATACTGCACCCGGATGCGGGCCCGATGTATCATGAATGCGGAAACCGTCGCCGAGCTGTGGGATCTCAACCGCATGACGATCGCTGAGTTCCTGCGCCTCGTTCGGGAAACAGTTTTCAGGGCGAGGCTGGTGCGCCTCAAGACCCCCGGGGGTCTCGGATCGTTCCTGACCCGCTCTACGTTCCTGCGTGAGTACGTGGTGACGCGCCTCGTCGCCGTCTTGGAGAAGTGATGCTCGTCTTGTGGCCGGTCCATCAGCTCGAGATGGATCACAGCCAGTATCTGGGGATCATGACGATCTCGGCCGTGCTCAAGGAGCACGGCATCTCGACGGAGGTCGTTCCAACCGACCTCGAGCTTATCTCGAAGAGGGTCGAGCGCGACGATGAGGTCATCCTCGCCTACAGCACCCCGTCCGCCCTGGCGACGGTCTACGTCGAGCTCAACCGGCAGCTCAAGCGGAGGCACCCACAGGTGTTTTCGGTCTTCGGAGGGACCCATCCGACCTACTTCCCCAAGATGGTCGAGGAGGAGGGCGTCGACGGCGTCTGTGTCGGGGAGGGCGAGTACCCGATGCTCGAGCTGGTCATGGCTCGTGCGGCAGGCGAGTCCGTCAAATCGCTCGAAAACTGGTGGATCAAGGACAACGGCACCATCCACCGCAACGCGGTTCGCCCCCTCATTGAGGACCTCGACGAGCTTCCGGTTCCAGACCGCGGCATCTTCCGTCGCGCCGCCGACCAGTCAATCTCGCACGCCATCGTCATGACCGGTCGTGGCTGCCCCTACCACTGCAGCTACTGCTACAACCACGTCTATCACAAGCTCTACGCGGGCAAGGGCAATGTGGTCCGGCGGCGTAGCGTCGATCATGTGATGCGCGAGCTGCGACAGCTCAAGGAGGACGGCTGCGGGTTCATCCGCTTTATGGACGACCTCTTCATCCTCCTGCCCGAATGGGTGAAGGAGTTCTCGCGCAGGTATCGGGAGGAGATCGGTCTCCCGTTCACGTGCCTCGTCAGGGCCAACCTGGTCACCGAGGAGATTGTCAGGAGCCTGAAGGAAGCCGGCTGTCACCGGATCATGATGGGGATCGAGGCGGGCAACGACCGCCTGCGCTTGGAGATCCTCAAGCGCCGCATGTCCTCGGAGCAGATCCTCGAGGCTGCGAGGATCATCCGTGGGGCCAAGATCAAGCTTGTGACCGCCAACATCCTGGCCATCCCCGGGGGAACGATCGACGAGGATTGGGAGACCGTGGATCTGAACATCCGTGCCCGCCCCAACTATGCCTCCGCGGCGATTCTCCAGGCCTTCCCAGGAACCGAGATCCACGAGATTGCAGAGGATCTCGGCCTTCTGGAGGACGATCATCTGGAGAGGGTCTCCCAGGGCGGGTTCGGATTCACCACCGCCCTGAAGGGCAACGACGCGGGGGAAATCCGGCAGATCGAGAATCTCCACAAGTTCTTCCCCTTAGTGGTCTGGTTCCCGTGGTTGAAGCCCGTGATCCGGCTACTGATCAAGCTCCCGCCCAACCGGTTCTTCGAGCTCATGTACATGACGTGCATCAACTTCGGCACGCACTTCATCAGCATCCCACCCGCTATCGGCGGCCCGTTGCTGTGGCGCAAGCTCAAGCGCCGGTTCTTGCCGGGGAGCCGGCGGTCTGCGAAGCCTGCGGAGGCAGCCGGGGCATGAGCCGCCGGCGTTCGGCCCGCGAAACAGTTTCCCTGGCCGCCGAGGCGGCTGCGGTGTGGTTTCGCCACAACCTCGTCGAGCCCCTGCGCTCCCAGCCAGGTCTCCCGCGCGCGATGGACTTCATCTCGACCCACCGGTGCAACGCGCGCTGCGTGATGTGCGGCATCTGGAAGGAGACCGGAACTCGCGCCGAGGAGCTGTCGCCCGAAGCGCTGAGCGGGATCGTGGGCGACCGGCTGTTTTCGTGTATGGAGTTTGTCGGAATCAGCGGGGGCGAGCCGTTCCTTCGCGATGACTTGGCGGAGCTGAGTGCGGTGTTTCTGGAGGAGTGCCGGACGGTCAAACGCCTCAGCCTGACCACCAACGGCCTGCTCACCCAGCGCATACGCACCGTACTTCCCGAGATCGCGGACCGTGCACTAAGCGCCGGCGCGCTTCTGGATGTGTCGGTTTCCGTGCACGGCATGGGCGAGACGCTGGCGGGGATCTACGGTGTGGAGGGAGCCTTCGAGAAGATCGAACAGACGATCGGGGTTCTGGAGGAGCTTCGCGATGAAGAACAGCTGAGCTTTTCGATGAACTGCGTTCTGCTGTCGGAGAACCTCACCAGCGCCGGACAGCTGAGAAAGTGGGCCCAAGGTCGGGGGATCCCCCTCAGCTTCGTGGTCGGGGAGCGCAGACGCAGGTTCCGCACCGAGGGGCTGGACGAGGCCTTCGTGGATCCCGACGGCCAGAAGCCCTTGATCGATTTCCTGCGTAGCCTCGTGGAGGACCCCTCTCAGTCTGCGGCCTCGGCGGGCAAGTACCGTGAGCTCGCGGCCATGTTGGAGGGGCGGAAGACGAGGTCCCTGGCTTGCCACTACGCCATGGGCGGTCTTCTCCTGGGTCACGACGGCCGGCTCTACTACTGCTCGCACAGCAAGGAGATCGGCAGCTGTCTGGACGATTCGCCGCGGGAGATCTACTACGACCCGAGCAACCTCGAGTACCGAAAACGGGACCTGCAGCAGGCCGAGTGCCGGCACTGCCCCCCGTACACGCGGACGCGCTGGGAGATCGAGAAGGACCTGCCGCGGACATTGTTGGAGATGACGAGACATCGGTTTGGCCGATTCGGCCAAAAGACCTAATCCGACTCTCGGTTTTGGTTGCGCGGTTGTCTTTTCTTCAACGGCGCCTCGACTCTGATCGTTACCGGCCAGCCTTCGAACTGGGCAGCGTCGCCCTCGGTGATATCTGCGTTCCACGGCCAGCACTCGAAGCGCACGGTCCGTTCCCGCTTGTTGAGTCTCACGATCCCGAATCCGTCGCGAACGAACTCCCGCCCGATCACCCCGAACGAGTCCCTGCGCCCCCGCTCGGCATTCCAGGACTCGACCTCGGCCTGGGAGACCGTCGGATTTGCCACCGCAAGCACGCGCATCGGATTCCCGAATCTGTCTGTGAAGTCGCCGACGTAGTTCGGTGCACCGTCGGGGTGGTTCTCGCCCGGCCACGCGGGGTCGAACCACCGCCGGAACTTGTTGGCGACGGGCGGAACAGTGAACATGTAGACGCCGTCGGTGGGCGTGTCGATCCCCGCCCGCACAAGCGTGGCCAGATGGGTATCGCCGGCAACAACGACGGCCCCGGCCACGCGCAGGGACTTCAATGCGCGACGACGCCCTTCGACCGGCGCCGCATTAGTATCCCTACTCCCGCCGAGACCACCGCCCGCGTAAGTCAGAATGGACCCAAAGTTGGTCTGGCTCACGCATACCTTGAGGTCCTGGTTTTCCCAGTCCTCGGCCCACTCGGCCAAAAACCGCTGCTGTCGATCACCGAGCAAGACTGGCCGGTCTCCGTCATACCCCGGTGGCGTCTTGAACTTGCGGTCCTCGATCACCGCGAATCCAACCCCCCCATATTCGAAACCCGTGTAGTAGACGGTGATCCCCTGCTCGACGGGGGTCGGATCGTACGGGTCAGGGTCGTGCCCACATTGCACCCTTTGGACCATGTTCACGAACGCGGGCCCCTGCAGGTATCCGCCGAGCGCCACATCGCGGGCTGTGTTGCGCTTTCCGCCCCAACCCCAGATGTTGCTTTGGTAGACGTCGTGGTCGTCCACCTGAAGAATTGCCGGCATCTGCCGCGTCAGCTCACCGAAGGCCCAGCACCAGTAGTACCAGCGGTTCATGTAGTCCAAGATGAGTGAAGAGGAGTCGCCTGCCGTGGGGTTCCCCGAATCGTAGATCTGGTCGCCGGTGAAGAAGAGGATGTCGGCGCCCAAGGCCAGGGTGTTCCTGACGATATCCTCGTGTGGGAACCAGAGGTTCTCCTTGATCCACCGGCTTTCGGGGAGTCCATAGCCCTTGCTCCCCCAACTGAAGTCCGCGGGAATACCCATGATCATCATGCCGGTGTAGGCCGCCATCACCACCTCATCCTGATCGGTGGGAGGTTTGCCAATCACCCCGGAGTATCTATGGGTTGCGCCCTCGCCATCACGATACACCACGCGGAAGTCCCATGCCCTCGAATCGTCCCAATCCTCGCAGCGAAACAGGGCGGTCCATCCCGGAATGACGATCTGCGCGGACGCCACTTCCTGCCACGTGTGGTCAGTCCCGCTGAGTCTTTTCTGCAGGGTGGCTTCCAGAGGTTCCCCCTCGCCCAGCAAGACAAATTGAGCGGAGAGCTTGAGGGTTTTGTCGGCGAGGCTGTACAGGGTGCTTGCGACCGGACCGAAGGCCCTTTCCGGGTGGACCGCGACCTTGGCGCCGCCGGCTCTGAACTCGTCGAACCAGAACTGTGCGGCCTCTCCCTCTGACTTCGGGTGGGCAAAGAGACCGATTCCCCCGAGAATGTCCGCTTCAGGAACCCCGCGAAGGGTCTTTTCATCGATCAGGCGTCCCGTTATGAGATCGGTCGCCGACAACCTGAGATCAAAGAGGCCATCACCTGCAGGCGTCCCGCGCAGGTCGAGCCGCACATCCTCGTCCGCCGTGCGCTGGTGTTGAGCCGCGTCGCCGTCTGCCTCGAGCGAGGAGGCTCTGTAGAACGTCCGTGTGTCTTCGTTATTGTCGAAGAACTCGACCCCTCCGATGAGCTTGTAGGCTGCCAGGATGCCCCCGCCGGGGCCGGGATTGTGGTGGACCATCGCGGCGCGTTTGTGGTCGAGCTCTCCACCTCCGACGCCGAAGATGATGCCGCTCCATCCCCGGTGGTTGTTCTCGGCCACCAGGCCGAGGCGCACGGAGATGTGAAAGCTCTCCGCTCCTGGTGCGATTTCCCGGGTGATGCAATGTGCCGTGCGCAGCGGCTGGCGCCGGCTAGTTGCAAGACAGACGAGCCGGCCGCCGGTTACCTGCCAATCCTGGACCCGGTTGGCCCAAAAGTCCGGTCCAACCCAATACCTTTGGACATCCAGCGGCCAGTCGTACACGAGTGGGGGCAAATCTGCGGTGACCAAGGCGCTCTTCGTGGGCCCAACGTAGGGTTTCTTCGAGGAGCTACTCGCACATCCCGCTGAGGCGAGCAGGAGAGCCGCTCCGACGCCGAGGCAAATTGTTCTTGAGATCTGCATTGACCACTGTCCTCCGATAGACGCCGTCGCAAGGCAAGACAGCTTAGGAAAGATAACAGAAGCGGAAAATCCACCCCCTCTGCTGTGGGGTGGTACCCACTGCTAAACTCGACTGGGACAATGACGGAGATTCTCATCACCAATGCGTACAGCGCTAGCAATCGGGGGGATGCAGCAATCATCCTCGGCATGGCGGAGAGTCTGCGCCGCACCGAGGTTTTTCGGGAGGCGGAGATCCGGGTCTCGTCGGCCGACTACCCAGCCGACACGGCGCGCTATCCCGTGCAGGTGCTTCCGTCCTTTCACTCGCTCAAGAACAGGTTTTCGAGCAGCTCGAGTGTCAATTCCCTGTACTTCCTCGTCGTGTTGCTGCCTTTGAGCCTGCTGTGGGCCATCGCCTGGCGGCTGGGGGGGCTCGACCTTTCGCTCCCCTGGCCTCTTCGCGAGCTGATGCGGGCCTACGCCCGTGCGGATCTGGTGGTTGCGGCCGGCGGGGGTTACCTCTACACGACCTCGGCGATCCACGGCAACGTGGTGCTGCTGATCACCGTCTACAGCTTCTTCTTCGGAGTACTGCTCGGCAAGCCGGTCTCTCTCTACGCCCAGTCCATCGGCCCCTTCGCCGGCACGTTGCAGGCATGGATCGTGCGCCAGGCGCTCTCCAGGGTGCGCTTGGTGGAGGTTCGAGAGGGTGTGTCGAGGCGGCTGCTGGATGGCTGGCATCTGCCGACACCGGTTCAGAACGCGACCGATGCCGCCTTCCTTCTCGAGGCGTGCCCGCCCGACGGAGGCCTCGGAATCGTTGGCACGAGAGGCAAGCCCACGATCGGTATGACGGTCAGGAAGTGGTTTCGGAATCCCGACCAGCAGGTGGAGTACGAGCGAACCATGGCGTCATTCGTGGACTGGCTGGTCGAGGAATGGGGTGCCGAGGTCGTTTTCCTGCCCCAGGTCACGTACGCAGAGGGCGAGGACGACGACCGGGAGGCGGCCCGCAGCGTGGTCGCCTCGGTGGCTCGCCACGACCGGGTCCGGATTGTGGAGGACGAGCTGGGCCCGGAGGAGATCAAGTGGCAGTGCGGCCGGATGGATTATTTCGTTGGCACGCGCATGCACTCCAACATCTTTGCCCTGTCGCTCGGAGTGCCGACCGTAGCTATCGCCTACCAGCCAAAAACCCGGGGCATCATGGCGGCTCTCGGTCTCGAAGACTTCGTGGTTCCCATCGAGGACCTCTCGCTGGAGACGCTCACGAATCGGTTCGAGGCGTTATCCCGAGATGAGGCGAAGATCCGCGAGCATCTGCAGGAGGTTCTCCCTGAGGTCGAGGAGAGTGCGGCGCTCGCCGGCAGCCTCATCGCCGAGGACTTCCTCAGCATTTCGCCCAACCCTGATATGGCCGGCGGCAATTCGAACTTACGGGCCGAGCGATGAACGAGCATCGCCAGGCGCATGCGCGCATGGGGGACGGCGAACGGGGGCCGGCTCATCCTCGCGTAAGCGTGGTCATTGTTACCTACGACGATCTCGACAACCTCGTCGGTTGCCTGCAGTCACTCGCGGAGCAGGACTACCCGGCGGCGACGACCGAGGTCGTGGTGGTGGATGACGGCAGCACCGACGGCACGGCCGATGTGCTCCGAAATGAGTTTCCGGGCATGAGGGTGATCAGCAAGTCCAACGAGGGCGCTGATGTGTCGCGGAACCGCGGGATCGAGGAGAGCACGGGCGAGATCATCGCCTTCATTGACTCGGACTGTACAGCGTTCCCGGACTGGCTGGCGCGGATGACCGAGCGGCTGATCGACGAGCCCAACACCGTGATCGGCGGCAGGGTGCTGCACCGCGGGAGCTTCTGGCAGCGTTTGACCGGTATTGCCGACTTCGGTGAGTACCAGGGTCTTCAACTCAAGGAGGTTCGTGCCATCCCAACCTGCAACATGGGCCTGACGCGGACGGTTCTGGGTGGGGTGCGATTCGATCCGCGTCTCGCCCGCGCCGGCGGGGATACCCTCTTCGCCGAGACGCTGCGCCGGAAGGGCGCGAAGCTGATCTACGATCCTGGAGTCGCCGTCGTCCACCGGCCGTCGGTGGAGATGAAGGATCTGCTGGACAGGGCGAAACGCTATGGCAGGAGCTTCGTCGAAGCGCGGAAGATCGAGCCTTCGATACGGTATGCGGCGTTCGTTCGCGCCGGCGTCCCCGGCGTGATCGCGGCGACCCTTGGCCGGACGCTGCTGGATTGGCAGCGGCTCCTCCGTCACCGGCGGGTGGCGGGGTTCAGCCTCCTGGAGGTGCCGGCGGGAATGCTCGTTCTCTTCCTGCGGCGCGTGGCTTCCCTGCCCGAAGCCGTCAGGGCTCTTCGCGCGAGCGACAACGGGTGACTCGAAACGTCGAGCCCGGTTGCTTCCTTCCCCAAGAAAGAGTCCCGCAGTCCCCAAGCCGGCTCCCAGGCAGGGTGGTAGACTCTCTCTCTGAGAGGAACCGGAAAATGACATTCCTGGCCACCATTCGGCGTTTAAATCCAAAGTATGAAAGAACAGAAGAAGATGTCGCAAACAGACTCTTTGGGTGAATCGCCTCTGAACCGAGTTGACGGGTTACACCCTTACTTGAGATCGTTTTATCAAAGAGCTTCAAGAAACCCGGGTATTCACGGAAGAGTGTTCATAGTTGGTGGAACCGAACACGAAGCATTAGCCTGTCTCGCATTGGGTGCAGAAGATGTGATCGTGGCAAATCCCTGGTTTGCTGAGCCCTGGTATCAAACAAAGATTCAAGAGTTTAATAACCCTCATGTCCGCCTTTACGGGTCGTTTGCTGAGGATGTCGATATCAAGACCGGGTGCATTGACATCGTCCTTAGCACGTGCGTGATTGAACACATCCTGAACATCCCTTCGGTCCTCGACAAGATCGCCGAATTGCTCAAACCTGGTGGTAGGGCGCTTATCCACGGCGGGCCCGTATGGACTGGTTCGAAAGGCCACCACTTGTGGACTGTTGCGGAGGATGGGACCAGGTATTTCTTTAACGGAAGTGGCGACGAACAGCCGGTGAATGCCTGGGAGCATCTCCAATTCTCACCTGTTGAGTTCCACGAACGACTTGTCGAGCGCTGCGTTCCACCAGATCACGTGAAGAAGATTGTAGAACACATCCATTTTTCGAAAAATCTGAACCGTCTTTCACCTTCGGATATCGAAGAGATGGCCATTGCCTCGAAATTGCGCTGTGTATCCTTTAAGCGAATCTACGATGAGACACCGGACGAGGACACCTTGCGGGCACTCTCAGAGGAGTTTTCGATAGCTGATTTGAGCACTTGGGCGATAGAATTTATTCTTGAAAAGACGCCTGAAGACGCCAGAGCGAGGTCGTAACGTGGCACGGCATCGCTGAGGCGTTTACCCCGGCGTCTGTCCTTCGGGCAGATTGCAGATCACCGAGCGAAGCTTCTGGCTCGCGTTCCGCCCCAAGCGGTCGACGACCTCGATCTCGACCACCATGTCCTCCCCGACCAGACCGCGGATCTTGGATCTGACGGCCTCGCACTCGACCGCGTCGTGGCCATCGGGCATCGTCATTCGCACGGTGAGGCGATCGAGCGACTCCTGGATGATTTGCCATCGAGCGACGCCGATTGCGTGATCCAGAATGAGGAAGAAGGGGTGCGGGGTCAGCTTCCGCCCCGACCCCAAAACTACGTAATCGCCGGCGCGGCCCTGGATCGAGTCCATCAGAGGAAAGCCTCGTCCACAGACGGGCTGTCGGCTGGAGATGCGGGCGACGTCACCCTGGTCATAGCGGATGAACGGCATGGTGAAATTGCTGAGGTTGGTGATCAGCACGGTGGCGTCCTCTCCCGGCTCTGCCGGCCGCCCGTCCTTGACGAACTCGACGATCACAGTGTCGAGGCCGATGTGGTATCCGGGGCACCGAGGACACTCCCAGGCAATGACCGAGCCCGCTTCCTCCGAGGCGTAAATATCGACGACCTGACAGCCGAGCGTCGAGGTCAGCAGCTCGCGGGCCACATCGTCGAGCACACCGGAGGTGCTCATTACCAGAGGAACGTGGATGTCCGTCGTGCCGGTGTGACGAAGGGCGTCAGCCAGCAGCTTCAGAGTCAGCGAGTACCCGTGGATCAGGTGGGGCCGCCATCGCCGGAGCCCGTCGATCCACACCTCGGGGTCATCGCGGGAGAATAGCATCTGCCGGCGGAAGATCCCGAGGCGTTCGTACCAGGATTTCTGACTCAGGGACTCGGGTCTGGACTGGAAGTACGTCAACCGGTGCCAGGGTCGCAGACCCCACCCAATGTAAACCCGTAGGAAAGAGGGGTTGAAGACCGAGCGGTCGCTGCGGCGGGAGATGATCTGAAGCGGCACTCCGGTGGAGCCGCTGGTGTGGGTCCTGATGCAGGTCGAGAGATTGGCGCCCCGCGCAACGAGATCGCTCTCCGGCAGCGGCTGGATGTCCTCGCGCCTGACGATGGGCAGGCGCTGAAGGTCGTCGAGGCCGACGATCTCATCCACCGCGATGCCGGCCTCGTCGAAGAGACGGCGGTAGAAGGGAACGTTGTTGTAGGCATGGCGCAACAGCCGGCGCAACTTGGCCAGCTGTCGCCGTTCGAGCTCTTCGCGGCTGCGCCACTGGCTACCGGCCAACCGCGACAGGCTGAACACACCGTACATCGTCCCCTCAATCTCGGAACCGGCAAGCCCCGTCTCTCGGTGTATTCTAGCCGGTGTTTCTCACCGGGAGCGTCGATCGGCAGCGGTGGCGGCTTCGTGGGGCCCCTGCTAGAATCCCCTGAACGGAGATCGTATTGTTATTCAGCGAGGTATTCCCAGGATTCGTCGAGCAGGCCGCACAGGTCGGCTCGAGTACCCCGATCGGCGAGCGGGAGACGCTCGAGTTGCTGGAGAAGGCGGGCAACCGCGAGAGCCTCGACGGCCAGGAGATCGTTTCGTTGCTGAACGGCCTGTCTAAACCCGCTAACGCGCGCACGGTGCTGGATTTTTCAAAGGGGTATGCGAGACCTCGTGAGGACGACATCCTGCTCCTGCCGCCCCTCTATTTGTCGAGCATCTGCGAGAACAAGTGCTCCTACTGCGATTTCTCAACGGGCAACGGCCTGCGCCTGAACCACGCGGAGTTTCGCGAGGAGGTGGATGCGCTCCTCGGGATGGGTTACCGCAGCATCGAGCTGGTGAGCAGCCAGGATCCGGAACTCTTCGTTCGCGAGGATTCTACTGACCCGGACGACCAACGCTTTGACGTCGCCAACACCGCGCGGTATTTCGAAATCCTCGGTGGGCAGCTCGCCGACGTGGGCGGCGGGATGATCACCAGCAACATCCCGCCAGTCTGCACGCCGGGGTTCGAGGAGTTAAAGGCCTCAGGCCTCGACTGCTTTCTGGCCTGGCTCGAGACCTTCGACCCCGGCCAGTACTCCCGGCTCCACGTGAACACCGGCCCGAAAGGAAACCAGAGCTTCAGGTTGGACTCTTTCGACCGAGCCAAAGAGGCGGGTATCGAGCATGTCGCCGGAGCATTTCTGAAGGGGCTTCATGACTGGCGCAAGGAGGAGGTGATCCTCTATCTCTTCGACCAGTACCTGAAATCGCGGTGGGGACGAGGTTTCTCGATCATCGGCAGCCCACGGGTCAAGGGTCGCTTCCTGGGCTCGATGACGATCAGGGAGCACGCAGTGTCCGACGAGGAGTACGAGCTGAACATCGCCCTCGACAGGGTGCTTTTCGACGGAGCACTTTGGCTGCAGACCCGCGAGACTTTCGAGTTCAACCGGCATCTGATCAACACCTACGGAGGGGGGGTGGTGCTGACCCTGACGTGCTGCACCGCTCCCGGAGGCTACTCGAAGCCCGCACAGGGCAAACCTCAGTTTCCAGTGTTCAAGCAGAACTTGGAGGGGGCGGCCTTCATGCTCGAGGAGGACGGGTTCAGGGTCCGCTTCGCCTGGGACAGCGGGGATCTGACGGCCTGCCAACGAATGAGCAGCGGATTACCTGGTTGAAAACGGGCTTGGCAGCGCGATCGATCGATCCGCGGAATCTGGAATATCGGCTCGCGATCAGCCCTGTTCAGCCTCGGCATGCCGCCCGAGCGCGACAACGATCAGCCGGCGAAGATCCGAAAAGAGTTGAGGTTGCATGCGGGACATGGTGACCAGATAAGCCACCAGGCCTGTCAGGAGACAGATCGCAAGCGACAGCACACCGTGCGCAGGAAACCACCGTCGGCCGAGGAATCGCAGCGCCAGAACCACCACCGCGAACACTCCGCTGCCGATGAGCGGCTGTCCCAACGAGCGCAGGAGATCGGAGAAGCGAACGGAGATCAGTCTCGTCACCAGGTACAGATTGACAGGCGCCAAGATACACGCTGCCAGGGACTCCACGACGCAGACCGCGAGAAGGCTCTCCCGGGCCGCCATCAGCAGGAGCGGGACTGTGATGAAAAAACGAAGTGCAGTGAACCGAATAAGCACGTCGGGCCGGCCGGTCGCAACGTAGACAGGCCACGCGAAGACCAGCGGAGTCATGAATACGAAGGGAGCCAACGCCCTGACGAGGGGAATCATGCTCACCCACTGGGGACCGAAGATCACGGGGATGATCAGGTCCCCCAAAAGCAGCAGCACCGCGGCGACCGGCGCCGTGAGCAGACAAACGTAGCCCGTCATCTTGAGGTACCACACGCCCAGTTGTCGGAGATCCTCCTGTTCCCGGCAGAAAGCCGGCAGGGCCACTCGGTTGCTCGTTTCGGTCAGGCTGCTGGTCGGCCCGTGGACCACCCGATTCGTGAACTCGTAAAAGCCCAGCGGCACTACTCCGAGGAACCGTCCGACAAAAACCCGACTTGCGGATTCGATGAGATAGCTGAGGTTGGACGCCGACCAGAGTCCGACTCCGAACCGGAGCATCTGGCGGGCCACGGGCCAACTCCATACACGGGTCGGACGCCAAGGGGTTGTCACCCACCAGAGCACAGCCGCCAAAACGGCGCCGAGTACCATCCCGAATACCAGCGCCCATACGCCGAAACCCTTGGCGGCCAGCAAGACTGCCACACCCGCAGTCACCAAGGTCTCGGCGAGAAGGACAAATGTCTGCCGACGAAAGTCGAGGGCGCGAACAGTCAGCGATCGCTGCACGGCTCCACCAGCCTCGACCAGGAGCCTCAGCGCCATGACGTTGACGACCAGGGCCACCCTTTCGTCGTTGAAAAACCAGGCAGCGAGGGGGGAAACCGCAAGAACAAGGGCGAAGGTCAGCACCGCGAGCCCGATGTTGAGGAAAAAATAGGCGTTGGCGGCTTCTTCCAGGTCTGCCTTGCGCTGGACCAGAGCACCGTGGAGCCCAAGCTGCTTGACGCGTCCCGCAAGAATGAGCATCAGCGAGGCGACGGCGATCAGGCCGAAATCTTCGGGCGACAGGAGCCGCGCCAGAAACACGATGAGCAACATCTGGATCGACTTTTGCGACAGCGATCCGATGGCAACCCACTTGGCCCCCGTGATCGCCAGCGTCGAGGTCTTGTCCTGCAGGTCTTTCCGTTTTCGTAGCGGAACCTGAAGATCGCTCATTTCAGGTCACAGGTAGATTCTGCACATTTCAGGGGTATTGCACGGACCCCCGATCTTGTGAAACTCACTGCGCGTCAACGCCTTCAGAATCTCTCGTCTTCTTTCGCTTTCCACGACCTCCCGCACGGTCTGTTGTCTCAGATCTCCAAGAATGATCTCGAACTCGAAATCCGCGCAGCAGAGATAGACCTGGCCCGACGGTGCTACGAACAGCCCACGTTCGATCTTGTCCAACATCCGGCAAGATCTCGGAAAGACGCGGCGCTGAATCCGTCGAGCAACCTGCCGAAGGGAGGTCCGCTCCCTGCCTGGATCCTGGCCTTCAACCCACAGAGTGACGACCGAACGCTCCGGAACGACGCCCCGAGACCGCCAACGCTCCACAATCTGGTCAAAATCATCGATCGAATCCACCAGATGGTCGGGAACGTGAATCGGATCTCGGCCGAGAACCCGCCTTACCGTGTCAACGTAGTGATGGAGAGTGAGGGCCTGGATGCGAAATTCCGTCGGGCTCCGGAGCGCCTCTTTGCGAGCCAGAAAATGCTGGATATTAGGCTCCACACGTTCCAATTCGAGGCCCTTGACGGCTCGATAAGCCTCCGGTGTCGCCCCATCAATATTGGTGATCACCTTGTCAAGAAGGCCCTCTTGAAGCACCGCATCGATCAAGTCCGGCTTGAAGGTGCGAAAGTTGGTGAACATCCTGACCATCGCCTGGCTCTTGGACCGAATGAGGCGCAAGATCTCCAATACCTGTGGATTCAGGAAGGAATCACCATTCTCGCCAACATCGATAGAAACGATGTCGTAGACCGCGGACTCGTCCAGAATCTTCCCGACGAGGTCCGGCGGCATGAAAGGTGGCTGATGTTTCCGGGCGTGGGGCCTCGGGCAGAAAACGCAGTCGGCGCTGCAAACAGCCGACAACGTGAGGCTCAAGCTGTCGATCTGATTCATTTGGTTTTGCTCTCCCCATAGCCTGAAACACGGTTCCGCGTCCGCCGCAGCCAACGGATTCCCCCATCAGCCATGTTTGCACACCAGAACGAACCCCAGCCCCGGTCAGCGGTTGCGGCCGAGGAAGTTTTTCCAGCCGTGATCAAATCCAGGTAACTGTCGTTGAGGCGCCCGGCCACCCGGTCAAACGAGAATTGCTTCACCTTGTCACGTCCTCTGGCTGCCAGCGCATCCCGCAGTCCCTCATCTGCCCAAAGCTCTTTCATGTTTGAAATCAACTCATCGCGACCGTCAAATAACCTGGCCTCTCGCGGCGACGCGATTCCAGTTTCTGCGCCCGAGTGCGAGATGATCACGGGCAATCCGCAAGCCATCGCTTCGACCGTCGTCAATCCGAAGGTCTCGTTCTCCCGCGTGGGGTTGACGAATACATCGGCAGCGCTGTAGTAGGCGGGCAGCTCGCTGTTCGGCACAGCCCCGATGAAATGGAAACGATCAGAGACCCCCAGGCGAAAAGCTTCCCTCATGAGCTCCTCTCGCACGGGACCCGTACCGACAATGACGAAGATCGCATCCTCGATTTCGATAAGGACTTCTGGAGCGGCTTGGACGAGGTCATCGGCGCCCTTTTTTCTGGTCATTCTTCCCACGAAGAGGAATACGAAATGCCCTGCGAAACCGAGACGAGCCTTGGCATCCGCCTTGTCAATCGGCCGAAACCGATGCAGGTCGATGCCGACCGGCAGAATTTCCAGATCACCAAGATCGAGTTGGGGACAGAGCCGCCTCAGGTCGCGAGCCGTCTTCGCGCTCGGCACAAAGACCCTGTCCGAGCATTTCAGGAGGGCCGAGATCTGCCGACGCTTTACCGTACTTTCCGCAGTTCTGTAGAGACTAGTCAGCCGGCCTTCCGCGAGGTTGATATCCGGTGGATTGGCTGCGTGCACCGTCGTCACGATCGGAATCCGCCGCTCCTTCATCGCAATCGCCGTGCCGGAGTGGGAATGAATGTGGACTACGTCGGGAGAGAAAGTCGAGCGCAGCCGCGTGTAGGCGCCCACCAGGCTGAGATGATAGCTGAAGGGAACACCGTCACGGAGGGCAGGACCGACATAGGAGATAGACCCGCTCGACGGCGCTTCGCTCGCACCAGCGGGGATTGCTGTCAACGTGTGAACGCTGTGACCTCGACTCGACAGATCCCGTTTGAGAAGGGCCAGGTGCGTCACGATACCGCCCTCGATCCTGTGTTCGGGCGTAGCAGATGAAATGAGGAGTACCTTCAATTGATCAACCCTACCATATCAATGGATGCCGTTTAGGATGTCCGGCATTGTCTGTTAAGATGAAGCGTCCTAAAGAAGAAAGATGGGGATCTCCCTGGACCGCAGCGAGACCTTTTGCCATCCTCTTGAAAAGGGCACGATGTCGCACCCGGAGAGCTCAATGGACTTTACAGTATCCGCAAGATATCACCACCCAATGGAGATCGTTGATTTATTCAAGAGATACGATGCTCTTCCTCTATTGAGGCGAGTATTCGGTTCTCTTTTTGAGTCACCGCTCAACGGAGGACGGCCCCGCAGCCTATGCAATCCGTATCCTATGGAGGTGATTGATCAACTGAATGATATTGGAATAGGATACTCGTTTACCCTGACGAATATCACCGTCGCCACGGAGTATCTGGAAGATCCTCACACCAATAAGATCCTGAAGCGTTACGAACGACCGGTAAACGGCGTCATCGTGGCGAACGACCAGATCGCTCAATATATTCGGGATACGTACCCCAAATATCAGCTCCGTGCTTCATGCATTTACAATTACCTCAAGCCGGATGAAATCAACGATGCCTGTGAGGTTTTTGACGAAGTATGCTGCTTCCCGGAGGTCAATGACAATGAGGAGACACTTCACGCTATCAAGAGCCCAGAGAAAGTAGTCCTTTTTGCAACGTCAGTTTGCCTCAATCTGTGCGGAAAAAATCGAGTTCATCACTACTATATTTTGGGTCAGGACCACATCGCTTTCTATAACCACAAAAAGTACGGAATCTCGTATAAGGAACGCGACTATTTCAATCCCAAAATGCCATGGTGCGTTGCTGAAAAAAGTAAACCCAAGATGCACGACATTCATCGGCTCGGTGAAATGGGATTCTCCACCTTCAAGATCACACAGCCTGATTTATTCGAAAGCGCCTACTTCAGGAACGAAGACGCCGGCGCCACCGTAAAATGGCACACACATCCTCTGAATCCTGTACGCATGGGAAGAATTCGGTAACGTGCGTCTCCGGTTGGTTCAGGTTGAACCCGTTCCCATCCCCGTCCCCGTACCCGGATCTCGTCACGTGTCGAGTGAAGGTAAACCGCTCCATGGCGACTAGTTAGAAATCTGGTCCGAAAGGCATCTCGGCATCGGGAACGCGGACGGGGACGAATTGCCCGTCAGGCTGACTCAAGCGGAGACGCACGTTCGGTAATTTCAGGTCGCTCGAAAAAATGACAACCGATTTTGCCCGCCCTTCTCGCTGCCTCGCTTCGCGACGTGGTGAGAGTGGCGGGTTAACCTGCATATCTCACCGGGTGCCGTGGCGAGGGTGGCGAGGTGCCGTGTCCAGTGGTGTTTTCGACCCGAGGGGCGCGGAGGCGTACTTGACGGTACGTCGCGAGCACCCCGAGGCGAGAAAACGACGCTGGAGGCGGTGCATCGCCGGCCGCAAGCCGGCAGCTGGTGAGATATGCAGGTTAAAGCTGCATTTCGACCGCCTTGGCATGGATAAGTTCGAACACCGCCTTGATGAACTGGGAGTCAAGGCCCATTTCCCTGGCGCGCGCCAAGTGGTCTTCCAGAAGGTCTTCCCACCGGTGGAGTTGCAATACCGGAATGTGATGCTGGCGCTTGATCCGGCCAATATCCTCAACCAGACTCAGGCGCTCCGCTAAATCGAGAATAATCCGGCGGTCCACTTCATCAATCAACGATCGAATCCGCGCGATGTCGGCGTCGGGCGGCCGATCACCGGTTCCGGCCTTTCTCACCCGCAAAGTCCGCAGCAACGTCGACAGCGATTCAGGGGTAATCTGTTGTTTCGCGTCGCTCAGGGCTCGATCAGGATCACAGTGAGTCTCGATCATGAGACCATAAATTCCCAGATCCAGAGCCATTTGAGCAACTTGTCCCACGAGCTTCCGATCACCGGCGATATGGCTCGGGTCACAGACCAGAGGGAGATTCGGGAGCCGGCGTTTCAGTTCAATGGGGATTTGCCAGTTTGGTTGGTTCCGGTATTGGGTCTCGTGGTAAACCGAAAACCCCCGGTGGATGGCGACGATCTTCCTTATTCCGGCCTGGTACATCCGCTCTATTGCTCCGAGCCACAGGCCCAGCTCCGAGCTGACAGGATTCTTGACCATCACCGGCAGGTCACAGCCCCTCAACGCGTTAGCGATCTCCTGTACAAGGAACGGGTTCACCGTCGTTCTCGCTCCAACCCAGAGAACGTCTATGCCACCCTCCAGACACAGCTCCACATGCTTGGCGCAAGCCACTTCGGTGGTGACCTTCAGCGATGTCTCCTCTTTGACCGCCTGCAGCCAACCCAGCCCGGCTTCCCCCACCCCCTGAAAAGAGTCCGGGCGTGTTCGAGGCTTCCAAAGACCGGCCCGAAATACCCTGACGTGGGGGACTTCGGCAATCTGGCGGGCGGTGGACAACACCTGCTGCCTTGACTCGGCACTGCATGGCCCCGCGATCACCCACGGCGCCGGATCGTCCACCGGAAACCATTCTGAGAGAGGCTGGATTTCGCTCGTCATCGTCTGGGAGACCTTACCCCTTCCCGCACTCGCGCCTTGCCCCCGCCTTACAGGTACCCTAGAGCCGCGAGGCGCCTCCGCATCTCCTCGTCGTCGGTCGTCATCGGCCGTTCCCCGTCCTGCTCGTACCTGGCGGCCTCGCGAACCACCAGGGAATCATGGTCCTCCACCAAACCGCGAAACTCGCCGGCCTTCTGCGGCTGCTCGCCGACGAGGTTGGTGCGCTCGCCCGGGTCGCGTTCGAGGTCATAAAGCTCCTCGCTCGGACCCTCGTCGTCCCGGATGTACTTCCAGCTGCGCCCGCGGCAGGAGACGATGCGGTGAGTGTCCGGAACCCCGGTCCGGCTCAGCCGTGCGCCGCCGTGCATCGCCTCGCTGAAGACGTGGGCGGCACCGGCGGCTGAGTCCCCGCGCAGCAGGGGCAGAAAGCTCGATCCCAGGAAGGTCTCTGGAGCCTCGATCTGGAGAAGATCCAAGAGGGTGGGCGCCAGGCCGAGCAGCTCCACCTGCTCGCGGATGACTCGGGATGACTCCAAATCAGGATCCCGGAGGATTAGCGGGACCCGGAGCAACTCGTCGTGGAGATCGGGTCCGTGCGCCCAGCGGCCGCGCTCGCCGAGCTGCTCCCCGTGGTCGGAGGTGACGGCGACTACGGTGTCGCTCTCGAAACCGAACCCTCCGAGTCCCTCGAGGAAATCCCCGATGAACCCGTCGACAAGCTCGACCCGGCAGTCGTACAGGCGGCGCAAGGCGCTCGCTGCCGGTTGCCGGCGTCCCCCCAACATCCCCGCCATGCCCCGGAGATAGGACAGCCGGTCGCGCCACGTCCGCTCGCCGGGCAGGGGTTGATAGGGGTAGTGGACATCCATGTAGTGCAGCCAGAGAAAGAAGGGAGCTCTCTGGTCGGCGAGCCAGGCCAGCGCCTGCTCGGTGATGAGATTCCCCGTGAGGTACTGACCGCCCTCGGCCAGTACCGCGGCCTGAAAGAGCATGAGGAAGCCGAGGTTTCGCCGACCCATGGCGTCATGGAGAGACTTCTTCGCTGCAGCCCAGGGTCCCTTCCTCACCCGTGACCCCCTGCGGTCGTGCACATCCCAGAAGTCGATGAACAGGTCGAAGCCCCTGTCGTACCCGGTCTCGCGGGTGAGGAAGGGGTTGGAGGGGTTGAAGCCGGCCGTCGCGTACCCGGCGAGGCGGGTCGCCTCCGCCAGGGTGGCGGCGCCCGCCGGCAGGCCCTTTCGCTCGCCGGCCACCAGGGGGTAGAGTGAGCACATGATCGAGGGGAAGGATGCTTGGGTCCGGGGCCCGTTCGAAATCACCTGATCGAAGAGGATTCCCCGCTCGGCGAGCGAGTCCAGGTGCGGCGTGGAGGCGCCCGCCGAGCCCGTGCAGCCGAGAGCGTCGCGGCGAAGCGCGTCGACCGTGATGAGGACGAGGTTCTTCCTTTTCATCGTGATTTCATTCCCAGGCTGACATTGCCGTCGCCTTTCACGTCGAAGTCCCTCTCTCCGGGTTTGGTGTCAATGGCTGCTGACGTCGCCGAGCGTAGTGTACTCCGGCACCACTGGAGTGGTATTTGGTCGCCGGTGCATCCACCCTGCCTGCACTTCGCTTCCTCAACATACATAAGAGTATTCCTAGGTCGCGAAGCACAGGCAGGAAGGCGCCTCGGCGCCCTCGATACTCCACACCAATTATGACGGGCACACTGGCAGAAGGCAGCTGCAGGCTCCCAGCAGCGGATCTTGAGAATCGAGCAACGTACTCGGGTGCTAATATCCCCTTGGAGTTCGGTCCCTGCAAAGCAGCATCTCTGGAGGGAGGAGGAGTCGGAGTGATCTGGGGATCAGAGTTGTTGACCGGCAAGGTTCGTTCTCGTCGCGGGTGCACCGCGATGGGTGTTTCGAGATCCCCTATCCCGCTGATCGCCCCAGCTTCGCACAACGCCTCAGCGAGGCCGGCTACTCCACAGGCTTCTTCATCGCCAACACAGAAAAATGAAGTGGAGCTTTCCGAGGACACTAAGGAGCGGCTCCGGACGCTGGACTACCTCGATTAAGATGTCAGCCGGAGGAAGTTTCGAGATGCGCGTAGACTCCACGAGCGAGATCTTCGATCGGCACTCCAATCTACACCGGCCGGTGTGTGGCGAAGGCTGAGGTCCAGAGATGGCGACCGATCCCCTCTGCGATTACCTGTTCATACTCAATCCGGGAAAATGCGGCAGCACCTGGCTGGCCAAGGCGCTGTCGGTCCGGCCCTTCCTCGCCCCCCCAGGCGAGCTCGATTTCATTTTCTTTCTCGAGTTCCCGCTCGAGAAGCAGTGGAATCGGAGGACGGCCGACGACCCCGCGTTTCTTCGAGTCCGAGAGAACGCCACGCTGAGCCCGCTCGACAAGCTGAGAGAGCTCTACCGTCTCCAGCGGGAGCGACACCCCGATCTCAAGATGCTCATCGACAAGTCACCATCCAACGTCCTCGCCTTCCCTCGGTACTACGATGTCTTTCGAGATTCCCGTATCGTCATCATGTACAGGGACCCCCGAGACATTTTCGTATCGCTCCAGTTCTTCCACCAGCAGGTGCTCGGGGACAGCGAGCCAAACGAGCAAATCGGCGATAGTGAGTACCTGCGGCACTGGTCGTACCTGTGGCATGCGGTGAAGAACTGCCGGGCGACCCTGGAGTGCGAAAAGCTCTTGCGAAGAGCGAAGATCCCGCATCTGCGCCTGACGTACGAGCACCTGATCGAGGATTTCGAGGCCACCGTGCGCCGGGTTCTCGAGTTCAGCGGTCTCGGCCTGACCGACGCGGACCTGGTTCAATCGCCGGGGGCCGACGAACCGAGGCCTCTCGCCGAGCACCTGGAGCGGGCGAAAACCGTCCGCCCTCTTTTCCGCAAGGGCGTCGTTGGAGACTGGAGGAACCACCTCACGACCAACGAGGCCAAGGATATCGTCAAGGAACTGGCCGGAGATCTTCTCATCGAATTGGGTTACGAGTCCGACGACGGGTGGTGAAGCCTCCGCCACCGGAGGAGCATCAGGCGTCGTCGATGTACCTCTCGAGCCCGAAGGCCCCGACGATCCGCTTGACCGCCTCGACATCCTCCGGGGAGAGCACGTCTCTCCAGGCTCTTCTCGGGTCGTAACCCTTGCTTCCCTGCCGCTTGCCGCGCATCAACGACGGCTTGGTGAACGCAGACCGTATGCTCTCTGTCATCTCAATGCCGATCTTCGGTGCCAGCGTCCCGAACACCTTGTCGGGATCCTGACACAGCTCCTCGTACCGCACGAGATGGAGCTTGCTAAAACAGCCCAGTCTCCTCGGAACGTAATTATGAATGCACCAGTAGAGCGCCTTGACCTCGGCATCAGTGAGATCCCGAGACACCCACTCCGACACCTCCGGAATCCTCGAGAAGAACGGCTGCTTGAGGCGTGGTGAGGTGAGGACATCTTGAACCCACCCGGCCTCCAACTCCCATCCCTGTTCCTTGATCGACGCCACGACGGCCAGGGGGTTTCGGATGATGAAGACTGGATGGACGTCGAAGTTGTGAAGGATCCACTCAATCAGCAGGTTGGCGCGGATGAACTTGATTACCTTCCGTTCCGCGCCCGGGTTCAAGCGAATGGTCCAGGAATTCCGAACCTCACCGTTTATCATCCTCGTGAACAGTTCCTCCCACTCGAAGGCATCATGCTTTCGGCAATAAAGGGGAAGCGGTTTCAAGACCTTGGCCTCCGGGACCTCGCCCGGGTTGAGAGGCTCGAACACGAACTCGAGGCCGGCGCTGGCGATAATCTGGGAAAGCCATGTCGTCCCGCTGCGGCCGGCACCAAAAACCACGATGTTCTTGTTCGCTCTGGAATGAGACGGCTGTAGGAGATCAAGCAGTTTCATCATCACCTCAGGCAACCACGCGGATCTATCGGACACTCATCTTTCAACCCTGAAATTCTGAACTTGGGTCCTGACACCTACGCAACTCAATCGAGGTAACCGAGGGCTTCGAGCTGTTGCCGCATCTGTTCGTCTGTCACCATCCGGTTGAGTGCCTCGTTCAACAGGGAGGTCAGCTCTGTCACCTGGTCGGAACGGCTCATCACCAGATTGGAGTTCTCATCCGGATCGTCTTCCAGATCGAAGAGCTCGAAAATGCGGCCATCCCTGAGGGCGCTGAGCTTCCACTTATCTGTCCGGATGCACTCACAGTCTTTCCCTTCTGCGATCACAAATGCGTTCGAAGCGCCTTCGTCGAAGAGCGACGTTCCGGCAAACGAGGTCTCGGGTGCGATACCTAGAATATCGAGAGCGGTCGGTGCGATGTCGATTCCCTGGGCGAGTTCGGGCGTGACCTTCGGCTCAACCCCCGGGATCCGAATCACCAACGGTACCCGGAGTACCTCGTCGTGCAGCTGCTGTCCTCCATGCCGAATCCCACCGCGCTCGAAGAGCTCCTCACCATGATCAGACCACAACACGATGACCGTGTTCTCCCACAGGCCGAGACTTTCCAGCTTCTGCCGGAGGCGGCCGAAGTACTCGTCTGCAAACCGCACCTCGTTGTCATACAGGGCCACCAGGTGGTCGCGGTCAGCATCGGTAAGTTCGATCAGACCCGCGTTGATGACCTTTTGGTAATAGAGATTGATGTTGAAGTATCTCACTCCTTCGCTTTCCACGTAAGCCTTGTACTCGGGGCTCGCTTTGAACCTCTCCATGTTGTGGAGATTGGTCGCCCATCCGCTGTAATCCGGGCTAAACTCCTCAAGGTATTGGTGCGCAATAAACGGTTCGTGGACATCGTAGCTGTGGACAAAGAGAAAGAAATCCTCTTGACTATGGGTATCCAGCCACGAGAAGAGGTCTTTTTCAAGATGCTCGAGGCGCCAGCCCTGGCCACTATTCTGACGCTGAAAGTCATACGACTGGTGGTAGACGTCGAATCCCCGGTCGAATCCAAACTTCCGGTCAACGAAGTAACCGGAAGTGAACGCCGCGGTATGGTATCCCTCGCGCTTCAACACCTCGGCGAGCGTCGGAATCCTGGTTGACAGCTTGTTTGTCTTGCCGACGACATTGTGTTCGGTCTGATACAGCGAGGTCATCAAGGACATGTGGGATGGGAGTGTCCAGTTGGAGTTTGAAAACGAGTTTTGAAAGAGGGTCGATTCTCCTGCGAATCGGTCGATATTCGGACTTGTATTCCTCTCGTACCCATACGATCCAAGGTGGTCGGCCCGCAGCGTGTCGAGCGAGATGATGATCAGGTTCAGCTTGTCGTCGAAAGCCGCCTCGTCGCTAGCTCCGCAGCCGATCATGACACAGACACCACCTACGACCGGAACGAGGAAAAGAAACAGCGCCAGTCGGTTTGTGGTTTTCATTGTCGGTTGGATCTCCTCTTGAGGGATGAGGGCACGCCGACCCGCGGCCAACGTAGCACACCCACTCTCTCGGGGGTCCAAGACAGGCCGTTCAGTCGATCGATTGTCACCAGAACTCTCGCGTTTTCGGGCCGTTCCCCTCTTGGCGGCATTCCGCGGGCGACCGCCGTCGGACAAGTTCAAAACCTTCGATCCCCCCACGGAAGCCGGCGATCTTGTATCATCCAGTGCATGCTTGACCAGTTGAGGACCCGCCGGAGATTCTGGAACCTGTTCTCGCCATATCGCCGGATGAGCTGGCGGGATCGCGCGAAGTTTCGGGATCTCCTGGCAATCTGGAAGCCCGCCCAGGAGAGACGGCTGGTGCTGTTGCGCTGGCAGCTGACGCGCTGGTGCAACTACAGCTGCCCATATTGCCCCCAGAACCATAAGCGGGATGCGCCGCTCGGCGAGCACTTCACGGCGCACGCTTTCGACAACTACTCGGTCGCTCGTTGGATCGAGGCGTTTGGGAATCACTTCTCGGATCAGAGGGCAACTCTGGTTCTCACCGGTGGCGAACCCATGCTCGACCGGCAGTCGATGCCGAAGCTTCTTGTGGCACTCACAACGATGGCCGGAGTGGAGTCCATCCGCATCGACACGAACGCTCGCTGGGATCCACTTCCCTTTCGGCAGGTCGACCGCCGGAAGTTGATCCTGATGTGTACATTCCACCCGAGTCAGATCGATGAGTCTGGGTTCCTTCGCCGGCTCGAGGTTCTCCGGGCCGAGGGATTCAATATTGGACAGGTCAACTATGTATTCACCCGCGAGAACATGAGCGACTTTGAACGCAGGTGGAAGCTGTTCCGCGAACAGGGTATCGCTCTGTACCCCAACCCGCTCTGGGGGCCCTCGGGCTACTATGATGCCGACGAGCTGGCTCTCCTCCGCCGCTACCTCCCGAAGGAGGTCGACTATCAATACCGGGCATTAAAAAAATCGCCGCGGGGCCGGCGTTGCCTCTTCCCCGGCATCGCCTACCAGATGGATGCTGCAGGCCGTATCCATGTGGGGTGTCATTCCGAGGTCGCCGGGTCTTTTTTCGACGAGAGCCTACCGCGGCTCTTTGCCGGTCCAGTGCCCTGCCCAATGACCCGCTGCGGATGCACCGACATGTATTCGTTTCTGGAAAGCTCCGGCCGCGTCCTGGGCGCCAATCCTCTCGCGGATCATCGCCGTGAGCTCCTGGAGCTTGATCCTGACCGGAAACTGCCTGTCATCGAGCACCAGACCGGCGCTGACGGGGATTCCTCGGGCCACAAGCCAAACTCCGGCCGCTACCTCGATTGAATGTAACCGTAACCGGTAACCGTCCCAGAAACCGATCTGCGGACTTGCTAGCCCGCTTTTCTCACCAGCTTTCGTGGCGAGGCCGGCGAGGTGCTGTGCCCAGTGGGGTTTTCGATCTGAGGGGCGCGGAGTCGTACTTGACAGTACGTTACGGCGCGCCTCCGGCGCTTGTGTCTCACCGCCACCAGCGCGTGACCGATGGGCTCGCCTGGGGGGAGCCTTCGGCCACATTGCGCTGTTGTCGGCGGGGAGAGCACCCCGAAGTGAGAAAATCCCGCTGGGTGCGGTGCATCGCTGGCCGCAGCAGAAAGCTGGTGAGAAATGCGGGCTCGACTGCGCGCGGGGGACCGAATGCTGAGAGCAGGACGGAGCTTTGAGGAAGGCCGGATCTTCCACATCTACAACCGGGTCGGTGGCGGATGGACAGCCTTTGCGGATAAAGTTGCCGTGGTAGCGAATGGGGCGGCTCAACAAGTGCGATCTCGACCCGGGGCCCGAAAAGCCTCCCGAACACCATGTTAGGCTGCAGCGGAACGAAAGGAACTTCCTATCCCTGAGCGCGGGCACGTGAAACGAGCGTTGAATTATTATGCGGAAACCGGCAAACAGGACTGGACACCGCTCTTGGGATTCGTCGTGGCATACGCCAAGAGCGTGGCGGCTTTCCTTGTGTTGCTCGCGGCGGGAGGTTGCGCCGCGCCGCAAGCGCCCGCACAGCGAATCATCCTCATCACCATCGACACGCTTCGGGCCGATCACCTCGGCGCATACGCTTATCCACGGGGCGTGTCGCCGTTTCTCGACGACCTTGCCGACCGATCGGTGGTATTTGATCTGGCGTTGAGTTCGTGCTCCCACACCGCGCCAAGCCACGCCTCCCTCTTTACCTCGCTGCAACCGGCCCAACATCGTATCCTGGTCAACGGCAAGCGGCTTGACGATCGGCTGGTCACTATCGCCGAGCTGCTCTCGGAACAGGGATACCGGACAGCAGCATTCACGCCGGTGAAATTTCTGAACGGTCTCGGTGCAGGCTTTGAATATTTCAGCTCGTCGGACAGTTTCGAACCGGCCGCAGCCGTTTTTGCCAGGGCCTCTGAGTGGCTCGAGAGACTCGGCGCCGAGGAGAAGTCCTTCGTTTGGATTCACCTTTTCGATGTGCACGAGTGGAAGGATCCTGATCGTCTGAACCGGAGGGCGGTGCTGTGGGTTATGGAGAATGCAGAACCTCGGGGCGAGGGGCTGCGGTCGTGGTTGCGCGAACACCATGGTCTCCCGGCCGACCCTCTCCAGGACGAGTTTTCGATCGTGCGTGCAGTGAATCTCTACGACGGACAACTGTATGCGGTGGACCGGGCGGTGGAAGAATTTTACGAAAAACTCGACGCGCTCGGGCTCCTCGATGGATCGGTCTGGTTCATCACCTCCGACCATGGTGAGGGGCTTGGGAACCACCATTACTTGCATCACGACCGGTACATCTACGACGAGCAGATCCGTGTTCCCCTGTTGGTTCACAGCCCGACCGGTCGTTTCGAGGCCGGCCGCGTACTCAGTATGGTGCGCCTCGTCGATCTGGCGCCGACCCTGGCCGCCCTCGCGGGAACCGACATGGAGACCCAGGTGATTCCGGTTGTCGGTCAGTCGATCCTCCCGCTCCTACACGCCCGTGAGGCGCGTTGGACGGTCAGCAAGGCGTTTGCCCAGCGTCGGCCTCTGAATGAAAAACGAATCAAGCAGGGCTGGTTACCGGGTGACGTGTATGCGACCCGCAGCACCGCTCGCAAGCTGATAATCAACACCGAGGGGTCCTGCGAGTACTATGACCTCGGCGCCGATCCTTTCGAGGTCGACAACGTGTGTGATCCGCTCGATCCCGAGATCGCTGATCTCATTCGTTCGTTGACCAGTGCCTACGAGGCGATGCAGTCCCAGGGAGAGGCCATGCACAGCGACGTCGCGTCGCCGGAGGCCATCGAGGAGCTCGAAGCTCTCGGTTACCTCTGAGGAGTGGATGAGAGGATGCCTTCCACGAATGCGATCCCCAACCGGTAACCGTGCGACCCATTAAAAGCCCCGTGTCAAGTAGGCGGAGTTTTGCCTTCCAGCACAATCCATTGTGTTACGGTACCGGGGCCATAACCTGGTCCGCGATGGGCCGGCAGGAAAAGGAAAAGTCATGCGCTCAGATCGGATCGCCGCCGCTATCCTCGGGATCGCCGCTCTCGGACTCGGATTGATTGCTCCGGGAACCACCTCTGGAGCACCACAAGAGGCACAGCCAGGAGTCGCCCTGATGCGGCTCGACCTCGCCGGCCCGGCGAGTGAGGTGCCGTTTCCGGTGCACGCGGTGCTGCGTGACGCCCGAGGCGTCGACTATGTCCTGATCCTGGCGCCGGCCGGGGAGGGTCTGGCTTCCGGCGCCCGCATTTTGGATGCGAGCGCGACGGGCGCCGGCTACCTCGTCGCCCTCGAGCGCCGTCCGGACGCAAGGGAGGCCGCCGCCCTCGCGATGCCGGTGCTCCTCGACGACGGCCTGAGAATCGTGGTGCGGGACGCACCGGGGCGGGCGGATCTGCTGGCCGAGATGGGCTTCGACCTCGGGCTTTTCAGCTACGATCCCTGGGTCTTTCCCGCACCCGGCGTTCAGCCGGCGGTGCCGCAAATAACGTACGACCCGCGGGTCGCCTCCATCATCACGGCAGTGACCCAGGCGTCGGTCTACAGCTACGAAGGCAACCTCAGCGGTGAGACACCGGTCACCGTCGACGGCGATGCCTACACCATCGTCACCCGGCACACGCACTCGGGGATCCCCATCCAAAAGGCCACCCAGTACGTTTACGAGTTCATGAGCCAGTTCAACCTCGGCGTGTCGTTCCACACCTGGAGTTCGGGACGCAACGTGATCGGTGAGAAGCTCGGCGCCTCCGACCCCGACGAGATCGTTCTCATCACCGCCCACCTCGACGACATGCCTTCCGGGGGCGTCGCCCCGGGGGCCGACGACAATGGCAGCGGATCGGTCGGGGTGATGCTCGCCGCCGAGCTATTCGACCAGTACTGGTTTCAAAAAACCATCCGCTTCGTCTTCTTCACCGGAGAGGAGCAGGGATTGCTCGGCGCGCAAGCCTACGCGGCAAAGGTCCAGGCAGACGGCGACAACATCGTTGCGGTCTACAACATGGACATGATCGGCTGGGACGCCGTCGATGGCCCAACGTTGCGTATTCACACCCGCCCGGGCAACTCGGGCGACCTGGCCATCGCCAACACCTTCGTCGATGTGGTTTCGGTCTACGGGCTGTCCGGAGACCTCTCCCCCATCATCGACCCCGACGGGATCACCGCCAGCGACCATGCCGCGTTCTGGGCCCGCGGCTACTCGGCCGTCCTCGCCATCGAGGATGACCAGGACGACTTCAACGCCTACTACCACACCATCAACGACAAACGCGAGCACCTCAACATGGGATACATGACGAACTACGTTAGAGCGTCCCTGGGAAGTGTCGCCCACCTCGGCATCCCGACAACTGCGCCGTGCGAGCAGAATATGATGGCGCTCGCCCTCGACGTCGACCTGTACGGCTCGTCGAGCACCGTCTCCAATGAGAACGGCGTCCTCGAGCGCGGCGAGCGCGTGATGGTGGCGCCCACGTGGCAGTTCCCGGTCGGTTGTTCGCCGGCGTTCGTCACCGGCCAGGTGACCTCGTTTACCGGTCCTTCCGGGATGACCCTTTCGAAGCCTGACGACGGCGCTTCGTACGGACTGATGACGCCGGATGAGGTCACCAACTGTTACGCCGAGGGCAACTGCTACGAGCTGTGGGTCAGCCCCATGGGAACGCGCCCGGCGACCCACGTCGATCTCCTTGCCATGGAGGAGTTGAATGTCAATCGAGATGCCGAATGGACCCTCCACCTGGGCGAGAGCTTCACCGACGTGCCGACCGATCACTGGGCCTACAGCTATGTGGAGACGATTCTTCACCACGGCATCACCGTGGGTTGGAACGACACCGAATATGCCCCACTCCTGAAGGTCAAACGGTGGCACATGGCCACCTTCCTGGCACGTGCCATGCTCGAGAACGGGCCGATTCCCACCACCGGCACCGTCCCGGAACGCGGTGCTTACGACTGCTCCCCGGGAGGGACATCGGTCTTCACCGATGTGCCACCATCCGACACAATGTGCCCCGCGGTTCACTACATCGCCAAAGAACAGGTTACGCTAGGTTGCGGCAGCACCAGGTTCTGCCCCTACAACCTGGTCACGCGGCGCCAGATGGCCGCATTCCTCGCGCGCGCGATGACCGGCGCCGAACCCATCCCGACGAGCGGCACCGTCCCGAATTGGGGTGACTACGACTGCTCGCCTGGCGGGTATTCGGTATTCACGGACGTCTCGCACCTGAACTGGGCATGTCCAGCCATCCACTACATCGCCGCCGAGCAGGTGACCGAAGGCTGCAGCGGAACCGAGTACTGTCCAGACGTCGAGCTGCCGAGAGGCCAGATGGCGACGTTCCTGGTGCGCGCATTCGATCTCTCGCTGTACGGACCCTGATCTGCAAACCCAGATCCCGAGATTGAACAGGGCTCCCGGCCGAAGCCGGGAGCCCTTTACCCACACTTCTCACCAGCTTTCGTGGTGAGGTCGGCGAGATGCCGTGTCCAGCGGGGTTTTCGATCTGAGGGGCGCGGAGTCGTACTTGACAGTACGTCGA
>RCNC010000102.1_pt1 | contig 44643 bp, 36 predicted proteins | sample 2041301 | NCBI WGS metagenome assembly RCNC01 (sample SAMN09708231, study PRJNA481090) | Marine sediment metagenome, whole genome shotgun sequencing project. | biome: marine sediment; feature: ocean; material: sediment; isolation source: Sewage treatment plant 13A marine sediment (STP13A) ...
CGATTGTGTAAATCTCGGAGCGTGGAAATATGTAGCTGCTCTCTTTCACCAGCTCGTTTTGCATATAGACAATCGCAACCAGCGCCAACATGAATGCCGATATCGCAAACTGGCAGCCAATCATGATTGAGCGTATCAATGATCCCTTGCCACCCTTCCTCGCGATATCCCGTAGTGCGTCAATGGGATTCGTGCGTGTAATCAACCACGCCGGGTATAAGCCGGCAAGCAGCCCGACGAACAGCGTTGTGCCGATGAGCCATGGCAACGTGTGCAGATAATTCAGCGCCATGATCTTTCCCGTTGCCGTATTGAACAACGGAACAATAACCTCCAGAGCAGCCAGTGTGATGACCATGGCGATCGTCGCAATGACCATGCTCTCGATCAGAAACTGCGTGAGCAGTTGTCCTTGTTCCGCTCCCATCGTTTTTCTCATGCCTACTTCACGACTACGCCCAAGCGATTGCGCAGTGGCGAGATTCGTGTAGTTGACGCACGCGACCAGCAGCACAAGAAAGCTGAGTAACTTGATAATGCTCACTATTGGCAGACCAAAGCTGTCCCATATGGAGAGGTTTGCATGCTGCAGTGGCGTCGCCGTTAGCGAGGTAATGACGTCCCTGGTTTCATCCGGAATATGGCGTTCAAAGACGCCGGAGAGCTGAGATTCAAGCCAGGTTTGGCCCAGACTATCCGGCAATAGCGCATAGGTCATGTTGCCGAGAGACAGATTATTCCAGTCTCCGGCAACGTCATAATCGCGTATGGTACCAAGTGCCGCCAGGGGGGCTACGACGTCGAAAGCTGATTCAACAACAGGCAAAGAACTGAAATGCGAGTTCGCAGGTACGTCCCGGATTACAGCTGATACGAAGAACTCGAATTCGTTGTCGAGAGTAACCACTTCACCCATAACGTCCGTCGTACCGAAGTACTTGATCGCGGCGGACTCGGACATCAGGATGCCGTTTGGACTGTCGAGCGCTGTTTTATCGCCATGTATGTAGTCGAAGTCGAATATCTGCAGGATCGCGGAATCAACAAAAAGCATTGACTGATAGAAGCCCTCTGATCCAATAGTGAGCAAATACTCAGACCCGATTGTTCTTGCGGTCATTTCGACATCGGGAATTTCGGCGTCGATCAAAGGACCAACAGCGGAAAACGTCGAATTCATGGAGTCGACACCGACATTCAGTGTTGGTGAGGCGATTGAGCCAATTGTGTAAATATTCGACGAGTTCTCAAAAAACACGTCGTGCGTCTCTTCATACTGAATGAGTAGACCGCCGAATATGTAGATGGTCAGGCCAATAGCGAGGCCAACAATGTTGATTGCGGCAAAACCCTTGTGCTTACGCAGGTTGCGGATCGCGATCTTGATGTAATTCCAGAACATTTGATTCCCCGGATACGGCTCAGGCCGCGCGTGTAGCGTCGGTGACGACGTGCCCGTCGAAAAGGTTGACAGTGCGGTGTGCATAGTCGGCGTGTGCTGATGAATGCGTAACCATGACAATCGTTGTTCCTTCACGATTTAGGGATTGCAGCAGTTCCATTACTTCCTGGCCATGTGCCGAGTCGAGATTGCCGGTCGGCTCATCCGCGAGGATCAGTGGTTGGTCACCAACCACAGCTCGAGCGACGGCGGCGCGTTGCTGCTGACCGCCGGATAATTGGCCGGGCATGTGGTTTGCGCGATGCGCGATGCCCATGCGGTCCATGACTTCTGCTACGCGCTTTTTGCGTCCGGCCGAGGGCGTGTTGTGATACAGAAGTGCCAGCTCGATATTTTCCGCAACTGTCAATTCCTCGATCAGGTTGAAGTTCTGAAAGATGAAACCGATATTCTTCTTACGGATAGCACTGCGTTGTTTTTCCGAATAGCCCGCAACGTTTTCATCGAAGACGAAATAGTCGCCGCTTGACGGGTTGTCGAGTAAGCCGACAATGTTTAACAACGTTGACTTTCCGCAGCCGGACGGACCCATTATGGCAATAAAGTCGCCTTGCTCTACTTCGAGATTGACGCCGTTTAACGCTACCGTCTCGATTTCGTCCGTGCTGTATACCTTGTATAAATCATGCAACTTCAACATGTGGTGGTTCCCCTGCGAAGGATAGATAATGTCTGCTTTAGTCAGCGTTCAGGCTTAGGCGATCCATTTCGACAAAGCTTGTGTAAGGTGATGTTATGACCTGCTCGCCGGGTTCCAGCCCTTCGAGCACCTCAATGAAATTTGTGTTTCTGCGACCGAGGCGAACAGTTCGCCTGACAGCCTCGCTGCCATCGGGTGACACGACGAAAATCCAGTTGCCGCCGGTCTCCTGGTAAAAAGTGCCGTTGGGTACGAGCACGGCGTCCGTGTTGTCGCCAAGCGTCAGCCGCAACTGCAATGTCTGACCGCGACGCAGGCCGAGTGGCTCGCTGTTAAAGATCATGTCGACTTCGAATTGACCCTCATTAACCTGTGGGTAAATTTTCGAAATCTCCAGTTCAAGGTCGCGATCATTGTGTTCGGCCATGGCTTGCTGTTGCAGATCGACACGTCCAAGGTAGAATTCGTCGATGCGAACGTTGAGTTTGTAAGCGTCCGGGTCATCGACCTGGCCTAGCCTTCCGCCACGCTCGATTGACTGTCCCAATTCGACATTGAAACCGGAGAGCTTGCCGGCGACGGGTGCCCTGACATTCAGGTCGTCGAGATTGTCGCGAGCGAGTGCGAGGCTTGCCTCGAGTTGTTCGCCGGCAGCGCGTAATTGCAGAAGCTGCTGCTCTTGCATACGTGCATCTGTACTTTGGCTGTCAAGCGTGACTGCGCGACGCTCCACGTAATACTCGAGCTCGTCCTGCATTTCATCAATAGATGACTGGGAAACAAGGTCCTTAGACACCAGGTCTTTTTGTCGATCGATCTTGCGCGTCAGTCGCTTTATCTGATAATCGATCTCGACGAGGTTGCTGCGATGTGACAAGCGATTTTGTTCGAGCTGAAGTTCGATCGTGCGCATGTTATTTAGCTGCTCGGTTACCGCAGCATCACGGCCGAGAACTTCAAGTTGTAAATTTGTATTCGAGAGCTCGACGATCGGATCGCCGGCTTCGACCAGCGCCCCATCTTCAGCAAGAATACGCTCGACCCGACCACCCTCTATGGCATCGAGGAATACCGTGCGCTTTGGTACGAGTCTGCCGCGCAGTGGCACAAAATCCTCGAACGTACCAACCGTCACATCGGACACAATGATGCGTTGCGAATTGACGCTAAGGGAGCGACCACCGGAAATCGTGTCGAAGATCCACCAGGCAAACAGGAGAACGGCCACAACGCCGGCCCCAACGGCCAGTTTGCGGTGAATTGGCGTCTTACGCTCAACCTTTCGATCCATAGCCACGCCAGACTTGCCCATTCCCTGCGGTTGCTGGCTATCTGCGATATTCCTGATTTCACTCACTTCGTCTCTCTGCCTTATTCGCCCGGTTTGCGCGGGCCGTACCTTGTATATAGCAAGCTCCATGCCAAATCATAAGTTATTGAAATATGAGGCGTTTGTATTTCCCCAACGTCAAAAGTGTACGATAACGGGCAATTAGTGCCCGGTTTCGTATACCCTTTGTGACGATATGACTAGAACCGGCAATATCCTGATCGTCGATGATGAAGACGACATCCTGACAGCGGGGCGGATTCTGCTGCGTCGGCAGTTTGCCGAGGTGATCACTTGCCGGAAGCCGGACCGGATTCCGGACCTCATGGCACGGCATGACTTTGATGTTGTGCTGCTGGACATGAATTTTGGCCCCGGCGAGTCAAGTGGAGAACAAGGCCTAAAGTGGCTGCAGCAGATTCTCGATATTGAGCCGCAGGTTGTCGTCATCATGATTACGGCACACGGAAGCGTCAACACAGCGGTCGATGCGATGAAATTGGGTGCGACTGATTTCATCAACAAGCCGTGGCAAAACGAGAAGGTCGTGGCAACCGTGTCGACCGCGGTAGAGCTACACAAGAGCCGTGTTGAAGCAGCGTCACTGAAGCGATCAAACCAGGCACTGTCCGAAGTCGCCGCCCGGGGCAGCGCCATCATCGGCGACTCGACACAAATTAACGAGGTACTGTCGATAATTGACCTTGCTGCACCGACCGACGCCAACGTTCTTATCCTGGGTGAAAACGGTACCGGCAAGGAACTGATCGCCCGCGAGCTACACCGTCGCTCGTCGCGAGCAGATCGCGTGTTCCTGCCGGTCGACATGGGCTCAATTGCCGAAACTCTTTTTGAGTCCGAATTATTTGGTCACGTTAAAGGCGCGTTTACAGGCGCTGACGACGACAGGCTGGGCCGGTTCCAGGCAGCCGACGGTGGAACCCTGTTTCTGGATGAAATAGGTAACGTGCCTTTGCAACTACAGGCCAAGTTGCTCAGCGTTATTGAACAGCGTGAAGTGACGCCGGTCGGGTCCAACAAATCGCAGGCAATCGACGTACGGATTGTTACCGCAACAAATATTTCACCAAACAAACTTCGCAATCAGTCGTACTTTCGCCAGGACTTGTTGTACAGGCTCAACACAGTTGAGGTCACCGTTCCTCCGCTGCGTGATCGACGCGGAGACATCATGCCTATTGCCAGGCACTACGCTACAATTTTCGCGCGTAAGTACGATAAGCCAGAGAGAAAGTTTTCGGCAGCCGCCGAGAAGGCGCTGGTCTCGTATGGCTGGCCGGGCAATGTGCGATCTCTGCGGCATTCAGTTGAACGTGCGCTCATCCTCGCAAAGGGTGACGAGCTCAAGCCTGCGGACCTGCAACTCGATAATTTTGGCCAGGTCGCCGTTGAGGGCGCTGCCTCCACAACATTCAACCTTGATGAGTTGGAAAAAGACGCTGTCAGCAAAGCGCTTCTAAAGCATGGATTCAACATCTCGAAGGCAGCCAACGAACTGGGCCTGACACGAACATCTTTGTACCGGCGTATGGAAAAGTATGGCATTTAGGCATTTCACTGTCGGTCTCGCCGGGCGGCTTTTCCTGGTTGGCGCTGCGATGTTGGCTATTATTTGGCTGGCGCAGCAAGGTGGCTATTGGGTTGGCACAGCCATCGCAATTGTTATTTTCCTTATTCTGGTTGCCGAGCTCTGGCGCTATGTCAACCGCACGAATCGTGAGGTAAGGCGGTTTCTCGAGGCCGTGCGCAACGCCGATTTTTCGCAACGTTTCCTGTACAAGAATTTCGGTTCCGGTTTCGAAGAGCTGGGCGAAGAGTTCACAAAAACCGTTAATCAGCTCAGAGAGGCGAGTGTCGGCCACGAGGCGGAGGTCAGAAGGTTAAAGGCGCTCGTCGAACACATCCCGGTTCCCCTCCTGACCCTGCATTCAGATCATTCAATCACGCTGCAGAACAATGCTGCGCGACGTTTGTTCGGAGCTGCACAGATCACACGCTTGCGGGACCTGCGACAATTTGGTGTGCCATTCGCTGACGCCGTTGAAAGCGCGGTTCCGGCTGTACGTGAGTTGGTGGAGTTTACCGTTGACGGCGTCGAGTACCAGCTGACGTTAGCTGCAACGGAAATCGTAATCGGTGGAAATAGCCAACGAATGATTTCCTTGCAGGACATTCAGTCGGAATTGGATGCCATTCAGGCAGAAGCGTGGCAGGACCTGGTGAGTGTGTTAACCCACGAGATCATAAACTCGATCGCTCCTGTAACGTCTCTGGCGGCATCGGCATCTGACGTGGTCGACGTCGTGATTGAAAAGGTTCGCGCAGGTGAATCTATCAACGAAGAACTGGACGACCTGCGCGCGGCGATCTCGATAGTGGCGCGTCGGTCTGACAGCCTTACCCAGTTTGTGGACAGTTACCGGCAGATCTCAAGATTGGCGCCAGCGGAGAAAAAGCGCGTACAGATCCGGGATCTTTTCGATGATGTGACAAAACTCGCGCTGGCCGAGTGCCCGGCGGATCAAGAGATTTCCCTCAGCTCTGACGTTACGCCCCCGGGACTCGATTTTTACGCAGATCGCGATCTAATCGAACCGGTACTTCTGAATCTGCTACGCAATGCACGCCAGGCAACTCGCGACCAGGACGCCCCCGAGATCCGCTTGACTGCAGGATTGAACAGGCGCGGCAATATCATTGTTGAGGTCAGCGATAATGGCCATGGTGTGTCCGCGGAAAATGCGAAGAAGATCTTCGTGCCGTTTTTTACGACGCGGGAAAGCGGCTCCGGTGTCGGCCTGGCACTTGCACGACAAGTCATGATCGCCCACGGCGGTTTCGTCAGGGTATCTGATAACAAAGGTGGCGGAGCCGTGTTCCGCTTGACGTTTTGAAGTTAGTCACTGACTCCCTGTATATAGCATGAGCGAATCCACAGACCACATCGAAACACACCTGTTGATCGAATCTCAGGAAGATAGTGCGCTTGATTTGTTGCACCGGGCGAGCGGACTTTCAAAGCAGCGAGTTAAACGGGCGATGTCCCACGGTGCTGTCTGGGTGACTCGAGGTAGCAACACCCAGCGACTGCGTCGCGTAAAACGCAAGTTGCGAATCGGTGACGAAGTACACCTCTACTACGATAAGAAAATTCTGGCGGAGATTCCTGCTGAGCCGACGCTGATTGCGGACGTCGGTGCTTATTCTGTGTGGCGAAAACCCTATGGATTGCGATCGCAGGGTTCGAAGTGGGGTGATCACTGCACAGTCGTGCGTTGGGCCGAGGGGCATCTGCAACCGGAGCGCCCGGCCTTCACGGTTCATCGTCTCGACCGGGCCGCCAATGGACTGATTTTAATAGCGCACACCAGGAGCGTGGCAGCCGCGTTAGCGGAACTATTCGCCAGGCGTGCGGTGGAGAAACGCTACCTGGCGCTGGTGGCGGGCGACTTTTCCGCGCAGCCCAATCCGCTGCGCATAGAAAATCCGGTCGATGAGAAAGAAGCAGTCAGCGAATTTTCGTTACGACAAGTCAGTGCAGATGGCGGACGCTCACTGGTAGATGTTTGTATTGAGACCGGACGTAAGCACCAAATCCGTCGTCATCTGGCAGAGTTGGGCCATCCTGTTCTTGGTGATCGTTTATATGGCACCGGGGAGGAAGATGGGGTGGATTTGCAATTAACGGCGTATCTGCTGGCGTTTCATTGCCCGGTCAATGATGAGTCGGTTGTTTATGGACTGCCACCTGAGTATTTGCTGTCGCTTTCGTGACGCAGGCCGTAATTCCCTGCCCGCACGTGCTGCTTTAAGCGGAATCCAGCACATCAATGGCGGTATGCGGCAGTAGCAGATCCTCCAGAAAAAACGCGGATAACGAAGATCTTCCGGAAAGGCCGGATTTCCGATAAAGCGCACGGGATTGTTCCCGCACAGTGCGTTCGCTGGTTTGGCGAAAATCTGCGATTTCCTTGTGGCTGAGACCTTTTAGCAGGAACAGCCCTACCTCTGCTTCGGCGTTGGTGAGTCGCCAGCGTTCAAATTGTCGCTCTATAGCTACGCCAAGGCCCTGAATAAGCTCATTGCTTTCCTTTTTCCACTGCTCTGCCTCGACCAGCGCCTCGACAAGATCAGATCGGGTCCGGTCTAGTTGCCACCACATCAGCACCATGCCGCTGAGGGCAACCAGGAATATTGCAAATTCGAATACCAGGTGCCACACGCTGACGCCTTCACCGTAGTCCACGAACAGGTCCCAGCCGATCAGCACAACGACCACAGCAAACAGGGCGATTGCCGTCAGTGTCGGGCGGTTATTACGTACGTCATTTGACATAGATGGAGCCATCCTCGTGAAACACAGCAACGTAGGTCATATGGCGGATTGTATCAGGATCAATTGAGCCTAAGACTGCCACATATCGAAGGGCACTTGAGAGTTCACGTGAGTAATTCTGAAAACAACATAAAGGTCTGGGATCTCGTTATTCGAATCGGGCACTGGACCCTGGTGATCGCATTTTTCACAGCGTACTTCACGGAAGACGACTTCCTGACGCTGCACGTTTGGGCAGGCTACGTCATCGGCGCTGTTGTTTGCTTTCGCCTTGTCTGGGGATTCATTGGCAGCCGCCACGCCAAATTTTCGAATTTCGTTCGTTCGCCGGCGGCCGCTTTCAGATATGTGCTTAGCCTCGTCCGAAACCAGAGTAAGCGCTACATCGGCCACAATCCGGCTGGCGGAATAATGATCCTGCTGCTGTTGATAGTGCTGTTTGGTACCGTCTTTTCGGGGGTTGTACTGTATGGCATGGAGGAGGGCGCGGGGCCATTGGTAGCGTGGGTCTCCGCATTTGCTGACAGCGAGGACCTCTGGGAAGAAGCTCATGAGGTCCTGGCCAATCTGATGTTGCTACTGGTCGTCATGCATATCGCTGGCGTGTTGTTGTCCGGTCGCGCGCACAAGGAATTCCTCGTTAAGGCGATGTTGACGGGCCAAAAGAAGGCCCACGAATGACGCTTTCGCGATCCCAAAATCGTCGCCGGGTGCGGCACGCTATTGTCTTGAGCATGTTGCTGGCGGTCGTGTCAGCTTCAGCAGCGACATTGCCCAGTCATGAACATGCAGCACTTCCGGTTGATGACGCACTCACTCTGTCAGCAGCGATTGATGTTGCTTACGCACGCTATCCAACAACCGCAGAGATTCTGGCCCGAACTGAGCAGGCAGATGCCTGGGCAGATCGTGGCAGCAGCTGGCTTGCCGACCGGCCGTCTCTCTTGCTGCGCTATCAAAGTGACCGTTGGGGGTCGGATAACGGCTTGTATGAATACGAGGCCGGGGTAGTGCTGCCACTCTGGAGTTGGGGTGGGCGTAGTGCCGTACAAATGCTGGGCGAGACAATGTCACTGGAGTCCGCCGCTGCCGAAATGGCAGTGCGTTGGGAGGTTGCCGGCCTCTTGCGAAGCGCCTTGTGGAACATAGCACTGGCTGAGAACGACCACGAGCTGGCAGAACAAGCGCTGGAAACTGCACAGCGTCTGAGCACATCGGTCAAGCGACGTCATGAACTCGGTGATGTCGCCATGATCGATGTATTGCATGCCGAGTCTTTTTATCTCGAGGCACAAACGAAACTCATTGAAGTTAGTGCGACGCTACTTGACGCGGAACGAGTCTATCGAAGTGTCACCGGTATGGAACGGCGTCCTCCATTTTCAGGAGAAATGATTAGTGCACTCCACGATGTTGAAGTTGATCATCCGGCCCTGGCGTTTGCCAACGCAGAAGTCCGGCGTGCCGAGGCCGGCCTGGTCGTAGCAGAGGAGACTGCAGCGACCGGTACAAGTCTGCTGGTAGGCGCTCGCAGAGAAAGCCCGGCACCTGGAGATTTTTACGACGACAGTATCGGCGTCACCCTGAACATCCCATTCGGTGGCTCCTCCAGTCGGCGGACCGAAATCAGTGTCGCGTCAAGAGCGGCAGCAAGAGCGCGTGCCGCTCAGGCCGAACAAGTGCGTGCATTGACCATGGCGTTACACGAAGCAGCACACAGTCTCAACGTGGTCCGGGAAAACATGGTAACCACGACGGAGCGCATGAAGCTGGTCGACCGACACCAGGTAATGGGGCTCAGCGCCTATGAAAAAGGCGAACTGGATCTCTTTGATCTCTTGAAATTGCAGGCTACCGCGCTCGAGGCCAAACGCCAGGTGACGCGACTGATGATAGACGAAAAACGGCAGGCTGCCTTCTATAACCAAGCTGTAGGAATTCTTCCATGAATCGAAAAAACTCCCTGATTATCGGCACGCTGCTAACACTGTTCATTCGTGTAGCGGTTGCGGACGACATCGCTGTTACAGCGGATGAGGTCAGGAATCTCGGTATCGAACTGGCAACACCGCAAGAAGCACAGTCGACAACCGCCATCGAGGCGACGGCACATGTCGCGATTCCGCCCATGGGTGACGTTTTCGTCAGTGCACCACAAGCCGGGCTGCTGGTGCGCCTCTATGTGGCCATTGGTGACGAGGTTTCACAGGGTCAGGCAATTGCAGACCTGCAGGGCCCCGAGTTTCTCGCCCTGCAACGTGAGTTTCTCGATGCGCTCAATACCAATCTCCTGGCACAAAACGACTACGCCCGGGATCAGCAACTGCATGATGAGGGCATCATCTCCGGACGGCGTTTGCAGGAAACAATGACTCGCGCCAGGATCGCGACTACCGGAATCAAAGAGCATCGGCAGTTGCTTAAATTCGCCGGGCTGACGGATAGCGAAATTCGTGACCTTGAATCAGAGCAGCATCTTTTACAAACGCTAACCATCCGTGCACCAATTGACGGCGTCGTTCTCGATCGAATGGCGCTCGCTGGCGAGCGAGTGGACAGAATGTCTCCGGTCTACCGGATAGCTGACTTATCCGTGCTATGGCTTGAAATAGCGGTCCCCCGCGAGAAGCTTGCCGCGGTCAGGCCAGGGATGAATGTAGCGATTGCAGGTTATGCGCTCGACTCGCCTGCACGAGTGACAAGTATTGCCAAATCGATCGACCCGGCGACACAAGCGATTACTGTGCGAGCGATATTGAGCGAAACAGGGCACGGCCTTAGTCCGGGCGAGTTTGTCTCCGTTAAAATCGTTGCAGATAACAGCGGATCGTCGGCCACGCCTCTGTGGGTAGTTCCTGCAGCGGCAGTTGCAAGGCGGGATGAGAGACACTATGTATTCATTCGCACATCGAGCGGCTTCGATACTTGTGAAGTGCTCGTCGTCAACGCCGATTCTGACAATGTATACCTAAGCGCCGACATCAATGCTGATACCAGAATCGCTGTCCGTGGTGTCTCAACCCTGAAGGCGCTGTGGTCCTCGCAGAGTGATCCGGGCTAATGATGTCGAAATTAATTCAGTTCGCGTTAACGCAGCGAGTGCTGATCATGCTGGCGACAGTATTGCTCGCCGGTTTCGGTTACTACGCGTTTACGCAAATACCGATTGACGCATTCCCGGACGTGTCGCCGACGCAAGTGAAGATCATCGTGAAGGCGCCTGGCATGACGCCGGAAGAGGTGGAAAACCAGATTACAGCACCGATCGAACTGGAGTTGCTGGGAATTCCACGGCAAGTGATGCTGCGCTCGATTGCCAAATATGCGCTGTCCGACATAACCGTCGATTTCGCCGAGGGCACCGACATCTACTGGGCCCGCCAGCAGGTTGCCGAACGATTGAACGCAGCCTGGGATAATCTGCCGGCAGACATTGAAGGCGGTATTGCACCGATGACGACTCCGCTTGGTGAAATGTTCATGTTCACCGTGGAGGGCGACATCAGCCTCACCGAGCGACGCACTATTTTGGATTGGGTAATACGACCGGCGTTGCGCACCGTGCCCGGTGTGGCAGATGTCAACTCACTTGGCGGATATGTCCGCAGCTTTGAAGTAATGCCGGACCCATATCGCATGGCGGCACGCGGCGTCAATCCCTTGCTGTTGGGTGAAGCGCTGGCAGCCAATAATCGCAACGACGGTGCCGGTCGAATGAGCGAGGGTGAAGAAGCGTTGCTGGTTCGGTCCGAGGGTCGGATTAAGACACTCGATGATGTACGCCAGATTGTTGTCAGAGTCGAGAATGGTACGCCCATCAGAGTGAGTGATGTTGCCACAGTCAAATTTGGCTCCATTACACGCTATGGCGCCGTAACTCAGGACGGTGAAGGTGAAGCGGTTGAAGGGCTGGTACTGGGGCTTCGCGGCGCGAATGCGCGTGATGTCGTTGCCGGTGTGCGGCAGAAACTGGACGATATCGCGACCGCATTACCACAGGGCGTGACGATCGATGTCTTTTATGATCGCGGTGATCTCGTGAATCGTGCCGTTAGTACAGTGGCAAAAGCGCTGGCCGAAGCGACCATACTGGTGGTCATTTTGTTGGTGCTGTTTCTCGGCGATCTGCGTGCCTCCCTTGCAGTTGCCATGGTCCTGCCATTGGCTGCGCTTGCGACTTTTATCCTGATGCGCCAGTTTGGCATGTCGGCAAACCTGATGAGCCTGGGCGGGTTGGCAATCGCGATCGGAATGTTGGTCGACGCCGCGGTCGTGATCGTCGAAAATATCACAACACATCTCAGCGACTGGCAAAAAGATAAACGCTTGCCCCGTTTGCATATTATTTACAGAGCCGTACGTGAGGTATCCGTACCCGTCGCATCCGGTATCGGCATTATTATTATCGTATTCTTTCCCCTCCTGACGTTGCAGGGATTGGAGGGAAAGCTATTTACTCCAGTCGCGCTGACGATTGTCTTTGCTTTAGCAGCCTCGTTGTTGTTGTCATTAACAATGATCCCGGTGCTTTCTTCATATCTCCTGACGCGTGTTTCACATGAAGAGCCATGGTTACCCCGCAAGCTGCAAGCACTGTACATACCGGCACTGCGCTGGTGCCTCGACCACACAAAGTGGATGGCCATTGGTGCGCTCGCGAGTCTCGTCGTGACCGCTGGCGTCTATTTGCTGATTGGTAAGAGCTTTATGCCAACGATGGATGAGGGAGACATTATCGTACAGCTCGAGAAACTGCCCTCGATTACGCTGGACCAGTCGGTTGAAATGGATTTACGTGTGCAGAAAGCAATTCTTGCGCAAGTTCCTGAGATTGACCGTATCGTGGCGCGTGTCGGTTCCGATGAGATCGGTATGGACCCGATGGGCCTGAACGAGACTGACATTTTCATGGTGCTGCGCCCGAAGTCCGAGTGGCGCATGCATAGCAAGGAAGAACTCATAGAGGCCATCCGCGTTGTCCTGGAAAAATTCCCGGGTATTGCTTACGGCTTTACACAACCGATCGAAATGCGTGTATCGGAGATGCTCACAGGTGTGCGCGGCGATGTGGCGGTGAAGCTGTTCGGCCCGGAACTTGATTCGCTGAACCAGTATGCCGGGGAGATCGCGGAAGTTCTTCGCACAGTTCCTGGTAGTGAGGATGTGTTCGCCAGTCAGAACGAAGGGGTTCAGTACTACGAACTCGATATCGACCGGCTCGCGGCCGGTCGCCTGGGGATGGATGTCCTGAGTATTCAACGAATACTTCGTGCACAACTGGAGGGTCTGCCACTGGGAATTGTGCAAGAGGGATCGCGACGAACACCACTGCTGATGCGGGCGGATGCTTCGGTCGGGGCATCACCGGCGACGTTTTCGACCATGCCGATTGCACTGGAAGGTGGTATCAGTGTTCCGCTCGGGAGTCTCGCGGAGATTCGACATGTGGAGGGCGTCGTGTCTGTCGGGCGCGAGCGTGGCCAGCGATATACAGTGGTAAGAACCAATGTTGCCGGCCGTGACCTGGTAGGTTTTGTCGAAGAAGCGAGGAATGCTGTTACATCCGCTATTGACTTGCCGGCCGGCTATTACGTTGAGTGGGGCGGTCAGTTTGAAAATCAGCAGCGAGCCGCTGCGCGGTTAGCACTCGTGGTACCTGTATCTATCGGGCTGATATTCCTGCTGCTTTTCTCCACATTCGGTTCGGTACGGCAGGCATTACTGGTCCTGACAAATATTCCATTCGCCTTAATCGGCGGCGTCTTCGCACTATGGCTGACCGGTGAGTACCTGTCGGTGCCGGCTTCCGTGGGCTTTATCGCGTTACTCGGCATCGCCGTATTAAACGGCGTTGTGATGGTCTCCTATTTTAACCAGCTGAAAGCACGCGGGATGTCTATGTCTGAGCTGGTTATTCAGGGGGCGAAACGCCGCCTGCGGCCGGTGCTGATGACAGCAAGTATCGCAGCGTTTGGGCTCGTGCCATTGCTGTTCGCATCCGGGCCTGGTTCCGAAATCCAGCGTCCACTTGCAATTGTTGTCATCGGCGGGCTCATTACAGCGACTTTGTTGACGCTGTTCATCTTGCCAATACTGTACCGTCGGTTTGGCGCTGGAGAATCCGTAGCATGACAGAATCAAAGCACACTGAAGCGCTAATCACGCTGAACGCCCCGCCGGATCTTGAGGAACCAATGGTAGATTGGCTGTTGGCAAGGGAAGACAGCACCGGCTTTACGAGTTTTCCGGTCTACGGACACAGCACCAGTCACGCTGGCCTGAGCCCGGCTGAACAGGTTAGCGGCCGGCAACGCCGCCAGCAATTCCAGATTCAGATTCGAGCCGACGATGTTGATGTATTCATCGACGATATTCGAACATCATTTGGAACTGCTGGTATACATTTCTGGGTATTACCGCTAACCCTTGGCGGACATCTAAGTCCGCCTACTTAGCGGACGCTTTTTTCCTGGCGACCTTTTTCTTTGTAGCTTTCTTCTTCGCCGGTGTTTTTCTGGCTACAGGTTTCTTGGCAGTTTTCTTTTTTGCGACCTTCTTTTTTGCGACTTTTTTCTTTGCGACTTTCTTTTTGCCAGCCTTTTTCTTCGGTTTCGTTTTCTTCGACAATTCCCGCCGGATACTCGCCAGCGCCCGATCAATCTTCAGGGCGTGCGCAAGATGATCGCGGGCATTAGTCAGGTCGTCCATCACGGGCGCAAGGTCCTTGCGCAGCTGCCTGACATCGTCCTTGGCGCCTGCTGCCATTTTGTCGAGATTGCCGATCTGCTTTGCGAGCTCACGCTTGGCCTTGGTTGCGGTTGTGTTCGCCAACCGCTCGGTCTTCTTTTGTAGTTGAAGCCCGGTCCGTTTGGCACGCGTATTGGCTTGCGCGATCTCTTTCCTGAGGCGCTTACGCTGCCGGTCCAGTTCCTTCGTGGCGCGCTTTGCAGTCGACAGGAATTGTTTCTTTGTCTGCTGGACAGTTTTTTCAAGATCAGTTAGTTCTTTGCTCACCGTGTTGCTCCTCCAAAAAATATGCGGGTCTCTGAACGGACTCTAACAGGGATCGACACCGGATGGTGTAAGGACTAGCCACAACCGCCGTAGAACGAAAAGGTTGGATCCGCTGCTGTCCTGGTTACTAATAAATGCGGGCAAGATCGAGAATCGCGGCAAGATGCCGCTCCTACGATTCTGCCAGTCGTAACGTGGGAGCGGCATCCTGCCGCGATCGACAATGGCCGGCCACGGTGGAAAACGTCGAACACCGTCTCTCGATTTGCGGTTATCGCTTTATCAGGGGTCAGCAATGCGATTCTATATACTGTTGCTGACTACAAATGACAGGAGTTTGAGAATGGCTGGAGTCGAAGGACGCGTCGCGTTAGTGACAGGAGCGGGCCGGGGGATCGGCCGTGCAACTGCTGAACTTCTGGCGTCTCGCGGAGCCCGGGTTGTTGCAGTCGCACGCACTGAGCAGGAGTTGGCAGAATCGGGCCTTGAGTACGTCGTAGCGGACCTTGGCACACCCGATGGTTGTGCCGTTGCGGCTGCTGAAGCCGCAACGCATTTCGGGCCGATTGAGATTTTCGTCTGCAACCACGGCATCGGCTCGGCGCACGAGCGGGTAATCTGGGAGCAGGATCCAGCGGTTTGGAGCGAGACCATGCGGGTTAACCTGGATGGGCCATTCCATCTCTCACGAGCGTTGTTACCGGGAATGATCGAGCGCAAATACGGGCGAGTGGTCTACACGAGTTCGACGGCAGGCGAAGTCGCCGAGTTCGCGGGAAGCGCATACAACAGTTCCAAGAGTGGGCTGCTGGGATTGATGCGCTCGGTTGCACAAGATGGTGGCGCGCACGGCATCACCTCCAACGCCGTTCTGCCAGGATGGGTGCGAACCGAAATGGCCGAGCGCTCGGCAAAAAGCGAGGCAGCGGAACGCGGCATTACTGCTGATCAGGTGTGGGAAGAACGCGCAGCACTGTATCCGCCGGGTCGCGTCGCGACACCTCAGGAAGTAGCTGAGATGATCGCTTTCCTTGCGTCCGAGGAGTCGAGCGGTGTCAGTGGAGAGTCAATTCGGGTCGCACTTGGGAGCGTCTGGTAGACAGACAAAAAGGGTGTTGGATTGCTGCTGTCCCATAAACTCGAAATTGGCCTCTGGATGAGGCACAAAGTTGACCTGAATGGCTCGCAATCGCCCGCTGGGCAGGCTCCTACAGTTGCTATTTAGAATTGTAGGAGCCCGCCCAGCGGGCGATGCCCCTATCCGTAAAAATACTACGCCGCCATGATTAGTCGAATCCAGCGATTGTCGATACAGCCCTACTCCACGTCTCCTGTGGATAGAGTCACTTTCATTTTGATCAAATCGTCAGGATCTTCCGCAACACTTACGACATCCCCAATCTTTATGCGGTCTTGTAAATTTTCGTCAATTTCAACTATTGCAACGCGCGTATTTTCAGCACGTGCCATTGCAAGTTCGGTGAGCGCCATGTCGGGCAGGACTTGCAGGCCAATCAGTTGGCGACGTATTTCATTCGTATACGCCAGCTCGTCGAATTCCGCTACTGGGGTTTCCCCATCTTCGACTACTGTTTGAGTAGTGAACTGAGTACGAAGTTCTTGCAGCGCAAGCGCATCTTCTGCTTGTTGCTCTGCAAACAAGTTCTCCAATACGCCCGCGCGTTGTTCTGCGTACATCTCACCATCGTCTTGCGCTGCCGCCAATGCAGCAATCCCTTCCTCGACCCTATCATCCAGCCGTGCAGTACGGAGCGCCAGGCCATCGGTCTCTGCATCTGCCACACCCGAGATCTCAAGTACGAGGGCCGGCCTGAGCGACAGTGCTTCTGCAATCTTTGCGGCTCTTTCCAGCTCCGGCGGCGTCAGATCCGCTCGACCGACGATAAAGTTAATGTGCTCAAGCTCGCTTGCTTCCACCCCAATAAGTTTGCCGAGCAAGGCGAATGGTGATGCCACGATTTTAACAATCAGATTTCCCAACGCTTTGATGACGACCGGGCCGTAACTGAATTCGGGATCATTAAGATCGCCGCGAACCGGCAGATCAATATCGATCTTTCCTTCAGAGTCTTTTAACAGTGCAACTGCCAGGCCCAACGGCAGGCTCAGTGCATCGGGATGCGGTACCTTCTCTCCCAGTTCCAGGTCACGCAGGACGATTTTGTTTTCGCCAACGAGTTGGCTGTCCGTAACCTGGTATCCCAGGCTAAGATCCAGACTGCCGCTCGCGATTTCCCGGCCCGCAAACGGGATCGTGTACGAGGTGAACTTCGGTACGAATACATTCTGAAATACAACCGTAAGGTCGGTGTCGGCCGATGGATCCAGCGGTGTAACGCTGCCTGTCACGCGCATGAAGCCGTGATCATCAACTTTTCCTTCCAACGACACCGTGGACGGCTCACTACTTTGAGTAGAGATCGTCGTCATGTCGCCGTTGATGTTTTCGATTTGTACAGAGAAAGGTAGCGGTAGTGAAAAGTCGGCAAAGTCTGCCGCTGCCTCTGTCAATACGACGCGTCCGACGGTTACTGCCAGTTGAGATTCGCCGGACCCGGCGTCCTCGGTTTCATCCACATCACCCGGCATTTCCTCATCGCCAGCTTTCTCAACCCGACCAAGGTTCAGGGAGCCGTCCTCTGCAATTACGATATCGCCATAAAGTTGTTCCAGCACGATTTCGGAAATGTCGAGTTCCTGTTTTGACAGACTCAACGCCACATTACTGGCATCCATCCGCTGCCAACTACCGAGGCGTGAACCTTCGTCGGTCTCGGTAATTTCGAAATCAACGATACCGACGTCGCCAGCGAATGAGAGCAGCTCTTCCTCTGAGCTATTAATGTGCCCATTCAGATTGAGCGCACCGGAATCCAGGTTTACATCAGCAAGCGGCTTGATGTACGGATGCCCGCCCGCCAGTTTGATAGCGTCGATGACAATATCCAGGTCCAGTTCAAGCGTCGGCAGTATCGAAACGGAACCCTCCATTGTCAGCGTGCCGCCCGCACGCGCCTGCAGCGCCAGGTTTGTCGGGAACTGTGCGCCAGGCTCATTGTTTATATCGCTCACGCCTAAATTGAAGTCAGCGATGCCAATATCTGCGAACGGTTCTACGCTGTGGTCCTCTAGATTCAGTACGAGATGATTAATCGCAAAACTCTGCAGGGATACCTGCCATGCATCGTCATTGGTCGCGCTGTCCTCGGGTTTGTCAGTTGCAGCGTCGTCAATATTCGGATCGGCCGGGGACCGCAGAATGTTCAGCGCGCCTGATTCATCCCGATAAAGGCTTACCAGGGTGTCGTCCATGGTCAGCGCCGCGATCGAGACACTTTTCTCCGGCCATCGCAGTTTACCGTCCGATAAGCGAATTTCCGGCAGCCGCAACACTTCCCGATCCTGATCGACCGCGTCCGTGCCGGAAAAGGTATGTACGACCACATCGTTGAACGCGAGATTGAAATTATCGACGATAGCGCTGATGGTGCCATCCGCCAATGTGTCAATGCTGTAATCCAGCTCGACATCGGCATTGCCCTCCACAATGTCGAAACCAGTCTGGTATTGGATATAGGCTGAGGTGAGCGGGAAGTGTGATCCCTTGATTGACGCATGCGCCGCCGATTTAAACGGGTTTAGCTGCAAGTTTCCGGCCCAGCTCAGGGTACCGGTGGACTCTGTAGTGATGAGTACAGCCTGCTGCCCGGAGCGGTTCTCCAGCGTGTTAAGTTCCTCAATCTTAATGTCGATGGGCCCGAAACGGGTTTCGACCGTGTCGATCGGGACCTCATCGTGCCAGTTGATAGCACAGTTTTCGATGACGAAATCGAAGACGAGCACAGGAGTGATAGCGGGTTCCGGTTCTTCTATTGCAGTTGCTGTCTCCTCCTCCGGACCCGCAAACAGGAATGCGAGATTCAGATTGCCTGCGTCGTCCCGTGCGATAAACAGTTCCGGAGTCGTGACGCGAAACTCATCAAATGTCCACGCCCACCGAAACAGCGAGCTGAGTTGAAAATTCACAAAAAACTGATCAACACGCGCAACGGGCGAGCCGGAGGGATCGTCCAGCTCGAGACCATTCACGCGTAGACTTAGAACAAACGGATTGACCTCAACTTTCTCGACGCGCAACTCGGCAGCGTACGCATTGCGAACCGAATCGATCATGTTTTTCTCTACCAGCCATGGCGCGAGAAAAAAACCGAGCAAAGCGTAGGAGATAACCACGACAAACACCCACGCAATGTTTCTCCGATTGTTGCGGAGTCTTGATAGGGTAGTGTTATTGTCGATTGGTTTGCCGTTTATTTGATTGTTGCAGGACGTACAAGGATTTCCGATTGGCATATGGCAATTGCACGCAGAATAAACTGCGAACAACCGCCTTTGTCTTGGCCTATTTTTTGAACAGGCTGACGATGGCCAGCAATGCTGCGCCGCCAACGCCGGAGCCAGCTACGTTTGCCAGTATGCCACCGGCGTCGCCCAGACCAATCATGCCGAGCAGTTGACCGCCGAGACCGCCACCCAGTATTCCGAGTACGCTGTTCCACAGAGGTCCGAGACTTTTGTTTTTCATCAACGCGCCGGCAATATTTCCGCCGACCGCACCACTACCAAGACTAACCAGCAAGCCCATGAGTTCACTTTCCATTTCGTTTCTCCTCTTATTATTTTTATCACACTCTTTCGAATCGGAGTTCTTACTCGAATGCCAAAAACGAAGTAATTTCGTTGCACTATCATTGATCCGCAACAGCAAAGATGTGGCGGTTAATGCAATCGGTTGCTCCAAAAAATTGCGCGCTGCTTTTTTCTTCTGCGCTGCTTAGGCAACGTTACTATAAATGCGCGTAGCGACACGATTTGTTCTGCGTTCGAACAATACATAGGGTAACAGAATCGCGGTAACTGTCGAAATTGCCCAGGCGCTCAACGTTGATCCGATCTGTCATTCTGCGCCAGATGTGTGATCATGAAATGCTGATTGTCAGTGTGCGATGACCGTGGACATCGAAAAATCCTGCTATTAGTCTTGCCCAGTCCCGCAAGAAAAATAATTGCGCCTGCCCATTGTGAAAAAGCATGCCAGACACTACCGACAAGCAGCACATATTATCGTTTTTGCGAGGCGGGGCGTGGTTTGGCGCTCTACCGGGCGGGCTGCAATCCGAAATTATTGAATACTCGGCAATTCGAACCTATGCGGCAAAGGAAATAATCAGTCACGAAAGCCGGCCCGCCCGCGGCCTGCAAGCAATACTTCAGGGGCAGATTTCTGTTTCCAGACTGGGCGGTAACAACAAAGACTTTCTGCTTCACATAGGGGGTCCCGGTTTCTGGTTCGGCGAGTTAGCTGTGCTTGTTGGTGGACCGACTGCGGTTACATTTACCGCACGTACAAAGACCCGGACTCTTTATCTCTCGCAAGCGAAATTTGATCGCATTGTGGCTGATGAGCCATCGTATATCAGACCATTCGCCGAAATGATCGGACAACGCATGGCGATGTTGATAGAAAATTTTGCAGCATCTGTGTCGCTGCCGCCAGATGAATACCTTCGAATTCGATTGGCAGACCTGGTCGCGATGTGGCGTCTGGACGGGGTGGATGACGATGTTATCGAGGTGGCGCTATCACAATCCGATCTCGCAAGAATGCTCGGGGTCTCTCGACAAACAGTAAATCGATTTCTGCAAAATCTTGAAGCAGATGGACTAATTGAGACATCGTTTCGTTCGATCAGAATACTCGAACCGCTGAAACTGCGCAGGGAAACGCAATCCACGGGCTCTTAGTGTAACCGACTGACCACAGGGTCAACCTGTCACCTTGTTGACAACTCCCCGAACTGCAACGAACTAGACTTTATCCAAATTGTTAGTATCGAGCTGATAGTCACTCGGCAGATAAGATTTGGCACTCGGAAAATTAGCACGAATGGGCAGCTTCGAAATAAGAAAAACGCGAGATGGAAAATACCAATTCACGCTGATAGCCGGAAATGGTCATGCGTTGGCGAGTTCAACTATGTATACCAGTAAGAGAAGCGTATTGAGCGCGATTGAATCCATGCGGAAGTACGCACCTGCGGCCAGAATTGATGATATTAGCTAATAAACCCAATTTCCCCTGGTTTTGGTACTAATGATGTACGAGTCCCAGTCCCAGCCCGGTGTTGGCAGATTGCTGATGGGCATTGTCGTAATGGTTTTTTTCTGTTCGGTGCTGCTTGCACACGCTGACGATGGAGTAGATGACTTATCTGCTGCAGCGACAGACCCGACGGCGTCATTGATGTCGTTCAATTTCATCGGCGACTACACCGGCGCATTCCACGGTCCGGGCAATGGGCAGTCGGATGATGCATTTGACCTGACGTTTCGGCCCGTCATCCCGTTCAAAGCATTTGGCAAACCGAATATTTTGCGAATGACAGTGCCCTACCAGGTTGACGGGCGAGGTGGGGACGGCATCGATTCCGTCAGTCTGTTCGACCTGGTGATATTCGGTAAGGAGTGGGGACGCCTGGGAGTCGGCGCAGTTGCAACGCTGGCGAACGATTCCGCACCTGACACATTCGTCATAGGGCCGGCAGTCGGGGGCGTTTGGAACTACTCAAAGAAGATGAAACTTGGATTGTTCAACCAGAATGTTTTCGGCGGCGATACGGCGGTCAGTCAACTGCAACCAATTGTTGCCTACCAGCTTGGCGGCGGCTGGGCGTTAAGCGCCGGAGATCTTCAGTTCAGCTACGACTGGAAGAACAGCCGCTGGCTAAACATTCCAATCGGATTTCAGATTGGCAAGGTGACGCGAATTGGCAAACAGCCGGTTCGCTGGGCCATTAATCCGCAGTACAACCTGAAAAGCGACGACGATCTGGTTAAGTGGAAGCTCGTCTTCACATTTACGCTACTTGTACCGACAGGTTAGTTGCACGAGATGAGGCTAGCTGCAAAATTACGCCGACATAAATTGAGGTGAAGAAATGACAAATGGAATTATCCTGCCAGCGCTTGCGGTCGTGGTGACTGGTGCCATGCTGCTCAGTGCTTGTGAAAAAGATACCGTTGTATCGGCGGCAATCGAAAAGTCGGAGGCCACTCCGACACGAAACGAAAGCGCCGCAACAAATCCACTGCGCGAAGCGTATTTCGGCGAGACTCACATGCACACATCTTTCTCGCTGGATGCCTATATCGGTGGCACCCGCCTGGATCATGATGGCGCTTATCGTTATGCAAAAGGCGAGACGGTTACTGTAAACGGCGAGGAAAAATCGAGGCGCAGGCCGCTGGATTTTGTGGCGGTGTCCGATCACGCTGAGTATATCGGCGAAATGTATTCGACCATGGTGGAAGGAGCCCCTGGACACGATCAGGAGTTGCTCGAAAAACTCAGGACCATGACTGATGATGAAGAGCGGCAGGAATGGTTTCTCAAGTACGTAGTCAACAACAATCGCAGTGATAACCCGTCGCACCCACCTTTCTTCGCAGGCCCGGAGACCACACGTTCGGCATGGAAAGTGATGATTGACTCCGCTGAGGCACATAATGATCCCGGTGTTTTTACGGCACTGATCGGGTTTGAATGGAGCGGTGCACCCGAGGGCGGGAATCTGCATCGCAATGTTATTTATCGGGATGCACAAGTGCCTGATTTGCCGATGAGTTCTTATGAGTTACCCCGGGAGGATCAGCTCTGGGCATGGATGGCCGAGCAGGAAACGCTGGGCAGCACGGCGCTTGCTATCCCGCATAACTCGAATGCCAGTAAGCAGAAGATGTTTCCCGATACGGATGCGGCCGGTGATCCAATCGACCTGGAATACGCACAGATTCGTCAACACTTCGAACCGTTAATCGAAATGATGCAAATCAAAGGTAACTCTGAAGTCCATCGTAAGTTCTGGGCCGCCGATGAGTTTGCGGATTTTGAGAACGCCGATTCAATTCAGAAAAACTCCGGCCGAACATTTCACAAGCGAGACTTCGTTCGAGAAGGCCTGAAAATTGGCTTGGCATTCGAACAGAAACTGGGCGTGAACCCTTTCAAGTACGGAATAATCGGTGGCACGGACAACCACAATGGACTGCCATCAGCGGTTGAAGAGGACACGTTCATCGGTGGCCACGGTCCGGAGGATGGCACTGTCGATGTGCGCCGAAACGGTGAAGTTGCCGGCTGGATCGATGGCAAGGACCTAAGCATAGGTTCGCTATCCGGGGTGTGGGCAACGCAAAACACTCGAGCCGCGATATGGGATGCGATGAAGCGTCGCGAGACTTTTGCGACCAGCGGACCGCGGATAAAAGTCAGATTCTTTGGTGGCGTCAATCTGCCTGCCAACCCGGCAGATTCGCCGGAATTTCTGCAAAAAGCCTATGAATTAGGCGTTCCTATGGGTGGCGATCTGGGCGCCATCGGCGCGGCGCCGACATTCAACGTATACGCAATGAAGGATCCGGAGGGCGCGAATCTTGATCGAATCCAGATTATTAAGGGCTGGGCAAATGCCGATGGATCAGTCGACGAGCGAATCGTTAATGTAGTCTGGTCGGGCGACAGGCAAGCGGACGCTTCAGGCAATCTGCCGGCGGTTGGTAACACCGTCAATCTGAAAACCGCGATGTTTACGAACGACATTGGCAGCCCTGTGCTGGAGGGTAGTTGGACGGACGGTGATTTTGATCCTGAGCAGCACGCTTTTTATTATGCGCGCGTACTGGAAATCCCAACACCACGCTGGACAACTTACGATGCTGTCCGCAACGGTCTGCCGTTACTGGAAGATGTTGCTGCGACTATTCAGGAACGCGCCTGGACCTCACCGATCTGGTACAAGCCGTGACTCAAACGAGGATAATCATTTTTGCTGCATTGGCGCTCGCCGGATCCGCTGGACACGCCGAGGAGGGGGGCAGTGGCCACTATTTTCAGGGATCGATGTCATCGTTCGTCGACGGCGCTCCAGCGGACCCAACATTCATCGCGCGACTTAACTATGCCGTATACGACGGCGACGTCAGCGTTGGTCGGGAAATACCCGTAGCCGGTCTCATAGCCGGCAATGTGGACGCCAGATCGACGGCTATCGGCTTGACCCTGCTATGGTCACCCGACTGGAATCTTGGCGAAAAATGGCAGTATTCGATGGCGGCTACGATTCCATGGGTTGATATTGAGGTGTCGGCTGACGTTCGGGACGCTAGCGGTGGTCCTACAGTCATGCGTAGCGACAGGGAAAGGGCGCTTGGCGATATTGTCCTCATTCCAGCGATGTTCAATTACAACGTGAACCCCGATTTCAACATTAACATGCGTGTGATGGTCTACGTTCCCAGTGGGGATTACGAAGTCGGTCGGCTCGCCAATACTGGCAAGAACTTCCTGACGATCGAACCGACCGTTGGCTTTATGTATTTGGGTCAGAAAAATGGCCGCGAAGCGTCTCTGTTTTTCGGCGCGGATTTCAATCAGAAAAATAACGACACCGACTATCAATCGGGCACACAATTTCACCTCGACGGTACGCTGGCGCAGCACTTCCCGATGTGGGGCGGACTCGCCGGCGTTGGCGTGTCGGCCTATTGGTATAAGCAAGTTCGCGGCGATAGTGGTAGCGGCGCTATTTTTGGTGACTTCAAAGCGCAGGCGAATGGCGTAGGGCCGGCGCTTTCTTTCGCCAGTAAAGTCAACGGCAAGGACGTTATTGCGGAGTTGAAGTGGCTAAAAGAATTCGATAACGAGAATCGCCTTGAAGGCGATACGCTGTGGTTGAAAGTTCTCGGTAAATTTTAACTGCATTATGTTTCACCAAAACAGCGAGTCTGCATGGAGTTTTTGGTATCTCACCTGTGCCAGGCGAATAATGATTTAGTTGAAAGGAAAATCCAGATGAAATATCCGTTTAGAAGAACGCTTCTGACGATCGTCGGAACCATTGTTGTGTCACCCTTATTTGCACAATCCACCGATGAGCTCTATTCACCAAACGCCGATCTCGGCTACCCAACCCAACTGCTTTTCGGTGAGACACATTTGCATTCCGCGCTATCGGCGGATGCGGGCGGTGGCGGAACAACATTGATGCCACGCGACCTGTACCGATTCGCACGTGGCGAACAGGTCACCTCAAACACTGGACAAGCGGTGAAACTCGGTCGTCCGTATGATTTTATGGCGTTGACCGAGCACACGGATGGTATGGGCTCGATTACGGATATTCTGAACGGCGCGCCCAATATAATGGCCGACGAGCAAGGCAGGAAATACCACGAGGAATTTACAGCGGGCGGAGAGCGAGCTCGTCAGGCCTCATACGACCTCATCAAGCAGTTCTCGCAAGGCACGCTATCGCCGGTACTCAACTACCAGCCCGGTAACCCGGGCTATACGAGAACCTGGGAAAACCTGGTTCAGACGGCTGAGGAGTACAACGAGCCACATCGTTTCACCGCATTAATAGCTTACGAATGGACATCATTAATCAAGGGCAACAACCTGCATCGAAACGTGATTTTTCGAGATGGACCGGAACGCACGTTGCAAATGGAGCCAATGACGATGACGCCACCTTTCGGCAGCCCGAATCCGCGTGATTTGTGGAAGTGGTTGCAGACTTATGAAGACACAACCGGTGGCCAGGTCCTCGCCATTCCGCACAACGGCAACCTGTCGAATGGCATCATGTTTCCACTCCAGGACGATTTTGACGATGGTGCCCAGTTTGATCTGGATTATGCGGAAACACGGAATAAGTGGGAGCGGCTGGTCGAAGTCGGGCAGACCAAAGGGGATAGTGAAACGCACCCGGTATTGTCGCCAGAGGATGAATTTGCGGACTACGAAAGTTGGGACTGGGCGAATCTGGATATGACGGAGAAGAAAACCCCCGCAATGATGGCCGGCGAATATACGCGCTCAGCATTGAAGCGCGGACTGAGCTTCCAAAGTAGTCTTGGCGTGAACCCCTACAAAATGGGTTTTGTCGGTGGCTCGGATATTCATACGGGACTGACCACGCCGGACGACAATAATTTTTTCGGCGCATTCGCCTGGATGGAACCCAGCGCAACTCGCGCGACGATGATGGCCAAGGAGAACAAGGACCTCGGTATATCATACAAAGGCTGGCAATACGCAACGCCAGGGCCAACAGCGGTATGGGCACGTGCGAATACGCGAGAAGCAATTTTCGACGCAATGCAGCGCCGCGAAACTTACGCGACGACAGGACCCCGAATCAGGGTGAGGTTCTTCGGCGGCTATAACTTTACAGATAGCGACATGAAGCAGCGCAACATCGCTGATGTGGGATACGAAAAAGGTGTTCCTATGGGGTCCGACCTTCCCGCGATCACTGAGGATAGTGCGGCGCCGAGCTTTATTATTGCGGCGTTTCGCGATCCTGAAGGCGCCAATCTTGACCGCGTTCAGGTCATAAAGGGTTGGCTTGATGACGAGAGTGTAACCCAGGAAAAGGTATACGATGTCGCCTGGTCGGGTGAGCGGAAAAAGTCTCGGAACGGAAAATTGCCGGCAGTTGGAGATACAGTCGACCTGAGCGTGCCGACCTGGACGAATACGATCGGGGCGCCTGAGCTGTCTGTACATTGGAAGGACCCGGATTTCGATCCGAGCGAGATGGCCTTCTACTACGTGCGTGTCCTGGAAATTCCGACACCACGTTGGACGGCCTATGACCAGGTTCGCTACAACCTCGATTTGCCAGATGAGATTCCTCTGAAAACACAGGAACGGGCTTATACGTCGCCTATCTGGTATTCACCGCAATAACTCGAATTTGCCAGTGGTCCGGAAAATTTTGCGTTCTGCATTCAGGCAGGCGTCATTCGGCTGAAGTGAGGTAGGTCGAAGTTGCTGTTGTTTGCGATCTTGCCGGCAAAGTGGCTGTCGCTGGCCCCTTTTGCGGCATATCTTGCGAGAATACCGTGGTACTCCTAATATAAGGGTAGGTCTACTGTTGTCCCAAGAGGGCGAATCTCCTGTCGGTGGGCTGAAGCGAAGGCGCGATGTACCAATATTTTTGCGGATTTGGGCAATCGCCCGCTGGGCGGGCTCCTACATTACTAATTAGAAATGTAGGAGCCCGCCCAGCGGGCGATTGCGGACTATCCAAGTCAACGTGATGCTTCATCCGGGCACCGATTTTGAGTTTGTGAGACAGCAGTATCCGGATGATCCACAAATACATAAAATAATAATAAGAGTGAAATCATGACACGAGCATGGCGAAACGCAAAAGACCTGTCAGGCACCTACGGTATTGCTGCGGCGCTGGTCGTTGTCGGTTTGTTCGTCGCTTATCAATTCGTCGATCCTGCACCACCAAGGGAAATCGTGCTGGCAACCGGCGAAGACGGCGGGGCATATCAGGAATTTGGGGCGCAATATGCCGACATACTGGGCCGCAACGGCATCTCGGTACGGCTGAAAACGACCGCAGGATCTGTCGACAATCTTGAGTTACTGACCGACGATACGGGTGTGCACCTGGCATTTGTGCAGAGTGGCCTGGCCGAGAGCCATCCCGTACCGGGAGTGATGGCGTTAGGTTCATTATATTTCGAACCGTTGTGGCTATTCGTTCGCGACGAATTAGCAGTAAATCACCTGGGTGATCTGGCTGGCGCTCGCGTCACAGTTGGGGCTGAGGGCAGCGGTACACGCGCAGTCGGAATGGCCTTGCTGGCAGCAAACGCCGTCGATGAATCAAATACCCGATTGCTCGACCTTTCGAATGCGGATGCTATCAACGCGCTGGCAAACGGGGAAGTCGATGCCGCGATGGTTATCGCATCACCTGATTCTGAAGTCGTTCGACAATTGATCAGGCAACCCGGCGTACACCTTTACGAATTTGATCGGGGCGGAGCTTACGCACGCCTCTATCCTTTCCTTTCGCGTGTATCGTTACCGGAGGGCGTGATGGATCTGGCCGCGAACCTGCCAGCGAACGATGTGACAACGATTGCGCCGACTGCAATGCTGGTGGCCAGAGAGGATCTCCATCCTGCGCTGGTAGATTTGCTGTTGGTCGCTGCGCTTGAAATTCACGGGCGCAGTAGCCTGCTTTCCGATCCAGGGCAGTTCCCGACTGCACAATACGCTGACCTGCCAATCAGCGAAGAAGCCAAACGCTTTTACAGATACGGCCCACCATTTCTGCAACGCATACTTCCCTTCTGGGCCGCGACCCTGGTTGACCGGCTAAAGATCATGCTATTGCCGTTGCTGGCCCTGGCCATCCCGTTGGGAAAACTGGTGCCGCCACTGTACCGCTGGCGCATTCGATCGCGGTTTTTGCGTTTGTACGACGAGGTGCAATCGCTCGATCCGGACGAAGCCGACAGTTCGCCAGATATCGCGCAGTGCTTGCGGGAACTGGATCGAATTGACCACGCTGTGACGAAAATTTCTGTGCCCCGCTCCTATGCGGGTGATCTCTATAAATTGCGACGCGATATCGACCTCGTCCGTCGAAGGCTACAGTTGGTGGAGAAGCCACAAGAGAATGAACAAGAATAAGGAACTTAGTTGGAAATCGAACTTCAGAAAGATCAACCCGCCATCGTAATCATCACCCCACACAACGAAACTCAAAAAATTCGCTTTGCACTAAGAGGAGCCCGGTCATCGGATAATCAGGTATCGATCAGATGAGTATCCATCGTGTGTAACCTGGTAGATAATCAGCGAATGTATAGCTCCGTCGACCGATCGAATCGCTGGCACAGAATGTATTTGCCGACAGCGTTCTTCAGGATATTGATTAGTCGTGCAGCAATGCTGTTGGCCGCGACCCTGATCAGTGGACCTTTGGGTGCGCAGGAAGTCGATTCGTCAAAAGCTCGGCTGATAGCTGAACGACCCAATGCCAGTGGCACGAGCACGGAAGTAACGATCCGTGTCTTCCTGGTCGACATCGACAATATCGACGATGTCAGTCAGCGTTTCAACGTCGACGTATTTGTTAATATTTCCTGGCAGGACCCACGTCTTGCTTTGCCTGAGGAAGAGCAAGCAGATCAGATTCGATCATTTCCGATGAATAGTGTCTGGAATCCGCGAGGAATGATTGTGAATGATCGCGGCTTGGATCCTAAGCTGCCATTGGTCGTCAATGTCGATGCCTTGGGCAATGTTGTGTACCGGCAACGATTTGCCGGAGAGCTGGCGGTGGATCTGGACCTCAAAGACTTCCCGTTCGACACGCAACAGCTGCCAATCGACGTCATCTCCTATCAGTACAATCCGGACGAAGTACGATTCTCAGAAAATTCCATAATTGCAGCGGACGTTGGGGCATTTAGTGTTGAAGGCTGGGGCTTCCGTCTGCTGGAGCCGAGCTTCGGCGAATTTTCGGTACCAGCCGTCGGAGTAGTACGGCCTAGAATGACGTTCGTCCTTGAAGCCCAGCGGCACTCGCAGTATTTTCTTGCGACAATGTTTCTGCCAATGTCACTTATTGTCTTCATGTCCTGGACGGCATTTTGGATACAACCAAATGTCGTTCCACCGCGTATTGCCATTTCGACTGCATCGATTTTTTCATTGATTGCCTTTGGTTTTAGCATTCGTCTCAGTTTGCCGCGAGTATCCTATTTAACACGCGCTGACCTATTCGTAATAGGTTGCACATTGCTCGTATTCCTGGCTCTTGGGGCTGCCGTTATTGGCAGTCGCTGGGCGGGCGCAGACAAACTGGAGCGGGCGATACGGTTGAATGCCGTAACACGATGGGTCTACGTCGCTTTGTTTTTAGTTGTCGCCGCGGTCTCCGCAACGATATAGCCCGGCGCAGGTTTTCGCTTTGGCGTAAATGATAATCGCGTACTACAGGATGCAATATGCGAATTTCTCGGCCGCATTGCGACCGGCCATTCAGTATCGCGCGGCCATCAGTACTGGTCCGGTGCTGCTGGCGAAAGTCGGCCCTCGGTTGGTTCGGCGTTTTTGAATCATGTCTAGAAAAAGATTCTTAAAATCAAAGGTTTACTCTTCTAATTTTACATAAGCTCTTTCTCAGGCGAAAAACCAGCGCCTTGTTTTGTGGTCAAATACAGATATGAGGATACTCGCGACCCTATTGATCACAGGCATATGTGCCAGTCCTTCGCTGGCAGGTGAAGTGTTCACATGGACTGACGATGAGGGCGTGGTGCATTTCAGCCAGTGGGCGCCGCAACATGCAGCTGTTGTGACGACGTTAAATACTGTTTCCAGGAATCCGGTTGATTACGATCCGGGAGCGGATCCTTACTCGATCCAAAACCAGGCCGTGCGCGTCAATGAAACCTGGAGCAAGGTTGAGGAGCGCAACGCTGAATTGAGGAAGCGTCGCGAGGAAGAGGAAGAGCGTGCGGCCAGAATGCGGCCACCCGCCTACGAATATCCGTACTACCCGTATTACCAGGACAGTTACTATCGCCCAATAGTACGCCCAATAGTGCGCCCAATAGTAAGACCGCCGATTTATCGACCGGTACACCCGATATATCCTGGGCACAACAGACCGCACGTGAGAAACATTCAGAACAGGCAGGTTGCAGCAATGAGCGAATTAAACCGCCGGCCCAATCAGCGGGTTCCGTACAGTCCGGTAACCGGTGTGTCGCAGCGAGCGACGATTTATCACAGGTCTCAGGATTAGCTGTAATAGTCAGTTAGTTATCCGCACCGCATTCAATATTTGTCACCGATCGCCATTGCAAATCAATTCAGCAGTATTAACCACTGTTCGCGACGCAATCGTTGCATCTGCTTGATGATCCACGATTGACGTTCGCGTACGTAAGGAGTTGGACTGTCAACCTGCAATCGCTTCGGGTTTGGCAAAACTGCAGCCAGCAATGCCGCTTCTGTGTCTCTTAGTTCGGCCGGTGATTTGTAAAAATAATTTTCGCTCGCTGTACCAACACCATAGATTCCTGGTCCGAATTCGGCGACGTTGAGATATATCTCGAGGATGCGTTTTTTTGACCAGGTCGCCTCAATCAGGACCGTAAAATACGCTTCTATACCCTTGCGCAGAAAACTCTTGCCCGGCCACAGGTACAGGTTCTTGGCGACCTGCTGCGTTATCGTGGATGCGCCACGAAGCGATGCGCCATCATTAAAGTCTTCTACTGATTCACGAATCGACTTCACGTCAAATCCAAAATGGCTGGCAAATTTTTGATCTTCCGAAGCCACCACGGCGATCGGTGATGCGTCGCCCATATCGTTCCAGCTAACCCATTCATGCAGCATAGGTCCGCTGCCGCTGTCATACTGAAGCATAAACGCAGTTGTGGGTGGATTGATCCATCGAAACGGCAGCACCATCAGCAAACTCAGAACGAAAACTGAAAAGCCGAATATGAGCAGCCGGCGGCTGAACCGCTTGAGAAAGCCGGGTTTATTTTTGATTTTTCGCCGCTTTTTCGGGCGATAACCCCGACCAATTCGATCTGATGGAAAAACTCGCATATAACCCGTTCTGGTCTGGAATGGACCTGATGAGACGGAAACGCGGTTGACCGCGTTTCAATTTGTTTTTCTTTTATATCAAAAAGACGCAGATCAGTAACGACTTTATGAATGGGCTATGGGAGATATTCGGATTGGTCGGATAAGGTTTAAGGGTGGAGCCAGCACGCATCAGGTGCTGGCTCCGTGCTACGAGTTACTGATATTGATTGGTCAACACAGTGCCATCATTGCCTACTATGACGAAGTACGCAGGAGCCACGCCATCATCAACCCAGGTCATACCGCCTAACTGCTCAGTCGTACCAGTGCGAATAATGACCCCTGGATCTGCGTCCGGAGTAACAACAAAGGTTCCCGCCGAACCGACAGTACCCACAACAGGATTTGCTGGTAACGCAGAATCCCATTGAGTCACTGCGACGAAATTGATATCGGACGTTCCCGGAACATGTGAAGCCCAGTTGATGCCGTCAGGGCTGGTCAGGATAGTATCGTTCGAACCCACGACAGTAAACTGACTGCCATCCCAGGAAATATCATTCAGGTCATTGTTGGTAAAGTTGGCGAGTTCTACCCATACCACGCCATCGACACTGTTAAGAATAGTGCCGTTAGTGCCCACCACCACGATTCGATCGATATTGTTGGCCACCGCATTTAGCGATGTGGTAGCGACATTGGCGCCAGCGTCCTGCAAAGTCCAGGCGCTGCCATCAGCGCTACTGGTAACTATGGTTCCGCTTTTTCCAACAGCAATATACCTGTCACCCAACCAGGCAACATCTTCGAGGTTTACAGCGCCTTGCAAGTTACTCAAATCCTCAATAGTCCAGTTGGTTCCGTCGCCACTCAAAACTGCGCTGCCGGCGCCCACAATCAGGAACTGGGCATTGACGTTTTCCCAGGTCACACCCGTCAGGGCCTGCGGTGCGTTCACCACGGAAACATCCATCCAGGCGTCGGCCAGACCATTAGGAGTGTTCAGGACGACACCGCTGTCACCTACCGCAACCAGCGTATCTAAACCATTCCAGGCGACGTCGTTGAGTGCATTGTTAGTAATGCTCAGTTGCGGTGTGCCGGTAACCTCAGCTGAAAGAGCCGACGTACCGTTGGCGGAAGTGGCCTGCAGCCGATAGTAGTATGAAGTTCCAGCAACCACATCTACGCCGGAATGCGTTACATAGCGAGTTCCCTGAGCGGCAGGAACAACCACGCTGCTGGCCTCTGTGACACCCGGGGTATTGTCCCAGTAGACCGTATAGCCTGTTGCAGCAGGATCCAGGGTCCAGGAAATCGTATTTTCTATCTCTGTACCGTTGCCGTCGCCGGAAACAACCTGAACATTTACTGGCGGATCGGTGACAACAGGCGGCGGGATTACGGGTGGGCTTGAACCGCTGCTACTACTACTGCAAGCGGTTAGCAAGAGTAGCAAACTGGTTGCAGCGAAATACTGCAAAAAATTGACGTATTTAGTATCAAACATTTTGGTCTCCATAAAGAGCCTGGCAACATCAGTGTATAGCTCTCCTGAATCCACTAAATACGAAGATACCGCTGCAATTTAAGTAGTTCTAATCATTGCAAGGTCCTTTTTCGAAATATTCACGGGTATGACAGTTAACTTTTCAGTAGTGCTAATACCCTAAGCTGATTGCGTTGCTTCACGCACAGTCTTACTGGTAGCCCTTAGCCTGAAGTTTGAACAAGCTGGCATATTGCCCACCTAGTGCGAGCAGGCTTTCGTGGTTGCCTCGCTCGACAATCTCCCCATCGTGAATAACGATAATCTGATCGGCGGCACGTACGGTTGAGAATCGGTGCGAAATCAAAATGGTCATCTTGCTGTGACTCTCTGAACGGAAATGATCAAATATCGCCGCTTCCGATGGCGCATCCATGGCTGCTGTGGGCTCATCGAGTACCAGGATGTCTGCATCGCTGCGCATAAAGGCCCGCGATAACGCTATCTTCTGCCATTGACCACCCGACAGTTCGCGGCCGCCTTTAAACCAGCGGCCAAGCTGCGTTTCATAGCCCTCGGGCATATCCCTGATAAATGGTGCCGCCATCCCCGTTTCTGCAGCCTTTGCCCACCGTTCGGCGTCATCGATATAGCGCACATCACCAGCGCCTATGTTTTCGCCGACAGAGAACTGGTAGCGACCGAAATCCTGGAAGATAACGCCAATGCGTTGCCGCAACGCTTCAACGTCCCAGTCCTGCAGCGCGATCCCGTCAAGACATATGTGTCCCTCGGTTGGCTCGTACAATCGGGTTAGCAGCTTAATAAGCGTTGTCTTTCCCGATCCATTCTCGCCGACCAGCGCCAGACTCTCGCCGGGCTGGATTTGCAGGCTGACATCATTCAGTGCTTTGCTATTCGAACCAGGATAAGCGAAGGACACATTCTTAAACTCGATTCCGAGCGAGGGGTCCGTGCCGTGTTTAATGTGACCCTGACGCGCTTGTACAGGGTACTCGAGATACTCGTACAAGTTCGACAAGTAAAGATTGTCTTCATACATGCCGCTAATCGATGACAAAATTGCTGCGACGGCGGATTGACCTTGCCTGAAAAGTACCAGGTACATTGTCATTGCGCCGAGCGTAATTTCATTATTGATTGTAGAAATTACGATCCATGCATAGGCACCGTAGAATGCCGTCGTGGACAAGAGCCCAAGTGCGAACCCCCAGGCGTCGCGACGCAGTGTCAGGCTGCGGTCCTTAACGAACAGTTTATTGAAGATATCGCGATACCGCTGTAACAAGCGGGGACCGAGCTGGAACAGCTTGACCTCTTTAACACCATCTTCCCGAGCGATTACCGACTCGAGATACATCTGCATGCGCGTGTCTGGTGAACGCCAGCGAAACAACTTAAACGCGTCACCAGAAAACTTGGCTTCCGCGAAAAACGATGGCAGGCCCGCGCCAATCAGAATGACCACTGCCCAGGGTGAGAACACAAACAACAACGCAGCGTAACTTGAGAGTGATATGGCATTTTGTACAAGGCCAAAGGTTCGATTGACGAGACTGAGTGGGCGGCTGGAGGCTTCGCGTCTAGCCTGAGTCATCTTGTCGTAGAACTCGGAGTCCTCGAAGTGCGAGAGCTGCAGCGTTAACGCTTTTTCGAGAATCATCACGTTGACCCGCTGGCCAAGAAGGGCACGCAACAGCGACTGGCATGCTGACATCCCACGCTGGCTGGCGGCAACAAAAATGACGATGATTGCTTCAAGGACGACGAGCCTCAATACGTGATTGGTATCAGGCGATGTCGCTGACATTGCAGATACGACGCCATCGACAATCAGTTGCCCGACATAGGCAATTGCCGCTGGCAAAACACCGGCAACCAGCGTGAGGAACGCGAGCGTGAGCGTCAACGCCGGGCTGGTCGTCCACACAAGATCGAGTGCCCGGCGACTGTAGCCAAATACGCCTGCAGCACGACTGGCGAAACCGGCGTTTGAGTTGTCTGCGTCAGCCATGAATTATGCAGTTGGTAACGGATTTTTCGTGTCTACACATTGCGCTATGGTAAGTCATAATGAAATTTGTGGTTGCGGTAATAATAGTGTGATATCGGCCACTGCTGTCCCAAAACAATGGGGTATCGCCCGCTGGGCGGGCTCCTACAATGCTAATTAGTAATGTAGGAGCCCGCCGTACGATAGTTAAGATCGATTAAAAGTCACCACGATCTGTCTATCGGCACGGGCGATTGCGGGTATTGCAATCAACCAGGTACGGGTGAGTTCTTGGAAGACAACAAAATAGCGGGACCGGTTCGGCGATGGGTTGAAACGGTCGTAGTGGATTTAAATCTCTGTCCGTTTGCCAAACGTGAGCTGGTGAAGAATCGGGTATGTTTTGCCGTGACGCAGGCAACAACTGAAGAACAGCTGCTGACAGCACTGCAAACCGAGTTGGAATTGCTGAGCAGCGAGACATCCATTGAAACTACCTTGTTGATTCATCCCAATGTGTTGCACGACTTCTACGACTACAATCAGTTTCTGAGTTACGCCGAAGGATTATTGGTAGAGATGAAGCTGGAAGGTGTCTATCAGATCGCAAGCTTCCATCCGGACTACCAGTTTGCCGGCACCGAACCGACTGACGCAGAGAACTATACGAACCGATCTCCCTATCCCCTGTTGCATTTAATTCGGGAGGAGAGTCTCGAACGAGCGATCGCCGCGTATCCGGACGTCGATAAAATTCCGCTGCGCAATACAGAACTCATGAATGCGCTTGGAGAAAATAAGCTGCAGAAATTACTGCAGGCCTGTTTTGATAGTACTGCGCCGAAGTAGTTTGGTAGAACGACTTTTGTCCCATCAACTCACGATCAATGTCAAAATGTTGCAAAAATTGTATGGCGAAGTTCACATTCGCGGCCTCTTCGCTTCCATGCTCCTCTGTACGCTGCAACCAAGAACACTAGTTTAGACAATCGGTCCCACATGCCTGCCATTAGCAATGTGGGAGCGGCTTCAGCCGCGAATTCCCCGATCTGGCGAGAGCGTAAAAACTGGCACAAAATTGATCCAATAAACGGACCGAAGTAAGGAATTTCCGGGCCTGAAAACTATCTCACCCGTCAACCCTGTTCCGAATTATTGCTATCCGCAAGTATCGCGCCCGCCTCAATCTTCTTTTTCCGTGTTACGCCTACGTATACCGGCACTCCGGCCATCAATAACAGCAACGTCCAGTAGGCGGCATCTTCCCCGGAGCTTGCGATCACCCATATACAGATCAGAAACGCGACGATAGAGATGACCGCTTCACGACTTCTGCGTGCCGGGCTGGTCTTCTCATCATGTAGGCCCAGTAGCAGGCCAGCCATTGCAGAGAATGCGTAGGGAACGACGGTCGTCAGTGTGGCGATCAGAATGACGAATGTATAGGCACCGACGAGGCCCTTTGTCTGGCTCATAATCAGCATAGCACTCGCTAACAGGCCCGCGATGACGAAGGATGCGCCAGGCGTATTGTGTTTCGTCATCCGTTTAAAGACCTGGGGAAATACGCGATCACGTGCGGCCGCCATCGCCGTTTGACCGGCGGCCAGAAGCGTCACATTAAATGCACCCACCATCGAGACGAGCGCGCCAATAGATATTGCGATACCACCCCAACTGCCAGCCATGTGAACGCCGGCATCGGCAAGCGGCGAACCGGACTCTGCCAAAACTGCCGCTGGAATCATGCCCATCACTGCAAACGCGACCAGCAGGTAAACTGCGGCAATCGTCAGTGTCCCGACTATCAGTGCTCGCGGAATTGTTTTTTCCGGATCAATGACATCTTCCGCCGGCACAGTAGCCGATTCAATGCCGACAAACGTCCAGAATGTAAGGGCGAAGGCAGATGCAAACAAATAGGCCGAATTTTCTGTGCCAGGATTCATCGGCGGTAAAGTCTCTGTGTCGACGAAAAACAAACCGACGCTGCCGATAATGATGAGCGGGATCAGCTTTAGAATCGTTGTCGCCAAACTAAAGATGCCGGACTCTTTAACGCCTGTAATATTCACCCAGACCAGTGACCATATCAGGACTAACCCTGAACCGATCATCAGTAGCGGGCTTGCACCGATTACGGGAATTAACACACCAACATAACCAGTAAATGCAATTGTTATACCGGCACTGGCAGTCCATAAGGCGATCCAGTAACTCCAGGCGATCAGGAACCCGCCGAAATCACCAAATCCTGCATGCGCGTACGCATAAGGTCCGCCGGCAGTTGTTACCCGTCGCGAAAGATTGCCCAGTGTCATCGCAACAAAAAGCGCGCCAACTGCTGCTGTCGCCCAGCTCAACAAACCGAGGCCGCCGTAAGTAACCAGCACCGCTGGCATCATGAATATGGCGGAGCCGATAGCCCCACCGACCACCAGCGCCCAGCACCGCCAGAAACCCAATGCTCTTTTATTACCCTGCGACATGATCTCTCCCCTTTGGAGCTCGCGTCACGAAGCATTCACCGTGCCATATCGATGTGTCATGGACAACGAAAACAACTTTTAGTCGTTCATTCACCGTATTACGCCAGAATGCGCTGAAAGCTAAAGCATCTGCGGGAGATACAAATTCGCAGCATTCTGCCCGGCGTTAGCGTATAAAAGTCGATGTCATGAATTGCAAAAAGCCGATCGACGAAAAAACCGGATTTGACATATCCGAAGATTTTGCGCGCTTTGATCAGCGCAATGAAATCTATTGCCGCTCGGAATGGGACGAAGAAATAAAGAGCAAGAACGCTACGGCTTTCTTCAGTGGTCACTACATGCCACACGCCCGAGCACGCAAAGCAGATGGCTTTGGGCAGAAAGACTACGCACTAAGAAACGCGACCTGGCACGTGACCAACGTGCTACGTGATTTACGCAGGAAAAATGACGATCGAAAAGAAGGTTTTTTTGACACGTTTACTGCGCAGGACGAGGGCTGGCCCGAACCTTACGAGTTTTCGTCGCCGAAAGAGGCCAAAGCGACTCTCAAAAGGGCGGCACACTCGATGGGTGCCGGACTGCTCGGTGTTTGTGAGTACGACGAGCGATGGGTTTACAGCGCCAGATACAGCGAACAGACGCAAAAAAGCAAGCCGGTGGATATTCCCCAAGATTTACCGTTCGTCATTGTAATCGGCGAGCCAATGGATCTGGAACTCACCGCAACGGTTCCCTCGGCGTTGTCCGGTTCTGCAACAGGCATGGGTTATACACATGACACTGTTGTCCTTCTCACTCTTACTCAATATATCCGCAACCTCGGCTATCGTGCAGTTGCGTCCATGAATGACTCGGCTCTACCTATTCCTCTTGCAGTTCAGGCAGGTCTCGGTGAAGTCGGGCGGCATAGTCTCCTGATTACCGAGGAGTATGGACCACGCTTGCGCCTTGGCAAGATTTTCACTGACATGCCGTTGGTCATTGACCAACCCAAACGTTTTGGCGTCAAAGAGTTTTGCAACGTGTGCCAGCGTTGCAGCAGCGCTTGCCCGCCAAAGGCTATCCCGACTGGCGCTCCATCACGCGAGGCGCACAGCGTCTCTAATCTCAAGGGCGTTATGAAGTGGACGACATTCGCGGAGAAGTGTTTTCGATTTTGGGCCGGTCAGAATTCGGACTGCTCTATTTGCATCCGGGTCTGCCCGTACAATCGGGACTTCAGCAAATGGTACAACCGCCTGTGGCGAAGACTTGCCGGGACGTCGTTACGCAAAGCCATGTTGCAGGTCGATATTTTTTTCAATAAACGAAAAAGACAGTCTTCTGCCCGCTGGTGGCTGGGAAAGTAATTCCTTACTTCTTCACCCACTTCCTACCGGCGTCCTGGTAATAGTGTCCCGCCTCGGTTTTCTGTATTGCCAGCTCGTAAAACCGGTTCGCCACTTGCGCTACAGTCGTGCTGGTATTCTGCGCTGTCTTTTCAAACTGGACCTTACGTTTGTTGTTCACATCGGCAATAAGCGAATTCACTTCGGCACTGGCCGGCGATTTTACAGCCGCAAGGTACCCGGACTGCGATTCTCCAACCAAACCCTGGTCTTTCGCGTCGTGAAGATCAATTGCCCATGCATTTTGCACAGCAAAAAATATAAATATCGTTGCAAGAATAGTTTTCATAATGGCCGCCCTCAAAATATGTCACTTTCTTCGTCGAACAGATCTTCCAGTTCCTCGTCGACCTGCACACGAATATTGTGTTCTATCTTTATGTTCAGATTTATTTCGATAGGTTCTTTTGGCGCCTCTAACTTGACGGTGGGATTACAACCCACGAGGAAAACCAAAAGAAATGGAATTGTCAGTAGCCTGATCATGACGATATAGCACCTTTGAATATGTCTGCTGGCAGCGTACCCGATCGCTTGCGCCGGATAAAGGTCAGCAGTCCCGATGTTGATCCGAATGTTGATCCGGATGTTGACCCGGATGTTGACCCGGATGTTGATGATAGTCTGTTCATTCTTCGTTCAACCGCCTTTCAAAAATTTCCTGAATACTGCGTGTCGCCTGCAAACTCCGTAGCATTTGCGGAACGTTGTTCTCCAGATTGAGGTTTAGTACCACCGGCTGGCTTGGGTCCATTTTCGGATTTACGCCTTCCAACCGCATAGCCAATAATAAATCTCCGTCTTCTGTATACGTGACTTGTGAGGTCAGTGATTCAAATTCGAAGTCACTCAACGCACGTGTCGCCAGGCCAAGCTGTGACTCATCCGTGCTGGCATCGCCTGCCCGGTAGCGGATGGAGCCGCCAGGCTCGTCACTTTCCAGCCGACCCTGAGCAATCGTGATCTGATTGCCAGTTATGGCGACCGGCAATATGCCGGAAACGCTGCCCTCTATGTCAATACTGTCGAATTCTGCCAGTGCCTTCATTAACGACAACTGAACAGAGTCAATCTTAAGCATTATGGCGGTGGTTTCAGCTTCCAGTGAGTAATTGAACGGTTCGGTGCGCATAGTTCCACCCAGGACGCCCATAGAAAGCGCGTCGACATGAACGGATAAAAGGTCTGCACCAATCTGAAAATTTGCCATTATCTGGCTAATGGGCAGGCCGACGTCGAGAATGTCGAGACTGACCGTGGCTGGCTCAAATTCGTGGCCGGCCTGTGTGTTAATGCTTGCACTCAACGCTGTGGACAAACCGCTTAACGCGATGTTATTTCGAAATGCGGCGACACCGTCTACTCCAATCCGCAAGGTTCCCGTTACGTTGTTATCGTCAGCCGCACTCCAGTTCAGATCGGATTCCATGGACAGACGTCCGGCGCTCACGTCCCAGTTTTTTGTCGCTGGCGACACAAATTTTGACAAGTTCCGAGCGGCGAAATCTATTGATGCATCATGCAGTTGCATCTCGCCGTGGCTCGCATTCAGATCATGAACTAACTCAAGCTTCGCCTGGATAGCATTATCTGGCGATGACACAGCGCCGGTGGCCGATAGCTTATCGCTGGTAATTCCCCACGTACCCGAAATGTCCGGAACCGACCACATCAGTTCGCCCAAAGCGAGCTGCGCCGCCTCGGCACCGATGTGATATGCACTTGTGATGATGTCGCCGCTTTCGCTAATGGCCAGGTTTGATAGTGTTGTCGCTAATGAACCGTCAAGGCCTGGTGGTGCTGCAATACCATCGATCTGAAAATGCGCCTCGTCGGACTGTCCGCGCCAGCCGCTGTCTTCGACATGAATCGTCGCGCCCGAAAACCGGGTCAGGTCGATCGATTCAACGGTCATTGCCTGGTTACTGACACCGTGAAACGTCGCCGTCGAGCTTGCAGCAAACTCCACCTGCGTTTGCTCATTGACCGATACTGTCATCGGTGCACTGATATTGGCGGAAGCTATCGCCATCCCTCCCAGCGATATATCGCTGGCATCGATTTTCGCCTGCAAAGTACAGGTGATTCCTGCCTGGCAAGAAAGCGCTGTCACGCTGAGTGGGAAGTCCTGAATGGCAGCCATAGAGATTCGCATCTCGCCACTTTCAATCTGCGCGTGCCAATCCAGTGACGGATACTCGACCATGGTGACCGTTGGCGCGTGGGAAAGAACCTGAATATGCATTAGTGACTGATCGTCAACCTGGTAGTCGAGTGAGAGCTCGCCATCGGACTGCAGTGTCGCCTCAACCTGGATCGGGTCTTGCGGTTGGTCCGTGATTGACGTGCTCACCGCACCCCACAGGAGCGTATCCAGGGACGATATTTTTGCCGGCACCATACCCACGGCATGTAATACCGGCAGCAGGGGTGCCACGCGTGTAGTCGACTGACCGCTGACGATAAATCGAGAGCCCTCTCGCTCAACCGCCAGCGCCAACGCCACGGCAACTACGTCATCGGACGTGGTCGCGGTAATCGACACACGATGTTCGTTGATTTCAACGGGCTCGATGCCGGCCGCAACTGCAAAAGAGCCAATGTTAAGGCGCATCAACTGCCCGGCGTCGGTGGATTCCCAGGAAACGGCTGTTAATGGCGGCAGGCCATCGGTGGTAACACGGCTGATTTGCACCGTCGAATAGGGTAGGTTTTGCGGCAGTTCGAGAATGGACGCGAGAATTGCGGCGATGGGCACCGGTTGATCACTATTGCCAGCGGGAATGAGTTCAAGTTCGTCGATCTTGAGCAAGCTCGACTGAGCTTTGCGGACCTTGGTCGGCAGCACGATGCCAGTAACGCGAATATGTGCGCCGCTGCTCCACTCCAGCACCAGTTCATCAAAACTGACGTTGTCGGCGCTAATGGAGTTGATCGACAGCCCGGTGACGACAAGATCAGAATCTTTCAGTACAGAGTTGGCGACATTGCGTGCAATAGAGTCCCTGTACAAATAGATGCTTAGCGCCGCAATCGCTATCAAGACCAGGGCTATGGCCATGTATTTGTGAATTTTCAATGCAGCGCTGCCGGGTGATCTACGTCGTGAGCGACAGTATAAACGTGCTGACTTGCCATTACGTTCTGCCAGGCAAATAGATTGAAATCACTGCTGTCCCACTTGCTCTGGTTGCAGGACCGTAAGACCAATGCATGGACTGACGTCCAGGTCGCCTTCGCTTGTCGGGACCTGAAATTCGCAACGGTCGGCGATGATGTTTTTCACCGTGGCCGAGCATTGTCAATCGCGGCAAGATGCCGCTCCTACGTTACGAATTGGAGAATCGGTATCTTGCCGCAATTTTCGAGCTTGGCTCCATTTATGGAGTAAGTGGGACAACAGTAGAGCGAAATCTATATGGCAGACCAGCAATCGACTAGTAATGTAGCGACGACAAGCGCAGTATTTACTTCTGATTATCACAAAAAAAAGAATAAGAGGAATGTCATGAAAGAGCATTCGGGTGCCCCGCCATCGGGACTCATCGAGGGAATAAGGGAAAACGCGAAGCTCGCGGTCATTAGTGGTGTAGTTCTTATTCTCGCCGGCACTTTCGCAGTATTGTCACCGCTGGTCGTCGGATTATCCATCACCATCATGGTCGGTGTGTCATTGCTAATTGGTGGAGTCGGTCAGTGTTTCCTGGCACTGAAGGCCGGGGCATTGGGCAGAGGCTTGCTGACTTTCGTGGTAGGTGCATTAATGGTCGTGGCCGGCGTGTTCATGATGACTCAGCCGGTCGCTGGGCTCGCATCAATTACGTTGCTGCTGGTGGCCTACCTGGTTGCGGCGGGATTGGGTGACTTGTTCATGGCGCTGCAGCTCCGACCAGCCGAAGGTTGGAGTTTGATGTTGTTTAACGGCATTGTCACATTGTTGCTCGGAATGATGCTCTGGCGGCAATTTCCGTTGTCGGGGGCATGGGCAATCGGGGTCCTGTTTGGTATCAAGATGATATTCAGCGGCTGGGCACTGGTGTTCATCGGCAGGAACGTTAAGCAAGCCGCGACCTCTCTTGAGTCGTAAGTGAAGAAGAAGGCAGAGGCGCAACGATGACAACAAAAACATTTGGCCAAATGATTGCTATGGCTCTAATGCTCACAATTGCCTGCACAGGCACCTGTGCCGAGGAGACCGTTTATAAGTGGGTGGACGAAGACGGCGTTGTTCATTTCAGTGACGCGCCGCCCGCCGAAGGTGACCCGACCGACACAGAGACAATTATTATTCCGAAGTCTGCGCCTGTTGCGGCTCCTGCTCAGCCGGCGCCCAAGCCAGCTACAGTTCCGCGGACGAGTAGCAGTAGTCAGTCGAAGAAGCCGGCGGCCGAGACACCACCATTGTTCGAGAGAAGTGACATCACGAGTATGAGCCTTGCTGACCTGGATCGTCGCTGCGAGGGAGCAAGGGAAACAATGATCGCGCCATTAAGGGAAGCCGAGATTGCTAAGTGCAAGCAAGATAAGAAAAACGATCCGGCCTGGTGCGAGCGCTTTAATGCGGATTATGGCGATGGTGGACGTACGGGTTCCGGATCGATACGACCGAGAATGTTTAATGATCTCCCGGAATGTGTTGAAGCTATGCAGGAGAAAAATCGACGCAGGTAACGGTCGTCGAAACAGGGGGACAAACAGGGGGACAGTGAAATAGGGGGACAGTGACCATAACTATTTCAACTCTAATGAAGGGGACAGTAATGAAGGGGACAGTGACCATAACTAAGTTGAATGAAGGGGACAGTGACCATAACTAAGTTGAAATAGTTATGGTCACTGTCCCCTTCATTCTGTCCCCTTCATTCGCGATAGCGTAGCTCAATCTGGAACGCGACATCAGGCGCGGTCTCAGCGTCTGCATCCTCGCTAATTCCCAGGCTCAACTCGTAATTGTTGGAAATGCGAATATTTCCACCAAAAGTTACCGTTGTGGCGCTACCGCCAAGACTGTGGATTTCAGATCGATACATAGCCGACCGCGATGCCCCTTGCAGCCGTAGTTCGATACGCTCACTTACCTGCAACCCGACGCCTGTAGAAATAAAACTGGCCCATTCTTCGTAGCGATCGGCGAGCAAATCGGGTTCGCCGATATGGATGGCATGTATCCTGTAGAAGCCGGTCAAATTCGAAATACCGAAAAGGTTGATCACGTCACCGGCCAGGCCCAGGCTCAGGTCAGTACCGCCACTGCCATGCAACTTGCTGCTGTCGCCAGTCGGTAGTTTCGCGCCGAAGCGCAACGCCAATTGGTGGCGTTCCGTCGAGAAAAGACGCAAGCCACCGAACAACCGTACATCGCCAAATCCCTTTGAGCTGCTATTGACGTTTACCGCCAGACCCGTTGCGTCCGCATAGCGAAAGTCGAGTACATCTTGTTCTCGTCCAGGCCGGTGTCCCGCGGGCAGCCCAAACAGGTTGTGCCAGGAATCTATAACAGAATCCAGGCGGCCCGCCTGGTGCCGTATGTAAGGTAGTTCGACCCCAACGTCCATCCTGGTTCCAATCCCAACGCGAAACCGTAGTTCCACTCGGGAGGTTTCTCCGTCCAGGTACAGAGTCTCTGCTGATTGAGGGTCATCCATAGAGTGACTTGCATGTGTTACCGAAAGGTCCCAGGCGAGCTCCCCGGCACGAAGCAGTCGAGCACCCTCGGTGCTGTCGGGCACACCGAATATGCCAGTCAGTGGTCCGTTGTCGTGATCGCGCAAGACGTCGGCGAACGCGGTTGGCGCCAGCAAAACGCAAGGCAGCAGGACGAATCCGCAAAGTTTGAATTTTATGTTAAACACCGTTTATTGTTTTTATTATTACGGCGGAATCGAAAAAGGCGAATTCGATTCTTCCCTGGCCGCTGGGGACATACCCGAAGCCATTTGTAGCG
>RCNC010000103.1_pt1 | contig 44437 bp, 43 predicted proteins | sample 2041301 | NCBI WGS metagenome assembly RCNC01 (sample SAMN09708231, study PRJNA481090) | Marine sediment metagenome, whole genome shotgun sequencing project. | biome: marine sediment; feature: ocean; material: sediment; isolation source: Sewage treatment plant 13A marine sediment (STP13A) ...
GACAGGCCTTTATCTCCGTTCATTAAAAGAAGGGTTCTTTAGTGATGCTCCCGCCGACCCAGATATACGAAGGAAATTATTGAAACGATTGGAGAGAGAACACGTTAATGTTTTACATAAAGAATTAACTTTATATGACTGTATAAGCGCACAAAAAATTCACCCAAACGACAGTTCACGAATAGTTAGGGCTCTCGAAGTTTTCCTGTTGACCGGTATACCGCTGTCAGTTCATCAACAAAAACAGTCGCCTCCGGCTGCCCTGTTTAGAAAAATGCTTACCATCGGACTTACCTGTAACAGGGCTGATCTCTACGATCGAATCAACCTCAGAAGCGCCAACATGTTGGAAGAAGGTCTTGAGGGTGAAGTCAAAAATCTTTTAAACATGGGATATTCGTCGGAGCTCAAATCAATGCAATCCATAGGATATCGCCATATGCTAGAGTACCTGGCCGGCAACTGGTCCAGAGATGAATTAATCCTGACCCTGGCAAGAGATACTCGACGATACGCAAAAAGACAATACACCTGGTTCAACAAGGACAACTCGACGATATGGTTCAACCGGGACGATGTGAAAAAGGTACTCCATTTTACAGAATCCTGGTTGCGGAAAGATTAAAAGATACTTTTTCTTACAGATAATAATATGACAGATACTGTAGTTAAAAATGGGCTTCATCCCTCGATAAAAGAGCATCTGGAAAAGCACGGCTTTGTCACAGATGAGGAGATAGAGCAGTTCCTGAAGCCGATGCTGAAAGACCTGCCTTCTCCGTTTTTGATGAAAAACATGGGAAAGGCGGCTGATCTTGTCATAGAGGCTCTTAATGGAAATTGGGAAATCATTATCTGGGGTGACTATGATGTTGACGGGATAACAGCAGCCGCCTTGCTGATACTTTTTTTCCGTAAGCTCAACATCGAGGTACGTTGCCATATTCCAAACAGACTTACAGAAGGCTATGGTCTCAATGAGCAGTTAATCAAAGAAATATCTGGCGAATCAAGCAGCAAAAAGCTGCTCATTACCGTTGACTGCGGTATTTCAAACGCTAAAGAGATTAACTATGCTCAAAGCCTGGGAATCAAGGTAATTGTCACAGATCACCATAATCTCCCTGAAAACCGGCTAGAGGCCGATGCAACAATAAATCCGAAACAATTATCATGCGAATTTCCATTTAAAGAATTATCAGGTGTTGGCGTAGCCTTTTACCTGGCCTCAGCTATTAGGTCTAAAATAAGAGAGAATAAACACCTTTTATCAGCGTCATCAGAGCCAAACATGAAGTCATTTATGGGTCTGGTCATGCTTGGCACAATAGCAGATGTAGTGCCACTCACCGGTGTTAACAGGATTCTTGCAAAGGCGGGCACGGAGTCTCTGGAACGTTCTCCCGTCGACGGGATTGCCTCTTTGTTTGACGAGCTTGGCATTTCAACAAAGAGCCTCAGTTCTGAGACAATTTCTTTTCAAATTGCACCGGTGATAAACGCGGCTGGAAGGCTGGGGACGCCGAAAACTGCTCTCAAGGCATTAATAAGCGAAGGTGAAGAGTCACGACTATTTGTGAAAAAACTTATAAGATTGAATAAAAAAAGAAAAATGATAGGCAGCGGTGATCTCGAGACAGCGATTAATATCTGCAGGTCGGTTGCATCGCCTGAGGAATTGAGATCACTTGTTATAAAAGGTCCTTTCCACGATGGCCTGCTGGGGATAACTGCATCACGTCTTGTTGATAAATATAACGTTCCAGTTCTCGTCTGCTGCATTGATCAAACAGGGGACCAGCTCAAAGGTTCGGCACGGGCTCCTGAGAATTTCAACCTTTATAAGATAATCGATGCATGTTCACGATTTTTGATTCGATATGGCGGCCATCAGGCTGCGGCAGGATTCTCATTAAAAAACGAACATTTTGATGAATTTAGAAATGCTATCAATAATTCAGCACAATTAGAATATTTAAATAAAACCAATAATAACAAAATTATAGAAGATAATATCATCAATTTATCAGTTTCTGAAGCCTTTAATCCTCAATTATTGACCAATCTATCACAACTAGAGCCGCTAGGAGAAGGAAATCCAAAGCCGACTTTTAAAGACGACCAGGTGAGTTTCGTTTCCATGAAACATTTTGGCAAAAACAGAGAGCATGTCCGAGGAATGATTCGGGGGAAATATGAAAATATCCCATTTATCGGTTTTAACGTGGGGAGCAAATTAGACAACAAAATGGGGGAAAACCATTTTTCCGTGAAGTACAGCCATATGCTTGATACATATAACAACGGGTACAACTGGAAATTAAGGATCGAAAACATTTGGCAATAAAGCCAAACAAAAATAGGCCATAATTGCAGCAAGATAGCCGGCAAAGAGACAATATTTTAAAAAGGCTGAGCGCAATTGGCTCTCCACCGTTCCGTTGTTTATTCATTTTCTGTTTTCGCCAAACAATTATGCGGGGTGGGTTTAACCGACTCGGGCATGGGGAGTAAAGCAGGGTTTCGATCAGAGGAATATTAGAAAACACCTGTGCACCAGAAGAGAAGAAGGTTCTTTGCTGAATTTACTGCCACATCCGGTAACTTTACATAATATACATTATGCGACACTGTTATTATGGGTACTCGCACAAATTACTTTTTGAATTTTAAATATAATGGTATTACCTCAGTTGTTTTGCAATACGTTGGAAAATAATTAGAAGTATAAAACCTGAAATATAGCCTAAATACAGTTATATAAATTCTATACATACATTGATTTGGAGAACAAAATGTCTTATCAAGTTTACCAGGAACCGCTCACAAGTCGTTACACCAGCGTCGAAATGCAGAAATTATTCTCCGAAGAGACGAAATTTCAAACCTGGAGACAATGTTGGGTAGCACTCGCTGAAGCCCAATACGAACTAGGCCTTACAGAGTTAATCACGCTCGACATGATTAACTCCATGCGTGACAATGTAACTAATATTGATTTTGCTCTGGCCAAGGACAAAGAAAAGGAAATTCGTCATGATGTCATGGCCCATGTTTTCGAGTTTGGTAGCAAATGTCCGCTCGCTGAGGGAATAATCCATCTCGGCGCAACATCACAATTTGTTGTCTGCAATACAGATCTGATCATTCAAAAAAAAGGACTCAGGCTGGTTAAAAACGGTATTCTCAATGTTGTCAAAAACCTTGCAGAATTTTGTAATAAATATAAAGAATTACCAACACTTGGCTACACGCATTATCAACCTGCACAACCGACAACTGTTGGCAAGAGAAACACCCTCTACCTGCAGGATCTTCTGTTGGACCTGCAATATCTTGACATGTTTCTTGAAAATATGGCTGCCAGAGGTGCTAAAGGAACGGTAGGTACGCAGGCCACTTTTCTTGAACTTTTCAAGGGTGATCATGAAAAAGTCCGACAACTGGATGAACTTGTTGCAAAAAAACTCGGCTTTGACAAAACAATACCGGTAACTGGACAGACATACAGTAGAAAAAATGATTCCAAACTAGCTGAAACGCTGGCTGGTATTGGTTCTACCGCTCATAAGTTTGCTGTTGACTTAAGACTGCTTTCTAACCTTAAGATCCAGGAAGAACCATTTGCCAAGAATCAAACTGGTTCATCTGCCATGGCTTACAAGCGAAACCCCATGAGGTCCGAAAGGATGACCGGCCTGGCAAGAAAACTGATGGGTCTTGCTGCTAACTTTTCTGCAACATATTCAAATCAATGGTTTGAGCGAACGCTTGACGACTCAGCAATTCGAAGAATGGATATTCCTCAGGCCTTTTTGCTCACTGATGCTATATTAAAGTTATTTGTCAACATAACCTCTGATATGGTTGTATATCCAACACAAATAGAAAATAATCTTCGCTCGGAGCTGCCTTTTATGGCCACCGAAAAGATTCTGATGGAAGCGGTTGAAAGAGGAAAAAGTCGTCAGGAAATGCACGAAGTTGTTAAAGAGCATTCGGTGATTTCCGGAATAAGAGTGAAAAACGACGGTCTCCAGAACGATCTTTTTAGCAGACTCGCTGCTGATGACAGAATGCCATTCTCTTTGGCTGAACTTGAATCAATGACTGACGATTTGTCTCAATATACTGGACGGGCTTCTCAGCAAACTACTGAGTTTCTCGATGAAATTGTCTGGCCGCTTTTAAAAAATCATGGAGACACTTTCACAGCCTTTGATGCTTCTCTCAATGTCTGATAAGTCAGGAAACAGTAGAGACCAGCTGGTAGATATCTACTTAATAATAGATCCAGGAAGATTTCATTTTCTCAAATTCATCCTTGAAGGATATGATAACTTAGCGCTTTTATCATCGATAAAGAGAAAAGAAGGAATCGTTCGCGTAAAAACAGCCCGTGAGTCCTTCCATGATGTCATGATCCTTATATCAGCTGTTTCTGACTCTATAAAAAAACCAACAATCTAAAAAAGCATAAAGATACCTATGCAGGAAAAAACATTTTTTATCAAAACATTCGGCTGCCAAATGAACATTCGTGACACTGAAATTATGGCCCAGACTTTATGTGAAAGCGGCTATATTGAAAGTGGCTCAATAGAGGACGCTTCTCTTGTCGTCCTCAATACATGTTCCATTCGTGCCAAAGCAGAGCAGAAAGTCTTCAGTCTTCTTGGTTCACTGAGAAAGAACAAAAAAAATAACCCTGATATGCAGATATGTGTAGCCGGATGTGTTGCCCAGCAGGAAGGGAAAAATATCATTAAGCGTATGCCGCATGTGGACCTGATTATAGGAACCCAGCATATCTATAATCTACCGCAGTTACTCTCTCGTTCATCGATGAGCAGAACCGCCATTAATCTTGCAGACGATTATGAGATTCCTCGCTATGTTCCCACCGTGTTAAAACCCTCTTCACGTAGAGATTCAGATACCCCTCCCCTCTCAGCCGACTTTCAGTACAGTCGGTTTGTAACGATTATGCAGGGATGCAATAACTTCTGCACCTATTGTGTTGTACCTCACACCAGAGGCAGAGAAGTTTCCCGCAAAGTGGTTGACATACTTGACGAGATAAAGGTTCTTGTCACTTCGGGTGTGTCTGAAATCACCCTTCTGGGTCAAAATGTAAACTCTTATGGCAGATCCAACGGTGTCACGGAGGAACACTCACCCTACTCCTTTGCGAGACTTTTGCATGATGTTGCTCAAATAGATGGTTTGAAACGACTTCGTTTCACGACTTCCAACCCAAAAGATTTATCAGATGAACTGATAGACTGTTTTTCCCAGATTGACATTTTGTGCCCGCAGTTTCATCTGCCGGTGCAATCGGGCTCAAATGCTATTTTAAAACGAATGAACAGAAAATATACTGTTGAAGATTACCTTGAAAAGGTTAACGGACTGAGAAAGGTCTGTCCGCATATCGCCTTAACAACAGATATTATTGTTGGCTTCCCTGGAGAGACTGACGAAGATTTTCAAGATACCATGAGCCTTCTTGAAACTGTAAAGTACAATGGTTCATTTTCCTTTAAGTACTCTGATCGTCCGGGAACGAAGGCACAACAGCTGGATTGCAAGGTCCCTGAAAACGTAAAGAGCACTCGGTTACAGCTCTTCCAGAAAAGACAGGATGAGATAAGTCTTGAAAAAAATCGGTCCTACGTTGGTAAAACCGTGAAGATACTTATTGAAAAAGTCGCCGATGATACCATGGCCGGTAGAACTGTTACTAATCACATTGTACACATCGACTTAAAAGATCAAAAGCACATAATAAATCCGGGTGATTATGTAGACGTTGCAATAACATTTGCAGGACAGCATTCGTTAAAAGGAGCTTTGTTAAAAAGCGAATAGCACGCCAAACCTGTCTCAGCGTCAGCGAGTTTTTTGCGTCCTGCCACTGGCGAGCCCGCAGGGCCGGCATCGTCGGGTGCGGGATGAAATCAGGGAGTTTATACAACAACTACCCGATAATCTAAACTAAATCATTAGGCTTCTTGAATTGACTGTTGTCACATGAATGAGGTTCATGAAATCAAGGATTTTATTGCCTGATTTGAGTCAGGATGATTGGCAATGTATGAATCAAAACCAGAGATTTCAAAAACTTCTCTGACATGATCCTGCATCCCGCTCACCGCAAAAAATTTTGGGCCTTCCCGACGCTCTTTAAATGCTTTCAGGATAACTCTCAGACCGGCACTGGAAATGTACTCAATGTTAAGAAAATCGACCAGCAGATGGTAGCCATCTAATCCTGAATTGATATAACTTATCTCCTGTTCAAGAACTGTCGACGTATTAGAGTCGAGTCTTCCGTCTGGAGCGAGGACAATGACACCCTGCTCTTCTCTCTTATTGATGATCATCGGTTGTTCCTCTTTTTGATTACCAATTATTATCTTTATCTACTCTTTTTATAAGGGTAGTGATGTTTTTACCATCTCTTCTGGTATAGGATAGTTCGTCAATGTACTTTTGGACGAGCAAAATCCCTAACCCCCCGGGTTCTCTTTGAGCTGGAGGCAGCGTCGTATCATACTTACTTTTTTCAGCTGGATTAAAAACCATGCCATCGTCTACCATCGTAAGCAGAATCCTATCACCTTTATAGTCGATAGTTATCAAGACTTCATGAACAGAATCATCTGAAAATCCATAGCTAACGGTGTTTGTAAACAATTCATCAAGTACCAGATTTATCTGGAAAATTATTTTTTGAGGGAGTTTCCACCATTCGGCTATCTTTTTTAATTCCTTATTCAGCTGGTCCAGTTCCGACAGAGAATTTTGTAGTTTAATTTCAACTTTCATTTTGTCAGCGGCCCTGTCTCAGCTGTTAGTCATTTTCTCTGATAATGGTTGTAAAAAGAGTTATTCTGTTACGGACACTGCAGGTCAGTTACTGCGCGCACTGCTATGACCGTCATGTCATCAAACTGCAGAATGTTACGCTGATGTCTGGTAACATCTTTTATTAACGCTTTACACACCCGTGAAGCAGCCGGTTTTTTACGCGGCTTATAGTTCGCAAGATCCCTTACAGTCCAAACATTTTATTTTGTTGGTGAATTTGATATGGTACCCAGAATTTCACTGATTGCCCGTTTCTGCTGAATCACTTCAGATAATTCATGTGCCTTTTTCTCCACATCGTTTAAAAGATTTTCAAATACTCGCTTTGTGAATTTGTCAGTCTCAGAGAGTAAGGCCTTCAGCTCGCCAATTCGCACCTGGAGAAAACGACTCGCCTCAGCGGTCTTGATTGAGGTTGAATATGGTGCATCTCCAAACGCGATGCCAACGAAATAATCGCCTATTTCATAGTGGGCCAGCAACGTCGTTTTACCTTGTAAATTGATAAAGGAGGCATTGACGCACCCTTCCAGGACGATATACAGAAAATCGCTAAGATAACAGCTTTCTAAGACAATTCTATCTTCTGGAAAGGTGTTCGGATTACACCAATTTTTATTATGGTGCGAGACTCCTTTGGGGTAAATCCCAGGTCGGTGAGCGTTGTCTCAGCCTTCTTGACCATAATCATATATCTCGGTGAGCGATTAGCATCGTCTTTTACCTTCATGAATTTGAGAGCAAATAGCCTTTGTCGCATTTATCACCTGAAGAATATAACCACTATACCTAACATGTTAATGTGTCTAACCGGTTATTGCTCATGTTTGAGCAAATGTTTCTTTGGGAGTAGCTTTTTCAGAACCTTTTGTTCACTGAAAGCACTACTTGATATGATATAGATCCCAAAGGACTAGAATCATAAATATTAAGATTGTTCGGTGTGGGTAGATAACAATGGGTTTGTCTGGATAGAGAATATCAGTTAAGTGGTTACTTCATTGACGTTTTGGGAGGTTAGCCAGGTATTGGTATTGTCATTGAAATGGATGGTTTGTTATCCTCGAGGAAACTGCCTGCAATATTCAAATAGCGTCATGCTGGTGGCAGTGGCGGCGTTGAAACTGTGAGGAAGTCCGTATACAGGAATCTCGACGACATCATCAAGAATCTCAAGGATATCAGCGGTCAGTCCGGTGCGCTCATTTCCGACTACCAGGGCAGTTCGACGAACAAATTTATAGTTGTGAATGTTTTCGGAATTAGTTGTCTGTTCCAGTCCTACAAGTCGATAACCATCGCTTCGTAACCTCAGGAGCACGGGCTTTAATGAACGATGAGTAGAGATTTTCAATTCTGAGATGCCGTCACGGGCAATTTTTGAAATTAAATTTGCATTGCCGGTTAGCACGAGCCGTTCAATGGCGCAGGCACTTGAGGTCCGGGCGATAGTTGAGATGTTTACATTGCTGCGCATGGGTGCGCACGCAACAATCAACTCTCGTTGACGCCTCAGAACGGAACCAGGTTTGTGACGTTGATGTTCGAACTGATTCATCTGGCAGATCCTTGCCAGCGATCATCATTTATTTCACTTTGGGAGTAATATACCTGCTCAAGGTAAAGGCCTGAGGCTGGAGCTGTACCCGGAGCGGCCTTGCGATCCCTGGCATCGAGGATACGATAAAGATGGTCTCGACTGTATCGCCCTTCTCCAACCTTAACAAGGGCTCGGACAATATTACGGACCATTTTATAGAGAAATCCATCTGCACAGATATCAATGGTAATAACTGGTATTTGCTGGCTTACTAAGACACTGGTAACGGTACGAGTAGTCGACTTTTGTTTGAAATTCGAGCGTGTGGCAAAGGAGGCAAAATCGAGTTGACCCACAAAAGCCGAGCAGGCATCAACCATCGCCTCCACATCAAGGGGACTTTTAACGTGCCAGACCCGTCCCTCCCGATCAGCAGGAAGGTTTTTATCATTCCAAATGACATATCGATAACGTTTAGCAATTGCGCTATCGCAGGCATGGAATCCAGGTGCTGCACTGCTGACATCGACCAGGCGAATATCGGCGGGCAGTGCACCATTTAAATTATCCCTGATCTCATGGGGACGAAACCCAGCAGGAAGCTCAACACTCGCCACCTGACCATTGGCATGTGCACCTCTGTCGGTACGACCGGAACCTTTCACCGCAACACGAACATCAAATACCCGTTCGATCGCCTGTTCAAGTTCATACTGCACGGTCGGTTTACTGCCATGGCGCTGCCAGCCGAGATAAACCCGGCCGTCATAAGAAACAGTCATCCGATAACGAGACAGCGAAGTACTTTGCAGAACCATACTGATTATGTTTCCTTGGATTGCTATTTGTGAATTTGAATCTGTTCGGGAGCGCTTATCTTGAAACGATTGAATCTAAGACCACAGAGGTTTCGGAATCTTCATTATTCTGACGATGGTATCTCCAGGGAGGTATCGTTCTCGATACTCGTTTCGTCGGTAGAATCCATTCCGGGCAATGACATATTAACCCGCTCTTTCAACACCCGCTCTGTCGATTCAACGACCCTTCTGACGACACGTGTGGACACACGTTTCCCCTTGGCACCGGCTCCTTTAACAAGATACTGGGAAAAATCAATCTCTAGAACATTGCTCCTTGCCCGTTGTGAAGGAACAAAACTTACGCGGGCATGTTTGTCGTCACCTAACAGCATGAGAAGGATTCGCGAGCGCTTGTTTTCAGGAAAAAGACGATACTCCTTTTCAAGGATGAATTTTGGTGTTTTAAATCGTTTTACATACCCCTGGTTCTCTTTCCCATCACGATAGATTACGTTAAATACCTGGTTTCTCATCAGAACAGCGGCATATTCAAGATCACTGCCGACAAATAATTTATCAGTTACCGGTATCACCTTGTACATACCAGTACTCAATATAAGTAGAATCCTGTCGTATTCGGAGCATTGAAAGGATATGTTCTTCTCGTCATCTTCGCTTTTGATCAGATGACCGAAGAAACCGGTGGATCGATTATATCCGAGCGTGAGATTTGATAATGCAACTTTTCTGGCAACGACTTCGGAAAATGTTGTGATTTCTGTTCTACGTGGAAAGCGTTCGCCATATTTTTTAAGGAGTTTTCGGAGATAGTTGATAGAAAAAACCACCACATCTTTCAGATGTTTTTCTATCTCCTTAATAGCCGCTCTGATTGATTTAATGTCTTTTGCCTGTCTTTCGATATCATATCGGGAAATTCTCTTAATCCTTATTTCCAGCAACCGCTCAACATCTTCAGAGGTAACATCCCGCAACAGCTCAGAACGGTATGGTTTTAGAGAAGTGTCTACTGTTTTTACAACATCCTGATAGCTTCTTTTTTCCTCAATATTCTTATAAAGACGCTCTTCGATGAAAATCTGTTCGAGCAATCGGGCGTGTAATTTTTCTTTATGCCGTTCAAGATCGATCTGGAGTTCCTTTTTGAGATCCTCTACCAGTTTTTCGGTATTAAAGGCGATAACATCTTCTACCGTGCTGGTCTCCGGGAGGTTGTTTTTTATCAGGGTAAGGTTGGTATTAAGAGAAACTTCACAATCAGAAAAGGCATAGAGGGCTTTAATGGTATCTTTGGCATAAATGCCTCTTGGTAACTTTATTTCGATTTCAACATTTTCAGCAGTATAGTCACTAATTGATAAGACTTTGATTTTTCCGGATTTTGTGGCTTTTTCAATAGAGTCAATTAGAGAAGTTGTCGTTGTCCCATAAGGGATTTGAGTGATTGTTACCGTCTTTTCGTTGGTCTCTTCTATTTCTGCCCGGCACCGTACTTTCCCATTTCCATGATCATAATCAGTGACGTCGACAAGGCCCTGCTGCTGAAAATCTGGGTAGAGCGTTACTTCATTTCCTTTTAAAATTTCAATCTGTGCTTCAAGAAGTTCTCTAAAGTTATGGGGTAAAATGCGAGTCGCCATACCAACAGCAATGCCGTCTGCTCCCTGCAGCAGCAGTATGGGAATCTTAGCAGGCAATGTCACCGGTTCTGTCATCCGGCCGTCATAGGAATCGACAAATTCCGTAAGGTCCTTGTTGAACATGACTTCTCGCGCAAGCGGACTGAGCCTGCACTCGATATACCGGGCAGCCGAGGCCTGATCTCCAGTATGGATATTACCAAAATTTCCCTGTTGTTCTATCAGAAATCCCTTGTTCGAAAGATTGACCAGGGCGGCAAAGATTGAGGCGTCACCATGAGGATGGAGTTTCATGGTTTCACCTACGACATTGGCAACCTTATGAAACCTTCCGTCATCTACAATAAAAAGGGTTTGCAATATACGGCGCTGAACCGGTTTCAACCCATCTTCAATTGAAGGAATTGCCCGTTCTTTTATGACATAGGAAGTATATTCAAGGAAGTTGCTGTCAAATAATTTATGTAATTTACCTATTTGGGAAGTCATGAATAATGAATCTTAAAGAGTTTAAATAATGAGATTAACCAATTAGAACTACATGAGATGTTCCATGATGTATTGTTTTCTGTCCGGTGTATTTTTCCCCATATAAAATGACAACACCTTTGTTACTTCACTTACTCGATCGATGGTGACATTTTTAAGCCGAATATTATCGCCTATAAACTGTTTGAATTCCTTTGGACTGATTTCACCAAGGCCCTTGAACCTGGTAGTCTCTGGCACCTTCTTTATTTTGCCCGTGCCCTGAATTTTTTTAAGAGCGGACTGCTTCTCCCTCTCAGAATAACAGTAGATCGTTTGTGTTTTGTTGCGAACTCTGAAAAGAGGTGTTTCAAGAATATAGATATGTCCAAGTTTAACCAGAGGTTCAAAGTAGTGGAGGAAAAAGGTAAGGAGCAAATTCCTGATATGGAGCCCGTCAACATCAGCGTCAGTTGCCAGGACAACCTTGTCAAATCGCAGATCTGAAATTGATTCTTCTATATTCAAGGCCCGCATAAGGGAATACATTTCTTCGTTCTTATAGAGCAGGTTCAACTTTTGCCCCAGCACATTCATCGGCTTTCCTTTCAGGGAAAAAACGGCCTGGGTCATAGGATCCCGAGACGAAACAATGGAACCGGCTGCTGATTGCCCTTCTGTGATAAAGACCATGTTTCCGCGTCCGGGCTTTGAAGGTTTTCCTCTGGCCGGATGATATTTGCAATCCTTCAGGTTCGGGATTTTAATTGCCACCCTTTTTGCCTTGACTCTTGCCTCCTTTCTGACCGACTGCAGTTCTTTTCTAACTTTTTCATTACGGAGAACTTTGTCTATGAGATGCTCGGCAACGTCACTGTTTTTATATAAAGCACTGGAAACCGCATCTTTGACGGTATTGACAATCCATGAACGAACCTCCGTATTTCCCAGTTTGTTTTTTGTCTGTGATTCAAAGACAGGTTCCTGGATTTTTACAGAAAGGGTACCAACAATTCCGTCCCTTACGTCCTTGTTTATAAATTTTTTTCCTGAAAATTCGTTTATTCCCTTGAGAATTCCTTCTCTGAAGGCAGAGAGGTGGGTACCCCCCTCACTGGTATATGTCCCATTCACAAACGAGTAATAAGAATCACCGTATGAGTCGATGTGGGAAAAAGCAAATTCGAGTGTCTGGTCGTGGTAGTAGATTGGTTCGTATAAATTTCCATCTTCCAGCTCGTTATTAAGCAGATCCAACAATCCGCCAGTAGAGTGAAAACATTCCTTGTTGAGGTACAGTTTCAAACCTGCATTAAGATAGGCATATCTCCACAGTCTTTTATCTGTATAGGAGGGATCAAAAGCAAAATTCTCAAATATTTGGCGATCGGGCATAAATTCGATCAAAGTACCATTTTTCTGGTCGGTTGAACCCTTCTCCTCATGGACCAGCTCTCCGCGTTTAAATTCGGCTGAGGCGAACAATCCATCACGAAATGCCGTCACCTGGAAAAATTCTGAGAGTGCGTTAACCGCCTTAGTCCCCACCCCGTTCAAACCAACAGAGAACTGAAAAACCTCAGTGTTATACTTGGCTCCGGTGTTTATCACAGATACACAGTCTACAAGTTTACCAAGTGGAATCCCCCTGCCGAAATCTCTGATCGAGGTAAGCCCATCGTCGTCAATTTCTATATTAATGCGTTTACCGGCCCCCATGATAAATTCATCGACCGCATTATCGACAACTTCTTTGAGTAAGATATAAACGCCGTCATCCTGGTGTGAACCGTCTCCAAGCCTGCCGATATACATACCAGGACGTTTTCGGATATGTTCCAGAGAACTGAGTGTTTTTATCTTGCTTTCGTCGTAATTATCTATAGGTCTGTTCATATGCTGATGTGTCACTTTAAGTTTTTTGTAGAGGCGGTTATTGGCGGCATATTATTGTATTTCAGCGTAATAATCAATAGGAGGAATCATAGATAAAAACAATGTGGGCACGGGGCTTAAAAAAATATTTATCTTTGTTGACAGTTCTGCTGTTAAATCCTCATCACCCGCTCACAATCGGGGCAGATCCAGGTCGGACCGTTGCTCAGTCCCCACTTATTTTCCTCAAAACACTCCGGGCAGATCTGAAAACCGCACGGACAGTTCCAGCAGAATGGTTTCTCCAGCTTACAGCAATGACAGCGATACTCGCCAAGCCGTCTGCGTCTGTAGCCTTTTATTTTCTTTTCCATTTCTACAGATCTGCCAGTTCTGAGGAGAGCCAGGTCTGATAAGATTGCTCCACCGCCACGATATCCGTGGCGATGATTTCTGGAACGTCGTAAGAGTGATATTTCTTTATTTTGATGATGAGTTTGTTGAAAAACGCTCTTTTACTCTTCATGTTCACTATATATTCTTTTTCCGACTCAATCTTATCTTTCCACCAGTACAGGGACTGGGCAGGCGTAATCTGAACGCAGGCAGCCAGTCTCTCATCAAGGACCTGTCGAGCAATTTTTTCCGCCTCTTCAAAACTCCCGCAGGATGTTGTAACGACAACTGGCTGCATTGCCTTTCCTCCAGTATTATGGTTTTTTCATTTTTCTTCTGAATGTATATGAACTGCTCATATAACATTTTAGGATAGTTTATTGTAATTCAGTTATGGTACATTACCACCAGCAAATTACCCACTCACAAATTTTAAGACGTTATTAAAAACTTATGATTTTTGTTATCGATATCGGAAACACGCACACCGTGGCAGGTATTTACGATCACGGAAAAATTTCAAAAAAATGGCGTATAAAAACTGACAGCAAAATGACAGCCGATGAACTCGGCATCAGTTATCATAATCTGTTTTCAATTTCTGAGATCGATTTACAGCTGATTTCCGGCATAATCATGTCAAGCGTTGTACCACAGCTGGAAGGCTCCTATTTCTCGGCCTTTACTACCCTTTTTCCTGTAGTAACAGAGCCCCATATTTTCCGTGTTAACAATACAAATGTCTCCGGTTTAATAAGAATCTGCCTCGACAACCCTGCAGAGGTAGGTGCAGATCGGCTCGTTAACGGTATCGCCGCTTTTAACCTTTATGGTACCAGCAGCATTGTAATTGATTTCGGCACCGCAATCACCTTTGACTGTATTTCCAGCCAATGCGAGTATGTCGGTGGACTGATTCTGCCTGGCTTAAAGATTGCGTTGCAGGCTCTTACCGAAAAAGCTGCCAAACTTCCTCAAATCGATATCAGCGTGCCACCTGAAAAAGTTATCGGTACCTGTACCGTCTCTGCCATGAAAAGTGGCGTTATGAACGGCTATGGCTGCATGGTTGAAGGTCTTATAGTAAAGATCAGCGATGAAATGAGATCTCTTGTCAACGGAGATATCTCAATCATTGCCACTGGGGGAATGGCCGCGCTGATAAAACCGTTTGCACCATCGATTCAACATGTCGAACCGGACCTCACCCTTCATGGGCTTTTCTATATTTTTAACAAATTAAACAGCTGAAGGCATGAATACCATTCCTCCATCACTGGTAACTGGGGACACAATCGCTGTCGTCGCGCCGGCCGGCAATATCCAGGATCCGAAACGATATCATAATGGCTGTTCCATTCTCAGGGAAATGGGGTTTACTATTTTTCATCAGGAGAAAAAATGGCCCGGTGAAGGATTTCTCTCTGACCACGATGAAATGAGAGCAGAGGAGCTGATGGCTGCATGGTGTCATCCAGACGTAAAAGCAATTTTTGCACTGAGGGGTGGTTACGGATCATTGAGAATACTCAATCACCTAAACATGGACGTTATAAGGAAAAATCCCAAACTTTTTATTGGCTTTTCCGATATCACTATTCTGCTCAACCATATTGCTTTCCATGCACAACAGATCTGCCTGCACGGCCCGGTCATTTCTTCTCTTGCATCCAGTGATAAAAACAGCATCGACAGACTTTACCACTGCCTCCTTGGAAATTGGCATTCGCAGCTAAATGAACGCGTGGAAATTATCCGCACAGCACCATCGGTGTCTGGGACATTGATGGGCGGCAATTTAAGCAGCCTGGTGACCCTTCTCGGTACAACGTTGGATAATAGTTATAACGGTACAATTTTATTCATCGAAGACGTCAATGAACCGCTCTACAGACTTGACCGCTTACTCACCCAATTTCACCTGAGCGGAAAATTCAACGGGGTGAAAGGCATCATTCTCGGTGATTTTTCAAACGATCAGGAAGCAGACCAGCGTGAGCAGGACAGGGCTCACGAATTTGTATGGAAGCGCCTCCTTGAGCTCGTTCCAGACGCTGATATACCCATCTGGGGTAATTTCCCCGCCGGTCACACTCATAAAAATATTACCCTGCCGATTGGCGCCCGTTGTACCATGGACTGTTCTCAACCGTCGTTGAGCTTTTCGTGCAATGTGATATGACAATTGACGAAATCGGTCGATGATGATAATAGTAAAATCACAATTTAAACAGACACTCTAAATTAAACAGCATCAGGGATTTACAATTATGTTCGCTTCTCATTTTAGCTCAAAAGTTCATAAGGCCATCATAACAGGTGGAATTTTGTTTTTTACGGTCTCTCTGGCCAGTGCAGCCAGCTATGTCAGTGTCAAAGGAGACAATATAAATGTCAGAACCGGTCCGGGTACAGGCAATCAGGTGAGCATGGAACTTTTTCAGGGCTACCCTCTGCAAGTAATTGATACCAAGGGGGACTGGCTGAGAGTAACTGATTATGAGCAGGATAAAGGCTGGATCCACAAGTCACTTGTGGTAGATGGCAATACCGTTATTGTGAACGGTACAAAGAGTGTAAATATGCGATCAGAACCATCGACGACAAGTTCAATTATTGCAAATGTCGACAGAGGTGTCGTTCTTACCAAACTTGAAAGTCGAGGAAAGTGGTTAAAGTTGAAACACTCCAGCGGTCTTATCGGTTGGATATATAAACCCCTTCTCTGGCCGTAATCGAGGCGTTTTAACCTGTTGTTCTGGCGAGTACGACCTTGTCCAATCTAAGAGGCAGGCGAACAATTGAGCCTGCCTTGTTCTTAAACAGCAGAAATCCGTGCTCCAGTTCATGGAGAAACAAATTCTTGGTGAGCTCCACATCTTTTTTGCAATATTCTACAATTTGGGCGATCTTCCCTTCCTTAAACCATTTTAATGCCTGTAAGCCGTCCGATGTTTTAGACGTTCCCAGAGTGTGTTCTGCCAGTCTGTCGAGACTTAATCGATAGCTCAGCCTGGTGTAAACCTCTTCCAGTATATCAACGGTGGGGAGACCATAAAGATCAACCTCTGTATAGGCTGACAGGACCTGATTGTCAAAGCGTTTATTGTTAAAACCAACGACAAGATCAAGACTGCACAAATGTTCTATCATTTCGGAAACATCATCTTCCAGGTAGGTGGTATATCCGTTCAGTTCTGAGTCATAGATAACTCCCACAGACATACCCATCCTGTCAGCCCGGTTCCACCCCCCGACCTCTTCTGCAGAAAGCTTGGTCTCCAGATCAAAAACCCCATATCGAGCTGGCAAGGTTTCCAAACCAGCTGCTAAAGAGACAGTGAGGTCTGAACCGGCAATTGGTAAATTATGTTCTTTACCTGAATCAAGTGCAATTTTCTGAACAGGAAAACTGGAATTGAGATCTGTTACACGAGGTTCCAGAATAAGCTGAATTAAATAAAGCGCTGCACCCTTGTCTATCGGTCGATTGCCAGAGCCACACTTGGGAGAGTGAACACAGGAAGGACAGCCGTTTTCACAGGAGCAGCTTCGTATGGTTCTTTCTACCTGTTTCAGTAAATTAACGATCATCCCAAATGCCTCAAAAGAGAGACCGGCGCCCCCGCTATATCCGTCATATACGAAAATGGACGGGCAAGCGGTTTGTTCATGGAAGGGGCATGATATGCCGCCGATATCGTTTCTGTCACAGAGTATCAATAACGGAAACATGGCTATCATCGCATGTTCAATTGCATGAATGGCCCCCATAAAATGCAACTCTTTATCAACCATCGCTGATCTATGTTTTTCCTGCAAATCAAGCCATAGTCCCTCAGTCTCAATGATCTGCTCCGGTAAGTCCAGCTGCTCTCTCGAGATTGTTTTCTGGGTGTGGTTATTAATTTTCTGGAATCCAGTAACCTCTTCTGTGACCTTCAGTTTTCCAAAGGAAACCCTCACACCAGCGACTATTTTTGAGTCAACTATCTCTTGAATTTCGGTATGTTTTTTAACAATTGGTCTGGTGTGATAATGTCCTTTAAATGGTGTTACAAGAACTTCCTTGCCTGCAAAGTCAAGTGATTTTACCAGCAGCGTCCTGGTTCTGTGAAGATAAACGGCACCGCAGTGTGCTTCTTTCAGCGCCCTGCCGCTGTCAATTTCCCCGATTACCTCTCCACTGTCCTCCATGATAATGACCAGTTGAGTCCCTCCCCCTCTGAGCTCCACTAATCGCTGTGGCCTCTTCCTGCTTGCTATCCAATATGTTCCTGAACTTTCCTGGTAAAGTGTCGCCTCGGAAGTGAGGTGGTCAATTTCATCTCTGATATGCTTCGATCCTTTGACGAGCGGCTCAGCTGCAGCAAGAGGGATTTCAGCGGCGGCACAATGGAGATGCTGTTGCATAATTCTTGAGTTAAAAGGGTTCAGGGCTGCATTTTCCGGTTCTCTTGAGAAAAAATCTTCTGGATTGTTCATGAAATGCTGGTCAAGGGCATCTTCTCCTCCAATCATAATGACAGCCGAATCTCTACCACCTCTGCCCACCCGGCCACCCCGTTGCCAGGTGGCCATTATAGAGCCCGGATATCCCACAAGAATACAGAGATCAAGATCACCAATATCGATACCAAGTTCTAGTGCTGACGTCGAGATAACACCAAGGAGTTTTCCGCTTGAAAGGTCATTTTCAATTGTTCTTCTTTCCTCGGGTAAAAAACCGGCACGATAAGAACTGAGCTTTGCACCAAGGGATCCAAGCTTGGGTTGAGTCCATATGGTTATAAGCTCAGTTATTTTTCGGGATTTTGTATAGACGATGGTTCGCAGTTTTCTTTTTATTGCCGCCTCCAGCAACTGGCTTGCCGTGTAAATTGAACTATCCCAGGGATTAATAAAGAGAAAATGTTTTCTATTTGTTGGCGCGCCGGTTTTCTGAATAATTACCGTTTTTCTCCCTGTCAGTCGTTCACCGAGTTCCCCCGGATTACCAATGGTAGCTGAAAGCATTATAAAAGACGGGTATGAGCCATAATAGGCAGCTACCCTTATTAATCGTTTAATAACCCATGATATGTGAGCACCAAAAACTCCCCGGTAGGTATGCACTTCATCAATGACAATATACTTGAGCTTTTTAAAAAAATTAGCCCAGGTATCATGGTGAGGGAGAAGCGAGAGATGGACCATGTCGGGATTTGTAATCAAGACTGTCGGATGTTTCTTTCTTATTTTGGCTCTTTTGTAGGCAGAGGTGTCGCCATCATAGATCGATCCAAAGGTATCACCGCCTTTCCTTGACCCGCTAACCGCTGAATAAAGATCCATTAAGGCACGGTGTTGATCCTGGGCAAGTGCTTTTAAGGGGAAAAGATAAAGAAAATGGGATTCGGGCTGACAAAGATACTCTTCAAATACCGGAAGATTATAAATGAGACTTTTCCCGGAAGCTGTCGGAGTGGCGACCAAAACATCTTCACCCCGTTTGATGACATCGAATGCCTTTGCCTGATGGGTGTACAACTGATCGATACCCGTCTCGGAAAGTCCGTCTGACAATCTGGAATGAATAGTATTCTGGGGCTTTGAGAAAGTTGATGGACGTCGGGGAAATGATTTACTGCAGACGACCTGCGGACCAAATTTCTTTGATGCCTGCAGTGAGTCAAGGTATTCTTGTATGTTAAAATGTTCAACCATGGCAGCAGGCTCTGCGATTTGTGGAATGAGTTATACGTTGCGTGATCATTCGTGAAAGTATATTGTCGATTGCTACAGATAAAGATTCATAAAATGACTATTACCAGATGACACTAACGATCTGTCACGATCATGTTCAGTGTGATTACTTCCACCCCATTTTAAACATATTAACCACAATTTTAAAATGACAACGATCGCGACCCTTGGTCCAGAGGGATCAGACAGTCACCATGCGGCTTTGCAGTATGCTCCCGAGTCGGAGCTGATATTCTGTAATCATATCTCTGAGGTGCTTTTAAAATTCAGTAAAAAGCGGGCAGATTATGCCTTGATACCTGTATACAATACCCGGGAAGGTGAAGTTAAGGAATATTTCCGTCTGATGGAAAAACTCGACAAAGGATTCTGGGTAGACAATATAGTACTGCCAATACACTTGTCGCTTGGTGCCGTTTGGGAAGACCAGCTGCTGAGCGAAGTGGATGTAATCGTGGGCCGGGCCAGTGTACTCAAACAGTGCGAAGAGTATATCAGCTCATCCATGGCACAGGCCACACTGGTATCGGCGGTTGATCTTGACAGCACCATCAATAAATATCTGTCGAAGAGGAGCAGGAATGTTGTCGTTATCGACACAGAAGATATTATTCGTCGGTTTGATCTTGCCCTGCTGGATCGCGAACTGGCGCCTTATAACAGGACTCGATTTGCCCTTATCGGACACCACCCGCATCTTCAGACGGGTTATGATGCGACCTCCATTATAACAAGACCACTTCCCGATCGAGTCGGGCTGCTTGTCGACACCCTGAACGAATTCACCCGCCGCGGTATCAATATCCTTGACCTTCGCTCCGAAAATGACATCAAGACCCAGAAATTACAGATTTATGTCGAGGTAGAAGGTCATCGGCAGGACCCGATGCTTTCAGACGCGCTCAGCTTTATTGAATCAAAGGTAATCCAGGAGGAGAACTGCATCAAAATACTCGGGTCTTTTCCACGGATCGATATGCGTGTCAAAAAAATAAAGAATATTGGCTTTATCGGTTCAGGAAAAATGAGTTCATGGTTTGCAGAAAGACTCCAGAATGAAGGCTATAAGACCCACATCACCGGACGATCTACACCAGTAAAACCTGAAGAGATGATTCCACAGGTCGACGTGGTGGTGATCTGTGTACCAATATCGGCCACAGGTAACACCATCAGACAATACGGACATCTTCTGGAAGAAGGTCAAGCGCTCATTCTACTGGCCGGTGAATCTGAATCTCCCATCAATACAGCACTCCAGGTGACCTCAGAGGGCGTCGAACTCTTGTTTGTACACAATCTATGGGGCCCCCAGACAGTGACCATGAAGGACAAAAACGCTGCAATCGTCAGGACAAAACGAAGCGGCAGCCTCTGTAGTGAATTTGAGTCTTTTCTCTATAAACATGGGGCAGAAATCTATCTTGATAATGCTGGGAAACATGATCTGTTGATGGGCGTCTGCCAGAAACTTCCAACGATAATTTCAGTTGCTCTTGCAAAAACCCTGAAGGAGCACAACATTGATTACAGTGATCTCGGCAGCCATTCAACCCTGACATCGCTCTATGGTGTTTTGTCAATGGCTCGGGTTCATAACCAGAATCCAAGAACCTATGCTGAAATTATGTCCACAAGTGGTGAAGGTAAAAAAATAGTAACGAGTTTTATTGAGAACCTTGAAGGCTTGTTCTCCATGGCCGAGAAACGAAAAATTGACCAGCTTTGTTCAATTATCGAGGAGAACAGAGCATTCATGCCCCACTCTTTTCTGAAATCAAAAATGAACCAGGCGCAGGCAGTCGATGCTGTCCTCAGTGATGTTGGTTTTAATGCCGACTGAGTGTTTTGTCACCGTGCTATTGACAGCTCTTTTTCCATTATAATAGTAACAATGTTAAAATTAACTCACTGAACCACTATAAGGAGTATTATGATTACCGATTACAGGCCCTATTTTGAAAACATACCTGATTGTCCCCATTGCAATCAGAAACTATCATGTTGTGAAGCTCCTCCTGTCCATATCGGCGATGGACTTGGCTGGGGTTCAGAAGTCCTCTATATCTGTCTCAATGACTATTGTTCACTCTTTCTCAAAGGATGGGATCAAATAGAGGCTAAGTATGGTCATCATTCTTCATATCGTTACATGCAGCTGCCCAACAGTACTGAATCAAATGTAATGATGGTTGGCAATTCCGATGCCTTTAAGGGAAGTGTCATTGACCCCGAAGCTGCCGAAGCCCAGAATGTCAGATATCACAAAGAGAAAGACGCTCTAAAAGCTCTTGACACTTGCATTGACGAGAAAAACCTGACGCCCCTGCTGGTTCTTATCCTTGATGAGGCGGCAGCAGTCGGTGGAAGAAAAAGAGCAATAGCCAAACTCGTCGAGTTAAATGATCTGCAATGTGTTGACCCGATCAGAAATCATACGTTCAGAGACACAAGTCTCGAGTCTGATTGTAATGTGGCCATAAAACAGCTTTTAAAAGCCAACTATAAAAAAGAATGCCCGTTCTGCATGGAAATTATTAAAGCCCAGGCAGCACTCTGTATGCATTGTAAAAACGAGGTGTGATACTTTGGTATTGCAAAACTCGTTTCGAACTATTATATAAAGCGCTTCCAGAAAGACAAGAGTGGTGGGTGTAGCTCAGTTGGTTAGAGCGTCTGGTTGTGGCCCAGAAGGCCGGGGGTTCAAGTCCCCTCACTCACCCCAGAGATACAAAACCCGTTCGCTGATGAAGCAACGGGTTTTGTCGTTTTATACTGGATACCCTGTCATTGGAACAATGCAAAATCTTCGAAGTTTTGACTTGCACTGTCTCGGTAACGTCTTTAGTATAATTTTCAGCGTTATCTGAAGCTGTTGCGGCCACTATTTAAAAAACTCCACGCTCCTTATAATAATGAAAACCGAACATATTGAACCTTCAAAACTCGACAGACCCGAAATATTGAGCACCATATTCTTTCCAAGACAAGATGACGGACATGGTTCACCTCCATTGGGCAAAGATTTTTTAATTGATGTTTCAGAAGATGGAACAACACTCGCATGCAGATTTCACACCTGTGACAATGACGCCCCTGTTATCCTCTTCTTCCATGGAAATGGGGAAATTGTTTCGGATTACGATACAATCGCACGTGAATATACCCGGGAAGGAATCAATATTTTCTTTGCAACTTATCGCGGTTATGGAGGCAGCAGTGGCTCACCATCTGTTTCTGCCCTCTTCCATGACAATAGCAAGATTACAGGATACCTGCAGGAATACCTGAAAGAAAATGGCTATACCGGTACCCTCTTTGCGATGGGCAGATCCCTCGGTTCGGCCTGTGCAATTGACCTTGTCAGCCGTTACCCGGAGGAATTCAAAGGGCTTATCCTGGACAGTGCTTTTGCAGACACCTTACCGTTGGCTAAACGACTTGGTTATGACGTCTCAAACCATGATATAACAGAAGAAGATTGTTTTAACAATCTCGCTAAAATAAGGAAAATTACCAATCCGACCTTGATCTTCCACGGAGCACGAGACCAGATCATTCCGGTAGCAGAGGCCGAAAAACTGCAGGCTGAAAGCGGCGCAAAAACAAAACAGTTTCATATCGTTCCGGGTGCCGATCACAACTCAATAATCTCTATCGGCGGTTCACTATATTTCGAGACGATCAAAAATTTTATTAATATCGTTACCGGCAAAAACACCTGGCGTCAGCGACGAAAATCTCATAAAAAAAAGAGGGACTCATAGTATGGGTAAGAATTTATCAAAACTTTGGTACAGTTTTCTTTTTTCTTTGTTTTTTGCTGTCTCAATCAGTAGCTGCCGAACCGTCTCAGAAGGTGTGGGTGCCGCCGCTCCTGGAGCAGATGCAGACACACTTCGGGTTGGTGTCTCGACCAATGCTCCCCCGATAATATTCAAGCAGAATGGTACGATTACTGGCCTGGAAGCGGCTTTTGCCCAAAAACTAGGGCTTTTTCTTAATAGAAAAATCGTCTTTGTAGAAGTTCCATGGATAAAGCAGATTGATTACCTTAATGAGGGTAAAACGGATATTATTATGTCCGGTATGACCATAACCCCACAACGGAAATATCTGGTAGATTTCATAACACCGTATCTGCGCTCCGGACAGATAATGCTCGTTCGAATGGAAGATCTAAACAAGTTCTCAAACGGTATTACCGATGTGATGAACAGAAACTACAGAGTCGGTACTGTTTCAGACACAACCGGAGATTTTTTTGTCACCGAAGCAATCGCCAAGGTAAATGAGATAAATTTTAAGACTTCGCAGGAAGGCGTTGCAGCGCTTATCAATAAAAATATAGATGTACTCGTATATGATGCGCCAATGGTATGTTATTATGCTGCCGTATACCAATCTGAAAAGCTTGTTCCCATTTTAGTTATGGCCACAGAAGAATATCTGTCCTGGGCTGTTCGTAAAAATGACGCCAATTTAAAAGAACGTTTAAATCTCTTTATGAAAACAATAACTGAAAACGGTGAATTGACAAAAGAGATTAATTACTGGATCCCCTACTTAAACGGGTAAGAAATGGAAACCAAAAGTTCAAAACGATTGGATTACCTTTCCTGGGACGAATATTTCATGGCCATAGCGTTACTGTCTGCAGAGAGGAGTAAAGACCCAAACACCCAGGTAGGCGCCTGTGTGGCCAATGAACAGAATAAAATTGTCGGTGTCGGCTACAATGGTTTTCCGCTTGGCTGCTCAGATGATGAACTGCCATGGGATCGAAAGGGGGATTTTCTCTCCACAAAATACCCGTATGTGTGCCATGCTGAATTAAATGCGGTACTCAATGCCATTTCTAAAGATCTGAGAAACTGCAGGATCTACGTCGGTCTTTTTCCCTGTAATGAATGCACCAAAGTAATTATTCAGGCAGGTATAAAAGAAATTATATATCTTTCAGATAAATATAAAGACACAGATCAGGTAAAAGCATCAAAACGTATGCTGGATATGGCCAACCACATATCGTACCGACAGTTGAAAACAGTTCAAAAGGAAATTTTGCTTAGGCTTGAGAATGATGATTAAGGAGAGTGGGACAAGGTCTTTAATGCTCAAAACCGCCATAGGTGATTTCTTTCATCTCTGCCCCTGAACGAAGGAATACACCCGTTCCCTCAATGGTCGCACCTATACGATAGACCTCAAGGCCATGAAGTTTCATTAATTCATGGAGTTCCTCGTCTCTTTCTCTATCGACAGTGAAAACAAGGTGGTAATCTTCTCCACCGGCTACCAGAAGCTCTGTTAAATTGCACCCTAAAGTTTCAGCCACACGAGGAAGATCCGGATGATGCGGGAGCAGAGATTCTTCAATAATTGCGCCTATTCCGCTTGCAGCACAGATATGAGCGAGATCGGTAGCTATACCATCAGATATGTCCTGCATTGATGTCACCAGGCCGCTTTCAGAGAGAAGCATCCCACATCGTAAATCAGGGTCAGGATTGAGATGCCATTTTTTGAATGGGGCAGTGAACGGTTGTTCTCTTAAATCTTTGGCAGCCGTTTGCTGGAAAAGAAGTAAACCGGCAGCAGCTGATCCCAGCTGGCCACTCACAAAAATTGACTGGCCAATATCCGCTGAGTTTCTCAGGAGTGCCTGGTCTCGACTGACAGTACCGATCACTGTTACATTTATTGTAATATTTCTACCTCGAACAGTGTCACCACCAGCCAGGCAGCAATCATGCTCCCGTATCATTGACCCAACACCACCTAACCAATCCTGCAGCCATACTTTGTCTGTGGAGTCCGGCAGGCACAGTGAAATAAAAACGTATTTCGGTTTTCCTCCCATTGCTGCGATATCACTGATATTTACAGCGATTGATTTCCTCCCCAGCTCATAGGGCGGATGCCATAAGGGGTTGAAATGAACATCCTCCACCAGCATATCGGTCGTTACAATTAACTGTTCTTCGTGGCTGGGGTCGATTATCGCGCAATCATCACCAATACCCTTGACAAGCCCGGGGTATGGAATTTCTGCAGAGCTTGATATTTGCCTGATCACATCAAGCTCTGACCAACGGGTTTTCATTTTGCTGTCCACTCTATTTTACCCGTTTAAGCGTAGATTTTTTTTTGCTATGGGTATCTTTTTCATTAGATGGAAGTTTGGCCGGTGTCGATTCAAGCTCAACAGCCTGAAAAAAACGTTTCTCTCCTCCCATTGTGAATATTTCTTTACCGGTCATCTGTTCAGTCCTGAGGGTCCATACGACCTTCTGCAGCGGCACAGTAAGAAAAGTAATGCCGATATTCCACCATTCATCTTTCTTGCTGGAATCTCTGTCTATTGAGCTAACAATTCCGTAAATAATCATCTGGGGATTCTGCCCGACAATCAAAACGATGTCACCAATCGCAGTATCAGGTTTTAGGGGTATAACTGCTTTGAGCTCCTCCAGCAATTTTTCCATCTCTATTTGTTCCCGTAATTTTTCATCACCTTTGATTCAATAATTATACGATCTTCTTCAGTATAACTTCTCATGCCAATTGTCGAATACATTGCCAAACCATCAAGCAGGGGGTTGATTAACTTGTCAATAAGAATTTTGGAGCGTTGAGCGGCCTCTCTGTCCTGTATGGCGATCATTGTACCTATCCAGCTGAACACCTCTTTGATCAACAAGGTGAGCTTCCTGGAGTCAATATAGTTTATGGAATTGTTCTTATCAGTCAACCCGTTTTCTACCTGCCGGAAATCTGGGTTTGACGCCAGTGAACGATATCCTTTACCCGCAAGAATAAACTCTTTAATCTGCTGCCGGTTACTGGATAGGATAAGATAATTATCTGATATGCAGAATGCTGGCTGGAGGTCACCAGTCGGAATGACACCTCCCCAGAGAAAAAGGTTAAGCCCGTTAACCGACTGCTTTGTCAACGGGATATCGTAATAATCCGTAATAGTCTCGATAACCGTTAATAATTTATCAGGGTTGCTGGTTTTTAAAGCCAAGAGAAGATGAGGTATCGGTATAAATTGCTCTTCCGGACTGTTTTTTATGGCTATCAGAAAGTCGTTTCCCACAAGGGAGAAAAGCTCCTCGGCCGATAGACCGGCGGTCTCCGCTATTTCCTGAATAAATCTGCTATTGCCACCATCCTCAGACTCGTCAATTCCATGGTTATATAAGGTCAGCAAGGCCTTCGGTTTGAGAATGTTTGTCCAGTAATACCATATAGTATCTGCATTAATACGCTTATAGATATCGGACTTGCTGGGCTTAATCCTGAAAAGTTCCTGATATTCTGGTAAAATTTCGTCCCTGTTAAAACTGATTATGGCTTTCTGGGATAAAAATTCTTTATTATCCCATGTGCTCCAGATCAGATGTTTATAACCGTTAAATTTTTTAAGCCGTTCAGAAATACCGGGTAACAGATTATCAGCGTCTGTGTTCGTTATGAAATCATTTATCCTTTCTATGGTGTTGCTTACATTCACGTAGGTCAAAGATGAGCAATTTTCGAACTTTTTCGTTGCCCGACGGTAATCCTTGACTTCAGAAATCAGAGAAATTTTTTGATCATAAACATCAAGGCTTTTCCTGAGAGTGCGTTCATCAAGACTCATCAGGAGCAAATCCTTTACTCTCGTGACGGCAACAGTCTGGTCGTTTTCTAATGGTATCCTCTTTATGATATAACCCCCATAGCGCGCCTCAGTAACTGAATCTTTGGTGTCTATAAGATCAGAAAATATTTCTAGGATGCGCGCATGATGTCGGGGACGGGCAATGATAAGTATACTTTTTAGAAGATCATTTTCCTCTTCAGAATGAACTTTGTTTTCATAGGGAAATAAAGCGATGGTGAACTCGCTTCCAAAGAGCTCCACCACAAGGGGATGACCAATCAGTGATTGAAACCTTTCCTGCCACTCTTTGATTTCATCAGGGTCAAAATCAGGAATATTAAGTACCGTTGAGATGAGTGAATAATCTATATTGAGAAGTGTTTCAGCAAGTGGTGTCTCCTGGAAGTTATGTACTCTTTCCAGGAAATTAAAATTTTTATTAACAACAACAACCTCATGGTCGATGAACAGCTCAGGCTGGAGCCTATTTGAAAAATCTACCGGGAAATATCCGATAACAAAAAGAAAAATACAGAATATAAATATTACAATAAATGATTGTCTCATGATTCAACCCGGAGCTCGCTGGGATTCACAATGCCTATTATATTCAAATATCACCTCGTCTATAGCTAATCGCTTCTGCAACGTGTGACAGAGTTATTTCATCACGGTCATCCAGGTCGGCTATGGTTCTGGATAGTTTCAATATACGATGATAGCCACGAGCAGATAATCCAAGACGATTGACACTTTTTTCCAGCAATCGTCTTGAGTCCTGGCAAATCTGACAATATTTTTCAATATCCTTTGTGTCCATGTGTCCGTTGGCGTTGATCGATGCTTTTTCCCTGAATCTTACCCCCTGCTTTTTTCTGGCCTGATTTACTCTTTTCCGTATATCTGAGGATTTCTCATGCGGTTTATTCGACTGCAGATCATGGAACTCAACTTCTGCGACTTCCAGGTGCATATCTATCCTGTCCAGCAACGGACCTGAAATCCTGCCTTGATAACGTCGAATCTGCAGTTCGTTGCAATGGCACTCATTTTTAAAGCTGCCGTTATAACCACATGGACACGGATTCATTGCGGCAACCAGCATGAACTGAGCAGGAAATGTGAGACTTTTCTGAGCACGGGAAATGGTGACAGCACCATCTTCCAAAGGTTGTCTCAGGACCTCAAGAACGTTTTTCCGGAATTCAGGTAATTCATCGAGGAAAAGAACACCGTTATGGGCCAAAGAAACTTCTCCGGGACGTGGTATCGATCCACCACCTATCAATCCTGCATCTGAGATAGTATGATGTGGCATGCGAAATGGTCTTTCACCGACCAGCTTTACGCGCTTACTATTATAATCTCCAGTAATATTATAGATTTTGGTTGTTTCGACTTTTTCGTCAAAGGTGAGCTCCGGCAGTATGGAAGGTACACTTCTGGCAAGCATTGTCTTACCCGTTCCCGGAGGACCTTTCAACAAGACATTATGCATTCCGGCAGCTGCGATTTCCAATGCTCTTTTGGCTGCCTCCTGCCCTTTTATATCCTCAAATCCAATCGGGTACTCCAAACGTTCTAATTTGTCTTCTTTAAATGAGTAAGACAAAATAGGCGACAATCCGTTCAGGCAGTCAACGATTTCACTCAAATGAGAAACAGGGATTACTTTTATTTTTCTTGCCAGTGATGCCTCCCTGGCATCCGCTGCAGGAACAATGATACCCTCAAACCCCTTTTCTTCAGCGACAAGGGCCATTGACAATATCCCGGGAACTGAACGCACCGAACCATCAAGAGAGAGTTCACCGGCAACCATGTATTTTTCCATACTCTGCTGATCAATGACGTCAGTGCCAATCAGTAAACCAAGTGCAATCGGTAGATCAAAAGCGGAGCCTTCTTTTCTCAAATCAGCCGGTGCAAGATTGACGGTAACCCTTTTTCCTGGAAACTGGTAGCCGCTGTTTTTGATCGCAGCCCTCACCCTGTCCTTACTTTCTCGGACAGAGCCGTCAGGAAGTCCTACTGTTGTAAATGTAGGTAAACCATTGGCGATATCCACCTCAACGGTGACAGGAACTCCTTCAATACCGAGAACTGCAGAGCTATGAACCTTTGCGAGCATAATAATAACAGTGAGGTTTAAATCGTTTCTAGAAGAGGTACATTCTCATAATCTCTTCCGAGTGCGGGCCATTTTTGAATTGGTGAATATAGAGTGGTGGTTCAATTCTTGCTCCGTCTCCACCATTTTTTATTCCTTCGACAAGGACAAGTTTTGCCCCGAACCTATATTCTGGATATGGATAGACGAATCGTATCCTTTTCGGTTCGATATTTATCTTTTTCATTTCAAGAAGGAGCTGTGTCAATGAGCCTGCAGGGTAGATGATTACAATTCTGCCTCGATTTTTAAGACAATATGCTGCTGCACGAACAAACCTGTTTAAAGTGGCCTCATCCTGATGCCTGGCGGTCATTGATTCGGTGTTTTTACTCAATCTCCCTGAATGCTTTACATAAAAAGGCGGATTAGAAATTACCAGTGAAAAAGATTCCGCTTGAATCAAGTGATTTATATTGCTGACATCCCCTTCAATAATTTCAAATTTTTTTTCCAAGTGATTTGTAACTATATTTTTTCTGCAGATTGTGACCAAATCTGTCTGCTTTTCAATCCCGGTAACCCTGATTGGTTTTTCAGCATTTCGATGCAGTAGGATAAGGCCAATGACTCCGCTACCGGAACCCAGGTCCAGTACTTTTTCATTTTTCCTGGGGGCAATGAAATGGCTGACCAACACCGAATCAATGGAAAACCGATAGCCATTCTCATATTGATAGCAAATGAGACGTCCATCAAACAGAGAATTTAAGGTCACAGCCCTGTGCTCAACTGTTTCTGACAAATTTTCACTCGTTAATGAGGATCTTTTAATTTCACCAGGAAGCCCCGATCTTCACCGGGAGGATAAAACCCGAAACAACTTCTTGAGGAATAGGACGCTTCCTCATTCTTGCTGATAACATCGTATGGGGGTGTATCAATATCTTCCAGTGAACCGGCAACTTCCGGATCATACCTGACGCCTCTTAATGGTGCGATAACTGCCATACCTAGTCAGTCCTTGAATGTTGTGGGGAAAATATTATTGTAGAGACTCATAACAGTATAAACCGGATGTCGTTTAATTTCCTTATTCTGTTGAAGAAGTAAGAAAAAATTTTATAAATAGAATTATCATTTTGTATTGATGAAAACATCCCACAGGGTTAAAAGTCTCTGAAACCGTAACGTAACCTTTAAAACCAGGAACACTCAATGTACGATATTTTTGTTAAAACGCACTTTTCAAGCGGCCATTATCTTCGCGATTATCCAGGTAGCTGCGAACATCCGCACGGACATAACTGGCGTGTCACCGTCACTGTCAGGGCCCACGAACTTGATCCTATCGGAATGGGAATAGATTTCAAACTTCTAAAAACCCATGTTAACCAGGTTATGGATCATATCGATCATAAGAACCTCAACGACATGGAAGAGTTCTCAAATATTAACCCCTCTTCTGAAAATATTGCCCGTTTTATATATGAGCAACTCCAGAAACCACTAAATCACCAACGTTACCGATTGTTTTCCGTTACCGTCTATGAAACAGACAATTCAGGTTTGACCTATTACGGTCCTGAACCTGAAGCAAAGTAATCTGCCAGCTTCAACGGTACCTAGCACCTCTGGTCGGCAAGCACAACTCATAACCATGTGGAAGGGTATATACCATCCTGGGGGAAGCGGGAGCGTTGTCTCTTTTCAGGAATTAACAGGCTGCTCTTGCCCTGTTAATTCCTGAATTTGTTCATATTCTCTTTATTTTTCAATTTCCCTGATATAGTATTGTTTATACATGGTAATTCAAACACAAGGAAAATAATTATGAGTGTACCCCAAAACACACGTATTGCCGTTATAGGTCTCGGTTATGTTGGACTTCCTCTCGCTGTAGAATTTGGGAAAAAGTTTACTACACTTGGATTTGACCTTAAAAAGCATAGAATTAAAGAACTCTGTTCAGGAATTGATACGACCAGGGAAGTAGAAACCGATGAGCTTCGTGAGGCAGTGCTCCTGACATTTTCAGACGACATCGAATCTTTAAAAAACTGTAACCACTATATCATCGCGGTACCGACCCCAATCGATCAATCAAAGCGCCCTGATCTATCGCCATTGAAATCAGCATCTTCAATGGTCGGTAAATATCTTGCTGAAGGTGACATTGTTGTTTATGAGTCAACCGTGTATCCGGGAGCAACAGAAGAAGTATGCGTGCCTATCCTCGAACAGGTTTCAGGCCTGATTTTTAATAAAGATTTTTTCTGCGGTTATAGCCCCGAGCGCATAAATCCGGGGGATAAGGAGCACAGGATCACTGATATCGTCAAGGTTACCTCTGGATCAACACCTGAAATTGCCAGAAGGGTCGACGATCTCTATAAATCCATCATATCCGCAGGCACCTTTCCGGCCAGTTCAATTAAAGTTGCTGAGGCGGCAAAAGTTATCGAAAATACACAAAGAGATGTTAACATTGCCTTAATTAACGAACTCTCACTCATTTTTAATAAACTGGAGATCAACACCTCGGAAGTATTACAGGCCGCAGCTACGAAATGGAATTTCCTGCCTTTTACTCCCGGTCTTGTCGGTGGTCATTGTATTGGAGTTGACCCGTACTATCTTACCCATAAAGCCCAGGAAGTTGGCTATCACCCCAATATGATTCTTGCCGGCAGGCGTCTCAATGACAATATGGGTAAATATATCGCCTCCCGGGTTATCAAGCTGATGCTGCAAAAACATATCGAGGTATCTCGTGCAAAAATCCTGGTAATGGGCTTGACCTTTAAAGAGAACTGCCCCGACCTGCGTAATACCAAAGTGGTCGATATTATCTCTGAATTCTTTGACTACGGTATTGACGTTGATGTTTATGACCCCTGGGCAAACAGCGCAGAGGCAGAACTGGAGTATGGTCTGAATCTCAAGAGGAGTCTTGAGGACTCTTCCTATGATGCACTCGTTCTGGCCGTCGCCCATAAACAGTTCAAGGAAATGAAGGTCCACGATTTTAGAAAACTTGTTAAACAGCGTTCAGTGATTTTTGATGTAAAAAGCGTGCTTCCATCTGCAGAAGTGGACGGTACCCTTTAGCTTACTCTCTGCGTAAGACGTTTTCATGGCCCAGAGTTCACAAGACAGAGTTTCACCGTTACGGTCAAACCGATTCAACACCCATATCGATATAAAAGAAAACCAGCCCGTTATTGATGCATTGCGATCATCCTGTGAGTTGTCCCAAACAGAGCTGAAAAGGGCCATGACCTGTGGTGCGGTCTGGCTGAATCGGCCAAAAAAGAAAACCAGAAGAATACGAAAGGCATCATTTACCCTTCTTCCGGATGATCGTGTCTCTCTTTATTACGACAATGCACTGCTCAGAAAATCAGTTGAAAAACCACTCAATCTCTTCAACCATATCAACTACAGTGTCTGGTATAAGCCTCCTGGAGTGGTATCCCAGGGGACAAAGTATGGAGATCACCTTTCTCTCCTGCGCATCGCAGAACAAGCCTTACATCTCCATAATCGAATCCACCTCATTCACCGTCTGGACAAAGAGGCACGGGGGATTATCATTCTTGCCCATAACAAAAGAAGCAGTGCTGCCTTGTCAGAACAATTCCGAGAAAAGATGGTCGAGAAGAGATACTGGGCGCAAGTTGAAGGAGAATTATCCCCGGAGGGTGATACCTTTGAAATAAACCAGAAACTTGATGACAAAGATTCACTGACAATCGTTACCAATGGACCCTATCGCCAGGATACAGATATCACAGATCTTTTTATTGTCCTTAAAACAGGGAGATATCACCAGATAAGAAGACACCTTGCGGCAATCAATCACCCGCTCGTCGGCGATCGCAGGTATGGCAGGAATGGACGAAGTACGTCAGTTGAGATGCAGCTCTGCGCCTATCAGCTCAAATTTATGGAACCTTGTAGCAATAAGCAGGTCATTTTTTTGTTGCCGCCAACATTACTTCCATTTACAGATTGACGATTACCGTAATGGTGCCTGCCTTAACTGTACAATAGTAGCGCCCCAGGAACCACCCTGTTCCGGGGCCAGTCGATAGGATAGAACGTCAGGATTCTTGTTTAGTAGTGAATGGACGGTACGCCGCAATACTCCCTTGCCCTTGCCGTGGATTATCTTGACCTCATAAATGTTTTTTTTGGCACATTCAACCAGATAATCAGGGATCAGGTATTTAAGGTCTTTCGGTGAGAAGTGGTGCAGATCAATAACACCATTGATATCAATAGGAACAGGATCCTGAAGATGTTCGTCCATGGTTGCTCGTTAGTGGGGCATCAGCCTTAATGCCAGTTGAGCCGCACGCTCTGATGCACCCACACTTCCAAGTTTTTGTTTTACCTTCTGAAATCCGGTTTCAATCTTTTGTCTCTCTTTTTCATCATACATCAGTTTTAACAACTCTTCGCTAATGCGGTCGGGGTTAGCTTCATCCTGAAGGAGTTCAGGGACGATCGTTTTTTCGCCAATCAGGTTTACCAGTGAAAAATATTTAACCTTAACAAGCAGTTTCCCGAGTCTGTAGGTTCGCGGGGAAACTTTATAGGCAACAACCATTGGTGTATTGAGGAGAAGTAACTCAAGCGTGACAGTGCCGGATGCAGCAATAACGACATCACACGCTGCCATCATATTGTAACGGTCCTCTGAAACAATCTTCAGGTTAAGCCGGTCCTGATAGTCATTTATTCCATTATCCAGCAGATCATCGTTTTTAAGCGTCGTTGCACATGGGACAATAAACCAAAGTTTGTCACTGCACTTTTCCTGCAGTTTCAATGCAGCTTCAAGGAAGACCGGCAGCAGCCTGGCTACTTCTTTTACCCTGCTGCCGGGCAGAATGCCGATAAGCTTGGCGTTACCAGGTATGTTCTGACTGGAACAATATTGATCTCTTGTCTGAGATGTTCTGACTGAGTCTAGCAGAGGGTGGCCAACGTAGGTTGCATCAACACCCCTTGATCGAAAATAAGATTCCTCAAACGGTAAAATTACGCCAATTTTGTCAACGAGTCGTTTGATTGTTCTGACTCTGCCTGATCGCCAGGCCCAGACCTGCGGGCTTATATAATAGAAAATGGGGATCCCGAGTTTTTTTGCCTTTCTGGCGAGTAGCAGGTTGAAATCGGGAAAATCAATCAGGATCAGCAGTGCTGGTTTTGACTCTGTCAGCCGTTTTCTAAGTATCCGCTGGGCGGAGATGATATCTTTCAGGTGCGAAATAACCTCGAAAAAGCCAACGACTGAAATTTTGGAGGCTTCAAACAGGATTTCAGCTCCTGTCCGGGCTATTTCAGATCCTCCCATCCCGTAAAATGAAAGTTCCGGGTTCAATCTCTGAAGGGACCTAATGAGGTGTGCACCATGAAGATCTCCGGATGCTTCACCGGCTACGATCATCACTTCTCGATTCATTTTCCTGAGGCAGTTTTTATCTGCTGGTACAGTTCAAGATTCTGGTGTTCATTGATCTGCTCAATGACCCTGAGGACGACTTCAAGTGCATTTCTCCCTTCGACACCTGAAACGTCAGGTTTTGTGCGTGCCCTGACATGATCGACAAAGTGGACAATTTCATCAAACAATGCATCCTGCCCTGCAAATGACTCAACCGCAATCTTCTGCTTGGGCATACCGCTTTCAAGCAGTTCATCGCTAAGTTGGATTGTCATAATTTTTTTATTGGCAAAATCAACATTTATATATGATCCAGGCTGAAATATTTTCATCTTCCGGACATTTGTCATAGATATCCTGGACACAGTAATGTTTGCTGTGGCGCCATTTTCAAAAATCAATCGTGCATTGGCAATATCTGTTGTGTCGGTTGCCACCGGCGCACCGACCGTGTGTATGGTTTTTAACGGTGAATTTATAATAGTCAGGACAATATCAATGTCATGGATCATAAGGTCAAGCACGACATCAACATCAACCCCCCTTCGTTTGAAGGTGGAGATTCGATTGCTTTCGATAAAAACCGGCGTGGTCAAATAAGGTTTCATGGCGACAACGGCAGGATTAAAGCGCTCAAGGTGACCTACCTGAAAGACGAGGTTCCGATCTGCTGCGATCGATATCAGTTCATCTGCCTCTGAAAGCGTCACCGTCATCGGTTTTTCAAGCAGAACATCAATGTTTTCTTCAAAGCATCGCTTGGCAATTTCATGATGCTTACTCGTTGGAACCGCAACTGAAACGGCATCAACCTGATCGAGCAGTTGAAGATAATCCTCATAAGCTGAACAATTGCATTCAAGAGCAACCGTATCTGCTTGTGATTTGTCAATATCTGCAACACCTACGAGTTCAACACCATCTATTGCAGCATATTTCTGGGCATGAAAACGACCAAGGTAACCGACTCCGATAACACCGGTTTTTATAATTTTAGTCATAGATAATCTCTATCTGTTTTCACGGTCACAACTGAATACAGAAAACAGCTAATTGGAATGAAAAATGGTTCACCTAAATGCCGAGATAGGCTTTTTGTATCTCTTCGTTGGCCATAAGGCTTTTAGCGGAACCGGACAGTGTTATTTTCCCGTTTTCAAGAACATAACCACGATCAGCGATCTGTAAGGCCTGATTGGCATTCTGCTCAACAAGAAAAATGGTGGTGTTGCTTTCCTGGTTTATCTTTTTGATAATTTCGAATATCTGTTTGATAATCAAAGGAGCAAGTCCCATTGACGGCTCATCGAGAAGCAGCAGTTGAGGGCGTGCCATTAATGACCGTGACATGGCGAGCATCTGTTGCTCACCTCCACTCAGGGTTCCGCCATCCTGGTTTCTTCTTTCCGCCAGAATTGGAAATAACTCAAACACATACTCGAGATCCTCTTTAATCTTGCTGTGGTCATTTCTCAGGAAGGCACCCATATCGAGGTTTTCACGGACCGTCAACAGCGGGAAAATGTGTCTGCCCTCAGGAACCTGGCAAACACCCATTTTAACAATAGTATCACTCTCGAGATCTTGTATTTCCTGGTTATCGTAATGAATTTTTCCAGATCGGCAGCGCACAACACCTGAAATTGTCATCAGTGTTGTGCTTTTACCAGCACCATTGGCGCCAATCAGGGTAATAATCTCTCCCTCATTGATTTCAAGACTGATACCTTTTACAGCAAGGATATTTCCGTAGCCTGAATGAACATTCTCTAGTTTTAGCATTACTCACTCACCCAGATAGGCTTTGATTACATCAGGATTGCTTCGAACCTCTTCCGGGCTTCCCTGAGCGATTTTCTTTCCGTAATCCATCACAAATATTCTGTCAGACAATGACATAACGAGTTTCATGTCATGTTCAATAAGGAGGATGGCCTGTCCTTCCGCAGCGATCTCCTGAATTAGTGTTACCAGCTCTATTGTCTCCTGTGGGTTCATTCCTGCAGCTGGTTCATCCAGGAGCAGCAGTACGGGCTCGGTGGCCAGTGCGCGGGCGATCTCGAGTCGTCTCTGGGCGCCGTACGGTAGATTTTTTGCAAACTGATTTACATATTGCGCCAATCCGACTTTCTCTAAAATTTCATGACTCTTTTCTATGATTTCCTTTTCTTCCTGGAGTGTTGCTCTTGTTCTCAGCAATGCTCCAAGAATAAATGCTTTCGTTCGGCAATGTCTGCCGATCATGACATTTTCAAGAACAGTCATTTGTGAAAACAGTCTAATGTTTTGAAATGTTCGCGCAAGTCCCTGTTCGGTACACTTGTTAGGTTTCAACCCGTTCAGTCGAATCTGTTCACCTGATTGCGGTTTATGAAGGATTACTTCACCTTTTGTTGGCAGATAGATTCCGGTAACGCAATTAAAAAAGGTGGTTTTTCCGGCCCCGTTCGGGCCAATCAACGCTGCAATTTCTCCGGAATGAACATCAAGATCAAGTTGATTTAATGCCCTGATGCCGCCAAAGTCCATGGTAAGGCCAGTTACTTCAAGAATTGGGCGGCTCATCATACCTCTTTACTGTCCTGCGGAGTGTACTTGTAAGTTCTTCTGACACTGGAAATGATACCCTGTGGTCTGAAGACCATCATACAGACAAGAATTGCTCCAAAAGCGAGCATCCTGTACTCTGATAAGGCCCTGAGGTATTCAGGCATAAGAATGAGAACCAGAGCGCCAATAACAACACCAATGATCGACCCCATACCTCCCAGTACGACAATTGAAAGAATAATTGCCGACTCAAGGAAGGTAAAACTTGCGGGATTGATAAAAGTGGTTTTGGCGGCAAAGACGACACCGATTATGCCGGCCCAGAATGCACCAAGGGAAAAAGCCACCAGTTTGGTTTTCATCTTGTCGATGCCCATGGCCTGGCAGGCGATCTCATCTTCTCTCAGGGCAATCCATGCCCTGCCCAGTCTTGAATCCTGCAGCCGGTTCACAAAGAAAATAGTGATTATGACAAAGAGTACCATAATATAGTAGGTATAGTTAATGGCCATATTCAGAGAAAGTTCAATCCCGAACAGACCTGGCCTGGCAATGTTTGCAACACCACTGGGGCCCTGGGAAAAGCTGCTCCAGTTTTCAAGAATCAACCTGATTATTTCACCAAACCCAAGGGTGACAATGGCGAGATAATCTCCCCTCAGCCGCAATACCGGGATACCAAGAAGAATACCAAAAAGTGCAGCCATCAATCCGCCAATCGGCAAAACAACCCAGAAGCCGAGTCCAAAGTGATAATTTAGCAGCGCATAGGTGTAGGCTCCTACAGCATAAAAAGCAACATATCCAAGATCCAGAAGACCGGCGAGACCAACAACAATGTTGAGACCAAGACCCAGTACAACATACATTAATGCCGTGATCATTATGTTGGTCTGATAGGTGGAAAACAGAAACGGAAAGGCAATCGCAAATATCATCAGAGCTGATCCGATAGACATTCTGTATACCGGGTTTGCCATCAAACCATGGAGGAACGATTGTCCGCCATTATCTTCTTTTTCAGCTTCATCACCTGACTGCATTTCTCTTCTGTGCAGAAAATAGCGAAATATCATTGACAAAAAGAAACTGCCGATGGCTACGTATATGATGTTTTCCCATCTCCAGTCAACAGTCTTTTCAATAGAGTCGACGCGAACAACCATGATTGGGAAGGTCAGGAAAACGAACCACAGGGAGATGAGAAAAGAACGTTTTATTTCTTTAATAGTAAACATGTTTAATCACACTTTCTGGGTATCTACTTTACCGAGAAGTCCTGACGGCCTGAAAATCAAAATCAATACGAGAAGAGAGAAGGCAAAAACATCCTCGTAGTCACTTGATACGTAGCCGGTGGCAAAACTTTCTGTCAGTCCGAGAACAACGCTTCCCAAAACTGCCCCCGGGATAGAGCCAATACCTCCGAGCACTGCGGCTGTAAATGCTTTAATACCTGCAATAAACCCAATATAAAAATTTATCTGACCGATATGTGAAGCAATAAGTAATCCGCCAATGGCAGCAAGCGAGGAGCCGATAATAAAGGTTACGGAAATGATGCGATTGACATTGATGCCTACCAACATGGCCATCGTCCTGTCCTGAGCTGTTGCTCTCATGGCCTTGCCGATTTTGGTGTATTTAATCAAGAGTGTCAGTAAGATCATGACAATCGTTGTTGTCATCAAAATTACAAGATCAGTCGATCCAACGATGTGAGCAACCGGTTCCATAAAGGGAAAATCAGGAATAAGTTCAGGAAACGGCAGAAAATCTGAGGTTTGTGCAAGAAGAACATAATTTTGCAGGAAGATTGACATACCAATGGCGCTGATAAGCGGAGAAAGCCTGGGAGCGTGTCTCAGCGGCTTGTAGGCAACCTTTTCAATGGTATAGCCATAGGATGCTGACCATATTATAGCGGCCAGTCCGGCAAGGACAATAATAGCAAGAGCAGGGAAACCAAGAATAGACAGGATGGTTGCCACAATAAAAGAGGTAAATGCCCCGATCATATAGATTTCACCATGGGCAAAATTAATGAGCCCGATAATACCGTAAACCATGGTGTAGCCAAGAGCGATCAGCGCATAAATGGCACCTCGGGTTAAGCCGCTGAATAATAATTCAATAAAATAATCCATAATATGCCACAAATAAATTACCTGGAATATACAGTTTTTCGTACATCCCAGGTAAATATGACCCTCAGAAAAAGGGTTATTTCAATTCGACAAAGACTCCGTCTTTTACCTGATAAACAGAGAATCCAACACCAATAGCGTCACCTCTTTCATCGAAGGAAATCGCCCCAATAGGAGTATCAGTTTTTTCAGCCTGGAGTACTTTCTTGAGTGCAGCAAGATCAGTTGACCCGGCTTTCTCTGCAGCTGCAGTCATTGCCAGCATTGCGGAATAGGCATTCTCATAGAAGGCGCCAGGATCAGCAGTGAATTGATCTTTGTGCTCCTTTACAGCCTGCTTGGAAAGCGGATTACTGGAGGTATCCTGAGGACCGGATGCATATGCACCCTCAGCATTTTTACCAGCTACCTTAATGAAGGTCTGATCTTTAACGCCATCATCGGAGATGAAGGTCATGTCCAATCGTTTCTTTTTCATCATGGAAATGATTTTTGAAGCTTCAGGATGGTAACCGCCAAACATTACAGCATCAGCGCCGGATTTTTTGATTTTCTGAACAATTGCGGAATAATCAACGGCACCAGGGGTTACACCTTCAAAAAGAACAACTTCAGCTTTTCCTGATTCTTCAAGATATAACTTGGCGAATTCAGCGAAACCCTTACCATAGTCACCTTTATCATGAATGACGGCAATTTTGGTATAACCGAGTTTGTTAATGGCAAAATCAACATCGAGCTGAGCCTGCGCATCGTCTGGTGCAATTGTTCTGAAGAAGTTAGGATAATCACCGCTCTGGGTAAGAGCCGGGTTGGTTGCCGATGGTGATATCACGAGGATGCCGGCATCGTTATAGATTGGAAGTGCCGCTTTGGTTGCACCTGAACAGATACCGCCAAGAACCATCACGGCGCCATCTGATACAAGCTTTGTAGCTGTGTTTGTAGCTACTTCGGGCTTACAGACGGTATCCTCGACAAGAAGCTCAATCATCTTGCCGCCAATGCCACCTGCTGCGTTAATTTTATCAGCAACAATCTTTGCTGCGTTAACACTTGGCAGACCATAGGACGCCAGGTCGCCACTGTGAGGACCTGCGACACCAATCTTAATGGTGTCAGCCGCTAAGCCGGCAGCAGGTATCGCCGCTACCATCATGAGTCCAGTTGCTACTGCAATCAATTTCCTGTTCAACATTACTTTCATGAATTCCTCCTAGAATTTGTAAGGTCTTTTCATTTTACTCCAGCCGTCCCCTCTCAATCTGTAAAAAAAATCGGGCTGAATTTAACTAAAAATGATATTAGTCTTTTACGTTTGATTTTGCAAAAACGAAAAACATATCTTTAGCCTACCAATAACCAACAAGCAAGTACTACACAATAAAAAAACGCTTTACCAAAATGTGAAACGAACTGTTTACATTAACTTTTACCTAAAATCATTACTTGGATAGTGTTTGCACATTTCATCACCTGTCAATTAAATCAATGAACCCAGCGATAAAAAAGACATTTTTTACCATCGGCTTGCCCTTCAGTCCTTTTTATTCACAATTGATGGTATTCAGGTCATTTCTTTATAGGAAAAGAATTTTCAAGACACACAGATTGTCGGTTCCTGTAGTCTCGGTCGGTAATTTGACCATGGGAGGCACCGGCAAGACCCCGCTTGTTATGTATCTTGCTAAGCATCTCGTTGCCCAGGGATACAAACCCGCTGTTGTCAGTAGAGGATACCGAGGAAAATCAGACGCTGATTTCAACATCGTGTCAGACGGTACCAGTATATTAATGGAAGCTGAGCAGTGCGGTGATGAACCCTGGCTTCTCGCCAATGAACTTTCAGGCGTTGTTGTTGCGACTGGGAAAAAACGACTTCTACCATGCCAGGAGGTAATTCAATCCTATAAATGTGATATTATTATCCTCGACGATGGCTTTCAGCACCTGAGATTATTCAGGACAATTGATCTTGTATTGTTTGATGTAGATGTTTTTGCCGGGAACAGCCGTGTATTTCCCGGTGGCGAATTACGCGAACCTGTATCAGCCCTCAACCGTTGTAGTGCTTTTGGTCTTACAGGAGTTACCCGGTCAAATATAAGGCGATCAGAAAAATGTGCTGAGACACTATTAAAGAGATTCCCGAATAAAGAACTGTTCCAGTTCACGGGTTCCTATAACCGTGCTTTTCACTATGTAAGCGTCAAGGAAGATCTCCAGAGAAAAACTATACCTGTCAGTGAACTGCCTGAAAACCTTTATTGTTTCTGCGGAATTGCCAATCCGCAAAGATTCTCTCAGCTACTTCTCGAAAACGGCATTATGATATCTGGATTCAAAACATTCGATGATCATCATTATTACACTGATAAAGATCTGGACCAGCTCGTCACCGATGCACATATTCAAAACGCACCAGGTTTTTTGACGACAGAAAAGGATATCTCTAAAATAAAAAATCTATTGAGGCATAAACTCGCTGTCTTCACGTTGCCTGCCGAGTTCAACCAGAATCAAAATTTTAACAATTTCATTAAAGAAAGGTTGGTTAAATGATCGAATTATTTAAACTGATTTGGTGCATGAAAATATGTCTTTTATGCCAGTGTGTGTTTTTTGCGACACATCACTGGAAAGCAATCTAGATTATAACGTAAATCTTATATAGCACTGTTGTTATGTTCTAATTAACAATTTTAAAATATTCAAAATTGGTATAATTTTGGGTGGTACGATAATTGCAAAGATTCGCCCAAAGTATAAAATATTGTACACCCAGACAAAATATTGTACTAATTACTTTAATAAAAAAATAGCTTATATATGAAATATAAAATTGAACCACATCAGTACACCCTGAGAGAGTCTGCCAGTTGCTGCGGCGTTGGGCTCCATTCAGGCAGGACAGCCAATCTGACTATTAAACCGGCACCGGTCAATAATGGTATCAGGTTTTTCAGGACTGATCTGGGCGATAATAGTTACATAAGAGCCCATATGGACAAAGTAGTCGATACCCGACTGGCTACCACTATCGGTTCTGACAGCTTCAAAATATCAACGACTGAGCATCTTCTTGCTGCCTTAGGAAGTAACGGTATCGATAATGCAGACATTGAACTCGATTCTGGTGAAGTTCCGATAATGGATGGCAGTGCCGACCCGTTTATCAAAATACTCAAGAACGCTGGAAAAGAAAAACAAGACGGACTTCGTAAAGTCCTGAAAATAACCAAACCGATAACCTACCGTGACGGTGACAGTAAGATAACAGCTCACCCTTACAATGGTTTTAAAATTACCGGTGAAATTAATTTTGATGACACGCTGATCAAGACTCAAAAATACAGCATTGATATTAATCAGGAGCGTTTCAGTCGGGAAATCGCCAGAGCACGGACCTTTGGATATGTTGAGCAGGTAGAGGAGCTATGGGCAAACGGCCTGGCTCTGGGTGGAACCCTTGAAAATGTGATTGCCATTCACTGGAATCGTAAATCCATTCTTAACGAAGACGGACTGCGTTACCAGGATGAATTTATTCGTCATAAGGTGCTTGATATTGTTGGTGACCTGACGCTTCTCGGGTGCCCATTGATTGGACATATAACAGCATACAAATCAGGACATACCCAGCACCTCGGATTTATGGAGGCAATTGCTGATTCTCCTGATTGCTGGGAGTTAATTGAGTTAGGCAGAAACGGATCTCATGCAGTAGTGGATAAATTCATGGCCAGTACCAGATCAGCCGGTAATTATATTATGCCTTTCTTCAGGCCTCATCCTGCTGCAGCATAACAAACCAGGCTCGAGCAAATCAACGCTAAGGTGTGTTGTCTTTTATAAGACAATACACCTTTTCTTATTCACCGATTATTTTTACCAATACACGTTTCTTTCTTCGACCATCAAATTCACCATAGAAAATCTGCTCCCACGTTCCAAAATCAAGCCTTCCTGCTGTAATGGCAACAACCACTTCCCGTCCCATGATCTGCCGCTTCATATGAGCGTCCGCATTATCTTCATATCCATTATGGCGATATTGATTCACCGGTTCATGTGGTGCAAGCTTTTCAAGCCAGACATCATAGTCGTGATGTAAACCTGGCTCATCATCATTGATAAAAACTGAAGCGGTTATGTGCATAGCATTAACCAGTACGATCCCCTCCAATATCTGACTCTCGGCAAGACATTGTTCGACTTGGTGAGTAATGTTAATGAAGCCTCTTCTGCTTGGCACTTCAAACCATAATTCTTTACGATAACTCTTCATTGTGGCCTCTCTTTAGCAATACAACAGGGCTGCGTGAATGTCTATTTTGATCATAATAACAATTAGATATTGACGAAAACTAGAAATTATTACAAGTTTTCGAGACCTATTAAGTAAATCAAATTACAGTTGAAAAAAAATAAAATTATGTTGGAACCATCAGAGGTTCTATTTCAGCCAAGTTAATTTTCTACCTTGCCTGCCAAAGATCAAAGTTGTCTTGCATTAACAAACAGCTTTCTGGGCTACGACCAAGGCATTTCGATAAACGTAGAGCCATTTCAGGACTGATTCTACTTTGACCTTTTAGAAGTCTAGAAAAGGTAGAAGGAGACACCTTGAGTTGCAAAGCTACTTTACGAAGAGTAACTTTTAAAGGTTTCAGATAAACATCCTTTATAAATTCTCCTGGATGGGGTGGGTTATACATAGCCGTTAGTGATAATCCTCATAGCCACCTCTTTTTACAGATATATATTGAAACCATCAAAGATATTTACGGTATTTTATCGAACTGCCATTTTGTCCCATTTTGTATATGTATTCTTCTTCAATACCAAATCTTAAACAGGCAGCTAATTATAACCGGAACCAACCGGCAAAACACAGATCAGCCGCATTTAGATTTAAAATTAGCTGCAGTACTGATCTCTATATAGGAAGCGCCGTGAGCAATGCCAAACCTTCCGGCGAGCATAATGATCAGATCTTCATCATGGAATTTATTATCATCAATAAGTCGGCATATAGATTTTCTTAAGGGTTCGGTGTGGGTGATATCCCTCATGATATAGTCGGCATAGACCCCGTAGGAGAGAGAGAGCTGGCGCATGACTCTGCGATCGTAGATCTGGGCGTAGATCACATTGCGG
>RCNC010000104.1_pt1 | contig 44155 bp, 40 predicted proteins | sample 2041301 | NCBI WGS metagenome assembly RCNC01 (sample SAMN09708231, study PRJNA481090) | Marine sediment metagenome, whole genome shotgun sequencing project. | biome: marine sediment; feature: ocean; material: sediment; isolation source: Sewage treatment plant 13A marine sediment (STP13A) ...
GGCGAGTTCCTCCAGGCGGTGGAGATCTTCAGGTGTCGCCCGCTCTGCCGCCATCTCGAGCGCGTACGATTCGAGCACCAATCGGAGGTCGAAGCAATCGCCGATCTCATTGAGCGAGATCTGGTTGACGAAGTAACCTTTGTACGGTTCGTTGGTCAGCAGACCGTCCTGTTGCAGGCGGCCGCACGCCTCTCGAACCGGTACCCGGCTCGAGCCGTAGAGCTGCGCCAGCTCCTGCTCGGTTAGCGAGGCCCCGGGAGAGTGACGCAGGATGATAATGTCGCGCTTCAGGGCGCGGTACACATCCTCCGCCACCGTCCGTCGTTGAGCCCCGGAAATCACAGCACCCTCCATCATCGACAATGATTGTATACGAATTGTATACAAAATCAACTCTCGATGAGCCCTCATCCCGGCGATGACTACCGACTTCCCCGTGACGCGCGCATCGGGCAACGTCGGAACCGCGGAAAACTTCATACGGAGTCTCTTGACACGACGTCGCATCGACGCTATCTTAGTTTGCAACGATGATAATGAGACTGGATTAACACTATGAGCAGCAAACTTGCACAACGGGCACAGAAACTCTTCATCCAATACCTGAGGGAGAGCAACCTCAAGGTGACCCAGGAACGGTTGGCGTTGCTGGATGAGATCTTCGCCACCGATGAGCATCTCGATGCCGATGACCTGCTCGCGCGGATGAAGAGCAAGCAGAGAAAGGTGTCGCGGGCCACCGTCTATCGCACTCTTGACCTGCTCGTCCAATGCGGTCTGGTGCGCAAGAGCCGTCTTGGACGTGAGCATTACTATTACGAGAAGATGGAGCCGGGAGGCGGCCACCACCACATGGTGTGCACCGCTACCGGCACGATCATCGAGTTTTGGGATGCCGATCTCGACGAGCAATTGCGCCGTCTGTGCCAGGATCACAAGTTCCGTCCGACATTCATCTCAATCCAGATTCAGGGTCTCAGCGAAGAAGGCCAGAAGGTCGAGCAGGAAACGTCGTTCTTCTGATCATCCACCCACCAACGACCAAACGCCCCGCCGGAAACAGCGGGGCGTTTTTTTTGGGTGCTCGATGCTCGATGCTCGATGCGAACATGAATTTTAGAACCATTTTGTCAAGGGGTGGCGGGCAGATCGAGTATCCAGCATCGAGTATCGAGAATCGGGCCCTCACTCCTTCGTGAAGCTCAGCCTCGCGAAGCGCCGCTTGCCGACCTGAACCAATACCGGCTGGGTCTCGGTCGTAGCCACATCGGCCTTGATATCGCAGACGGCCTCGCCATCGACCCTGACGCCGCCCTGCTCGATGAGGCGGCGGGCATCGGAGTTCGACACTGCCAGGCCACCCTCAACCAGCATTTTGGACAGCAGCATCGTGTCTCCGGAAGCATCGATCACGATCTCTGGGATTTCCTGCGGCAATCGTCCGGCGGAGAACACCCGCTCGAACTCCTGCCGAGCCGCGGTAGCATCTTCCGCCGAGTGGAACTCGGTGACGACTGCGCCCGCCAGTTCTTTCTTGGCCTCCATCGGGTGTTTTGCTCCGGCCTTGACTCGCTTGCGCTCGGCCTCGATCTCGTCGGCGCCGCGATCGGTGAGCAGCAACCAGTACTTCCACATGAGCTCGTCCGAAATCGACATGAGCTTGCCGAACATCTCGGTCGGCGCATCCTCCACAGCGATATAGTTGCCGAGCGACTTTGACATCTTCTCGACACCGTCGAGCCCCTCGAGTAGAGGCAGCGTCATCACGACCTGAGGTTCTAAGCCGTGCTCGCGCATGAGGTGGCGTCCGAAAAGGAGGTTGAAGAGCTGGTCGGTCCCACCGAGCTCCACATCGACCTCCAAAGCGACCGAGTCGTACGCTTGGGCGAGCGGGTAAAGGAACTCGTGCAGGGCGATCGGCTGTCTCGCCTCGTACCGGGTGTGGAAGTCGTCCCGCTCCAACATCTGAGCGACCGTGACCTTGGACGCCAACCGGATCCAATCCGCAGAGCAGAGTTCGCCAAGCCACCGCGAGTTGAAATCGATGACCGTGGTCTCGGGATCGAGGAGCTTGAAGATCTGCCGCCGGTAGGTTTCGGCGTTGGCCGCGATCTCCTCGGCGGTGAGCTGCGGCCGGGTGCTCTTCTTGCCGGTCGGATCACCGATCATGCCCGTGAAATCACCGATCAGAAACACCACCTTATGGCCGAGTTGCTGGAAGTGATGCATCTTTCGGATGACCACGGTGTGGCCGAGATGAAGATCCGGCGCCGATGGATCGAATCCCACCTTGACCACCAACGGTTTGCCGGTGGACTGCGACCGTCGCAGCTTTTCGACGAGCTGTTCCGCAGGGACGACGTCGACGCAGCCTTTGGTCAGATAGTCGAGCTGGTCATCGATCGAGCGCGGCACCTCATCCACCTCCGTTCATCTGTGTTTACGCAGTTTATTGCTGGTCGAGCTCGACGATCGGCAGCGCGCCGGAACCGGTGTTGTGCAGGCTCTCCCAATCAGCGACGCCGGCCAGGGCCGAGTTCACGCTCTCGGCCGGCACCGCCAGGATCGACATTTCCAGATCGGATGTCGCACGCCATTGGACTGCGCCCGCAGCGACCGCTGCGCAACGGCGCGCGCGCCCCGTCGCTCCGCTCCAGGCAGCCGAGCTGAGGGCTGCAACCTCGCGGCGCACTCCAACGAGCTCCTCTTCAACAACCGGTGCGGTCAAGGCCGGCCAGCCCCGTACGAGCTGAGACTCCAGCTCATCAAACGGTAGTGACGCCGACGCCACCAACAGCACCAGTCGGTGGCCGGGAACAAACGGCTGCAGCACATCAATCGATGCCTCGAAAATCTCCGCAGCCCTCCTGTTGAGAACCCCGGCCACCACCAGGGCAACGATCTCATCACCGGCAGCACCGAGCTCCAGATCAACCACCAACGCCGATTCCCCACCAGCTGCCGCCTCGCGCGTCCTCGGCACCGGAGCAACCGGTCGTGACGTCGCGACGACCTGCGGCAGATCCTCCTGCGCCCAGAACTTGTGCAACGCATCGGCCGCAGTCTCACCATCCTCGGCAACCAGACCGAGCGCGAGATTTCCGGGTCTGAGCAGGCTGGCCGGAGACAGTTGCATCCCTTCCGCGACTCCGAGAAACTCCGCCATCAGTCGCAACGCCCTGCGTCGCGCGCTGCCGCCTTCGGCCATCACCGGCCGTCGATCATCGGCCACCCGTCCGAGGGCCGCCTGCAGCACTTCTCCCAGCCGCACGAATTCATCGGCAGGCAGCGCCAGCTCGAGTTGGGGCGGGGCGGTATTCACCCAAATCCAGCCCGGGCGCTCCTGATCATCACGAAGCTCCCGCGCCAACCGAGAGAGAACCGTCGCCGCTAGCTCATAGTCGAGGTCCGGAACGACCACGGGCCGCATACAGAGCGTCGCCAGCGAGGCCCCGGTCCGCTCGAGGACGGCAGCCGTTAGGCCACTCTCGAGCTGTACGATTTGTGGCGGTTCGGCAAAACGCGGTCGGTAAGATCTAGGTGGGAGCACAATCACGATGTTGCCGGGATGTTGGGGGAGCCATTCCTGCGCCGCGGCCCGAACCTTTTCCAGGGTCACACCCTCGACAGCAAAGAGAAATTCACGCACCGCATCGACGCCACCCTTGACCCACAGCTCGAGGAGAAACCGGGCCGCGTCCGGATGACGCTCCAGCAGAGCGCGTCGTTGCACTAATAGCCGTCGGACGGCGGCAGCGACCCGCTCCGGCCGTAGGCTGGGGTTTTCAGCAACACGGGCGATATCGAGCTCTAGCCGCCGGTAAGCGATGTCCGCCATCTCGGAATCGGTGCGCGCCTCCAACACTCCCAAATCGCCATCCGTCCTGGTCCGAACACCCTCCAGCCCGTCACTCAGGAGTTCCGGTAGAAGACTCCACAGAATCTCCACCGTGCTTCGAGAAGGATCCGCAGGTGGAGGGAGATGCACCTCGAGACGAATCTCAGCGTCGCTCCCAGGCTTACCGAGACGGCGCTCGAAGCGTCCATGGACCTCATTGGGGGGAGCCGGATCCGGACGTTGAGCTGGAGGGCGGTTCGCGAGCACCCGATCCAACAGGCCACGAAGCTCAGGAATCGAGGCGCCGCCAACGACAATCAACACCGCCGGTGCGGCATCGTTCGTCTCCCCGGCAAGCGCCGCTTCGAGGTCGACAATCAGGGTCAGGTCGCCGGTGGTGATCGCCCTCGAGGACACGTCCCCGTCGTCGATCGTCGGCCACACCACGGTCGTGACATCAGCCAGCGGCTCGGCGATCACCAGGAGCTCGCTCCCGTTGCCGAGGGTTTCCGAGTACAACGCCTGTGCAGCCAGCGGACGGACGACGCCCACGCCAACCATCAGGAGGCAGAGAAAACACTGTGGACAGGCGCGTTGCACCTTCATAGCGGGCGTCATGGTAGCATGCCGGCCGATGCACACCGAACCCGAAATCAACGCACCCTCAGTGGTCGCCATCTCCTGGACTGCAGCGATTGCTGCCTTTCCGCTGGCTCTGGTCGTTGCGGTTCTCGGCCAGGGGGTGGGCGCGATGGTCGGCGGATGCCATTGGATCGGCGTCAGTTTGCCGCTCGATCGCGCGGTGTGGGCGTTGGTCAACCAGCCGGTCCTCAACTTCGCGTCGCTGCCCAGCGCAGGGGGTTACTGGCTGGGCTCGCTGGTTGTTCCCTTGATGGTCGCCGCATTTGCCATTCCCCTGCTTCCGCGCGCGCAATCGTTGATCGTTGAGATCTCGGTCATTCAGGTGGCCTGGGGCGCGGGAGCGGTTGCGGTGGCATGGCTACCGCTGCTCGAAAAGGGCGATGGTCATCTCGCGCGCTGGCTCCAGCTTCATAGCCTGCCGATCGGTTGGGTATGGCTGGCGCCGGCGATCGCGGCAGGCGCTGGATTTCTCCCTACCATCCGACTCCTCGAGCTGGCCCGGAGGCGACACAAGGACACCGGCCGAATCTACCGGATTGCCGTGGTTGCCATCCACCTCGCAGTACCGGTTATCCTGTGGGTTGGGCTGGCGTCGCTGATCCGATCCTCGGTACCGCTCGAAGCGACCCTCGCGATCACCGCGCCCGTATGTGCCGCCATTCTCCTGGCGTGGTTGCGCTACCCCTCCCCGTACGTGCGTCCGCTCGAGAGACCGACGGTTTCCGGTGTCGTATCCCTCGTGATCTGTGCCGCTGTGGCGGCGATCGTTGTGTGGACCATGGGGCGTCCGCTGCCGGACGGTGCATCTACGGGCGTTCTCTGGGGTACGCCGCAGGCGTACAACAACATCCGACCGTGGATCGACCCGGTTTCGATCTGGGATTAGACGCGGTTCGAGCAACGTTATACTGTTGCGCGCCACGACGCCTGCGCCGTGGCGACCGGCCTGATCTTCTGATCGGGTTCGGTAACCACGACAGTGAAGGGAGTCATGATCATGAATGCAAAGGTCGAACAGGCATTGAACGAACAGATTCACGCGGAGTTCTTCTCCTTCTACCTCTACCTGTCGGTAGCGGCGTATTTCACATCACATCATCTCGATGGTTTTTCTCACTGGATGCAGATCCAGGCTCAGGAGGAGCTCGGACACGCGATGAAGCTTTTCGACTATCTCAACGAGCGCGGGGGCACGGTCCAGCTCATGGCACTCGACGCGCCGCAGAAAGAGTGGGACTCTCCGTCGACGGCGGTCGAGGCGGTCCTCAAACACGAGCAGTTCATCAGCCAGCGAATCAACGACATCGTCGACCTGGCCAACGCCGAGAACGACCATGCGACAACGGTCATGATGCATTGGTATGTGAATGAGCAGGTCGAAGAAGAGTCTACGGCGGACACCCTCTACCATCAGGTCAAAATGGTGGAGAAAAATCCCCACGGCCTGCTGATGATCGACCGGGAGCTCGCCGGCCGGCCGGCGGCGGCGGACGCGAGCGCGGAAGCTTGACTCGGGCAAGTGACTCGCGCAAGCGCGAGTCAAGGTATTAGGTATTAGGTATTAGCTCATTGCAGCTTTCTACCGGTCCTTTACCCCGAATCCGGAATTGATGCCTCGATGCATCCTGCTTGCCCGACATTCAGATAAGCGACAAGATGTGGCTGCGATGGTTCGAGCTAATACCTAAAACCTAATACCTAACACCTTCCACCGCGTTCTTGACCATGGCGCGCGCGACGTCGATGCCGGTGGCTTCCTCGAGACGCAGGAAACCTGGAGTCGGGTTGACCTCGAGGATGACCGGTCCAGCCGGGCCCAATACGAGATCCACGCCGCATTGACCAAGACGGAGGGCCTCGGCAGCGGCCACCGCGAGGTCAGCTTCTTCGGATCCCGGGTTCAAGGCCCGAACCGATCCTCCGCGCGCCGCGTTGGATCGCCAATCACCGTCTGCGGCGTCGAGACGCGCCGCAGCCGCCACCTCTTTCCCAACCACCAGCAAGCGATAACTGGTCTCTCCACCTGGCATATAGCGCTGGACCACGATCTCATCTCCCAACCTCCACAACGAGTCGAGCACCGCTTCGAGGTGGTCACGAGTTGCACAGAGGATGACCCCAACACCCATCCGCGAGCGCCGCTGTTTGACCACAACCGGCAAACCAAGGTGGTTGACCGCCATCGCCGACAATGTCTCAGGGTCCGCCCCGGCAATCATCGGGAGGATCGGCAGCCCGGCAGCGCCGAGACATCGGGCGGTGGCCCAGTGGTCGCGCCCAACCCGAATGGCGCTGGGGGGGTTGGGCGTCGCGGCGCCATGATCGACGATGGCCTCGAGAACCGCCAACAGACTCTCCGGGCGCCAGTTACCCACTCGCGCTAAGACAGCCCCCGGTGCCGGTTCGCCCACGCCGTCACCTACCGCACTCAGGCGGGTGTTCTCCAGGACGGCAGAAAGAGTGGTGGCATCAACCACCGAAACCTCCACCCCAAGCTCGGATCCGGCTTCGGACAGACGGAGATTCGTGCGCAGCCCGGGGCGAGCGGAAAGCACGAGCAGTCGCATTGAGACATGGTACCTCGGTATACTGGGGCGTGATCCAGGGAACATTCGACCGTCTCCATTTTGGAGACCTGCTCCAATGGCTTCAGATGGGTGGGGTCAGCGGCCGGTTGACGCTCCGGGACGTTCGCGGTGAACGGCGCCTTGATTTCTCCAAAGGCCGGGTCTGTTACGTGTCATCCACCCTGCCGGAGGAGCGCCTCGCCACCTGGCTCGCGACAGGGAACCTCATCTCGGCCGATAAGCTCCGCAGAATCCTCGCGACGTCAATGTTGCGGCGGGCGTACTTCACCGATCGACTGATCGCCGACGGCGGTGTGCCCGAGGAGGGTCTCAGGAAAAGCCTCACCGATCTGGCCGAGACCATCACCAGCCGCATCCTCATCTCCCCGCAGATGGAGTTCACGTTCGAGCCTGATCACTCGGTGATCGAATTCCCCGGTCTCAGCCTTGATGTCGAACCCAGACACCTATTGCTGGCGGCCGCCCGTCGCACTGACGAGGACGAGGGCGTCAAGGACGGTGAGGGGTCCCACGATCTGACAATCGCCGGAGAGGCCTTCGAGAGCCTGTTCTGGAATATGGCTCGCAACGGGATCCACGGAGACGACCCGGTGGACGGTGAACGAATGAGCGAGCTGCACAACCTGGTCCGAGATATCGTCGGTACCCTGGCACAGTGGTTAGCTTCCAGTCCAGGTTTGATCCCCTCGCCATCCGGCCAGATCGAAGACTTGGCCGAAAACGTGCTCGGTGGAGAACCCCTCTACCTCTTCGGCTTTCCTCACGCAGCGTGGAATCAGATGGTCCTCGCCTGCACTGTCCACAGCGACGGCGCCGCGGGACCTCTGACCCTCGACGCGCTCGAGGAGATTGCCGGCGAGCTGAACCTGTGGGAAGAGATGTTGAGCAGTGAGTTTCTCCGCAGACCGGACGCCGGACGGCTCGACGATTTTATCGGCCGGGGGGTCGCCACATGGTCGCGCGCCGCCGCCGCGGCCGCTCCGCACCTGGGAGTCGATCCGACGACCGCAATCCTCGCAGCCCACCTCGTAGCGGTTCCTACCGACCTGGTTCTGTGGGTACTGACAACCCTGCCGGTGCCTCATCATGGTCTTCGAAAATCGCTGTTGGTGGAGCTATCCCGTCGTGTCGGATCGCGGCTGGCCCATCTGGCCGATTTCCCGATCGTCTTTCGTGAGATTCTGAATCCGCAAAAACCCACGCCGATCGGTGCATGTCTCCACCTCGGACGCGAATGCCTTCCGTCCATCTCGACGTGGCCCGTGACGATCCCCGGCGACGATGAATGCATGCTCGAGATCGCCTCGGCATCAGCCCTCGCCCTGGCCGCCGACGCCGCCCGCGAGGTAGCGGAGGCGGCGGACAGTGAGATCGTCGCCGCAGGCTGATCGGAAAGATGGGACAGGCGAGTAGTAGGGCGTATTCACCGGAGGTGCCTGGCATCCGGATTCGCCTCGAATCGGCGTGCCTGGCATCCTCTCGCGGCAGGGCTTTGAAAAACGGGCCGCCTCGAAGTCGGAAGCGCCTCGCCGGATCGAGATTGATCCGAGGTCACCCGTCTGTCTGCGGGATCGCCATGATGACTTCAGTGCCGTCGGTTGCGCTGCTGTTGATGGTGATCGACCCCCCATGGTTCTCCATCACCCTCTTGGCAATCGCGAGACCGAGGCCGATGCCGTGGCGTTTGCCCGCTTGGGAGTCGTCGCCCTGGAAAAAAGCCTCACACACGTGGGGAAGATCTTCCTCGGAGATCCCGGTACCGGTATCAGCCACACGGAGATGCAGCCAGGGTTCCTCACCGCGCAGAACCCGATGAACCTCGAGCTTGACGTCCCCTCCCGGACGGTTGAACTCGATGCCGTTCTTGATGACCGCGCGCAGGGCGGCTTCCGAGCTTTCCGGTTCGCAGCAGATCGACTCGAACCCACTGGGTATGAGGACGTGGACTGCGACCTGTCGTTCCTTGGCGAGATCCCGCAGAGGTGCGATGGCCTTGCGAAAGAAATCCTGAGCGCTTACGGGTCGTAATTTCAGGTCGCGAGCAGAGCTGCTGAGAACCGATGCCTGGAAGATGCCCTGAATGATCTCGAGGAGCTTTTCCGCTTCATCGTAAACGACGGTCAACAGACGCGTAGTCGTTTCGGCCGGCGCGTCCGTCTCGCGTTGGAGGATCTTTGCCGCCGTGAACAAGGATGTGACCGGTGTGCGGAGATCCAGAGAGAGGCGGTTGATAAGCTGATTCTTGACCTCGTCGAGGGCTTCGAGCTCCCGATAGGCGTTTTCGAGGAGGGCGTTTTTTTCAGCCAGATCGGCACTCAGGCGGCGTGATTCGCCAAGGGTGCTTCGTAATTCGGCGGTTCGCTCTTCAATCTGTGTCTCGAGACCCTTGTTGAACTCCTGCATCTGCTTCCAAGCGATCGCGTTGGCGTAGCCCATGGCAGCAGTGGAGGCGAGTACCATCGCGAGCCGCAAATCATCCTCGTCGAGAATGGCGCGCTCGTTGTCGCCGTATGCGGTGAGCAAACCGACGACCTTGTCCTGAGTTACCAGGGGAATCGCTATCGCCGACGCAAATTCCGATTTTCTTACCACCGACAACAACGTGCTCTCCTCGTCGTCATCATTCCCCGGAGCCACGAGCTCCGGTTTCTTCGCATCGAGGAGGGCGGCGGCGGCGGACCACCCCGTTTCGTCGGCCGAACTCAGGAGAGGGTCTTCCTTGAATCCGTGAACCACCGCCTCACGCAACAAACCCGAACCCGGAACGATCAGAACCGCCGCCCCTTGCACCTGAAGCAGACGGATGGCATTTATGATGAGGAGGCGCAGGACCTTTGCAGGATTGTGCGCGTTGCTCACCGCCGCTCCGAAGGCCGAGACTCTGTCCATCACACGCACCTTGCGTTGAAGCTGACGGCTGATATTTTCGAGGCGGGTATTGAGGTCGGTCATCGTAACATTGGCCCGAACGGCCTCTGCGACCAGCATTTCCTCGCTCATGACCTCGCTCGCGCCGACATCTTGCGCAGGTGACATGATCTCGACATCGTCCGCTGGCGGTGGCTCCTTCCCCTCCTCCATGAATGGTTTGATCGCGGTGCGCAGCTGCTGTTGGAGGCGCTCGACTGCCTGGGTGTTGGTGCCGACACCGAGTTTGTCGGCCACCGCCGCCAATGTCCGCTCCGCAATAACGGCGAACGCGTCGAGCACGCCGTCACCGGTGATCGCCACCGTTTCAAGGGCGGGTTGTTGCTCTTTGTTGAGGGCTGAATTCATCTCTTCCACGGTCTGGATGTCTTCGAGATCCCGCTTGTTGTATTGCAGGACGACCGGCACCGTCTTGCGATCGAGACCGGTGGCGGCCATGTTCTGCCAGAGGTTCTCGAGCGACTCGACGTTCGCGTCTTTCTGGTTCAGCTGCGAGTCGGCTACAAACATGATGCCGTCCGCGCCCGCAAGTACCGCGCGCCGGGTGGCATCGTACTGCACCTGCCCGGGAACGGTGTAGAGCTGCAGGGTGAGCCGAAAGCCGCGAATCCTCCCCAGATTCAACGATAGGAGATCAAAGAACAGAGTTCGGTCCGAGGCCGTGTTGAGGGAGTACAGCTTGCTTCGCCGTTCGGGATCGGTGATGCGGTGAATTTGCTGGAGGCAGGTGGTCTTTCCTCCGACTGCAGGTCCGTAGTACACGACCTTGATCTTGATCTGGCGGTATTGGTTGTCGAACTGAACCATGAGCCTCCTACGAAGCCCGCATCAGCCTTTGCACGGCCGACGCGAGGGCCTGGAAAACCCATTATGGACCGTACCGGTCTGCAGATCCAGCGGTTATTGGGTCGTGCGGACATCCACCGAGATCTGAACACCGACCGGGGGCTGAGAGGGTCTGCCGGTCATCCGTTTCAACCCTTTCGCCACTGTGGCGCCAACAGTCGAGGCCTCGGCGAATAAGAAGCTCGCGTCACCCGTTTCCTGATTGATCACAGTTGCGTAGGGAAAAATGAGGGAATCCGCCGGACCCGACTCGAGGTAGAACACGAGAGTGCCGCCGGTCACCACCGCCTGGAGACGGTGCTGGGTGTGACCAAAGGGCGGCACATCGAAGTTTTCGCTGGAGACAATGGCGCCGCCTGAATCCTGCACGTCGAGGCGAACTGTTGTCCAGTCGGAGGACCAGGATCCGACACCGACGTTGCAGCGAAATTGCTGGCCGTCGGCGAGAATTCCCGTCGCATAGGCGAGCATCGACCAATCGGCGGCGCGTCCCACTCCCACTCCGGGCACGGTCAACCCGTACTCTCCGCCTCCCCCGTCTTCTTCCGGGGTGTAGGTTCGAGATGTCACGAGCAAGTGACAGTCCTCGATGGGATCACACGCCAGTGCCGGGTCGGCGTACGCCAGCAACGCCGCACTGCCATCCAGGTCGAAGACCTCCGGGCCTAAAACATCCCACAGGTTGATCGTCTCCCACGGATAGAGGGTGAAACTGAGGGTCGGCACGTCCCGGTTGACTGTGTTGCTGGGCAGCGCTTGCACCACCACGGGAAGATCGAATTCATGGGGGTTGTGGAGCGAAAGATCAGTCTTCCAGAAGGTCCCGCGATCACCGCGATTGTGGGCCGCCGCGGGAATCATCCAATCAGCAGACAGCTGAGCCGCGGCCGTCATAGGCAGGAGGAGGCCTACAATTCCCATGATCCACCTCAAGGTCCTCGAAGTTAACATCGTCACCTCCTTCCAATCCGGGCGCAAGGATCGTGCCACTGTATTCCTTGATGCCGGACTTCGGATTCACACCCAATTCGTTCGAACTGTCCTCTGAAGGTGACGTGAGGGGGCTATACTGGACGTCAGGGGGGTAGATTGTGAGAATCTCCGGGGTCTTTTTCATCGGCATTCTGATAGCGGTCGGTTTCTACCTCTATCTCGGCGCCCGCGATACAACTTCGAGTCTCGACGCTGTGACTGAGGTTGCCTCGACTCTACTCGAGAGTGACGTTGATGCAAGCGCCCTCGATCGTCGGATGGCGGCCGAGATCATCTCCGCCATGGAGGTTCTCGAGGCCGAACCGGAGACGATCTCCGATCACGTGGAAGAGCTCAAGGTTTTTTCCGCCACCGCAGCGTCATGGGCGGAGGCAGCGGCCACACCGAGCACCGAACTCCACCTGGCGGTGGCCATCCGCGGCGCCGCCGGGGAGCTCCGCGGGTACGCGCTGACTCCATCGGATGTTCGTCTCAAGAGAGCTCGCCGTCTGCTGGCGGCGGCGCGCTCGACTTTGGAGGGTGTCGGCAATGGCGCCGCGGGGGATGGGCCGGGGCTCGCCGTCGGCGCGGTGCGGGACCGGATCGACAACCTTCAGCGATCCCATCAGGAGCAGGTCCTGGAGGTCGACGAGGAGCTCAGAGACTGATCCTCAGATCCTCCACGAGTGCAGGAGCGAGGTTGGTGGTGCGAACTCCCCCCGCACCGAGCCGCTGCAGATCCCCGGCCACCGCCGCCAGCCACCGCTGGACCGCTGGCGTGCGTTCCACCGCTGCCAGAGACCACAGACGTACAGAGGTGTCGCCGTGGCTCAGCGACACCAGCGCTATTGGATGAAGGGGCCGGGAGTGCTCGACGACGACACCCTCGATGAGGATCGCCCTGCCGTCGGCTCGCCGCCACAGATCCGCCGTCTTGAGCACCGCCGCGCCCCATTTCACGGCGTCCTTCGGCATGCGCTCGAGCACCAGATCGAAATCCACCTCACCTTGAAGCACGAGGTGCGGCATCAGTCGGCCCCTGCCACGACCCCGACAAAGGAGAAGACAATCCGTCGCCGTCGAGGCCGCAGATCGCACTCCACGACAGCGATCTGTTGCCAGGTGCCCAGGATGATCTGCCCCGCAGCCACCGGCACCGTCAACGACGGTCCGAGCAGCGCCGCTCTCAGGTGGGAAAATCCATTTCCGTCCCCCCACCGCAGATCGTGGTGATAGGAACCGTCGGAAGGGGCCATGTCCTCGAGTGCCGTACCGAGATCGCGAATGGCGCCCGGCTCGAACTCGATCGTTGTGACGGCGGCTGTTGATCCCGGCACAAAGACCGTCACCTGACCGGCGTCGGCGGCAATCGATAGCAGCCACGCGATCACAGGCTCGGTGATGTCGTAAACGTGTCCATGCCCCTCGCTCGCGAGCTCGATCTCATGATGCAGAGCCTGCATGGCAGCAGTATAGCCCTCTTCAGGTCCCAGACCCGCTCATCATTCAGATGCAGGGTGCAGGGAGTTCAAGGTACAAGCCCTGCGCCCTGCCTCTGCTACCATGCCTGCTGTGCATATGGGGGGCGTGTTGACCGCCGCTGTCGAAGCGCTGTTTCCGAGTCTCTGTCCACACTGCGAGCAGCCACTGCCGGGAGGATGCCGGGGCCTGTGCGGCGTGTGTTGGGCATCCTTGGTGCCTCGCGTCGGGAGCGCCTGTCCTCGATGCGGAGTTCCCGTAGATGATCCTTCCGACGCATGCTTGGGCTGTCTTCGGTCGGCCCCGCCGCAATCGGCGACGGTAGTGTGGGGGGAGCACGACGGTGTGCTCCGAACTGCGGTCCTTTCGCTGAAGCATCATCGGCGCGATGATCTCGCCCAACCATTGGGCTCTCGCCTCGCGGCGGCGATCGCGCCGGCCAGTTGGGCGCCATCGATCGACGTCATCTGCGGCGTGCCGTCCCACCCCGTTCGGCGTTTTCGCCGCCCCTGGGCGGCGGCGGATTTGTTGGCTTCCTCGGTGGGTCGCCGTCTCGACAAACCGGCGGTGAAGCTGCTGCGCCGTCATGGGCTTCACCGGCAGGCGGGCAATTCGCGCGCCCGTCGTCTCGAGCTACCACGTCGGAGTTTCTCCGCTCTTCGCCGCGCACGCGGTCTCACGGTCCTTCTCATAGACGACGTCACCACCACCGGGTCAACCATCAGACGGGCCAGCGAGGCGCTCGTGCGCGCCGGCGCCGAGGCCGTGTACTGCGCCGTCCTTGCACACGCCCCCGATTCGAGGAGAATCTCATGAGCCTTTTCGACGCCCTCGTCAAACACGGAATGCCGTGGGTTCCAAAGTCGATCGTCAGCCGAGTCGCAAGCCGCTATGTCGCCGGTGAGAGCATCGATGATGCAGTCCACACCCTTCGCGAAATGAACGCGGAGGGCGCGATGGGCACGGTCGACGTCCTCGGCGAGGAGGTTCGGGACCGGTCCAAGACCGAGAGGGCGGTGTCCCAATACCTGGATCTTCTCAGCCGTATCGAGGCAGATGGACTTGACGCCAACATTTCGATCAAACCGACAATGCTCGGGCTCAAGATCGACGAGGACCTGTGCGCCGACAACGTGGCCGCTGTCGCCGGCCGCGCCGCGGAGCTCGGAAACTTTGTCCGCATCGATATGGAGGATCACACCTGTACCGACGCCACCCTCCGTCTGTATCGGCGGATCCATGATGCCCACCCGACCGCAGTGGGCGTCGTGCTGCAGTCATATCTCCACCGCACAACGGCCGATGTCACCGACCTGCTTCCTTTGAGGCCGAACATCAGGATGTGCAAGGGGATCTATCGCGAACCCCGGGCCATCGCGTGGGAGGATTTCGAGACCGTCCGCGCCAACTTCATCTACAACATGGAAAAGCTCCTCGCTAAAGGCGCGTATGTCGGAATCGCGACCCATGATCCGCACCTGGTGTGGGCCGGCATGACCGCGGTCGACCGATTGCAGATCGATCGTGATCGTTATGAGTTTCAGATGTTGCTCGGGGTCGATCCGGAGCTCCGCAGCATCATTCTCTCGACCGGGCATCGGCTTCGAGTGTACGTGCCGTACGGGCGTGACTGGTACCCGTACTCCATGCGCCGGTTGCGTGAAAACCCCACAATCGCCCACCATGTGGTGCGTGCGATGCTGGCCCGCTGAATGGGACTTTGCGAATACCGGCATGAACCTCCTTTTCTCACAACGTTGCCACTGCTGACCCCGCGATGGCCATTGAGACCGGCAGAGAAAGGGAGTATGCTGCAGCTGAGCGCTCCTGCACGATGGAGGCGAGAAATGCGTATATTCGCAAGCAAACACATGGTGTTCACGATAGCCATACTGGCAGCGACCGGCGTGGTATTCGCCATCGCCCAGGCGCGGGTCCAGGGTACGGTGACCGACAGCCAGGGCAACCCCATTCCAGATGCCGTCATCACCATCACCGGCGACCCGGCGCACGAGTTCATCAATTTCAATAAGGTCGTCACGGTCGACAAAAAAGGAACGTTCAGGGCCCTCATACTCGATGCGACCCAACATTATGTCTTCCACGTTAAAGCCGAGGGCTATCAGCCCCAGGAACGCCCCTTCAAGGTCGATGCGGGCAGCATGGACAACGAGTTTGATTTCAAGCTCTTGAGTATCGCCGAGGCAACGGCCGCAGGCCAGATCGAGCTCATCCAACAACCCGGCTACAAGGAGCTCGAGGAGGCCAGGGGGCTCTATAAGGCCGGAGACACCGAGGGCGCCCTGGCAAAGTTCAAAGAGGCGGTCGCGGCCAAACCCGATCTGGTGCCGGCGCTCTCAGGCCTTGCCGAGCTCAGCTATGACGCGGGAGATATGGAAGGCGCCTTGGCGGCGGCGCGGATGTGTCTCGAACAGGACGACGAGTCCGTTCAATGCCTTGCCATCGCGGCCAACACGAGCCAGGTTCTTGGCGACACAGAGGCGCACGCGGCCTACATGGCTCAATATCAGGATCTCAATCCCGAGGATCCTACGATCCTCTTCAATCAGGCGGCCGCCTTCCTCAACAAAATGGACGATGACGGCGCCCGCCCCCTGCTCGAGAAATGCCTGGATGCGGATCCGGATTTCCCCGAGTGCAACTTCGAGTATGGAATGCTGCTCCTTCGCACGGGTGATATGGAGGGGGCCAAGACCCACCTCGAAAAATACATCGAGGTCGCTCCGGATGGACCCGATGTCGTGACTGCGCAGGAGACCATCAAGTACCTGTGACCGACCTGTCCGATGACCATACCCGCTCCACCATCGATACGCTGTGCATCGGCGTTGCCGGCGGAACAGGCTCGGGCAAGACGACGGTGGCGAATGAGATCGTTCGCAGGGTCGGACGCGAGAGAATCGTCACGATCAACCAGGATCGGTATTACCACGATCTCGCCCATCTCGACGAGGCGCAGCGCATCCACCACAACTTCGATCACCCCGATGCCATCGAAGAATCACTCCTGGTCGAGACACTCAAGCTTCTCAAGGTCGGCAAACCAGCAGAGCTCCCGGTTTACGATTTCTCCAGCCACGTGCGCACCGCGCACATCGAGCGCGTGGAGGCGCGGCCGGTCATTCTGCTCGAGGGCATTCTGATCCTCGCGATTCCGGATATCCGCGAGCTCCTCGATATCAAGATCTTCGTCGACACCGATGCCGACCTGCGTTTCATCCGCCGTCTGAACCGGGATATGGCGGAACGCGGGCGCTCGGTGGAGAACGTGGTGGAGCAGTACCTGGCCACCGTGCGACCGATGCACCTCGAGTTCGTGGAACAGTCAAAGCGCTGGGCCGATATCATCATCCCCGAAGGCGGATTCAATACCGTTGCCCTCGACCTTGTGATCAGTCGGATCCTGCAGATGCTCCAAACCTCGAGCTGAAGCTGGTGAGATATGCGGGTTAGCGTGAGGCCGGTGGTGGACGGCGGCGCCGGCGCGCGCGCAGCTCCTCTTCCTTGAAAATGAACTTGATGGAGTGCTTGAACAGCAAGAGGTTGGGTGCGTCGACCCGGTTGAGCTTGAGACAATTCTTGTCGTACCACTCGATCCAACCCTTGAGCTCGGTCCCGTCGGTGAGAACCACCACCATCGCGGTGCGGTTCTGCATCTGCTTGAGATAGTAAAAGCTCTCGGCGTTTGTCTGCTCGGCCGGTACCTGCTTGCGGCGACCAGTGGATCGGGTCGGGAATTTCTCCATCATCTCGTTCATCGACGGCCGGATCAGCTTTCGATCGCCCATTACGCTCTCCTCACGCCCCATGCTGTGCGGCGAAGGGATTCCGGAAGCATGAAGTCTCTGTAGGGTCTGGGATCAATTTACCAGAAATCGACCGGCGTGTCTCCCCCGGCCAACCTGAGATCCCGGTTGATCAGCGCCGGCCGCGCGGCTGCTCGGGGTACTGGTCGACCTCGTGCGAAAGACAACACATCAAGCGACCGCAGAGCCCGGAAATCTTGGCCGGATTGAGGCTCAGGTTCTGACGTTTGGCCATACGCACTGTCACCGAGTGGAACCGGTCCATAAAGGTCGTGCAGCACAGACACCGCCCGCACGGGCCGAGACCGCCGCACATCCGCGCACCGTCACGCACACCCATGGACCGCATCTCGATCCGCCGCCGGTAGCGTTTCCCGAGATCCCTTTGCAGCGGTCGGTAGTCGACCCTCTTTTCGGCTGAGAAATATATGACTGCCTTGCGGCCGGACAGTGGCAGACGCACCTTGAACGGGTGAAGCTCGAGCGCGAGTTCACGGGTCCGTCGCCGGAGATACTGTTCGATCTCGCGTTCGAGATAGCCGGTATCCTCGTGTCTCTTCTCGTCCGCCGGTGTGGCTCGACGGACAATCCGCGCTGTCAGTTTCCGGGGTTTCTTAAATGACGGAGGAGCGAATACCGTCACCTTGCCTAGGAACTTGCCGTCCGGGGTTTCGACAATGATCGCTTCACCATGCTTGAGCTCGAGCATTCCGGCCCGGCAGGACATCGGCGGAAGATCGGGATCCACCAAGACCGGTACCCAGTCCTCGGTCTTGGGCGGTACCGAGCATTGAACCAACGCAGATGTCACCGGGCCTCCTCCCCACTGACCGCGGCCCTGATCTGCCGGTCGCCGGCCAAGACCTTCTCTTCGCCTTCGGACCGCAGGGCCTCGAGTGACGCTTGAACTTCCGGTCGATCCCCGGCCACGATCTGGGCGGCAAAAATCGCCGCGTTGCGCGCCCCTGCCGAGCCCACGGCGAAGGTCGCCACCGGGATCCCGGCCGGCATCTGAACCGTTGACAGCAGTGCGTCAACTCCGTCGAGCACCCCTCCGGGCAACGGTACCCCAAGCACCGGCCGTGTGGTCGAGGACGCCACCACACCGGCAAGGTGGGCGGCCATTCCCGCGGCGCAGATGAATACTCGGCAGCCGGCGTTCTCGGCGGATTGTACGAGCTCAGCCGTTCGCACCGGAGTTCGGTGGGCGGATGACACGTGCACCTCAAATGTGATCCCGAGCTTCCGCAGATCATCGACGGCCCCCTGGAGATGTTTCCAGTCATTTGCGGAGCCGAGCAGGATCACGACCTCGGGATCAGCCATCCGATGTTCCGAGCTTTTCCAGCGTGTCGCGCCCGATGTCCGGGCGATACCACATGCCGTCGTAATGGATCTTCCCTACGCCCTCATACGCCGTATCGAGTGCTTCATCCAACGTCGTTCCACGACCGCAGACCGACAGCACCCGCCCGCCGGAGGTCACCAGACGTCCGTCGAGGAGACGGGTTCCGCCGTGATAGACGGTCACGCCCGCAAGCGCCATGGCTTCGTCGGTCCCCATGATCTCGTCTCCCTTGCGGGGAATTCCAGGGTAGTCCTTCGCGGCCATCACGACACAGGCGACCGCCTCCTTCCGCCACTTCATGTTCTGGACTCCGAGCATGCCGTCGGCGGCGTCACGGGCAATGGCCGCGAAGTTGTCGTCCAGACGCAGGAAGATCGCCTGGGTTTCCGGGTCTCCGAGACGGCAGTTGAACTCCAGTACCTTTGGCCCGTCGGAGGTCATCATCAGACCTGCGTAAAGCACGCCTCGGAACTCACGCCCCTCCTCGGCCATGCCGGCGATCGTCGGCTTCACCACGTTGTCGAGGATGATGCGGCTGGTTCCGGGAGGGATGACGAGCGCAGGTGAGTGGGCCCCCATTCCGCCTGTGTTGGGACCTGTGTCGCCCTCTCCGGCTCGCTTGTAGTCATGGGAAGTGGCGATCGGCACCACCCTCGTGCCGTCGCTGATGACCATGTATGAAACCTCGTTACCCTCGAGACATTCCTCCACCAGAACCCGGTCTGCTGCGTCGCCAAATCGTCGCTGAACATAGAACGCTTCGAGAGCCTGTTCGAGGTCTTCTTGAGTGCGAACGATGAACACGCCTTTGCCCGCCGCGAGCCCATCCGCCTTGAAGACGACCGGCAAGGAGAACCCACGCGCCGCAGCCACGGCCTCATCCTGTGATCGGACAATCTCGGACTTCGCGGTCGGGATACCGTGCCGCCCACAGAACTCCTTGGCGAAAACCTTGCTCGCCTCGAGCTCGGCGGCGGCGCGATGGGGGCCAAAGAGGCGTAGTCCACGGCGTTCGAACTCATCTCCTATTCCCATCGCCAGGGGAAGTTCCGGACCGACAATGGTGAGGTCGATGCGAAGGTCCGCCGCAGCCTCGGCGACCGAGGGAAGGTCATCCGCAGCCACAGGAAGGAGGTCGGCAGCCTGGGCAATCCCCGGATTCCCTGGGGCGGCAAAGACCTCGCTCACCCCCTGGGACCGCCGCAACGCGTGGACGATGGCGTGCTCGCGAGCGCCGGAACCGAGAACTAAGACCCGCATCAGTTATCCCTTCGCCTGGAGGAGACTCAGCAGGCTGGTCTGCACGACGTCGCCTGCCGAACATCCGCGGCTGAGATCGTTGGCCGGTTTGGCTAGCCCCTGCATGAGCGGACCGAGCGCACGCGCTCCTCCGAGCCGTTCGACGGCCTTGTAGGTGATGTTGCCCGAATTGAGGTCGGGGAAGACGAGCACGTTTGCGCGTCCTGCAACTGCCGAGTCGGGCGCCTTGCTTTCACCGATCGCCGGCACGAGGGCGGCATCAAGCTGAAGCTCGCCGTCAAAGAGGAAACCAGGGTTGCGACTTTTGAGCTCTGAGCAGGCGGCTTGAACCTTTTCAACCAGCGAATGATCGGCGGAGGACTTGGTGGAGAAGGAGAGCAGCGCCACCCGCGGCTCACCACCGACGATGGATGCGAAGGTGGCCGCCGCCGAGATGGCAATCTCGGCCAACTGCTCGGGGCTCGGGTCTGGAAGCACTGCACAATCAGAAAAAACCATCACCCCGTCATCGCCCCATCGAGGATTGGGATGCACCATGACAAAGGCTGACGAGATCGTCCGCAGTCCCTTTCCCGGACCGATGCAATGGAGGGCGGCGCGCACCGTGTCGGCGGTTGTCCGCACCGCGCCTCCAACTGATGCATCGGCGGCGCCGGACGCAACCAGCAGGGAGGCGAAGTAGAGCGGGTCTTCGACCACCGAAAACGCCTCCTCCTCGGTCAAACCCTTGTGCGCGCGACGATCATGCAGGAGTGCGGCGAGGTCTGCACGGCGCGGATCGGTCGCCGGATCGACGACCTCAACCCCGCAACCCTCGAGCTCTACATGGGCGCCGGTCCGAGCCTCGCCAGGACAGAGCAACGTCACGTCGTATGCCGGGTTGCTGGAAAGTTCCCGGGCGGCCTCGATGACACGTGGATCATGACCCTCGGCGAGAACGACTCGACCGCCGACTGCGGCCGCACGGGCATCGAGCCGTTCGAGAAAATCCAACCCTCTTCCTCCGCAAAACATTGTACCGCAGCGGCGCAGCCGTCTCGCGGGAAGAGAGATGGCCTCCCGCACGTTGTGAACCTCAGAGAAAACAAAGGATGGTGTGTCATGCGCATCGCAACCGATATCACGCGTCTCATGGGAGATACCCCACTCGTCCGGCTCGGCCGCATGGCTGAGGATCTGCCGGGACAGGTGGTGGCCAAGCTCGAGTTCTTCAACCCCGCCCATTCGGTCAAGGATCGTATCGGAGTCGCCATGGTGGAAGCTCTCGAATCCGAGGGGAAGCTCGAGCCGGGAGTCTCTACCATCGTCGAAGCGACCTCTGGAAACACCGGCATCGCCCTCGCCATGGTGGCGGCCGCTCGCGGCTACCGTTGCATTCTCACCATGCCGGACTCGATGTCGATCGAACGACGGGATGTTCTGAAATTGCTGGGGGCGGAAACCGTTCTGACCCCGGCCGCGGATGGAATGAGAGGGGCCGCCGCCCGCGCCGAGGAGCTGGTCGCGGAGACCCCCAACGCCGTGATGCCGCTCCAGTTTTCCAACCCGGCAAATCCCAACGTCCACGCCACGACCACCGCCCTCGAGTTGTGGCGGGACACCGACGGGCTCATGGATGTGTTTGTCGCCGGGGTCGGAACCGGGGGCACCGTGACCGGCGTCGGGCGGGTGTGGCGCGAGCGGCGGCCGGGAGTCCACATCGTCGCCGTGGAACCAGAGGACTCGCCGATTCTCTCCGGTGGGGAACCGGGATCCCACAAGATCCAGGGCATCGGTGCCGGCTTTGTTCCGGACAATCTCGATGTTGCGCTGATCGATGAGGTGGTGAGAGTCTCAAACGAGGAAACCTTCGACACCGCCCGTCGTCTCGCCCGCGAGGAGGGGATCCTCGCCGGCATCTCGACCGGAGCAGCCTGCGCCGCCGCTCTGAGAATCGCATCCCGTGAAGAGATGGAGGACAAGCTCATCGTATTCATCGCCCCCTCCACAGCGGAGCGATACATCTCCACGGATCTGTTCGCGGGTCCATAGTCGAAATTCAAATCAACATCTGAGAATCGGTTCAACGAGGCACCCGCACCCACAACGATTGCGGATCGATGCCGATCTCGACGGGCAATACCCCGACTACATCACCGTCCACCTGGTAGGGCACCTCGGCGCCGGAGGTAGCCGGTTCGATGCGGACGCGGCCGACCACCTCCCGCGTCACGTCGTGCCGGTGAACGTGTCGGCCGCGTGGAATGCCGAGAAGAAAGGACGCCGCTGCGCGCCTTCCGCTGCTCTTTTGGGTGACCACCTCGAGATCGTCGCGAAACGGATCGGCGCCGGGCGTCGCACAGAACCGTCCGGCATAACATCTGGAATTCCCCACAATCACCCACCCGGCGGTGGTCGTCCTACTGCCGATCGTGACCCGCATCCGCGGCAGCGGTCCGCCGGACATGGTTTCGACAATGGCCTCGAGGGCAACACCTATTCTGCCGCCAAAGCGTTTGAAGGAGGGCCGCAGCCTTTCGAGAACGTGCGAATCCGGGCCGGCAGAGAGCATGAGCAAGACCACATCGCCGCGATTGCTGCGTCCAACCCGCATCGCCCGGTCCTCACCATCGAGAAGAGCGGCGACGGCTCGGGCCGCCGGCCGCGGAACCCCGAGCTCATATGCCAGAACGGAGGTGGTTCCGCCCGGCAGGACTGCCATGGAGGTGGCTGATCCGAGAAGACCTCGCGCGACCTCGTTGTAGGTACCGTCACCGCCAAACACAAACACCAGGTGCCGGTCTTCAGCCGCCGCGCGTTCCGCAAGCTCGGTCGCATGGGCGGGACCGTGGGTGGGCCAGATCTCAATCTCGGCGCCGGCCGCGCCGGCTGCCACCTCGACGGCTTTTTGGGCGCGCATCAGACGACCCCCGCCCGCTGTGGGGTTGAGAATGACCGGAATGCGGCTCAACCGGGCCCTCGTTCGTTGAAGAGCCCCCCGCCGGCGCTTCTGGGCTCGAGACCGAGATGACGGTAAGCGTTCGCAGTCACAGTTCGGCCACGGGGGGTCCGCTGCAGCAATCCAATCTGCAACAGATAGGGCTCGTGGATTTCCTCGAGGGTGCCACGGTCCTCTCCGATCGACGCGGAAAGAGCCTTCAGGCCAACCGGTCCGCCATCGTATATGTCGATGATGGTCGTCAGAAGTTGCCGATCGAGGTGGTCGAGTCCAAAGGCATCCACCTCCATCTGCTCGAGACCCCATTTGGTCGCCTCGAGGGTCACCTTCGCCGACTTCAGGTGGTGGGCGAAATCCCGCACTCTCCGCAAGAGCCGGTTGGAGATTCGTGGGGTCCCGCGGGAGCGTCTTGAAATCTCGTCTGCGGCGTCGGGCGCAATATCGATGTCGAGGATCCCTGCCGAACGAGCCACAATCACCGCGAGATCTTCGGCCGGGTAGAACTCGAGACGATGGACGATTCCGAAACGATCCCGCAAGGGGGCCGTCAACAACCCGGTGCGCGTGGTGGCGCCGACCAGAGTGAAGCGGGGAAGAGTCAACCGCACGCTGCGCGCAGCCGGACCCTGCCCGATCACCAGATCGAGCTCGAAATCCTCCATCGCCGGGTACAGGATCTCCTCCACAGCCGGGGGAAGGCGGTGGATCTCGTCGATGAAGAGCACGTCGCCGTCTTGCAGATTCGTGAGCATGGCGGCCAGGTCGCCGGCGCGTTCCAGCACCGGCCCCGAGGTGAAATGGATTTGGGCGTCCATCTCGGTCGCCACGATGTGTGCAAGGGTGGTCTTGCCGAGCCCGGGGGCGCCAAAGAACAGCGCGTGGTCGAGTGCCTCGCCGCGGTCGCGTGCCGCGCCGATGAAAACTCCGAGATTGGTCTTGAGCCGCTCCTGGCCGACAAACTCGGTGAGTCGCCGAGGTCTCAGCCCCTCCTCGTACGAACGTTCTTCGGGCGCAACTTCGGTGGTCAGAACTTCATCGTTCACGATTCGACTTTAACAGGGCACAGGGTTCAGGGCACAGGGTTCACGGTTCAGAGTGGTCGCTGTACCCTGAAACCCTGAACCCTGAACCCTTTACCGTGTCAGCTTCTGGAGGGCTGAACGCAAGAGATTACCGAGATCGTCTTCGCCGACATCGGACCATGCCGCGTCAACCGTCCGCTGCGCATCCCGCCGTGAGTAGCCCAGGTTGACCAGCGCAGATACCGCATCGCCACGAAGATCGCCACGACCCGCCAAGGTGACCGCCATCTTGTCCTTGAGCTCGAGAAGGATTCGTTCGGCGGTCTTACGACCGACGCCGGGACTTCGTTGCAGGAGTGCGAGGTCCGCCGCCTGGATGGCTTCGGCGAGCTCGTCCGCGGTCAATGCCGACAGCACCCCAAGGGCGGTTCGTGGGCCAACCCCTGCGACTGCGATCAGCTTCAGAAATGCTTCGAGCTCCAGACGATCGGGAAAGCCGAAGAGAACGATCGCGTCATCACGGACCTGAGTGTGGATCCACAGTGTCGCGCTCTCACGATCGGTCAACTCCTGAAATGCCCGTAAGGTGGTCGAAACCAGATAGCCGACGCCACCAACGTCAATCAGGACTGTGCCCGGGTCAACCCGGTGGAGCCGGCCCTCGAGCCGTCCGATCATGAGCTGGTCGGTGCGAATCGTTCGAGGAACTCGGTGTCGACGGTGATGACGGTGTCACGTCGCCGTTCGTCGAGGATCGAACGCATGAGCTGGCCCGCCCGGTCCGCCATCAGACGTGCGCGGATGTCGTCGAGCAAATCAACGAGCTCGGCGGGATCAACCAGATCGAGCCTTTTCACCTTAACCACCACGACCCCGCGACCCCCAGCGGTGATTGGATCGAGGATTTCGCCTTCTGTAGCTGAAAACACCCCGCGGTCGAGGGCCGTCATCACGCCGAGGGTTCCCACCGGAGCACCCCGGCGATGATCACGCGCCTCGGTGACGGTCGATCCAATTTCCGCGGCCAAGGCCACGCCATCCTCGCCCAGACGCCAACGCTCGGCGAGTTGCCGCCCGTCCTCCTCGGTCAGCGCCAACGCGCGCTCGCGGCGCAAGGTCTGCTCCACCTCGGAACGAACATCCTCAAAGGGAGGGATGCCTGCGGGACGGATTTCCTCGAGCTGCCACACGATCCAACCCCGGGGGTTGGCGACCGGTCCGTGGATGTTTCCGACGGCTGCGGCGAAGGCCTCGTTGGCCAAACCGGCGTCCTCAGAGGCGCCCGGGATGGACGTCCCGATGTCAAACGGGAGGCTCTGATTGAGGGCCACCGCTTCATCCTCGTCGGCGATCGCCTGCCATTCAGCCTGTGTCTCGGGTCGCTCGGTCCCCAACCGACTTGCAAGAACAATCGCCCGGGCCTCTGCCTCAGCTGCAGCACGGCCCTCGACAACCCTGGAACGAACCTGTTCCTCGACCTCCTCGAAGGGCTGCTGGTGCTCCGGACGGAAGGCTTCGACACGGATGATGTGATAGCCGAACTGGCTCTTGACGGGACCGATGATCTCGCCCGGTTTGGCCGAAAAGACCGCGTCTTCGAACTCCTTGACCATGCGGTCGCGACCGAACCACCCGAGATCGCCGCCTTTGTCCTTGGATCCGGGATCCTCCGAATGAATAGCGGCGAGCTCTGAAAAATCAGCGCCTTGCCGGGCGATAGTCGCTACGCCGTTTGCTCGGGCTTCGGCCTCAGCTCCATCTTCTCCCGTTGCATCGGGAGCGACACGAATCAGGATATGGCGGGCATTCGCCTGCTCACTTTGGAGAAATTCGTCCCTATGAACGTCGTAGTAGGCGATCAGTTCCTCTTCGTCGACCGGCAGGAGACGACGGAGCTTCGCAGTCTCCACCACCAGATAGCGGATGGTGCGCTGTTCGTCTCGGTGGAACTCATCCGCCGTGTGTTCAAAGGCGCTCCGAGCATCTTCCTCGGAGATCACGACCTCGGCGAGATGGGGCTCGTACCGCAGCTGGATGAAGTCGAGATCGGAGACCTCCCGCTGCCGGCGATACTCCTCCTCTGCCTCTGAATCGCTGATCCAGATGCTCTGCTCAGCCAGGGTGTTGAGCTTACCGATCAGCAGGTCCTCGGTGAGACGCTGTTCGAACTCTTCCGGTGTCATGCGGAAGTACGATCGTATGATTCTCGTATAGGTATCGGCGCCGACGAACTCACCGTCCTCCCGTCGAAAGGACGGGATTTCGAGGATGGCGTCCTGAAGCTCCCCACGGGTCACCATGATGCCGGCATTATGAGCTTCGGTGAGTTGAAGTTCGCGGTCGATGATATAGCTCGCGGTTTGTCCAGCGAGATCCACCTGCGACTTGAGCTCGTTCCAGCGTTCGCCGTAAACCTCGGAAAACCGCTGGTCGAGACGTCGCATTTCGTCGAGAAACTCGGTTTCGGAGACGGCGCGATCTCCGACACGGACCGCGGCGCTGCCGCCGCCGCCGCTGCCGGCGCGACCCGCGCCCCAGTCAACAAAAACCAGCAGCACGAACACTGCCACCACGCCCCAGAGGATGAACTTGAGGTGACGCAGGTTGTCTCGCAACCACTTGAGAGCCATCGGAAATCCTCCACCAATCCCAGAAAATCGGGACAAGGAAGTGTAGCCGAGTGTAAAGGTCCGCGCAAGGCATCAATGCAGATCGGCACGCTCACGAGATCCTCAGAAATCCATCACGGTTCTTGCAGGATCTAAAATGGGACCAGACAGCCGCGATTCGAGCTCTGAGACGTGCGCTTGCCGCTTGAATTCGCGCATGTTACGGTGTTTTTTGGGAGGTTCGGCAAAGGTGGGACGAGGCTTGGAACTCGACTGGGTCGTTGTACGTGTGCAGCCGCTGAAAAAGGTGCTGATTGTGACGGTTGTCGGCATGGTGGCAGCGGCCCTGGTCTTTTTTGCCTACAAGAGCCTCAACCTCTCACCCGAGGCGCGGGCTCGGCGTGCCATCGATCATGCCGTCACAGCCCGGGGTCATGCGGAAGCTCAGCCTCTGCCACCGCTGTGGCAGGGTGAGTTCAAGGGAGCCAATGACCAACTCAACACGGCTCGTGGGGAGTACGCAGACCAAAACTGGGGAGATGCCGAGGCGACGGCGGACAGCGCTCGGAGACGGTTCGAGGCGTTGGCGGGAGCTGGAAATCAAGAGTTGGCCGGTGTCGGCCAGTTCTTTAGCCTAGAGGGTCGGGTCGAGCTGCAACGAGCCGGTCAATCTCAGTGGGAGAATGCACACCAGCAGCTTCCGGTGTTCAACGGCGACTTCGTTCGCACCGGCCGAGACGGCAATGCGGAAATTCTCTTCGCCGACGGCAGCCTCTACCGCATCTCACCGAACTCGCTGCTCGAAATCCACCATCAGGTCTCAGAGGAAGCTCCGGGCGCCGTCAAGATGGTGGTCGGGCGAATAGACGTTTACACTTCAGGAACATCGTCGAGGGTGACCACCGACGCTGCTGAGACCGAAATCAAACGGGAAAGCAGGGTAGCGGTGGACGTGGCGGCCGACGACAAGAAGACTATCGTCTCAGCCTTTCAAGGCTCGGCGCGGGTCAGCAACACGCGCGGTGATGAGGTCGTGCTGAACGAACGCGAGGCGGTCGCAGCTTCAGCCGGCGGCTCAATGTCCGAAAAGCGTAGAATCCCGGATCCCCCGTTCCCGGTGGAGCCCCAGAACAACGCAGGTTTTGACATCGGCCGAAGGGAAATCATCGAGCTCGCGTGGCGCGGTCGGCCGGTTGGCGGTGCCGTCCATCTCCAGGTCAGCCGTTCCAAGACCTTCGACGAAATGTCACTCGATGTTGATGCGGACTATCTGGTTAAAGACAGCGCTCGCCTGCGACTGGTGGCGCCCGGGACGTATTTCTGGAGGGTGGCCGCGCTCGCCCACAGTATGACGTCGTCTGAGTGGAGCGCCGTAAGGCGCTTCCGGGTATTCTCCTCCTCGGCCGATCATCTGCCGACCGACACGACACCACCCAAGCTGGTGGTCTATCCTTCACAACAACTCGGCCACATGTTCATCTTTGAGGGCGAGACCGAGCCGAGCGCCACCCTCACCATCAACGGTGAAAAGGTGGAGCTCGATGCCGAAGGGAGATTCCGCAAGACCGTGGAGATATTCATCGAGGGTTGGAACGACATCGTCGTCGTAGCCGTGGACCCTTCAGGCAACCTTTCAGAACATCGCGAACGTGTGTTCGTGGAGGTCTATTGATGCACCTGTCCAGCCTACTCGGGCTGTTTTCTTCTGATCTCGCAATCGATCTTGGAACTGCCAACACTCTGGTTTATGTGCGGGGGCGCGGCATTGCAGTAGTCGAGCCCTCTATCGTCGCCGTCAACAAGATTACCAATCGCGTCGAGGCAGTTGGTGCCAGGGCAAAAGAAATGCTTGGCAAGACTCCAAGTAATATCGAGGCCATCAGACCGATGAAGGACGGCGTGATCGCGGATTTCGAAGTGACCGAAAAGATGCTCGAGCACTTCATCAAGAAAGCTCACGGCCGCTCGTTCCTGGTCCGTCCGCGGATCATCATTTCGGTGCCGTCGGAAATCACCCAGGTAGAAAAACGAGCGGTTAGGGACACCGCCCTGAAGGCCGGCGCTAGCGAGGTCTACCTCATCGAACAAGCGACTGCGGCGGCGATCGGCGCCGGGTTGCCGATCACCGAACCATCCGGAAATATGATTGTCGACATCGGTGGTGGGACATCGGACGTCGCGGTGATCTCGCTTGCCGGAGTGGTCTATTCGCGATCGGTTAGAGTCGCCGGCAACGAAATGGATGAGGCGATCATTCACTATTTGAAAAAGAAGTACAACCTCCTCCTCGGCGAACGCACCGCCGAGCAGATTAAGATTGAGATTGGATCCGCTTACCCACTGGATGAACCGCTGACCATGGAGGTGAAGGGTCGCGATCTGGTGGAGGGCGTGCCGAAGACCCTGAACATCACGGATGAGGAAATCCGCGAGGCGTTGACGGAGATCGTATCGACCATCGTCGACGCGGTGAGAAACGCCCTTGAACAGACTCCGCCTGAGCTCTCAGCAGACATCATCGACAAGGGCATCATTCTTGCCGGTGGCGGTTCTCTTCTCAAGAACCTCGACAAGCGTCTGCGCGAGGAAACCGGTCTCCCGGTGGCCCATTGCGAGGAACCCGGTTCAGCGGTGGTTCGCGGCACCGGGATGATGTTGACCAACATTGATCTTCTGCGCAAGATTGCCATCGCTTGACCCGCACATCCGCCGGGTTTCTTGGCGACCGGCCACCGAGTTATGATGGCGTGATGACCGATAAAGCCCCCATTTCTCACCAGCTTCTCGAAGGACCACTTCCCGGATAGGTCTATGGTGATTCGGCGGGCTTCATTCTTGCGTACCGCCCTCCTGTGGGGCCTTCTCGAGTGCCTCGCAGCCTGGCAGGTGCGCACAGCGGACGGTCCAATTCTCTTGACCTGGATGCGAGCCGTCTTCCACCCTGTCGTTGCGACCACCGATTGGGTTGGGGATCTGACGGTGGATTTGGGCCTCGGGATCCACGATTTACAACGGGTGATTACCGACAATCGGCGTCTGCGGTTGCAGCTGGATGAGATTCGCGCTCGCGAGCTGCTTCTCGAAGAGGACCTCCAGGCTTTGCGGGAGGCCTGCCGTTTAGCCGGGCCGACCTCCGAGTTCGAATCTGGGGCTCGGGTTGCTCGCTGTGTGTTCCGCGATCTTTCCGCGGGTACCATGGAGGTTCGGACTGAGAGCAGGATCATCATCCCTCGCGACGCGGCGGTGGTGACCTCGGGTGGATTGGTTGGGCGAGTGGTGCGTTCGGAAGGGCGCCGCCATTGGATTCAGATGCTCACCGATGTGACGGCGGCGGTGGCCGTTCGAACGACCGATGGAAGCCTCAACGGGCTGGCCCTGGGAACTGGAACCGAAGCGTTGACCGTGGCCTATGTACCGCGGCAGGGCCACCTCGCGCGAGGGGTCGTGCTTGTTACGAGTGGTGGTGATGGCATCTTTCCACCCGGCATACCGGCCGTCGAGGTTATTCGCGTGCGTGAAACTGAAGATCCGTTCCTCGAGGTCAGGGCCCTGCCAACAGTGAATCTGAAGACCGTACGCGTGGTCCTTATTCTCCCAGATTGGTCACCCGAAAACAGCGGTACCGGGCGATGAAACCTGTAGTGCTTGCCCTGCTGGCGCTCTTCGCCCAGCGGCTGCTCGGCTTTCCCGGTCTCCCGTCATGGTCGTCGGAGATCTTATTGCCGATGGCGCTGGTTGTCGCCATGTCGCTGAAACGCCATGAACGGCACTGGCCATACTGGGCGCTGCTCCTAGGTCTCGGTTGGGACGCGGTGCTGGAACCCGTGGTGGGTCCGGGTGGCATCGCCTGGAGTGCCGCGGCCCTGTGCTTGTCCGCCGCCGCTCGGTTGGTGGCGGACCGGTCGCCGAAAGCCTGGGTGGGATTTGGTGCGGTCGGCACGATTGTCGTCCTCGTCGTGCAGCGGTTGGCCCAGCTTCCGCTGGGTCTTGGATCCTCGTGGAACCCGCCTTCGATGCTACGTACTGTGCTTTTCACAGCCCTGTGGTGCGGTGCAGTCGAAACAATCTCCAGGCTCGATCTCCCAACACGCTGGCGCGCCTATCGCGCCAGAAAGCTCCGGTGACAGCGATGGAGCTTCGTGAGGACCTGAGACCATATCGCCGCCGCACCGCGGCGTTCTTCATCCTCGCCTTCACCGCCCTTGGCCTTCTCCATCTACGTCTCGTCGACCTCCAAGTCATTCACGGCACCGCATGGAGGAATCTGGCTGAGAACAACCGACTCCGCCGGCTGCCGCTGCCCGGTCCTCGCGGTTGGATTTACGATCGCCGCGGTCAGGTGCTGGCTGAGAACATCCCAACCTGGGAGGTGCTCCTTTATCCGAACGAAGCTGAAGAGGTCGATGCAACCGGAGTCTTTCTGGCGCGAATCGGCGTCAGTGATATCGAGACATTTCATCAGCGCCTCGCCGAGCGCCGAATCGGCCGTATGGCGCCACTGGTGGTCGGTGAAGACCTGAGTTGGGACCATGTTGCGGCGGTGCGATCACACCAGAGAGACTACCCAGAGCTGGCGGTGGTCAGTCGTTTTCGTCGGCACTACCCGTACGGCGCGCTCACAGCGCACGTGGTGGGTCATCTCCGTCCGGTCTCAAAATCCGAGGTCGACGCCGATCCGCATCTCGAGCCCGATACGATGGTCGGTGCGACCGGAATGGAAGCGGCGGAGAATGACTTCATCGCCGGCAGATCCGGTGATCGGTGGGTCATGGCGTCAGCGGTCGGACGGCAACTCGGCGTGGTCAGCGAATCCGAACCCGTTCCCGGTCAGGATCTCGGGTTGACGCTCGATGTCGAGCTCCAGAGTGTGGCGGCCCAAGCCTTCGGGGATCGGGCCGGCGCGGTAGTCGCTCTCGATCCACGGAGCGGTGCCGTCAGGGTGCTGTACTCGGCGCCGAGCTTTCAACCCGGGGTTTTCGGAGGTCGGCTCAGTCGCTCCGATTGGAAGGTGCTGCAGGAAGACCCTTCCCATCCGTTGCAGAATCGCTACCTCCAGGGCATGTATCCCCCCGGTTCCACGATCAAACCCTTTCTTGCTCTGGCAGGTCTCGAGAAGGGGCTGATCAATCCGCAGCAAACCGTGTACTGCAACGGGTCAGTGGTGTTGTACGGGCACCGCTTTCGCTGTTGGCGGCGCGGCGGCCATGGACTCGTCGACCTCGAGCGCGCCCTGACCGAGTCTTGCGATGTCTATTTCTACCTCCTCGGGCAACGTCTCGGGATTGAGGAAATGGAGTCGTGGCTGCATCGATTCGGGTTTGGTGAGCGCACAGGTCTCGATCCGGTATTCGAGGCCAGGGGATTGATCGGTACGCCGGAATGGAGTCGGAAGGTACGCGGGACACCGTGGTATCCAGGAGAGGCGGTGTCCGTGTCCATCGGCCAGGGACCTGTGTTGGTGACGGTTGTTCAGTTGGCCCGCGCCTTCGCGATGTTGGCGAACGGCGGACGGCCGGTGACACCCCACCTCGTCTCGCCCCAGCGCGCGCCGCGCCCCGAGCCGGTCGTCAGTCCCGAGAATCTTGCTCTGGTGGACGCCGCGCTCGAGGAAGTGGTTCACGGCCCCCATGGCACCGCTCGCCGATTGGCGGCCATTCCGATGGCGGGAAAAACCGGCACCGCCCAGGTTGCACGACTCCAGGAAGGGGTTGATTCCGACGATCTGGCCCCGGAGCTGCGGCATCATGCATGGTTCGCAGCGTGGGCGCCTCTCGACCGGCCCGAGTTGGCTGTGGCGGTCATCGTCGAGCATGGCGGTTCCGGCGGATCTGTTGCGGGTCCGATCGCCGGCAAGATCGTCGAGGCCTTCCTCAGCCGGCGCGCACAAGGCAGCATCAATGCCTCGTCTCCACCACCATCCGATCAACCTGCATCCGACACGTCAGGATAGAATCGGCTATGGAACATCGCGTCGATCCTTGGCTGATTTTGGCCGTCGTCGGCATTCTCGGAGCTTCGTTGACCACCCTTCACACGGTGTCACGTGTGGTCGGCACGAATCTGCTCCTTCGTCAGCTGCTATGGGGGGTGATCGGCCTCATCACCCTGTGGTTGTTGTCGCGAGTCCGGCTCGACGTTTACCTGCGGCTCGCGCCGGTACTGTATGGAGCCGGACTGGCCTCGCTGGTCGCGGTGCTGATCTTCGGTGTCGCACGCAGCGGCAACAGGGCGTGGATCGCCATAGGCCCGCTCACCGTCCAACCGAGCGAGTTCACTCGCCTTGCCGTGATTCTCATGGTCGCCGCCTGGCTCGCCGATCGACGAGGAGACCGCCTCAAGACATGGGAGGTGATGACCGCCGTTCTTTTCGTCTGCGTTCCGATCGGCCTCATCATCCTCGAGCCGGATCTTGGCGTCGCGCTCACGTTCCTTCCGGTTTTCGGCGGGGCGCTGTGGCTCGGCGGCCTTCCACGAACGGCGTGGATCGTTCTGATTGTGGTTGGGGTGATCAGTTCGGGCGCGGCGTGGCGGTATGTGCTCAAGCCCTATCAGAAAGAGCGTGTGCTGACGCTTCTGGAACCCGAAAGAGATCCCTTCGGAGCTGGCTATCAAGTTCGACAGTCAAAAATTGCGGTCGGATCGGGAGGCGTCACTGGACAGGGTTTGGGTCACGGCAGCCAGTCTCAGCTTCGCTTCTTGCCCGCCCAGCATACCGATTTCGCCTTTTCGGTGTGGGCCGAAGCCACCGGGTTCGTCGGCACCACGATGCTTCTCCTGGCCTACGCCCTCCTCTTTTCTCGCGTCGCGAAGGTCGCCCTCACAACTGACAGCCGCCACGGTCTCGTCCTTTCTGCGTTGGTCGGTTGTTGGTTAGTCTTTCAAGTCATCGTCAGTCTCGGCATGGTCCTCGGGTGGCTACCGACGACGGGTGTGACCCTACCTCTGTTTTCGTATGGCGGATCGTCGCTGATTTCCACCTGCGCCGCCCTCGGGATCGTCCAATCGGTGTGGCGCTCCCGTTTTGTGAATCAGTAATGACCACCGATCTCTTTCTCTCCGTCAATCCCTTCGAAACACGGGTGGCCATGCTCGAGAACACGCGCCTCGTCTCATATCGAGCGGAGCGTCACCGCGCCTCGTCGGTGGTCGGCAATGTTTACAAGGGGCGGGTCAATCGGGTCCTGCCAGGCATGCAAGCCGCCTTTGTCGACATTGGAATGCGCCGCAACGCATTCCTCTATGTCCGGGAGGCCGGTGGAATTCTCGATGATTACACCGACATGTTCCTCGCCGAGAACGATGAGGCTGAGCAACCCGATCCGATGAACTCGGACATCTCCGATCTGCTCCAGGAGGGGCAAGAGATTCTGGTTCAGGTGGTCAAGGATCCCATCGGCACCAAGGGCGCGCGTCTGACGACTCACATCAGTCTCCCCGGCCGTTTTCTCGTGTACCTCCCGAACGTCAACCAGGTAGGCGTATCGCGTCGTATCACCGACCCCGATGAACGAACCCGGGTCAAGGAAATCGTCGAGATCTTTGACGCGCCGGGCGGCTGGATCGTGCGAACCGCCGGGGAAAAAATGGGCGCCGCCGAGTTCGAAGCCGACCGCGACTACCTCTGCCTGTTATGGGAACGGGTGCGGGGCCGTGCCGATCAGGCCCGGCCCACGAGTCTGGTTCATCGCGAGCTGAGCCCGATTCTGCGCGCCGTACGTGACATGTTCACTCTCGCTATTTCGGAAGTGTGGATCGACGACGAGGAAAGTTTTCAGGAAGTTCTGGACTTTCTCGAACAGTCCGACCCGAACCTCGTGTCGAGGGTGAATCTCTTCCGCCAGGCCACCGATCTCATGAGCTCCTTCGGCATCGACCGAGAGCTGGAGAAGGCCCTGCGCCCCAAGGTGTGGCTCAAATCCGGCGGTTATTTGATCATCAACCAGACTGAGGCCCTCGTGACGATAGATGTTAACACCGGCAAGTTTGTTGGTTCTCAGTCGCTCGAGGAGACGGTTTTCGACGTCAACCTCGAGGCAACGGTGGAAATCGTTCGTCAGCTGCGACTGCGCGATCTCGGCGGAATCATCGTCATCGATTTTATCGACATGGAGGATCCCGCGCATCGACAAATGGTATACGACACTCTCACATCAGAGCTTGCAACCGACCCCGCCCGAACCCAGATCCTTCCGATGAGCGACATTGGTCTCGTCCAGCTGACCCGCAAGAGAACCCGACCCAGTCTCGAGCGGACCTTGAGTCGGGAATGTCCCTACTGCCATGGCTCAGGGCGAATCAAGGCCCTGACAACGGTATGCCTCGAGATCAGACGAGAGCTCCTCGCGGTGGCCGACGACGAGATGGATCAGCAGGTCTCTCTCACCGTCCACCCCGCAGTTTCACACTATATCCAAGGACCGTTTCGAGAACTGATAAGGGAGCTCGAGGAGATCCACGGCCTGCAGATCATCTTGTGCGAGAATCTCCTCCTCCACGAGGAGCAATTCGAGATCTCTGAGTAAGCCGAGAAGCGAATCAACCCGCACCCCTGACCGGGTTTCGTGACGAGATCGGCGAGGTGCCGTGCCCAGTGGAGTTTTCGATCTGAGGGGCGCGGAGGCGTACTTGACAGTACGTCGAGCACCCCGAAGTGAGATAACACCGCTGGGTGCGGTGCATCGCCGATCGCAGTAGACACCCGGTCAGGGGTGCGGGTTCATAGCGGTTCGTATAACGTCCGTCGCTGCCTCGGCTCATATCCCGCTGTGCGGATGATCCGCTCCATGTCGCCCTGCGACATTCGATATCGAGTGCCGGCGGCGGAAACGACATTCTCCTCGAGCATGATCGAACCCAGATCGTCCGCGCCGAAGAAGAGGGAAACCTGACCCATCTTGGGCCCCTGAGTGACCCACGATCCCTGAACGTGGTCGATGTTGTCCAGAGCCAACCTCGAGATCGCGAGGGTTCGCAGGTAATCGAATCCGCCGGATGGTTCAACTTCACCTTCGAGGTCAGTGCTCGCAGCCTGAAATGTCCAGGGAATGAAGGCTGTAAACCCGCCGGTGGCGTCCTGCACATCGCGAACTCCGAGCAGGTGCTCCACCCGCGCTGCCGTCGTTTCACCAACACCGAACATCATGGTCGCGGTGGTCCGCAGTCCATGATCGTGCGCCACGCGGTGCACGTGAAGCCACTGCTCGGTCGATGCCTTGGCGCGCGACCAGATCCGGCGCCGGGTCTCATCCTCGAGGATCTCGGCGCCGCCCCCGGGTATCGATTCGAGACCGGCCGCCACAAGCCGATCGATGACCGCGCTCACAGGCAACCGCTCGAGTTTCGCGAGATACCAGATCTCCGGCACCGAGAACGCGTGAAGATGTATCTGGGGAAAGGCCCGCCTGAGATCTCCAAGCAACGTTTCGTAAAAGTCGATGCGCAGCTTGGGGTGAACGCCGCCCTGGAGGAGAATGCCTGTGCCACCTGCGGCAACCGTCTCCGCGACCTTGGCCGCAATCTCATCAAAAGGAAGAACGTAGGCATCCTCGTCGTTAAATCTTCGGTAGAAGGCGCAGAAGCGGCAACGGTAGACGCAAATGTTGGTGTAATTGATGTTGCGATCAATGATGTAGGAGGCAACCCGGTCCGGATTTTTTCGCCGCCGAACCGCGTCCGCGGTCTGGCCGAGTTCGAGCAGGCCACCGCGGTCAAAGAGTGCGAGGATCTCGGGGCCGTTCAGGCGTTGCCCTTCGGCGGCCTTGTCGAGGATAAAATCGGTAGATTGCGTCATCACACTCTCTAACAACTTTGAACGCCCCAACGTTCCCGGAGCGGGCTTTACGGCTTTACGGCTTTACGGCGAAGACAATCGGGATTCGCATCGGCATTGTCAAGCCTATGTGCCGTCCTGCCGAATAGCCGCAAGGCCTCAGCCCTGAGACATGGCCTCCAGAAACTCCTTGTTGTCCTCGGATTTGGAAAGGCGCTCGAGCAGCAGCTCCATTGCCTCCACGGAGGAGAGAGATGACAGCACCTTGCGTAGCACCCAGATCCGGCGCAGCTCCCACTCGTCGATTAAGAGCTCTTCCTTGCGGGTGCCCGACTTGTGGATGTCGACGGACGGGAAGACTCGGCGTTCGACGAGCTTGCGATCGAGATGAACCTCCATGTTCCCCGTGCCCTTGAACTCCTCGAAGATGACGTCGTCCATTCGCGATCCTGTGTCAACAAGGGCGGTACCGACAATGGTAAGGCTGCCTCCCTCTTCGATGTTGCGCGCGGCGCCGAAAAACCGCTTGGGCTTTTGCAGGGCGTTTGAGTCGACGCCGCCGGATAGCACCTTGCCCGAGGGAGGCACAACAATGTTGTACGCCCGCGCCAACCGAGTGATGGAATCGAGCAGTATGACCACGTCCTTCTTGTGCTCGACCAGGCGTTTTGCCTTTTCGATCACCATCTCGGCAACCTGGACGTGACGGGTTGCGGGCTCGTCGAAGGTCGACGAGATGACCTCGCCCTTGACCGACCGTTCCATGTCGGTGACCTCCTCCGGCCGCTCGTCGATGAGGAGAACGATCAGGGTCACCTCGGCGTCGTTCGCCGTAATCGAGTTTGCGATCGCCTGTAACATCATCGTCTTGCCGGTGCGTGGGGGCGCCACCAGCAAACCGCGCTGTCCCTTACCCAGGGGGGTCACGAGATCCATCACCCGCGAGGTCATGTTGTCGGCCATCTCGAGTCGCAACCATTCCTCGGGATAGAGCGGAGTGAGGTTGTCGAAGTGGACCTTCTCCATCGCCACGTCCGGTGGCTCGAAGTTGATCGCTTCGACCTTGATGAGAGCGAAGTACCGCTCGCCCTCCTTGGGAGGCCGGATCTGGCCCGAAACGGTGTCGCCGGTGTGAAGATTGAAACGGCGAATCTGGGACGGTGAGACATAGATGTCGTCCGGACCCGGAAGGTAGTTGTACTCCGGTGCGCGCAGGAACCCGAATCCCTCAGGCAGAACCTCCAGCACGCCCTCCCCGAAAATAAGTCCTTCGGCCTCGGTCTGATGTTGGAGGATGCTGAAGATGAGGTCTTGACGGCGCATGCCGGCAGGGTTTTCGACGCCCAAAGATTTGGCGGCCGAGCCCAACTTGCTGATGCTCATCTCCTTGAGCTGGTTGAGGTCGAGACGTCCCTCGGGGGGCGGTTCCTGTGCCGGCTCGCTGTCGACGGTTTCTTCCTCAAGGTCGAGCGGGATCACTACCGCTTCGTCTTTTTCGATCTTCTTTTTGTTGCTAGGCATCTTGATCTCTCCGTTGCTGTTCTCTCCAGCGGCTTACCATGTCGTCAATACTGCGGAGCAGCTCGCGCCGCCCTTCACCGGTGCGGATACTCACCGCCATCGGTGGAACGTGTAGTCCGAGCTCCCGCTGCACGGCGTGTTGCATCCGCGCCCTCTGGCCGCGACCGACCTTGTCGGCCTTGGTCAGCACCACCAGGCGCTCCCGATCCGTTGTCAGCAGCAAGTCCTGCAGATCCCTGTCGCGTTCCGTCAAACCGTGGCGGATATCCACTAACGATACCACCCCTGCGATACGGTTGTCTGAGGCGATGTAGTGACCGAGCTCTCGTCCCCACTCCTCGCGCATCTGCCGGCCGACCTTGGCGAAGCCGTAACCCGGTAGATCGACGAGGTAAAACGTTCGGTTGATGAGAAAAAAATTCAAGGTTCGCGTCTTGCCTGGCGCTTTCGCAACCCGTGCCAGAGATCGCCGGAAAAGCCAGTTGAGAAGACTCGACTTGCCGACATTTGACCGTCCTGCGACCGCGACCTGGGGAAACCACTCCCCCGGCCGATCCTCGGGCCGGAGAGCCGATCCGCGAAAACTGACTTCTTCGATTTCCAATCAATGTCTCAATGAGCCAACGGCGGCGAATCGATTTGTTCCGCTGGTTCCCCGGTCGGAGCGGCGACATTCGCGTCCAATTCTCTGACAAGGGTGTGGGAAAGGACCTCGTCCATGTGCTTGACGAAATGAAAGGTCATCTCTTGGCGCACGTCTTCGAGGATATCCTCGAGATCTTTTTCGTTCTCATCCGGCATCACGATCTCGCGGATTCCAGCCCGGTAGGCGCCAAGGATCTTCTCCTTGATCCCACCCACCGGTAGTACGTGGCCTCGCAAGGTGATCTCTCCAGTCATCGCCACATCGACGCGAACAGGAATTTTCGTGAATGCCGAGACCAGCGTCGCAGCCATCGTGATGCCGGCTGATGGCCCGTCCTTTGGAATGGCACCCTCGGGCACGTGGATATGGACATCGGTCTTTTCGAAGACCTCGGCGTCAATGCCGAGTACCTCCGCCCGTGAGCGCACAAAGGTCAGGGCGGCCCGCGCGGACTCCTGCATCACGTCACCGAGCTGGCCGGTAATGGTGACCTGTCCCTTACCGCGCATCAGCGTCGCCTCTGTCACCAGCAGCTCACCACCGGCCTGGGTCCAGGCGAGCCCGGAGGCGGCGCCGACCTCGGGCTCCTGCTCCCGCTGCTGGGCGCGGTAGCGAGGCTTGCCGAGGAGCTCTTGGACCGTTTCGGGCGAAACTCCGATCGCCGAGCCCTTGGCGATTTTTTCCCGGAGCACGCGGCGCGCGAGCTTGCGACACACAGATGCGATTTCCCGCTCGAGATTGCGAACTCCAGCCTCGCGTGTGTAGCGCTCGATGAGCAACATGATGGCCTCATCGTCGAAATCGACCTCGAACTTCTTCAGCCCGTGTTTTTCAACCTGGCGAGGGGCCAGGAACTGGCGCGCGATCTCCATTTTCTCCAAATGGGTGTAGCCGGAGAGCTGGATGACCTCCATGCGGTCGAGCAGCGCTGGTGGAATCGAATGGGTCACGTTGCCCGTGCAGATGAAGAAGACCTTCGATAGATCGTACTCGACATCGAGGTAGTGATCGTGAAAGGTGTGATTCTGCTCCGGGTCAAGAACCTCGAGCAGGGCGCCGGCTGGATCGCCGCGGAAGTCCGCCGCCATCTTCTCTACCTCGTCCAGCAAGAGGACCGGGTTGACGGTCTGAGCCTTGCGCATCATCTGGATGATTTGGCCCGGAAAGGCGCCGATGTAGGTCCGGCGGTGGCCGCGAATCTCGGCCTCGTCGCGCACGCCCCCGAGTGAAAGGCGGACAAAATTACGCCCGGTCGCGCGGGCGATCGACCGCGCGAGCGACGTCTTACCGGTTCCCGGGGGTCCGACAAAGCATAGAATCGTTCCCGTGGTCTTGCGCACCAACTGCCGTACCGCGAGGAACTCGAGGATTCGATCCTTGATCTTGTCCAACCCGTAATGGTCCTCGTGGAGCACCTTTTCCGCGCGTTCGATATTACGGATCTCACGCGAGAATTTCTTCCAGGGCACTGCCAGCAGCCAGTCGACGTAGTTACGGGAGACCCCTGCCTCGGCTGAAACCGGCGGCATCCCTTCGAGGCGTCGGAGCTCAATCTCCGCCTTCTCCTTCGCCTCGGTGCTCATGCCGGACTCCTCGATGCTCTTTTTGAGCTCCGCGAGTTCCTCGGTGTTGTCCGTACGGCCGAGCTCCTCGTTGATGGCTTTGATCTTTTCCGACAAGTAGTACTCGCGCTGCGCCTTCTCCATCTGTTTCTTGACCCTTGAGGAAATGCGGCGGTCGATATTGAGCTTTTCGATCTCCATATCGAGGATGTCGTGGAGGCGCTGAAAACGGGCGACCGGGTCGATGATCTCCAGGAGCTCCTGTTTCTCGGCTGTCGGTTGGGAAAGGTGGGCAGCGAGGATGTCAGCGAACTGGTTGGGGTCGTCAGTCTGCAACGATGCGAGTACGCCTTCGGCGGACAGGTGGTGCGATAGCTTGGCATACTCCTTGAACAGCTCGATGAGCTGCGTCATGTAGCCGGCGACTGCCTCATCTTCAGGCACTTCGACTGTCAGAATTTCTACCCGCGCCATGAGACAGCCGTCCTCGACCTCCATCTCGAGTAAACGGGCGCGACTCAGGCCCTCCACCATGACCTTGATGTTGCCCGAGGCCAATTGAAGGTGCTGTACGACCCGGGCCACTACACCCAATTGGTGAATGTCCTCCTCGCCCGGCTCATCGATCTTCGGGTCGCGTTGAGTGGCGAGAAAAATCTGTTTATCGGAACGGCCGAGGGCACGCTCCAATGCCACCACCGACGGTCGGCGACCGACCACGAATGGCGCCATCATATGGGGGTAGACCACCATGTCCCGCAAGGGAACGGCAGGAAGCAGCAGGGTTGACGGTTTTGAAGTCATGATGAAGCTCTTTGTCGATGAGGAGTTTCGGTCCGGGGCCGGGGTGATCTCCCAGCCTGCGACTATTCTAGCTTAAGATGAGAGGCTCCGCCGGATGAGATGTAGCACGAACGCCGGTGTGGGCGTCCGTTCGTTCGGCTGGTTGGCCCACCTCGCTCATCTCGGGTCGATCTCAACTGACCTTGCGAACGACGGGCAGCGCCGGCACCCGACGCTGCACCACATCTTCCGAGATCACCAGTTCCTTGAGTTCTGGAAGAGATGGTATTTGATACATGATTTCGAGCATCAGCTCTTCGAGGATAATTCGCAGCCCACGGGCACCAACCTTGCGGGTGATGGCTTCCTCGGCCACCGAGTCGAGGGCGTCAGGTGTAAACGTCAGATCCACTCCCTCGAACGAGAGAATGGTCTGGTACTGGCGAACCAGGCAGTTGCGCGGCTCTGTGAGGATTCGCACCAGGGCATCGTGGTCGAGCTCGTGGAGGTCGCCGATAACCGGAATTCGGCCGACAAACTCCGGAATCATGCCGTATTTGATCAGATCCTCGGGGTGGACCTGGGCCAGCAGCTCGGCCGAGCCCGGCTCGTTGCCCCCGAGATCGACGCCGAAGCCCATCCGCTTCTGGTTGAGTCGGTCGGCGATCAGCTCCTCGAGACCGACGAATGCACCTCCGCAGATGAAGAGGATGTTGGTGGTGTCGATCTGCAGGAACTCCTGATGGGGATGCTTGCGCCCTCCTTGGGGCGGCACATTGGCGACCGTCCCTTCGAGAATCTTCAGCAGCGCCTGCTGTACCCCCTCGCCCGAGACGTCGCGGGTTATCGAGGGGTTTTCGGCTTTGCGGGCGACCTTGTCGATCTCGTCAACATAAACGATACCGCGCTCTGCGGCCTCACGATCACCTCCGGCCGCCTGATACAGACGCAGGAGAATGTTCTCGACATCCTCTCCCACGTACCCGGCTTCAGTGAGGGTGGTGGCGTCAACGATGGTAAAGGGCACCTGGAGCTGACGGGCGAGGGTTTGCGCAAGGAGAGTCTTACCGGTTCCGGTGGGCCCGATGAGGAGAATATTCGATTTTGCCAGCTCGACATCATTTCGGTTGCGGTCCGATTGGTACTCGATGCGGCGGTAGTGATTGTAAACCGCTACCGATAGCTTTTTCTTGGCCGCCTCCTGGCCGATCACGTACTCTTCGAGGTGTTTCTTGATCTCGTGTGGTTTAGGAAGAATCTGCTCGCGTGTCTTGGCTTCGTGCACGCGATCTTCGGCGATGATGTCGAGGCAGACTTCGACGCACTCGTTGCAGATGTACACCGTCGGTCCGGCGATCAGCTTACGCACCTCGTGCTGGCTCTTGCCGCAGAAGCTGCAGCGCAGCATGTCACCGTCGCGCTGGGACATTCAGAACCTCCTCGAACTATTGTATAACAAATGCCCTCTTTCGACCGTCATGAACGAGCCTACTCTCTGGAAACAAGGATCTTGTCGATGAGGCCATACTCGAGGGCGGCGTCGGCCTCGAGAATGAAGTCGCGCTCGGTGTCATCGTTGATCTTGGCAATCTCCTGGCCAGTGTGCTGGGCCAGAATCTCGTTGAGCCGCTTGCGCAGCTGCATGATGTCCTTGGCGTGGATGTCGATGTCCGTGGCCTGCCCCTGGAGACCGGCCATCAACGGCTGATGCATGAGCACCCGGCTGTGCGGGAGGGCAAAGCGCTTGTTCTTAGCGCCGCCGGCAAGCAGGACCGCCCCCATTGATGCCGCCTGCCCGAGGGCGATGGTCGCCACGTCGGGTTTGACGTACTGCATGGTGTCGTAAATTGCGAGGCCCGCGGTGATCGATCCGCCGGGTGTGTTGATGTAGAGGTAGATGTCCTTTTCCGGCTTCTCGGCCTCCAGGAAGAGCATTTGCGCGATCACCAGAGACGCTGTCTGGTCGTCGATGGCGGACCCCAGGAAGATGACATTGTCCTTGAGCAGCCGCGAAAAGATGTCGTACGCGCGCTCACCTCGGCTGGTCTGTTCGACGACCATTGGAACCAACATCATTCCACCTCCCCGCCCGCGCGGCGAATCATTTCGTCCACGGTAGCAGCGATCCGGGTTCCGTGACGCACCCGATCCAGTTTTTTCTCCGCCGCGAGATTCGCCTTGTGCTCGGAGGGGGGAAGACCCAGGCGGGTCGCCTCCGATGCAACGTACGCATCGACGTCGGATTCCGGAACCGGTACCTCCCACGCTTCGGCCAGTTGCTCGAGGATGAGCGTGTCGAGCACCTCTTGGCGGGCCTCCGGCTCAGCCTTGGCGGCAAGTTCCTGCCAATCGATCTTCTCGGGATCGACGTTCACGCCCTGCATCGCAATGGTGTAGGCATAACGGTCGAGCTGCTCGCGCACCGTTGACTGAACGAGGGAGGAGGGAAGCTCGCCGTGATCGATGCCTTCCTCCAGGTGGTCGAGAATGAAACGACGCCGCTGGGTGCGCCGATCTCCTCGTTTCTGCTGTCCAAGCACGTCGGTGATTCGTCCGCGTAGCTCCTCGAGGTCCTCGAGGCCGATGGTCGTGGCAAGGTCATCGTCGATCTCCGGAAGCTGTTTTCGCTTCAGCGACTTGATCTTGATGGTGTAGGTAACCGTCTTGCCGGCCTTGTCCGCGTCCTCGATATCATCCGGCAGGATCTTGGTGGCGGTGCGCTCATCGCCGACCTTTGCGCCCTGCACGGCTTCGTTGACCTCCGGCGGAACCGAGTCGGAACCGATGATGAATTGTGCATCCTCCTCGGTGTAGGACTCGTCATCGCTGCCTTCCAAAACCCCCTGGAGATCGACCTCGACCATCAACCCGTCCTCGCCCGCCTCGGACTCGGCCGGCTCCCACACCGCCTGCTCGTCGGCAACCTTGGCGAGCTCACCGTCGACCTCGGCATCCGCGACTTCGATCGACACCTCGGGCATGGCCAGTACGCCGAGTTCCGGGAGCTCGTACTGCGGGCGAACTTCGAGCTCGGCCGAGAGGTCGAAGGCGCCGTCGGTAGCAAAATCCAGGGTGTTGATGTGAGGGTTGGTGAGAGGTTCGATGTTCTCCTCGCCATCGACGACCTCGCGCCACAAGAGGCCGGTGAGATGCTCCTTGAGTTCCTCCTGGATTTCGTCGGCATATCGGGCCCGCACCGCCGCTGCCGGCGCCTTGCCGGGACGAAAACCCGGCACGTTCGCCTTGCTGCGGATGTTCCGGATGATGCCGTCGCGTTCGCGGTCCACCGCCTCGGCGTCGAGGTGCGCGGTGATTTCGATGGTGTGGTTCGCTCGTCGGGTGAGTGTGTAAGGCATGAAGCTCCATTGCTCGTTGTTGGTGCGAAAGGGGGGACTCGAACCCCCACGGGGGGACCCCCCACGAGAACCTAAATCTCGCGCGTCTACCGGTTCCGCCACTTTCGCAGAGGGTCGATGGTGAGCCGTGGAGGAATCGAACCTCCAACCTAGTGATTAAGAGTCACTTGCTCTGCCAATTGAGCTAACGGCCCACAACCATCGGTCACTATACGGAAAAA
>RCNC010000105.1_pt1 | contig 44082 bp, 40 predicted proteins | sample 2041301 | NCBI WGS metagenome assembly RCNC01 (sample SAMN09708231, study PRJNA481090) | Marine sediment metagenome, whole genome shotgun sequencing project. | biome: marine sediment; feature: ocean; material: sediment; isolation source: Sewage treatment plant 13A marine sediment (STP13A) ...
TTATTCACATTCTCTGAATAAAAGGCATAAGCCGTGCCCGTGACATTAGAAAAGGGCGTTGCTAAATATAACCCATAGGAGTCTCCACCTACCGACCCTGAGCCGGTTCCTCCAATAAATAAACCATAAGCGTCGCCAGTAATTGCACCATTATTAGTGAAAAAAAACGAAGCCAAAGATGGTTGTCCCATACTAGCCCCAGCCTGATTTATAACTGAAATCTCCTGACCTCTTACAGTGGTAATAGTTGCAGCAGCTCTATTGGTGGTTTCAGATATTAATCCTGAAGAATATCCTACGGTTCCTGAGTTATACACTTGAGGCCATGTTCCAACTGCATAATTAATCGTTCCTCCCGCATTCGAATTTCCAACAATTGGTTGTACACCAACAGCATAATCCACAGTTGCAGCGCTTAGATTCTCAGCGGTTGCCGCTAAGGCAAAGGTTGAAGTACTGGTTCCAGAACCGTCATATTCAGCATCAATTCGCATCGCAGTATTAGGACCATCGGTGCTTTTTTTCCCCTTAACATATAGTTTGTGAACAGCAGAAGGATTATCTATACCAATCCCAACTGTCCCTTCATAATAAGCAATAGCAGGTGTAATTCCATCAACGAACTTCCCCACCCCTGCTTTAGACTCAACCCAAGCATCATCAATATATATCCATTGAGAATTCGTATCGGTATCAAACACTAATAAGCTGTTTGCAGGTGTTGCGATCGCAGTTCTTTGTGCCGTGGTCATTCTGGGGATCAACAAACCCTTATCCGTTGACGTGATATCCAAAGCAGCTGATGCATCCGGAGAGCTGGTTCCTATACCAACCTGAGCATTTAATGAAGTTACTCCTGTAACTAAACATAGTAAAAATGTAAGTACTTTATTCATGATGATTTGATTGTTATTCAATTAATAGTTTTTTAACTCCTTGTTTTCCTTCGTGTTCAAATTTGACAAAATATAAACCGCTTTTTAAATTGGGTTTGAGAAGATTCCCTTCTCCAACCGAGAGTTCAATTTTGTCAAAACGTTTTATTAATCTTCCGTTGATGTCATAAATGGAAGCTTTTAGATCAACCATTTCTCCTGAAGCCATAAACCTAATATAACTTTCTTCGGCTTTTACAGGGTTCGATAACAAATTAATACCGGTTGAAAGAAAAAGATCGTTTACAGAAAGAACTACCTGATTATCTATTCCAAAGGTCAATTGACCGAAACCTCCTAAATTAACAGAATTATTAGCATCACTCTTAACATTGCCATTCAATAGATCTCCGGTTACCGTGTACGTATGAGAAGCACTGATTAAATCCCAGAACCCACCATTGAGCCCAACGATTGAAACCGAATTTAATACCCCGCCATTATCATTAACAAGAGAAGTGATATCACTATTCTCATTCCATGGCAGCGTAACAATAGCATTTCCTTCAAGTTCCCAAAATTCTACCCCGCTCACGGCGTCAACATCTATTCCATTTGTGCCTCCTAAAGGCGCTGTATTAGAATATTGAGCGGAAACATCCGTACTATGCTCCATAACAACTGGAGCATATACCCCGTTATCACCCACTGGAACGGTAGTTTCACCAACACCATAGACGCTTACTTCTCCATCGACAAATTCCTGAGCAGAACCCCAATTGGTCCCGGCCTCCATGGAAAAAGTTCCGCTTCCGTCAACATTTACAACTGTATTACTAGTCGTAAACGCCAGATCCTTAGCTAAATAAAACTCTGTATTTGGGCCAACATACAAATCTTGCGCCATAATTGACGGAAGAGAACCCAATAAGAAGAGGCTTAGATAGAAATTTCGAAAAATAGAATGATTGTGTAATTTTAGCTTCATAGGCTTTGTTTTTAATCAAAATTAGTATAAAAATCGGAAATATTATACCTTTTTAAAAGAAATAGATAAATACTTTAAAACGAATATAAAAATCCGTATCTACAGATAAATTCAAATTCAACAACAACTCAACCTACAATATTCACGATCTTTCCTGGAACAACGATTACTTTTTTAGCGCTTCTTCCTCCCATTTGCTGAAGAGTTCTTTCATCTTCCATAACCGCTTTCTCAATTGCTTCTCTATCAAGATCCAAAGATAATTCTTTCGTGAACCTCATCTTTCCGTTGAAAGAAATCGGATAGGTTTTTGTGCTTTCAATGAGGTACTTAGATTCGAATACGGGGAAATCAACCGTCGAAACAGATCCTTCGTGGCCTAACTTACTCCAAAGTTCTTCGGCAATATGAGGTGCATAGGGTGAAATAAGAATGGCCAAGGGCTCCAATATGCTTCTCTTTGAACATGACAGGGCCGTTAGTTCGTTTACTGCAATCATAAAGGAACTAACCGAAGTGTTGAAAGAGAAATTCGCGATATCTTCGTCAACCTTTTTTATGGTTTTGTGCAAAATTTTCATTTCTTCAGGACTGGCGATCTCCTGGCTCACCGAAAATTCACCAGATGAATGAAATAATTTCCAAAGACGTTTCAAAAACCCGTGAACACCTGTTATCCCGGCAGTATTCCATGGCTTTGCCTGTTCAAGAGGACCCAAAAACATCTCGTACATTCTCAAGGTATCCGCTCCATAGTCGCGACAGATATCGTCAGGGTTCACAACATTATATTTGGATTTGGACATTTTTTCAACCTCACGCCCTACGATATACTTGCCATCTTCAAGAATAAAAGTAGCTTCCTTAAGATCCTTATTCAAAGCGTGATCCTTGAATCCATCCAGATCAAGTTCATTTGATGCATTGACCAGCGATACATCCACATGAATGGCTTGTACCTTTTCATCTTTTATCAATCCATGTGAAACAAAAGTATTTTCTCCATCTTTTCTATAAACAAAGGCGGATGTACCCAATATCATTCCCTGATTTATAAGTTTTTTCGCATATTCATCCACAGGCAGAAGGCCTTTATCAAATAGGAATTTCTGCCAAAATCTCGAATAGAGCAAGTGACCTGTAGTATGTTCGCTTCCTCCAATGTATAAATCTACATCTTGCCAATAATCGAGTGCTTCCTTACCACAAAAATCATTATCATTTCGAGCATCCATATACCTGTTAAAATACCAGGAACTTCCGGCCCATCCGGGCATGGTGTTCAATTCTAAAGGAAAGACATTCTGTTCATCGATCAAGTCATTCGACACGATCTTATTGGTTTGTGTATCCCACGCCCATACGGTAGCATTTCCCAAAGGCGGTTTTCCATCTTCCGTGGGAAGATATTTTTCAACCTCAGGCAAGGTCACAGGTAAATAGTTCTTATCGATCATTTTGGGCAGACCATTGACATAATATACTGGAAAGGGTTCTCCCCAATATCGCTGTCTTGAAAAAACGGCATCTCTCAACCTGTAATTGATCATGCCCTCTCCGATATTTCTTTTATCAAGTGCTTCAATAATCTTTTTGATCGCATCCTTGGCCTTTAAACCATTGATAAACTCAGAATTTGCAATTACCGCATTCTTGTCTTCAAAGGCAGCTTCAGAAATATCCTGTCCGTCAAAAATATTTGGGATCTCCAAATCAAAATGTTTGGCAAATTCATAATCTCGTTGATCTCCACATGGCACTGCCATCACGGCCCCTGTTCCATAACTCGCCAATACGTAATCACCGATCCATACAGGAATCTTCTCCCCGCTAAAAGGATGAACGGCATAGGCACCGGTAAAAACTCCCGAAATAGTTTTTACATCAGCCATTCGGTCTCTTTCACTTCTCATGGAGGTTGACAATACATAGGCCTCAACGTCAGTTTTCTGCTCCTCACTAGTAATTTTCGAAACAAGTTCATGTTCTGGCGCCAAAGTCATAAAAGACACCCCAAAAATCGTGTCGGGCCTTGTTGTGAATACTTGAATCGAGGCATCGTAATTTTCAATTTCAAAACTGACCATGGCACCTTCTGACCTGCCAATCCAATTGGTCTGTGCGTCCTTTAAGGGCTGGGGCCAATCGATCTTGTTCAAACCGTCCAATAGTCTTTGGGCATAAGCAGTAATTCTCATCGACCATTGCTTCATTTTCTTTCGTACAACCGTAAACCCTCCTCTCTCTGATACTCCGTTCACTATTTCATCATTAGCCAGGACTGTTCCCAGTTCAGGACACCAATTCACTTCAGTTTCCGACAAATAGGTCAACCTGTATTGAGAAAGTACGAATTCTTTGTGCTCTAAGCTGAAAGAATTCCATTGTTCGGCAGAAAATAAAGTAGTATTTTCATCACAGGCGGCATTAACTTTTCCATTGCCATGTTTTCTAAATTCAGCTTCCAAATCTGAAATATCCTTGGCTTTATCTGAATCGAGGCAATAGTAAGAATTGAACAACTGAATAAAGATCCACTGGGTCCATTTGTAATAAGACGGATCAGAAGTTCTCACCTCTCTACTCCAGTCAAAACTAAAACCCATTTGATCAAGCTGTCTTCTATATGTTTTGATGTTTTCCTGTGTGGTCTTGGCAGGATGTTGTCCGGTTTGAATTGCATATTGCTCGGCAGGTAACCCGAAGGAATCATATCCTTGTGGATGCAATACATTAAAACCCTTATGACGTTTATAACGTGCATAAATATCGGAAGCTATATAGCCAAGGGGATGGCCAACATGAAGCCCGGCTCCGGAAGGATAAGGAAACATGTCAAGCACATAATACTTATCTTTTTCACTAGTGTTATCAGCTTTAAATGTTTGATTTTCGCTCCAGTATTTCTGCCATTTGGCTTCTATCTCGTTAAAGTAATATTTCATTCTTCTAATATAAAATGTATCCTTCGAATTATTCTTTTAAAAACAATCTCAATTGAAGGTGAATTTTAAATCTCAATTGCCTGAAAACAATATAATTACGTTCTAAAAATCAAACCTTTCTATGAATTTATTTAAGGTGGCCAAAGTTACACTTAATGAAGGAAAGCACAAAGCGTCAAGTATATCTTAATTTTTATATCTTTACTTTTATATTCACCTCAAAAATAATTTCATGTATAAGCCCCTCATATACCTGATAAGTGCTTTTGTACTTATAAGTTGTACCCCAGAGAAACAGCAAGTCGATCTTATCGTAACCAATGCCAATATTTATACCGTTGATGATGTATTGCCCAAAGCACAAGCATTTGCGATAAAGGATGGTATGTTTATTGGCGTTGGAACTTCAAAAGAAATAAACAAACAATTCAGCTCGATAAAAATTCTAAACCTCGAAGGTAAAACAATAGTTCCCGGACTAATTGACGGACATTGTCATTTCAATAATTTAGGTTTTTTTATGCAAAAAGTCAACCTCATAGGAACGACCAGTTTAAGCGAGGTTGTAGCTAGAGTTGTGGAGTTCCAAAAAGAGAAAAATCTGAACTTTATAACGGGTCGCGGCTGGGATCAAAATGACTGGGAAATTAAAAAATATCCTACAAAAGATAAATTAGACGAGCTTTTCCCAGATACTCCTGTTGTATTATCCAGAATAGACGGGCATGCCTTCTTGGTGAATCAAGCTGCCCTGAACCTTGCCGGGATCAACAATGAAACCCTTGTTTCGGGTGGTGAAATTGTCAAAAAGAATGGGAAAATTACAGGTGTTCTCATTGACAAGGCTAAGGAAAAGGTCATAAAGGTTATGCCAAAAGCCGGACTTAACGAAAGTATCAAAGCTCTTAAAGATGCCGAGGACTATTGCTTAAAGCTTGGGCTTACAACTGTTAGCGATGCCGGATTGGAAAGAGAAACCATCGAACTTATCGATAGCCTGCAACAAAACGATGAATTAAAAATCAAAGTCTATGCAATGGTCTCTGTAAGTCCCGAAAATTTGGATTATTTTTTGAAAAAAGGAATTATAAAAACTGATCGACTTCATGTGAGATCTTTCAAGGTATATGCTGACGGGGCTTTAGGATCAAGAGGAGCTACCTTAAAACAACCCTATAGCGACAGGGAAGATCATTTTGGTGCAATGGTAACAAGTCTCGATGATCTAGGTAGGATAGCCAATACACTTGCTAAATCTGATTTTCAAATGAATACACACGCCATTGGAGATTCGGCTAACGCCTTTATTCTTAAAACCTATGCCAAGGAACTCAAAAGTCAAACGAATAGAAGATGGCGGGTAGAACACGCCCAGATAATTGATCCGGATGATTTTGATTATTTCACTGAGATTATTCCTTCTGTGCAGCCAACTCATGCGACAAGCGACATGTACTGGGCTGAAGACCGTTTAGGACCGGAAAGAATCAAAGGAGCTTATGCCTTTAAAACCTTACTTGGAATCAATGGAAGAATTGTACTGGGTACTGACTTTCCTGTAGAAAAAGTAAACCCCATGCTGACTTTTTATGCAGCGGTTGCAAGAAAAGATCTTTCGGGATATCCGGAAGAAGGATTTGAAATAAGCAACGGTTTGAGCAGAGAAGAAACATTGAAAGGTATGACGATTTGGCCTGCATACGCCAATTTTGAAGAAAAAGAAAAAGGATCGATCCAATCAAATAAGTACGCCGATTTTGTTATTCTGGATCAAGATATCATGGAGATACAAATTGAAGAAGTTCCAAATATCAAGATAATTGGAACTTATATCAACGGGGAGAAAGTGTATTAGTCTATAAAATTATTTTTATGGGTGCCGTAATCCTTGTGGTATCCCATGCAAGAACCATATTTACATGTTTCCCTTTATCTTTGAAACCTATTGAAAAGGCTTCAAGAAATTCGGCCTTGCTCACTTTAGCCGAGGCTCTTGCCACATCATACTTTTCTTCGTATTCGTAAGTACCCCAAACATCGGTATTGGAACTCAAAATCAAGGTCCATTCGTTTTGATCAGGTATGGCATATAAAACATATGTTCCTGCTTTTACTTCTGTTTCTCCAAATACAACATCGTTGTAAAAGATAACTTCCGTAGCTTCATTCGCGCCAACTCTCCATATTTTACCAAAAGGAATTACGCTTCCAAAGATTTCTCTTCCATTTTTTCTCGGCCTTCCATAAAGTACTTTGATTTTTGGTGGCGATATCTTATTGGTTCTAAAATATACAATGTCATGCGGACTGGCATCCAAATCTCTGAATTCCTGTGCTTTCACATCCGCAAGGAATAGAAACACAAACATGAAAGTCATTCCTAAGTTAAAATATATCCTTTTCATAGAATTAAATTTTGGCTAAAATCACATCTTGAGTTGACAGAGGGATATCAATTCGCGTAGCATCCCAAGCCAATACCATAAAAGTATTCTTGAAATCCTCTTTAAACCCAATTGAAAAAACATCTACAACTTCCGCCTCCTTGGCAGGTATCTTGATACGTACAACATCTTTGGTCTCATCGTAGAAAAAAGAACCCCAGGTGTCGGTTTTACTGTTAAGTATGATGGTCCATTCCTTTTCTCCGGGAATCGTGTGCATCACATAAGTTCCTGCCTTTACCAGCTTCCTTCCGAACGACATATCCGTAAAAAACTTTATTTCAGTAGCTTCATTCGCACCAGTACGCCAGATTTCTCCATAAGGAACCTGATCACCAAATACATGTTCTGATTCTTTCTGTGGTCTTCCATACACCACCTTTACCAAAGGTTTTGGAATTTTTCGAGTAGTTAAATATGCGACATCGACAGGATTCCTATCAATTTTATCAAATTTTTGAGCATGGCTCATCACACTTGACAACAACGCACATAAAAGCATTGAGGTAATTATTTTCTTATTCATAGCAACAAACAATTATTGATTAATCATTCGACCATTAATAACGTTGAATTTCAAAAAATATTTTAAGCATTTCACTTTTTAAAAAATCAAGACGGCTTCAACCATCATTCCTAAACAGCTAAGGATCTGTTAAAACTGTTTTAATTAGCCCAGTATGCCATTATTATACTATTTTTGTACAACCTTAATTGATGACGAGATGAAACTATTGATAGTAGAGGATGAAATAGAGTTGCTAAACACAATCACTGGTTATTTGGAGAAGGAAGATTTTGTTTGCGAAACAGCTCCTAATTTTTTTGAAGCGGAAGACAAATTGATTTCTTATAAATATGATGTGATTATTCTTGATATTAACCTTCCCGACGGCAACGGATTAGATTTATTGAAATTCATCAAAGAAAAAAGCCCTGAAACCGGAGTTTTAATTGTTTCCGCCAAAGATTCCTTGGATGACAGGCTTAAAGGTCTTGATTTGGGAGCCGATGACTATATTACAAAACCTTTCCATCTTGCCGAGCTCAATTCCAGGGTCAATTCATTGTTAAGAAGAAGAAAGTTTGAAGGAAACAATAACATTGTTTTTAAGGAAATTGAAATTGACACTGAAGCGAAACAAGGCATAGTGAACGAAGTTACCTTAGATCTTACCAAAAAAGAATACTTTCTTCTTCTGTATTTCATTACAAATAAGAATCGGGTTTTGACTAAAGAGGCTATTGCAGAGCATCTATGGGGAGATAATATCGATATGGTTGATAATTTCGATTTTATTTATACACACATGAGAAATTTGAGAAAAAAACTCAAGATAAGCGGTGCAAATGACTATCTTCAAACCATCTATGGCTTGGGCTATAAATTTGGCGAATAAAATCACTTATGTCGAATGCAATTAAGCGTTAATCGGATTCAATTCCGAAAAAAGCTGCTTCAAAAATTTTGAATGATCCATGAAATTATTTGAAAAAACTAGAAATACCTACATCATTTATTCGGTTATTATTTTTATAGTTTCCAGTGCAACCATATACTTTACCTTAAAGAGTGTTATTACAAAGAAACAGGATGAGAAATTGTTATGGGACCAGGAAATGATCGCCAAAAAGATCAAATACGAATGGCCGCTTCCTATTTTTGATGTTGAAGATTTCAAATCAACAACCCCCCCAAGAGATACCTTATATTTTAAGGATACTTTGATGTATCATGTTGTCAATAATAAGGAGAAATACGAATTATACAGGGAACTGACCTCAGTACAGACCCTACAGGGAAAAACATATCAGATTAGCACCAGGAGTTCGTTGGTACGCAATCAGGATTTTATCCTTGCCATTACCCTATCGGTAGGAATTGTTGTATTGCTTTTGATTATAACGGTTTATTTTGTGAACACGATTATCATGCGAAATGTTTGGCTTCCTTTTTATAACAATCTGGAAACGCTTAAAAACTTTTCAGTTGAAAATGACAAAGGCCTTGAACTTCAGCAGTCAAATATTGATGAATTTCAAGAATTAAACAATTCATTATCCAAGTTGACCAATAAGATCAAGTCTGACTTCAACAACCTGAAGGAATTTACAGAAAATGCCTCTCACGAAATGCAAACTCCATTGGCTATTATGCAGTCCAAATCGGAAATTCTACTGCAATCGGAGAATCTGACTAAAAATCAGGTTGAGCAGATAAGAACCATTTATCAATCGGTGCAAAGGCTTTCTAAACTTAATAAAACCCTACTCCTGCTTGCGAAAATTGAAAACAGACAGTTTAAAGATCTTGAGACTATCGAGGTCAACAAGGTTATCGAAAAACAATTAGAGATTTTTGAGGATTTTATTGAAAATAAAAACCTCGAAGTTGATATGAGGTCAACTCTTGAAGTTAAAATACAGGCAAATCCGCTGCTGTTCGACATGGTTGTTACTAATCTTATCAGTAATGCCATCAAGCACAATGTGGCAGGAGGTCAGATCGAGATATTGACCACCAACTTATTTTTAAGTGTTTCGAATTCCGGGGAGCCTCCAAAAATGGAATCATCTTCACTTTTTGAAAGGTTTAAAAAAGAGAGTAATGCAGCTAACTCTTTTGGCTTAGGACTGGCCATAGTCAAAAAAATATGCGATAATTACAATTGGAACATTACGCATTCCTATATTGATAATCAGCACAATATCTCAATCTATTTTTAGTGATTAGCAGAATTTAAAAATTCTAGCTGCGTCTTCAGATTTTCTTTAGAAACACCACATACATTTGCGGTGTTATCTGATTGTTATTATTTATATAACTATTTCGGAACGTTCAAAAATTCATGCTATGAATACTGAAATAACAAAGAAGATATCAGCGTAATCTATCCTAAGGGGAATATTTTGAGGGGAATGGAACCTAAAGGTTAGATCATACGCATTGATTGAAACATTCATTGTTTTGATTTGAATGAAAAAGCCTGTAACAATTTCATTTTTACAGGCTTTTTTTTTATAAATTATCAATTCTGAACAAAACTTCAGATTTTCTTTAGATTTGATAATTACATTTACGTGATTCTAAATTTGAGTATGTTATACTTAAAGTTGAATTATAATTACAAAAATAAACTTTTTAGTTTATAATAAAGTTGATCAGTTAGTATATTGGACTGAGGGGAATGATATTTCTAATTTGATCTGCTATTGCAAATACACAAATATTAAGCTATTTTAATTTGCACAAAAAAAAAGACCTGCTTAGATACTTTCTAAGTAGGTTTTTTTATGGTTTATACTCTAGACTTCCAAGTTGAGATAAATATCATCCCAGCAGCTAAAAATGTTGATAACTTCACGCTTTATAAACCCAAAAAAAGCCCTAAAAAATAGGGGTTTTCTTATATTTGTACGTTTTGAATTTTTGGACAAAAATAGAACTAAAAAATATGAGTGAAGAAAAAAATAAAAATCAATATTCTGCAGATAGTATCCAGGCTTTAGAGGGCATGGAACATGTCCGTATGCGACCATCCATGTACATTGGAGATGTGAGTTCAAGAGGGCTTCACCATCTCGTATATGAAGTTGTCGATAACTCCATCGATGAGGCCATGGCCGGACACTGCGATAAAATCGATGTTTATATAAATGAAGACAACTCTGTCACTGTTAGAGATAATGGTAGAGGGATTCCGGTAGACACTCATGCGAAGGAAGGTGTTTCGGCTCTGGAAGTTGTTATGACTAAAATTGGTGCAGGAGGAAAATTTGATAAGGATTCTTATAAAGTTTCCGGTGGATTGCACGGTGTTGGAGTTTCTGTTGTAAATGCACTTTCAATTCAATTAAAAGCAACGGTTTTCAGAGATGGAAAAACATGGCAACAGGAATACTCAAAGGGTAAAGCCCTTTACCCGGTAAAACAGGTTGGAGAATCAGTTGGAAATGGAACTGAGGTAACCTTCCTGGCAGATGACACTATTTTTCAAACTGATATTGTTTTTAGCTACGAGATTCTTTCCACGAGGATGCGCGAACTTTCTTTTTTGAATCAACGTGTTACGATGGCAATAACCGATAAACGTAACAAAGATGAAGAAGGAAACTTTGTTCATGACACATTTTACAGTGAAGATGGACTAAAGGAATTTGTAAGGTACCTCGATGCCACGAGAGAGCAACTCACCTCTCAGGTGATTAGCATGGAAGGTGAAAAAAGTGGTATTCCGGTTGAAGTCGCCATGGTATACAACACATCTTATACCGAAAATCTTCATTCCTACGTTAACAATATCAATACCCACGAAGGGGGTACGCATTTATCCGGATTTAGAAGAGGATTGACCCATACGCTTAAGAAATATGCCGAAACATCCGGATTATTGAGCAAATTAAAATTTGACATTGCCGGCGATGATTTTAGGGAAGGTCTTACGGCTATCATTTCAGTAAAGGTAGCAGAGCCTCAATTCGAAGGTCAAACCAAAACCAAACTTGGTAACAGGGACGTAAGTGCGGCAGTGAGCCAGGCTGTATCTGAAATGCTAACTAACTATCTTGAGGAAAATCCTGATGATGCTAAAATCATCGTTCAAAAGGTGATTCTTGCGGCTCAGGCAAGACACGCAGCTGCAAAAGCCAGAGAGATGGTTCAGAGAAAGACTGTGATGTCTGGGGGCGGACTGCCAGGTAAATTATCTGACTGTGCCTGGAGCGATCCCGAAAGGTGTGAAATATTTTTAGTTGAGGGTGATTCAGCAGGTGGTACGGCCAAACAGGGTCGTGACAGAAATTTTCAAGCCATTTTACCTTTAAGAGGTAAAATCCTGAACGTTGAAAAAGCCATGCAACACAAAGTTTTTGAAAATGAAGAGATCAAAAGCATGTATACCGCACTTGGTGTAACCATAGGGACCGAGGAAGATCCAAGGGCATTGAATCTCAGTAAGCTGAGATATCACAAGATCGTAATCATGTGTGATGCTGATGTTGATGGAAGTCACATCTCCACGCTTATCCTTACCTTTTTCTTCCGCTATATGCGTGAATTGGTCGAGAACGGTAATATTTATATTGCTGCCCCACCCTTATATTTGGTTAAGAAAGGTGCGAAAAAAGAATATGCCTGGTCAGATGCAGACAGGGATTTGATCGTTGAGAAATTTGGTGGAGGAACCATACAACGCTATAAAGGTCTTGGAGAGATGAATGCCGAACAACTCTGGGACACTACCATGAATCCTGAATTCAGAACCATGCGTCAGGTATCTATAGAAAATGGTACCGAAGCCGACAGAGTGTTCTCCATGCTAATGGGAGACGATGTTCCTCCTAGACGTGAATTCATAGAAAAACACGCGGTATACGCTAATATTGACATTTAAACATTAAAAGACCTAAGACTCTCCAAAGATCTTGGGTCTTAAACATTTACAAATAACATATTTTATTAATTATAAATTCTATTAACATGAAAGTAACTATAGTTGGTGCAGGAGCAGTTGGAGCAAGTTGTGCCGAATACATCGCAATCAAAGATTTCGCCTCAGAGGTTGTCATCATTGACATTAAAGAAAATTTCGCAGAAGGAAAAGCTATGGATCTTATGCAAACTGCATCTTTAAATGGTTTCGACACCTTGATCACAGGAAGTACAAACGATTATACAAAAACTGCTAATAGTGATGTCGCTGTTATCACAAGTGGAATTCCGCGTAAGCCAGGAATGACCAGAGAAGAACTTATCGGAATCAATGCAGGTATTGTCAAATCTGTTGCAGGCAGCGTTCTTAAACATTCACCGAATGTTATCTTTATCGTTGTTAGTAATCCAATGGACACTATGGCTTATCTGACGCATAAAGCACTTGGCTTGCCTAGAAACCGCATCATAGGAATGGGAGGTGCCCTTGACAGTGCAAGGTTTAAATACCGCCTTGCAGAAGCGTTGGGTTGTCCTGCATCTGATGTGGAAGGGATAGTAATCGGAGGCCACAGTGATACGGGAATGATTCCTTTGACACGTTTGGCTGCGAGAAACAGCATTCCTGTGAGCAAATTTTTATCTGAAGAAAAAATCAATGAGGTCTCAGAGGCAACGAAAGTTGGAGGGGCTACGTTAACTAAAATGCTTGGCACAAGTGCCTGGTATGCTCCGGGAGCGGCGGTATCATCAATGGTTCAGGCAATTTTCTGTGACCACAAAAAAATGTTTCCTTGTTCTGCCCTTTTAGAAGGAGAATATGGGCTTGATGACATTTCTATAGGTGTCCCTTGTATTATAGGAAAAAACGGTATTGAATCAATTGTTGAGCTCGATTTAACCGAGGCTGAAAAAGAAAAGTTGATAACCAGCGCTGAAGCCGTAAGAAATACAAATGGCTTACTTGAAGAAACAGTTAGCTAATTTCTCTTCTTATCTGATAGAAAAAGCCATCAGTCATTAGACTGATGGCTTTTTTAGTTAATTTCCTAAGGTCATGACAAGCCGGAAATCACACCATTTTCATCGATATCCATCTGTTCAGATGCCGGATGAGATGGTAGTCCGGGCATTCTCATCATCTTTCCTAAAATCGGTATGATAAAACCTGCTCCGGCTGCAATTTCAATTTCCCTCACGGTAACAATAAAATTTTCCGGCCGGCCCAATAAACTTTCGTCATCTGAAAATGATTTTTGGGTTTTGGCCATACAAATGGCAAAATCACTGAAACCAAGACGATCAATTCTTCTCAAATTAAGTTGGGCTTTTTTGCTATAATTCACTCTAGATGCCCCATAGATTTCTTTGGCAATGGTTTCGATTTTCTGTATTACCGGTGATTTCCACTCATACAACGGTTTAAAATGAGACTTGCCTTCTTCAACCACTTTTTTTACAGCCTGAGCCAATTCTTTACAGCCCTCTCCTCCTGTTGCCCAACCGTTGGAAACCACTGCTTCCACGCCCAATCTCCTGCACGATTCGATTACAATTTTCACTTCCTCGTCTGTATCATTTGTAAAGGAGTTAATGGCTACAACCGGTTCTATGTGAAATTTTCTAATATTCTCAATATGTTTTTCCAAATTGGGAAATCCTGCGGCCACAAGTTCTGCATTTGGTTTATTAATCGCGTCCTTTGCTGCTCCCCCATGATGTCTGAGAGCTCTAATGGTAGCCACCAATACAACTGCCTTTGGACTTAAGCCCGATGCCGCACATTTTATATTTAGGAACTTTTCTGCGCCAAGATCCGCTCCAAAACCAGCCTCAGTTACCACATAATTTGAGAGTGATAAGCCCATTTTTGTCGCTAAAATCGTATTGGTTCCCTGGGCAATATTGGCAAAGGGTCCGCCATGAATAATGGCAGGATTTTTTTCCAGCGTTTGAACCAAATTCGGTTTAATTGCGTCTTTCAATAAAATTGCCATGGCATTTTCGGCTTTTAAATCTCTCGCAAACACAGGTTTTTTATCATAGGTGAAACCAATAAAAATATCCCCTAGTCGTTTTTTAAGATCTCCGAATCCGGATGCCATGCAAAGTATTGCCATCACCTCAGAAGCGGGTGTTATATTAAAACCATCTTCCCTGGGAATACCATTAGCTGTACCACCAAGCCCTATAGTAATATTTCTTAATGCCCTGTCGTTCATATCAATAACTCTTTTCCAAAAAATAGTTCTAGGGTCAAGATTTAAATTATCGGTAGATTGCATATTGTTATCCACCAAGGCAGCCAACAAATTGTTCGCCTTTTCCACTGCGTTGAAATCGCCGGTAAAATGCAAATTAATATCCTCCATTGGAACCACTTGAGAAAAACCTCCTCCGGCAGCTCCGCCCTTGATACCAAAAACAGGTCCGAGGGAAGGTTCTCTCAAAACTACAGTCGCCTGCTCTCCTATTTTGTTCAATCCTTCAGTGAGCCCGATAGATACGGTTGTTTTGCCCTCCCCTGCCGGAGTTGGCGTAATTGCCGTTACCAATATAAGGTTGTTTTTAGAGACCTTTTCCTCGTCAATGAGATCTAGAGGTAACTTGGCTTTAAACTTGCCGTATAACTCAAGATCATCCTCTTTAATTTTTAATTTTGAGGCAATTTCCTTTATGTGAACCAAGGTAGTTTTCTGAGCGATTTCAATGTCTGTTAAGTATTCCATATTTTCATGAGATTTGCTTTACTAATTTAGTAAAAATTCCGGCTAAAACTAATAGCTCAATTGCCCCAAACTTTAGGCCTTATTTCTTTCAAAGCTAAATCTTTTGAGTATATTTGCCCGATTATATCAAAAATAAGATTTTAAATAAGATAAGGAATGCAAAACAAGGGACTTATTAGATTATTTGCCGTCATTTTGAGTGTGGTATGCTTATACCAGTTATCATTCACATGGTTTGCAAAAAATGTTGAGAATGATGCTATTATCTACGCAGAATCCAAGGCTGAAGCCTCAGACACTGAAGCACTGAGCATTATGCAAAATGATTACCTGGATTCTGTTGCCAACGCACCAGTAGTGAATTTAGGTTTTACCGAATTTACTTACAATGAAATTAAAGAAAAAGAGATCAACCTGGGACTTGATCTTAAAGGAGGAATCAATGCGATTTTAGAAGTATCTGTAAGAGATATTTTATACGGTTTGTCAAACGAATCAAAAAATCCGGTTTTTAACGAGGCGCTCATCAATGCATCTAAGGCACAAAAAGATAGCGATAAAGACTATTTACAATTGTTCTATGAAGCTTTTGACGCAGCCAGCAATGGTTCGGTGAAATTGAGTGATCCAAGTATTTTCGGAAATAAATCTCTGAAAGACAAGATCAATTTTAAGATGACCGATGAGGATGTAAAACCAATCTTGCAGGAAGAAGTAAAAGGCTCGATAAATACTGCTTTTGAAGTATTGAGAAGCAGAATTGACCGATTTGGAGTTACGCAGCCAAACATTCAAAGAATTGGAGAATCTGGAAGAATTCTTATAGAACTTCCAGGTGCAAAAGATATTGATCGTGTAAGAAAATTATTACAAAGCACAGCCGAATTACAATTCTGGGAAGTATATACGAACCAGGATCTGACACAGTTCTTTTTATCTGCCAACACCAAGCTTGCCGAGATTTTGAAAGTTGAGGAAGTTGATGCTGTAAAGGATTCAACACTCGCAAAGGACGATGAAATAGATGACCTGCTAGGAGAGGTAAAGGATTCGGTAGATTTTGAAAGCACCAATCCTTTGTTCAGTAAATTATTCGTGCGTTTCCCGCAAACTCAGAATGATATCAGTTCAATAATTGCAACTGCCAGTGTTAAGGATACCGCTGCCATCAACGAGTATCTTGCACTGAAAGAAGTAAGAGCCTTGCTACCAAGCGAAATGAAATACGCCAAATTTGCATGGGATGCAAAGTCGAACAATGATTTTATCAATTTTTATGCGTTGAAATCAAACCGCAACGATGAAGCGCCTATACAAGGTGACGTGATTTCTGATGCTTCACAGGTTTTCGATCAAATGGGTGCTAATCCTGAGGTGAGCATGACCATGAATAGTAAAGGAACCAAGCAATGGGCGAAAATGACAACTGCCAATGTTGGAAAATTCGTGGCTGTAGTATTGGATGACTATGTATACTCCGCGCCAAGAGTAAATGATGCGATCACTACTGGTAGAACCTCTATTTCGGGACAATTTAGCATTGATGAAGCACAGGATTTGGCCAATGCACTAAAATCAGGAAAGCTTCCGGCTGCAGCTAGAATTATTCAATCAGATGTAGTGGGTCCGTCCTTAGGACAAGAAGCCATTGATAGCGGTTCCTTTTCATTTGTAATCGCCCTGATCATCGTATTGTTATGGATGATATTTTATTATGGTAAGGCTGGAATTTTCTCAGACATTGCACTGGCATTAAATATACTTTTCATCTTTGGAGTACTCACTTCTTTCGGCGCGGTATTGACGCTCCCGGGAATTGCAGGTATTGTACTAACCATTGGTATGTCTGTTGATGCTAACGTGCTGATCTATGAAAGAATTAAAGAAGAACTAAACAAGGGTAAGGTTTTAAAAGAGGCCATCAACGATGGTTTTGGAGGAGCGCTTTCATCAATTCTTGATGCGAACATTACTACCTTACTTACTGGTATCATTCTTTATATATTCGGTACAGGACCGGTTAAAGGTTTTGCCACTACTTTGATGATTGGTATTATTACTTCATTATTTTCAGCAATTTTCATTACAAGACTGTTGATCGAATGGTATGTGAACAAAGACAGACAACTCACTTTTAATACGAATATAACTAAGAACTGGTTCAAGAATATTGACATTGACTTTCTTAAAAAGAGAAAGATGTCATATATGATCTCCGGTATTGTTTTGATCATCGGTTTAGGATCATTGTTCACCAACGGTTTAAATTATGGGGTCGACTTTAAAGGAGGTAGAACCTATACCGTAAGGTTTGCTGAAAACGTAAGTCCTCCTGAAATTGCCAATACCTTGAAAGATGCCTTTGGTAGTTCTCCCGAGGTGAAAACTTTTGGGTCGGCAAATCAGTTGAAAATTACTACAAAATATAAAATTGATGATTATGGAATCGCTGTAGAAGACGAAATTCAACAATTATTATATGATGGTCTGGGATCATTTATGCCAGAAAATTTAAGCTTTGAACAATTCAAACCTGGGGATAAAGAGTTAAACGTAGGTATCATGGAATTTTATATGGTTGGTCCTACTATTGCCGATGACATTAAGCAAGCTGCTTTATGGGCTATCGTTGGATCACTAATCGTGGTGTTTATTTATATTCTGATCAGATTCAGAAAATGGCAGTATAGTTTAGGAGCCGTTGCCGCGGTTTTCCATGATGTGCTGATCGTATTGTCAATATTCTCTTTATTCTATAAGATTCTTCCTTTTGACATGGAGATCGGACAATCATTTATTGCAGCTATTCTTACTGTAGTGGGTTACTCTCTGAATGATACTGTGGTCATCTTTGACCGTATTCGTGAATTTAGCAATAAACATCCCACGTGGATATATTCGAAAACAGTGAATACGGCCCTGAGCAGTACCTTAGGGAGAACCGTGAACACCTCTTTGACTACTTTAATCGTATTAATGGCCATCTTTTTGTTTGGAGGTGATTCAATCAAAGGGTTTATGTTTGCATTGATCATAGGGGTTATCGTTGGTACTTATTCGTCATTATTTATTGCTTCCCCTATCATGTATGATACGACAGAGAAGCTGGATAAAAAGAAAAAGAGTTAATACTATTTTAAATCCTATTTCAGAGGATTATACAACTATAAAAAACCTTTTAGGAGATATTTCCTGAAAGGTTTTTAGTTTTTACCTATTTTTGCATTTTCTTTAAAATAGAGATAGGTACGTCTTACTATTATTTGATTATAATCAGTTCGTTATAAATGGAAAGTATAAAAATTCATGGCAAACAATTCGTGTCTTTTATCGATCGTGACAGAATAAATCGATACGTTGAATTCCTTGCAAATAAGGTTGCCGAAGATATTGGTCCTGATGAGGTTCCTATATTTATAGGAATCCTTAATGGATCCTTTATGTTTGCTGCAGATTTTGTTAGAAAATACCCTCATAATTGCCACATAACTTTTGTTAAATTGGCTTCATATGAAGGTGTAAATTCGACCGGAAAAATAAAACATTTAGTAGGAATAAATGAAGATCTTACCGGGAAAACAGTAGTCATTCTTGAAGATATTATCGACACAGGAAATACTCTTGCAGAGATCTATGAGATCTTTCGCGACAAAAATGTAAAACAACTTAAGATTGCAACCCTCTTTTTTAAACCGGATGTATTTAGAAAAGAATTACCCATCGATTATATTGGCAAATCCATTGAAGACAAATTTATTGTTGGTTATGGACTGGATTATGATGGGCTTGGAAGGAACTTGTCTGACATTTACCAACTGAAGTTATAAATTGATTTTAAAACCTTACATCCAGATATAATTTATTTATCATGAAAAATATAGTATTGTTCGGACCTCCGGGAGCAGGTAAAGGCACTCAGGCCGATAGGTTAAAAAGTAAATACGATCTGATTCATATTTCCACAGGTGAAATTTTTAGGTTTAATATCAAAAACAAAACTGAATTGGGCATTCTGGCAAAGTCATATATGGACAAAGGTGATCTGGTACCTGATCAGGTGACCATAGATATGCTCAAAGCCGAGGTGAATAATAATCCTGAAGCAAAAGGTTTTATCTTCGACGGATTTCCAAGAACAGAATCTCAGGCAGCTTCTCTTGATAAATTCCTGAAAGAAAAAAAAACAAGTATCAGCGGGATGGTGGCACTTGAAGTACCTGAAAATCTTCTTGTGGATAGATTGTTGAACAGAGGAAAAACCAGTGGGCGTTCAGACGATCAGGATGAAAGCAAGATCAGAAACCGATTCAATGAATACGCATCGAAAACTGCCATATTAAAAGACTATTATCAAAAGCAAAATAAATATTTTGGGATTGATGGTGTTGGTTCTATACATGACATTACTTCAAAGTTGGAAGAGGTAATCGATACGTTGTAACGCCTATTGCGTTAGTGACAAATTAATCTCTATATTACCTATTATGACCGAAGGAAATTTTGTTGATTATATTAAAGTCTTTGCCGCATCCGGAAAAGGAGGCAAGGGTTCTGTTCACCTGCACAGAGAAAAATACATCACAAAAGGAGGCCCTGATGGTGGCGACGGAGGTCGCGGAGGTCATATAATCCTAAGGGGAGACAAAAATATGTGGACCCTGTTCCATCTCAAATTTAAAAAACACTTCAAGGCTGAACACGGTGGTGCAGGAAGCAAAAACAGAAGTACGGGAAAAGACGGTGATGATATCTTTGTTCATGTTCCTCTTGGCACAATTGTAAAAGATGGGGAAACTCAGGAAGTGCTTTTTGAGATCACAGAAAATCATCAGGAAATAGTGCTGTGTGAAGGAGGTATGGGCGGAAGAGGTAACTGGCACTTCAGATCTTCAACAAACCAGACGCCAAGGTATTCCCAACCAGGGGTTGATGGAAAAGAAGGATGGTATCAGCTTGAATTAAAACTCCTTGCCGATGTGGGATTGGTTGGTTTTCCAAATGCAGGAAAGTCTACCTTATTATCTGTAATTACTTCTGCAAAACCAAAAATTGCCGATTATGAATTCACAACTTTAAAACCTAATCTTGGAATTGTAGAGTACCGTGATTTTAGGAGTTTTGTCATGGCCGATATTCCTGGAATTATTGAAGGAGCTGCAGAAGGAAAAGGATTGGGCCATCGTTTTTTAAGGCATATAGAAAGAAATTCAAGCCTTTTATTCCTAGTCCCTGCGGATAGTGAGAATATCCAAAAAGAATACGACATCCTGCTCAACGAACTCAAAAAACACAACCCTGAATTACTTGATAAGGACAGGCTTCTGGCCATTTCCAAATCTGATATGCTGGATGAAGAATTGAAATCAGAATTGGCTGATGAAATTCCAAAAGACTTGCCACATGTATTTATCTCCTCCCTTGATCAAACAGGGCTAAGCGAGTTAAAGGACAAACTATGGCAAATGCTGAATGAAAGTGTTCTTTAAGGCATTACATGAGCAACCACATGCACTTACCCTTTCCTTGGTTTAGAATGCACATTGAATAATTCCGAAGGAGGCTTTTAACTATTCCTGGATGTCAAATAAACCCGAAAACAGGGTTTCTATATTGTAAAACAAAAATATAACGAGTATTAAAATCACAACCAAAATAATAGCCCTGACATAATTCGGATGTTTCCGTTTGATGAATTTAGTATCAGTCATAATATCACTCTTTAACCTGACCCTCTAAGGTAGTATTTTTATAACCCTGAAGCAAATAAATATAGCCATATTCTACAGTTTTTCCTGACCTTAGAACAGGAAACTCACGCAGCAACTCCATCTGCCTAAAATAGTCTTGCATCGTATTCTTAGGGTCCTTGAAGTTTCTGCTGTAGGTGATATAAATTCCATTCTGACCCTCTTTTAAGGGAGGCCAGGTTTGATTGATCCAATAGTACTTATGCATATCTTTCATGTCGCCCAGAACAAATAGTTCCTTTCCCATTGGGCGGGCAACATAATAGAACAAATGAGATCCCGGATACCACTTGTTTGAAATCAGAGGTAGCTTCGCCAATTCAGGTTGATCAACTTCAAGTTGCTGCAGTTCATTTTTGAACTGATCCCAACCAAACATATCCAAAGTGGGGTCATTTTTTCCCAATTTTGTCTTTTCTATTTCAACTGCCCCGGGGTTCACAAACCAACCTCGATTTACAACACCCATTCCAAATAGCATCAAGGAAAAAATCATAAATAATGTCAGGACCATTATCGGAGTCTTAGGCCGTTCGGAAAGATGGGCTGCGGCTAAAACTGCCAGACAAAGAAATGACACCCCAGACCAATGAGGAAGGGTATCTCTGTAGAGTGAAAAGAAAAGCGTTGTAATAATAAGCGGTAAACTCACAAACAAGAATAACTGAAAATACTGCAATTCTACAAACCTTTTCTTTTTATAGGCAAACAAAGCGATCAGGATAACGATATAATTATACGGATTGTTATAGGCTATCTGTCCTACAACTTCGCGTAAAAACGAATCCAAATTAAAATCCAGACTGAAAAGAGTAACGCGTTCTGAATGGTAACTCACACCACTAAAGCTATTGAGATAATTCCAGTACACAATAACAAAGACAATAAGAGCAGTAAAGAATAAATTTAGATAAAGTACCGGATTTTTTAGCTGATCTCTTTTATAAATAATCCAATAAAGGCCATAGCCAAAAAGCAAATACACAGCCTGATATTTGGCATAAACAGCCAGAGAAAGACTGATCATTGAGATACTCAGGTACAGGTTAATTTTACGCTTTTCAGTTGCTTTTTGATACTTGATAAAAAACAAAAGAGAAGTCATCCAAAACAACACAAGAGGTCCGTCGGGCATGATAAACAATCCGCTGATAACAAAACCATAAATACTCATATTAAAAAGAACTGCTGCAAGCAGCCCGGTTCTTTCATCTTTGATCTCCTTTCCAATAAGGTATAACAAAATAGTGCTGAGGGTTCCGGAGATAATAAAGCCAAGTCTTAAGGCCAGTTCCGACTCAAAAAAAAGATTGAGGGAAAACAACTGCTCGAAAAAACCAACCATGGGAGGATGGTCAAAATGACTCCAGTCAGGATACCTGGCATAGGTCCAGTAATAGACTTCATCATTTCCAAGTTGTATAGAAGAACCAAGCAGGAGCCTGATCAAGGTGGAAATAACGATTAATAAAACCAGCTTTTGCTTATTAGTCATGCTTTTTGTTGAATAGTTGCAACAGATTTTTATCGATCCAGGAGGTTTTAAATATACTTAAATTATCAACAAAGGAGCAGCTAAATACAGCAATCAGCGTTCCGATAATGGCTCCTGATAAAACATCACCCAGAAAATGTTGAGATAAATAAACTCTTGACCAACCCGCAAGAATTGCAATTACAACGAAAAGCACCTTGAAATAATTGTTTTTTACAATTAACATTAGGATCATAAAAATGGCGAAAGCTGTAATGGTATGACCTGATGGAAAGCTATTCAAAGCATGGGTCTTAACCCCTTCGACAAGATGAAGTACTTCCGAATTTTCAAAATACTTTGTAGGCCTCGGCATACCTTTAAATATGATTTGTTTGGCTATAAAAACAAATATAAGGGTCAGTATAGCAGCAAAAAGTTCGTATAGAGCCCAGCGAAATCTAACAAATATCAAAATAACAATGACCAGGGCAAATAGGGCACCATCTCCAAGATGTGTAAAATACTTAAAAAAAATATCGGCTGAAGGTGAGTTCCATTGGTTCACCAATAGATGTGATGCACGCTTTCCGTAACTAATCATTAAAAAACTAATCCCCAAAAGAAATGGGAACAACAAAAACAGGACACTTTTCTCCTTAAATAACTGTTTTAAATACCTCACTCGTTTAACAATTTAATCACATTTCAGGAATTTGAACCCTACATTACATCATGTACTCTGGTTCCTCTCAGCATTTCCCTTTTACCTGGAGGTCCAGGCAATCTTTCAACCTTAAACCCAACGGCCTGCATTGCTCTTCTAACACTTCCTTTGGCTGCGTACGTAACAATCACGCCATTCTTCTTTAAAGCATCATACATCTTCTTAAAAATCACCTCAGTCCACAGTTCTGGCTGTACTTTGGCTCCGAAGGCGTCAAAATAAATGAGATCAAATGCATCTTTAGCTTCATATTCCTCAAATAACATTTCTTTTTTGGTTACTGTGAAATTTGATTCGATCTTTGTCAAAACATCCCATTCGGATCTTTGCATAAGATCATAGGCCATCGCCTTATTTTCAGCACCCAATTGTTTGGGATAATTTAATTCAAAGACCAATTCGACTTCCAAAGGATAGCCTTCAAGCCCCACATAATCAATTGATAAATCTCTTTTTTGAGCTTCGAGAAAACTTATAAAGCAATTAAGGCCCGTTCCAAAACCCATTTCAAGAATACTAAGGCTGCTTCCATTTTTATAAAGATCCAATCCGTTTTTAATAAATACATGATAAGCTTCCTGAATTGCTCCATGTTTGGAATGATAATTTTCATCCCATTCCGGCAAATAAACGCTTAATGAACCATCTGAGGTTTTAACAATTTTTCTTTCCATCCTTTTGAAATCGCTGCAAAGGTAAAGAATAAAAATACTTTGAATCTATCTTATACTTAGAATTAGTGTTATAGATACGCATTAAAGTGAGATCTTAGACAAACAGAATACCCTCAAAATGACTCTTTCTCCGAACCCATTTACTACGCATAAAAAGCAGTCAATTATCGATTTTTTGAGTGATAATAATTACTTTTGCTTAAAATATCATAACTATGAGTTTAGAAGTTAGTCAAAAGATCACCGTACAAAAGGTAAAGAATTCAAAGATAAACCAGGTGGATTTTAACAATCTTCCATTTGGACAGCAGTATACCGATCACATGCTTGTTTGCGATTATGAAAATGGTAAATGGAACGCACCAAAAATTGTACCATATGAGGCCATTAGTCTGGATCCTTCGGCAAAAATATTTCATTATGGACAATCGGTCTTTGAAGGAATGAAAGCCTATAAGGATGAACATGATGCTATTTGGTTATTCAGGCCTCTTGACAATCAGAAAAGATTGAATATTTCGTCTAAAAGACTTGCTATGCCTGAACTTCCGGAAGCCTATTTTATGGAAGGTCTTGAGGCACTTTTATTGCTTGAAAAAGACTGGATTCCAACCACAAAAGACAGCTCCCTTTATGTCAGACCCTTTATTTTTGCTTCTGGAAATGGCTTCCATGCCTCTCCTTCAGACAAGTATAAATTTATCATTGCCTTCTCTCCCTCAGGTCCTTATTTTGGAGGAGAACTAAAGGTCTTAATTGAACAAAAGTATTCGAGATCTGCCAATGGAGGTGTTGGGTTTGCCAAAGCAGGTGGAAACTATGCCGCTCAATTCTATCCTACGAATCTTGCGATTCAAAAGGGGTACCAGCAAGTAATCTGGACCGATGACACAACTCATGAATACATTGAGGAGGCCGGAGCAATGAACATCTTTATACGTATCAACGATGTGCTTATTACGGCTCCTACCAGTGACAGAATTCTTGACGGAATCACTAGAAAAAGCATTATCGAACTCGCTAAAGACCAGGGCATTTCAGTTGAGGTCAGGAATATTTCTGTTCATGAACTCATTAAAGCCTCTGAAAACGGCAGCCTCAAGGAAATGTTCGGTGCGGGCACTGCAGCAGTCATATCGCCCATTGCAGGTTTTGGCTATCAAGAAAGGGACTACACACTACCTGAGTTGAATACTAGCTATGCTGCTACCTTGAAAAAACAAATTACTGACATCCAGTACAATCGATCTGCAGACAAATTTGGCTGGAGATACGGTGTTAAATAGAATCAAGACCTCACTTTAGGTGAGGTCTCGACTTTTTTCTATGAACTACCTTCCTTCAGGATTGATTCTATATTGGGTTTAAAATAATTGGGACCTTTCATGACTTTGCCGTCCTCGCGATAAATAGGGTTACCATCGCCACCCAACTTACTCATATTACTTCTTTGAATTTCATTAAATACTTCTTCAATCTTATATTGCATGCCGTGTTCAAGAATGGTTCCGCATAATATATAAAGCATATCTCCAAGAGCATCGGCCACTTCCACCAAATCATTATTTTCTGCGGCTTCAAGGTATTCCCTGTTTTCTTCATCCATCAAGTCAAATCTCAGCTTTAACTTTTGCTCTGTTAACTTCGCAACAGGTTGATGCTGTACTCCCAATCCGAATGCTTCGTGAAAATCCTGAACTGCCTTTATTTTATTCTTCATTTGATACTATAAAAATTTCATTAAAATCTGTGGTGGAACAATTTTCATCATCAAAGCCACTAACCTCCACCTTTTGGTTATGTAAGCCTTTCTCTTCTTCTTTTTAATAGCCGTATAAATCTGTTTAACCGCTTTATCAAGTGGCGCCATCCAGAAAGTTGGTCCGGTAATAATGTCGGTATCCACATAACCCGGAAGAATATTAGTTACCGTAATTTTGGCCTTCTTTGTTTTTCGAGCCTTCATCCATAAAGACTCCATATAACTTGCCTGAAATGCCTTTGAAGCATGGTAGGCAGGAACATGTCGGTTCCCAACCAGAGAGGCAATGGAGGTGATACTTACCAGATGGCCAAAACCTTGCTTCTCAAAATATTTATACGAAAGTTGGTATACTTTTGTGGCACCCATTACATTGGTTTCCAAGGTAGGAAGATCCTTTTGCCATTCCAGATTAAAATTGTTCTCCCCTATTCCTGCGTTGTGCACAATAAGATCAATATTTTCAAAAATAGCAGGAATTTCTTTAAAAAGTTTGTCTGTGTCCTGAAGATCTGTAATATCGTGCTGCCTTATTCTGTATTTATCAGGATTCTCATTCTTAAGAGAATCAAGTAGTTCTTTGCGCCTTCCGGTTGCCAATACTTTGTAACCATCGTTTATGAGAAGTTTAGCCAGTTCTTTTCCTATTCCGGAGGTGGCACCAAAAACGATCGCTTTTCTACTCATATTGTCTTACCTTTACAGCCTTAAATATAACTAAAATGTTTAGTAGAGGACAACTTATATTCGCGGCTATTTTTGCTGTTGCTTTTATTATTCTTATGGTAATTAGCTACCGAAAAGATGTAAAACTACACAAGTTATATTATAATAAAGTATGGGTTGTGGCCCTTGGCATTTTTTTAGCCATTGCACTTTTTGCGACCATTACTTTCTGGTTACATTAACCGGCTCACCATCGTGTTGAATTTTGGTGTAAAACCTACAGGGTCTCAACCGGCTTTTCTACAGCAACTATTTTGTATAATTTATCACTGGGCCTGATCCTGAATTCAAGAGGTAAAGTAATGTTATCACCTTTCTTGGCAAATTCACCTTTTTTATCATTGACAAACATTTCCTTAATGGTAAGTTCCTTCGCGCCCGTTGTTGGGCCTGTAATCAGGATCTGATCCCCTATCTTAAGATCAAAAGCTTCTAATTTAAACTCTCCAATATTTGCCTTTGGGAAAAAGTGAATTCCTTTTCCGATATACACCTTTTTCTGAGTGGCGTGAGAACCTGATCCCTTGCTCCACTCTCCGAGTTTTTGTCCTAAATAATATCCATTCCAGAACCCTCTGTTGTATACCTTCTCAAGTTCAAGCATCCAGCCAATTACTTTTTCCTTATCATAGGTTCCTTCAGCCAAAGCATCAATGGCTTGTCGGTAAGATTTAATCACATTGGCCACATACTCAGGGGCCCTGCCTCTTCCTTCTATTTTAAGCACCTTAATTCCGGCATCTGCAACCTGATCAAGAAAGTCAATTGTACAAAGGTCCTTAGGAGACATGATGTATTCATTGTCAAGTTCCATTTCAAAACCGGTTTCCTGATCAATAACCGTATATTTCTTCCTGCAATTTTGCTTGCATGCACCGCGGTTAGCCGAAGAATTAGCAGAGTGTAAACTCATATAACATTTTCCTGATACTGCCATACAAAGTGCACCATGTCCGAAAATCTCTATTTCCAATAACCTTCCCGATGGCCCTTTGATTTCCTCTTTTTCTATTTGTTCTGTAATCTTCTTTACCTGGCGCAGGCTTAATTCACGACTTAGTACAACCGTATCTGCAAACATGGCATAGAACTTAGCAGTTTCAATATTCGTAATATTGATCTGGGTTGAAATATGCACTTCTATCCCCACTTGTCTGGCCATGGCAATTACTGCCTGGTCCATTGCTATTACTGCTGAAATATCAGCTTCCTTAGCTCTTTTCAACAAGGTTTTTACTATACTAAGATCATGGTCATAGATGATGGTGTTTAATGTAAGATAAGTTCTCACATTCTTGGCCTTGCACCTCAGAGAAATCTCAGGCAGGTCATCCAGGGTAAAATTAATCGAGGCTCTTGCCCTCATATTCAATTGCTCCACACCAAAGTAAACAGAATCAGCTCCATTATCAAGGGCGGCTTGCATGGATTCAAAATTCCCTGCAGGTGCCATTAACTCAATTTTATTATTTCCGTTCAATACCATAACCTTCCACTTAGTTTTTTTAAGAGCCGCAAAATTACGATTTATTATTTAATCAATAATTATCTGTTAAATATTAAGTACTTGTCCTTAAATTTGATATAATTTAAACAAAATGTCATTTAACTAAACAGACAACTATTTTCGTAGGTAATTATTTAGCATATTTGCAGCTTCAAAAATGAAAATAATAAATTAAAAAAAATGAAAATTGCAGTAGTAGGAGCTACCGGAATGGTAGGAAACGTCATGTTAAAAGTTCTGGAAGAAAGAAATTTTCCTGTATCAGAATTATTAGTGGTAGCCTCAGAGAGATCGGTTGGCAAAACCCTTGTCTATAAAGGTGAGGAGCATACCGTAATCGGACTTCAAGATGCTGTTGATCAAAAGCCAGACATTGCTTTGTTCTCAGCTGGAGGCGCTGCTTCAGTTAAATGGGCACCTATATTTGCAGCTGCCGGTATAACCGTAGTTGATAATTCATCTGCATGGAGGATGGATCCTAGTAAAAAACTAGTGGTTCCTGAGATCAATGCCGACGAATTGACTAAGGAAGATAAAATTATTGCCAACCCGAACTGCTCCACCATTCAGATGGTAGTAGCTCTCGCACCCTTGCATAAAAAATACGGCATCAAGCGACTGGTGATCTCTACGTACCAATCCATTTCGGGAACTGGTGTAAAAGCTGTACAACAACTTGAAAATGAATATAAGGGGATTAAAGGCGAAATGGCCTATCCTTATCCTATTCACAGAAACGCTTTACCACATTGTGATGTTTTTGAAGAGAATGGATATACCAAAGAAGAAATGAAACTCGTTAATGAAACCCGAAAAATTCTGAATGACAATAGTATTGCGGTTACAGCTACCGCTGTAAGAATCCCTGTAGCAGGAGGTCACTCTGAAAGCATCAATGTTGAATTTGAGAGGGATTTCGACGTAAATGAAGTCAGACAGTTACTTCATGAAACAGATGGTGTGGTTGTAAAAGACAATCTGGAAACCAACACCTATCCTATGCCTATCTATGCAGAAGGTAAAGATGATGTATTCGTGGGACGTATCAGAAGAGATGAATCTCAGCCCAATTCATTAAATATGTGGGTAGTTAGTGACAACCTGAGAAAAGGTGCCGCTACAAATACCATACAGATCGCTGAATACCTTATGAAACAAGGTTTGGTTTAATCTGGAATACGCATCCAAAAAAAGGCTGTTTTCGATGAAAACAGCCTTTTTTTTATATCGCTTTTACTTTTCTACTTTTAAAACATCCTTAATAATCTCCTCAAGGTTATGTTTAGGCAAGGCTCCTTGAGCCATTTGAGGCTGTCCATTAGCAGGGCAGAACAACATGGAAGGGATGCTTTTGATGCCAAAAGCAGCCGACAATTCTGTTTCCGCCTCTGTATCTATTTTATAAATATCAACTTTGCCTTTATACTCTTCTGATAATTCTTCCAAAATTGGAGCCACCATTTTACATGGTCCGCACCAATCGGCATAAAAATCGATAATACAAGGTTTATCACCTTCAAATTTCCACTCTTTATTATCTTCGAAATTAAATACTTTCTTTAAAAATATCTCTTTGGTTAACAATTCAGTCATATATAAATATATTAAATATTATTTATCAAAGTAATAGCAATACACGTACCACTTTAAATTCAGGTACAAAGTGACGTAAATTTTGACATTATGTCGGTTACTATTGTTACAGTCTGCTAAGATGCTCTGACATGACTATCTATAAGATACATATAGTGAATAGACGTATTGAATTGTCAACCAAAGATTAAAAAATCCCGCCATAAGGCGGGATGATGATGTGACAAAGACTACATTTTGATATTGGCCTTTTTCATACTGAAATGAAATTCCTGATATAACTCAAGCAAATTCATGATCGCAGCTATAAGATCTTTTGTCTCTAATAAATTTCCAAAATACAACGTCGTATTCTTGGCACTTGATTCTTCCGACCTGATCCTGCTGATCTGCTTTTCGATAGATTTTGATACATGATCAAAGAGCTCTTGCTTTTCATCCACAATCTTCGAAATATCACCAAATCTCCTCTCGTGAAAGATGAGAGAAATTTCTTTCAACATGGTAGAAAGTTGCTCATCGATAATCTTAAGATCTTTGATCTGACCTCTCTTGAGTTGTTTGTGGTTATTATTAACATGCTTATAACTTGCTTTGGAAATATAACTGATCGATTGGGATATATCCTGAAGATACCCTAACACCATTAGATAGAATCTACTGGCTTCAACCGACGAATCGTCTAAGGATTTTATAAAATAAAAAGCCTCATCTTTCAAAGCGTCAACCTCTGCATTTAACTTAAGCACATGTTTATCGGTTTTTTTTAGTTTACTAAGATCCTGAAGTGACAGGTTGTTGACTACATTAGTGTATAATTTATTCGATCTTGAAACCACCTCTGAGATATGATCAGAAGTTTCTTCAATTACTTCCTTCGCAGTAATCAATTCAGCTCTTTTGATAACTCTCTTTTGAGTTGCCTCCTTTTCTTCTTGTTTATGTTTTAAGAAATTCCGTACAAGAAGTAAGAGAACCAATAATAAAAGTAAACTAACGGCTGTGATTCCTCCTAAATGAATCAAGTAAGTGAAAATAGCCGCGGTGACAAAAGCGATAAATGCTGTAAAGAACCAACCACCTATCACATTCAATACTCCGGCAACACGGTAAACAGCACTTTCCCTGTCCCATGCCCTATCTGCCAAAGATGTTCCCATGGCAACCATAAAAGTGACATAAGTAGTTGATAGTGGTAATTTATATGATGTTGCAATGGAGATCAAAATTCCTGCCACCATAAGATTGGTAGAAGCTCTGATTGCATCAAAAGCTGGTAATTCATACACCTTGTTTTTGGGAAGGTTTACAACCGGTTTTTCAAATCTTCTGCCTATTCTTACCCGCATGGTTTTAGGAAGCAAAAATCCAATCCCATTAATAAGCCCTAAACTTGAACGTACAACCACTCTTGAAAGGGAGTTCGGTTGGAATCTTTCATGACCTTCACTTTGTCTGGCCAGATTAACTTCCGTTGCTGCAACTTTCTTAGCCTTGGATGAAAACCAAAGCGTTACGATCATGATTACTGCCGCAACCAGGAGAAATATGGTGGGTGTAGGAACTTTACCTGCCAATACGCTCATATTAAATTCACTTGCCACAACTCCTGAGCCACTCCAGGCCTCATAAGAATTCCAAGCTGCCATAGGAACACCGATAAAGTTTACTAAATCATTTCCAGCAAAAGCCAGTGCCAAAGCAAAGGTTCCAACGGTAATAATGATCTTGTACAGGTTAAAATTAAAAAATTTGGTAAGTATATATGCCATGGAGGTCCAAAGAGCGAATGCTATCATAATAATATACACTTCATTGCCTTCTAAAACATCCTTGATATCCTTGTAATATGCGGTTCCCTTAAGACCCTTCATAAAAATAAAGTATGTGATGGAAGTTAAGGCAATCCCTGTAAAAAGAGCTCCGTAAATTTTAGGTTTCTGTTCAAAATTAAAAGTAAGAAACAAGCGGGAAAGAAATTGCACCAATGCACCAATAGAAAATGCCACTATAACCGACAGAAATATTCCAGTGATAATTAATACGGCTTTTTCCGTATTGATATATTTACTCAAATTAGCCACAGATTCGGTATCCGAAACCGCTATTTTGATCAAGGCCATGGCCACGGCTGCTCCCAACAATTCAAATACAATGGAAACCGTTGTTGATGTTGGCATTCCCAGGGTGTTAAAAAAGTCGAGAAGCAAAACATCCGTAATCATAACGGCCATAAAAATGATCATGATCTCATTAAAGTAAAATTCCCCGGGATTAAAAATTCCCTTACGGGCAACTTCCATCATCCCACTGGAAAAAATTGCACCAACTGCAATTCCCAAACTTGCCACAATCATTATGGTTCGCATTGATACTACTTTGGACCCAATGGCTGAATTCAAAAAATTCACGGCATCATTACTCACCCCTACCACCAGATCAATAGCTGCAAGAGCGATCAAAGCAACCAACATTAAAATATAGATATTCTCCATTATTTTAAGCTTATAATTATTTTGCAAATCTATACTACAAAATAGGTTATCATGTTAACTAAATGTTACCATTTGAAAATTATCAATGACTTATATTTACCTAGTTAATCACATTTGAAAGTTTCTTTAACAATTATATCTCATTTCAATAATGATCAAATCAAAAGGCATCATTTTTTTAGTAAACTTCATTGCAGATTCTGTAGCAAGTAAAAACAGAAACAAACGAAGTCACATTCAAATATGACAATGGTTTTAAGCTTGACCTTTAATCAATATGCTAACTATTTCTGTTTCCGTCTTGTTGGACGCCTTATCAATTTTAACAATTAATATCACCTAAATGGTCTTATATTTGTCAAAATTTGCTTTATGTACAAGACAATGTTTCTGCTGCTATCAGTGATGCTTCTGGTTTACAGCTGCAAAGAATCCAAAGATCAAACCATGGAACAGGACAATAAATTCACGAATAACCTTATAAACGAAACCAGCCCCTACCTTTTACAGCATGCCCATAATCCAGTGAACTGGTATGCCTGGAATGACGAGACCCTTGAGCTTGCGAAAAAAGAAAACAAACTACTTTTGATCTCTGTTGGATATGCAGCCTGTCATTGGTGCCACGTTATGGAGCACGAGAGCTTTGAAGATTCGACTGTAGCGAGCATCATGAATGAGAATTTCATCAACGTCAAAGTGGATCGGGAGGAAAGACCAGACGTTGACCAGGTATATATGAATGCAGTACAATTACTTACAGGAAGAGGTGGATGGCCCCTGAACTGTGTTGCTCTTCCCGACGGAAGGCCAATTTGGGGTGGCACATATTTCCCGAAAGAGAACTGGATGAATGCTTTGACCCAATTGGCCGATCTTTACAAAAACGAGCCTGAAAAGGCTGAGGAATATGCGGTTAAACTTACTGAAGGTATTCAACAATCTGGATTGATCCAGTTAAATGAAGAGGTTGCTAACTTCAGCAAAGAAGAGCTTCAGGGCTCCATTGAGAGTTGGTTACCCACCATGGATTTAAAAAATGGTGGCAGAACGGGAGCTCCTAAATTTCCTATGCCGGGTAATTTACAGTTTTTGTTGCGCTATGCAGTTCAAAGCGACAATCAACAGATCATGGACTATGTAAATACTTCCCTAACCAAAATAGCCTATGGAGGTATTTTTGATCATGTAGGAGGGGGATTTTCCCGTTACTCTGTTGACGATCACTGGCATGTTCCGCATTTTGAAAAGATGCTTTATGATAATGCCCAGATGGTTTCTTTATACGCTAAAGCATACCTTGTTACTAAGAATCCATTGTATAAGGAAATCGTTTACAGAACCACAGAATTTGTTGAAGCAGAACTTTACAAAGATATTGGAGCCTTTTATTCTTCTCTGGATGCTGATAGTGATAACGAGGATGGAGAATTGGAAGAGGGTGCATATTATGTTTGGAAAAAAAATGAGTTAGAGTTAATTTTAGGTGATGATTTTAAACTTTTTGCAAGCTATTACAATGTCAATGGCTATGGAAAATGGGAAGAAGGTAAATACCATTTGATCCGTTCAATTTCCAAGGAAGAATTTCAAAATGAAAATAGCATTAGCCATGACCAACTTGAAGAAAAACTGAACCAGTGGCATAAGATGTTATCTGATGAAAGAAATAAAAGAGACAGGCCAAGACTTGATGACAAAACCCTTACTTCATGGAATGCACTCATGCTAAAAGGTTATGTTGATGCTTATAGCGTCTTTAAGGAGAAAAGATTTCTTGACATCGCGCTAAAAAATGCGCATTTTATCATAAATAATATGATGAAAGAAGATGGAGGGCTTTACAGAAATTTTAAAAATGATCAAAGTAATATTGAGGCCTATCTCGAAGACTATGCAACCGTGGCAGATGCCTTTATCAGTTTATACGAGGTTACTTTAGACGAAAATTGGTTACAGACTTCCAAACAGTTGACCGATTACTGCTTTGATCATTTTTATGATGATAATAGTAAAATGTTCTTCTTTACTTCCAATAAAGAACAAGGACTGATCGCCAGAAAGGTAGAATCAGACGACAATGTGATCCCATCATCCAATTCAATTATGGCCAACAATCTTTTTAAGCTGGGGCATTATTATGCGAATAAGCATTATACTGATAATGCCAAAACAATGCTGAATAATGTTAAGGAAACAGCTATAGGCTATGGATCGGGAGCCTCAAATTGGTTGAACTTGTATAGCAATTATTTAGGAGACTTTTATGAAGTGGCCATTGTGGGTTCCGAGGCTCAGGAAAGACTTAAGGAATTGAATGAACAATATATCCCGAATAAATTGATTGTAGGCAGCATAAAGGAAAGTTCATTACCGCTGCTCCAGTATAAATATAACCAAAAGGAAACAACGATCTACGTTTGTGTTGACGGAGCCTGTAAATTACCCGTTAAGGAAACGGAGAAAGCACTTGGGCAAATGCACAGTTCATTCTAAAAATACATTTTATGAAAACCCTTTTTACAATCCTGGTAGCAATTGTCGCCTTGGAACACATCTATTTTTTAATCCTTGAAATGTTCTATTGGACCAAGCCTAAAGGAATGAAAGCGTTTGGACTTTCAAAAGAACAGGCTGAAAGTTCAAAGGTATTGGCAGCTAATCAAGGTTTATATAATGGTTTTTTGGCCGCAGGATTGATCTGGGGATTGCTCTCCAATAAAACAGATGTCATTGTTTTTTTTCTGATCTGCATTAGTATAGCAGGAATTTACGGCGCTTATTCAACAAAAAATATAAAGCTCTTTTATATTCAAGCAGTTCCGGCAATTTTAGCATTACTTCTTCTCTTTTTTTAATTTTACGAGGCAGCTATTTCCGAAAAGATTTATAAGAATAGGCTATATTTGATAAACCTATTCTCTTATCTCGATTCTGTTTTAAAATAATTTTTAGGTTTCCCAGCTACAAAATCCTTGAGGTAGAAAGGTTCAAAATAGGCAACATCCTCAAAGTCTGCTGTTTCAAACTTAGGTGCTGCAATCATGGCCATTTCTCTGGCTGAAGGGTAAACCGAGGTCAAAAATCTTGCATTCTCATGCTTGATAAACTCTTTGCATTTTTCCGCTCCATCTCCCATAAAATAAAGAATATTCTTTTTCAAATAACTTTGAAAAGAGGTCTCGTTGATAATCTCAGCTTCTGTCGCTCTAATTTGACGATAATCCTGATCAAAAATGGCGCTATATACCTCCATCCTCCTCGCATCTAATAAAGGAACAGCAAATTCATTCTCTTTGAGTGAAATCTGCCGTGCTATGTTCTCAAGGGTAGGAACTGAAATTAATGGTTTGTCCAGCGCATAACAGAGGCCTTTTGCAGCAGATACTCCAATTCTAAGTCCTGTATATGAACCTGGCCCTTTACTAACGGCTATAGCATCGAGATCTTGCATAGACAATCCTGCATCCTTAATCACTTCAAGTATAAACGAATGCAATTTTTCAGCGTGTGAAAATTTACCTTCGTTCAATTCTTTTAAGGAAATAACTTCATTGTTTTTGGAAATGCTGACTGAGCAGTTTTTCGTTGCCGTTTCTATGTTCAGTATGATTCCCAATGCAATTTTATCGTTACTAACTATTATAAATTTTCAACCGGTATCCCGTAGTAATACTCAAGTAATTTTACCCTGAAAATAAAATCGTATTTGGCTCTTAAAAAGTCAGAATTAGCCGTTACGAGTTGGGTCTTTATCTGGCTGAAATCAAAAGAATTTAAGACACCAACATCAAAACGTTCCTGTGCATAGGTAAAGGAAACTTCTCGCGCTTCCAAAGATCTTTTTGAAGCTTCGTATAATTTTAAAGAGCCGAGTGCGTCAGCATATACCTGATGGATAATTTTTTCCAGATCCAACTCTTCTTGTTCCAATTGGTATTTTTGCTGTTCATAATTGATCTTTGCCCTTCTTACATTGTTGGAGGCATTGAACCCGTTTAGTATAGGAATCTGCAATGACAAACCATAGGCACTACCTTTATTATTATCAATCTGATCAAAAAAACTGTCGGCCGGACCCGTTACAGGACCAAAATTTGGTGAAATCACATTAGCTCCGCTTGTTTCCACCTGCCCAATGACCCGGGTTGGATCGTTTGGGTCAATTTCCGATCCAATGATTTGCTCTCTGTTAGAATATCTTGAATTCCAGTTATAAAAACCGGATAGAGTAGGCTGCAAGGCTCCTTTTGCCAACTTCACATCACTCTCTGCAATTTCTATATTCGCCTGAGCCACTTTGATTTCATTTCTGGTTTGCATCGCCTTTTCCAATATTTTGGCAACAGAAAAATCGGCCAAATTGATCAGTGGTAAGGTTTCAATCTCTTCATTGGCTATGTCAAAATTTTCATAATCTTCTAATTGCAATAGCTGAGCCAAAGAGATCTTGGCAAGTCTTACAAGGTTTTGGGTCGTGATCAAATTTTGTTCGTCACTGGCCAAGGTAGCCTCAACATCCAGTAAATCTCCACGAGGTATTGTTCCAGCTTCAACGAGTTGGCTCGTTCTGGCCAATTGTTCTTTGGTGATTTCCACCTGAGGAATCGCAACATTCATAGCTTCTTTACTAAAAAGAACTTCCAAATATGCATTGATGACAAACAGCGATATGTCGTCTTTCATCTGATCAAGTTGATATTGAGAAGCCAAAATACTTAACTCCGCTCTTCGCAATTCATTCTGATTCCGTAAACCTCTCCAGATAGGAACTCCCGCTGAGATACCACCATTAGTGGTTTGGGTAGTTTGATTGATCAATACACCTGTGGTTGCATCAGTAGTAAGGCCAGAGTTCCAGGCCGCAGAAGTATTAAAATTAACGTTAGGAATAAAATTACCTATGGCGCCTCTTTTATCAACCTCCGCCAGGGAAATGTTGTTTTCTGATTGTTTAACTCTGATATTGTTTTCAATAGCATAATCTACACATTCTCTCAGTGTCCATTTTTTAATATTCGGGTTTGATTCTTGGGCGTGAACAGACAAAAAATAACTGAACAGCAAGATCAAGGTAAGTTGTACTTTCATAAGTTTGAAATTTCAATAATTGAATTTTGAATATAAGACGAGGTCTGAAAAAATTTGTTACACTATTTATTGAAAATTATCTTATTCAAGATTTCTTCCAACTTCTATAAAATAAAAACAAAGCTACAGAGACCAGTAAATATGGAAAGGCCATCAAGTATACAATACCTGAATTAATGCCTTCTGCCACCTCTTCTCCGCCCTGTTCAACTACTGCGCGACACATGGCACATTGTGCAAAGGAATCGACAGAGACCAAAACAATTAAAAGAATAACAGATTTTCTAAACATAAAGCTTGATTTATTGACTCAAGGCTAATATTAAACCCTGTCACACTAAAAGCTTCGCAAAATTACAGCAATAGATAAAACCAGCCAAATAGAATCGGAGAATCCTCAATATAATTTGAATTGCACATTGTGACTATAGAACAGAACTGCTATCTCAATATCAGCATTTTCCCAGGCAATATTGAATTCTTTCTTTGTTTTAGCTGCTCCTCCAATTTTCCCTGTCCCATAAGACTCTGGTGCAAACCTAGTAACGACCATCCGTTTTGACGATAGTATTCAAGGTCTTGCCTATATTCTTATGCTCTTTTACGCTGAATATCAGCTTAATATACTAAACATTCTTTCACTTTTCAAATAAAAAGTGTACCTTAAGCGAAACACATCTAATTAAAACCAAACCATTATGAAAAAATTTATGTTATTCGCAGTACTGCTGTTCTTTAGTATTCAATTGACCGCACAGGAAAAACTTTATCTGGTGTTCGAATTTATGAAAGTAGATAACGAACAGCAAAGCGCCTATATGGAGACTGAGGAATTCTGGGCAAAAATTCACGAACAACGTATAAAAAATGGAGATATCATCGGATGGGACCTATGGAGCTTACAACCCGGAGGTGAGGATCAACACTTTCAATACCTGGTCGTTACGCTATTTAATGACCCCGTAAAAATGATGAGTAATGCAGGTGATTTTAATGCCGCGGTTAAAGCGGCTTATCCTGATATGTCTGACGATGATTTGGATAAACATATGGCAATGACACCTAAAACAAGAGATCTTGCCGTTCGAATTTATCTTGAAATGATCGATGGAACAAAAGACGATTTTACAATGCCTTTAGGCACAGTGGCTTCCATTAATATGATGAAGGTTGACATGAATAATTATGACAAGTACGAAAAAATGGAATCAGAAGTTTTCAAACCTATGCATCAAAGAAATGTTGATAATGGGGTTATGGCTAATTGGGGATTATTGAGATTTATAGTACCTTATGGAAGTGATACTTACGCTTCACATATTACAGTTGACATGTATAAAGATTATAATCAATGGTTTAATCCTCCAACTGTTGCTGATGCTCCTGAACCAACAGCCCAACAGCAAAAACAAATTAGCGAAGGTATTGAAAGCAGAGATATGAAATATGCTTATCTCGCTACCTTGATCAAAAAACATAAAAAATAAACAATACATTTTCCTGCTGTCAGGCTTCAAGGAGCCTGGCAGTTTTATATACTGTAATAAGGAAGGATCATAAAATAAACCATAACCCCGCTAATGGTAACATAAAGCCATAAGGGGAAAGTGATTCTGGCAATTTTTTTATGTCTTTCAATATCATTTGTAATCGCTCTTACAAATGTGATCAGTACAAAAGGAATTACGACCACAGATAGCAGAATATGTGAAATCAAAATAATGTAATAAAAATATGTTATCAAACCCTCCCCTCTAAAGGGAGTAGAATCTGATGTCATGTGATACAGCACATACATGACTAAAAAAAGACCAGAAAATACAATTGCCGTTAGCATAAGTCGTTTGTGCAATTCAATCTTCTTCATTTTTATGGCCCAAAAAGCGCTGATCAGTATAATTGAGGTAAGGGCATTTATTCCGGCATAAATGGGAGGTAAAAATACGGGTAATTCGATGTCTACTTTTATCCCAAACAAAGCAGCCACAACCAGGGGTATGGCAACTGATAATATAACTATGATTCGGTTGTACTTTTTTGTTTCCTCCATAGGTTACTTATTCCTTTAAGAGAAGACCAATATCTTCTTTTAACCATTGAATTTCCTTTTCATCCAATCCATTATAAAATTTGATCGGGTTCTCATTCTCACCGTTCATAACGGTTCTTGACCTGATATAACCCTCCTTGTCTATGAGTGCGAACAAACCCGAATGTTCAAAACCACCTTCAACATCTTTGTTCTCACCGGCATACAATCGAAAGCCTTCATTTGACAATGAATAAACGTCGCTCTTATCACCGGTTAAAAAATACCAATTTTTAAGTGTAGCGCCTTTTTCTTTGGCGTAGGCCGCTAATACTTCCGGAGAATCGCGTTCAGGATCAATAGAAACTGAAGCAATTCCAAATGACGGATTGCCGTAGAACTCATTTTGAATCTTGACCATATTTTCATTCATCCTGGGACAGATCGTAGGACATGAGGTAAAGAAAAATTCGATTACATATACTTTATTCTTAAAATTCTCATTACTAACGAGTTCATTATGCTGATCTGTAAATTCAAAGTCAGGTACTTTTTCAAACTTCATCAGCTCCTTTCCCATAAGCCTCCCAACAATTTTAGGAACGACCCAAATGCCAAAGATCAAAATAACAAAGGTAATTGCGATATAAGAATTTTTTTTCATGATGTTACGTGTCAGGTTATCAGACTTAAATTTCTCTCTTATTCTTTTTTAAAGCCAGTCTGGTTTCGGCCATTACCACTTTTACATCGTCTACCATTTCCTGATGCACAGTGGCCACAGATTCTGCATTATAGCCATACAACAGACCTTCCTCAGCTGCTTCTTCATCATTCCTTCCCCTCAGATTCAATTCTTTGTCAATAATAAAGGCATAGGGGCTATACAATTGATCGTCTAATTCATAGGAAGTCTTAAGGCTTTTAAACATTTTCTTCACTTCCTCTTCCTCACCAAATAAAAAATACCACTTATCCACATTGTACGTTGCTCCCAGCTCCTTTTTTAACTGGGCGGCATCAGCTTCGGCTCCTTTGGGTAATACCACAATAAATTGAAATCCTTTAAAACCATAAAAATGCTTATAGATCTTTTCATTCAAGTTCAACGCATTGGTTTTATGCTGTAACAGATCAGCACCCAGAAAACACAAAATACTTATATTATCTTTTAGTGCAATGGAATCGGAATTTGCAAATTGATCAACCTCATTCACATTCGGTGTAAGCCTTGGTAATTTCGCAAAGTTGTTGGTACCCGTCAAAAGAAAGATATAAAACAATAAGGGTCCAAAGAAAAGAATGGATAAAACAAGCGTATTTTTACCAGGTCTTGCCATAAAGTAAAGGTATAAAAAAAGTGTTTTGAAAATTCAAAACACTTGTAAGATTCGTATTAATCAAGTTTAGTTATATGACCATCTAGTCCATTCCTGAACAATGGTTCCGATAGCAGCTCCTTCATAAAGCAAAAAGAAGGCCAAATATCCGATAAGGAAAACCACTGGCCAAACTATAGCTCTTCTCAGCCAGGTTTTTTCATCTTTCAAATGCATAAAATACCAGGCAATACCATAAGCCTTCACAAGGGTAAGAATCAGAAAGATCCAATTCAAAATACTTGTACCCAAAAAGTGGGTTAGATTCAAAGCAGGTGGTTTTACTATACCAAGAAATACCTCAACGATAGTTATCAGAGAAAGGAATGCAAATACCTTCCAAATTAATGCTGTATGTGATTGAGCGTGCGACATTTTATATATATGTTTATTATATCAGATAGAAGAAAGTGAATACAAATACCCAAACCAAGTCAACAAAGTGCCAATAAAGACCTACTTTTTCAACCATTTCATAATGGCCTCTTCGTTCATAAGTTCCAATGATGACATTAAAAAAGATAATGATATTAATTAAGATTCCGGAAAAAACGTGAAATCCGTGAAAACCAGTGATAAAGAAGAAGAAATCGGCAAACAAGGTTTTTCCGTATTCATTTTCGGTAAGGTTGGCCCCCTGAACCACTCTTGTGGCATTTTCAAGAAACTTATTGGCTTCCTCTCTGGAAACAATAGTCTTTTGTTTAGTCTCAAGGTTGATCAGCTCAGTTTTCATTGAAATGTCAGTATTTTGTGCAAACCCCTCTTTTACCTGCTGTAATGTTACAGATGGCAAAGACGATTCAGACACGTACCATAAACCGTTCTCTTTTTGATGCTGTACCCTTTCAGATGGGGCTTGGGATGCAAAGCTCTCAAGGCTAATCTGTTGGCCTGAACCATTCACAAACTGAACAATTTTACCATCTTCCAATTGAACCGCTCCGTACGTTCCTGTTATAAATGTTTTCCATTCCCAGGCCTGTGAACCAAGGAAGATCAAACCACCGATAATAGTAAGACCCATATACACGATAACTTTCCCCTTTTGCATGTGTTTTCCCGCATCTACGGCTAATACCATAGTTACCGACGAAAAGATCAGAATAAAGGTCATAAAAGCCACATAGTACATCGGATAATCTCCATGTATAAATGGAATGTGCGTATAGACCTGATCAGCAATTGGCCAGGAATCAAGAAATTTAAAACGAATTAATCCGTATGCTCCTAAAAATCCTGAAAACGTAAGGGCATCAGACATGATAAAGAACCACATCATCATTTTTCCATAACTTGCACTGAAAGGTTGACTTCCTCCTCCGTTCCAAGCACCTCCCTTTGGCGAATCAGCAACAATTGCCTCCATATAAAAAGTTTAATTTGATTGATCTTTTATATATGATAAAACTGATATTTATCATGTTTTATCTGAGCAGCAAAAATATAAAAATATTTGATAAATAGAATCAATAAGGCAAAAATGTTGGCTTTAACGGATAAAATAGAAGAAGAGAAAAAGATAAACCCATAAAGCATCGACAAAATGCCAGAAAACTGAACCTAGGGAAAACCCCAGATAGTTAGTAACAGTATACTTGCCGGTCATATTACGGTATAACACCGTTGATAACACAATAATCCCTGCAAAGATGTGTAGTAAATGCGCTCCCGTTATCACATAGAGAAAGGAAGAAGCCACATTACTTTGAGGACCTGTTGTATAAAGACCCACTTCGATAAGTTGATTAAAACCATTGAATTGATAAAACACGAAACCAAGTCCCAATAGAAGGGTCAGGGCCAACAAACTTGTAGTTTTTCCCTGGTCTCCCTTCAAAAGGGTTTTTTTTGCCAGAAAAAAACTTAAACTACTCATAAGAATAAACAGGGTGCTGATATAAAAGGCGCTTGGCAACTCAAAACTAACCCAATCTTCTCTTGCCCTACTAACCACATAGGCACTTGTAAGTCCTGCGAACATCATGGTCATACTGATCATGGAAATCCACAACATCTGTTTGAATGCCTTCTCTTTCGTTTTTTGTTCCATAGTTGACTAGTGTAAAAATTTATCGATCACAAAAATAATCTGGATTAAAGTTATGTATAAAACACTTGAAAGCATTAGCTTTCTCGCCATTTTATCAGACTGTTCCTGATGCAATTTAATGCCGTAATAAAGCATGACCAGGCCTAAAGAAAAAATGATTACTGCCGATACTGGCAACAAATACAAGCTTCCGGTAAAGCCAAAAACAGGGAAGATCGAAACAATCAGCATCAAGACTGTATAAATGATGATCAATTTTGAAGCTTTTTTATTTTTTTCCCCTGTAGGCATTAAATTGAAGCCCGCTTTTTTATATTCGTCAAATTGCAGCCAGCCTATGGCCCAGAAATGTGGGAATTGCCAAAAGAATTGTATCATAAAAAGCATTCCCGGTTCAATCCCAAACTGACCGGTTGCCGCTACCCAACCCAACATAAAGGGAATCGCGCCCGGAATGGCCCCAACAAATACCGATAAAGGTGTGATGGGTTTTAAAGGAGTATAAGCGCTGGTATAGAGAAAAATTGAGATGGCCCCGAATAAGGCAGTTCTTTCATTAATACTGTATAAAATTACCAAACCTGCAATAGTCATCACAACTGCAATGGACATAGCCAGATTTACTGAAATCCTTCCAGTAGGAATAGGTCTGTCCATGGTCCTTTTCATAATCGCATCAGGCACCCTTTCAATGATTTGATTAAAAGCATTGGAAGCACCAACCATACAGTACCCTCCTATTGACAATAAAAACAGTGTTTTAAAATCAACGATATCAGCAGCAAGCAAGTATCCGGCAATGGAAGAAAAGACCACGCTCAAAGACAATCCAAACTTTGTTAATTGTTTGAGATCATCTATCATATTATGTCTTACGACTGCTACTTCCAACTTGGTAAATGCCTGTTTTTAAAATCGCTGCAAATATATCTATTAATTAAGATTAACCACATAAAAAAATATTAAAAATATGAGCGAAAAAGCTTTGGGATTTATGAAAATGTTTTAAATTTGCGCCTGCCTAACCGGAAACCATCTTAAGGGTTTAAAGGTAAAGCAGCAATTTTAAAAATTGCAAGTTCATTGACTAAATCTAATGCGAAAGTAGCTCAGGGGTAGAGCATCACCTTGCCAAGGTGAGGGTCGCGGGTTCAAATCCCGTCTTTCGCTCATAGAGTTTAAAGTGATTATATTAATATTTTTTCATCTTTGAAAGGTGGTAGCGACCTAGTCGCGCCTGTCCGTCCACCGACGGAGGTTCAAATCCCGTCTTTCGCTCATAGAGTTTAAGATGATTAATTATTAATTGTCATCTTTCACTCCATTTATAACAACCAATTCAATAGGCTCGGATGGTGGAATTGGTAGACACGTTGGACTTAAAATCCAATGAGCAGTAATGTTCGTGCGGGT
>RCNC010000106.1_pt1 | contig 43949 bp, 34 predicted proteins | sample 2041301 | NCBI WGS metagenome assembly RCNC01 (sample SAMN09708231, study PRJNA481090) | Marine sediment metagenome, whole genome shotgun sequencing project. | biome: marine sediment; feature: ocean; material: sediment; isolation source: Sewage treatment plant 13A marine sediment (STP13A) ...
TCTTTAACATCTTGGTAAATTTGTGCTGTGGCTAGATGACCAGCGTCAATTTCAGTTTGTAAATCTCTGTACCCAGTATTTTCAGAAGATAGATTTTTTAAAATACGATAGTTAAACCAACCATCAATGAAAGTGCTAGAAATACCGCCATGGTAAGTACCATCACGATACAAATCCGTTAAACCTTCCCAAGGTATTATTGCTTTAAGATGTGGAGGATTCATTGCTGCTACTTTCCACTGTGAGATTCCATAATAAGATACCCCATTCAGACCTACATTTCCTGAAGACCATTCCTGTGTTCCAGCCCATTCAATAGCATCATAATAATCTTCTGCTTCGCCATCTTCAAATAGATTTACCTTTCCTTGAGATTTACCCATTCCACGACTGTCAATAGCAATGACCACATAGCCATATTTCACCCAATATGCAGGATCAGGAGTTTCAAAGGCAGCATATTCAGATACTTGAATATCTCCGTCATCTTCTAAATCATATTCTACGGGTAAATCGTCTTTTCCATAAGGGCCCAAAGACATAATCACCGGAAATTCACCCTCTGCTTTTGGACGGTAAACATTGGCAGAGAGTTGTACTCCATCTCGCATTTCGATAGAAACATCCTTCTCTATTAACAATTCGTACTCTGAAACTTGTATTGGATTTGAAAAATCATCGTCACTATCCCAACTACTAAAAAAGCAGGATAAAGGCACTGCGATAAGCACAGAAATTAATACTTTAAGTAAATTCATTATATTGTTTTTAAATCAACAGTTATTGATGGTAATTGCCGATAACTTGTTTATATACGAAGTTAAATTAGGCATTATTGCAATTATTCGGAAGCAATCTGCATCTTTCAATAAATATTGTACGCATATACATGTTCGTAATGGAAGCTGATAGTGATTATAATATGAATATGTCACAGATCAAGTTTATCAATAGGACTCGTGATACTAAGAATGGTTGCATTGCTAGTATGAGTGTAAATCTCGGTTGTTTTAATGTTTGAATGGCCCAGAATTTCCTGGATCAGCCTTATATCGATACCGTCTTCCAACGCATGTGTAGCAAAAGTATGTCTTAAGGAATGGACTGATGCATTCTTTTGGATTCCAGCACGGACAAGAGCTTGCTTTAGGACTTTCTGAACACTCCTGGTTGAGTATTGCTGGTTTTTCCAACCTCCAAACAGATACTCATTTGGTATATACTGATCCAAATATACTCTCAGTTGTTTAACGAGAATCTCAGGCAAAGGGACTATTCGATCTTTCTTTCCCTTGCCAGCCCTAATGTGTATCAGTTTTCTCTGAAAATCTATGTCTCTTACAAGGATATTAACAACCTCTCCAAGTCGTATTCCAGTGGCGTAGATTAGGGTGATAACCGTTTTATGTTTCAGGTTGATTGTACTTCTAATGATTGATATTATCTCATCCCTTGAGAATATGATGGGTAGTTTCTTTTCCTTTTTTGGTCGTGGCAGATCAAGTCGATCAAAATTGCGATTCTGCATAACTCGGTAATAAAGCTTAATCGCGTTAATCATTTGATTCTGGTATGATCTGGAATAGTTGGTCTCGGTTAATGTATTATGAACGAAACTGGATATATCTTCAGCTGATAGGTCCTTAACATCATTATCCTTCCAGCTTTCAAGAAATTTTCTGATATGATCACTATATATGCGAATAGTACGCTGACTGTAGTTTTTAAGAACCATGAAATTGATTAGTTTCTGTGGAAGAACCTGATGGTTGAACTTATAGGCATCTGGTTTCATTAATCCACTCTTAATGCAGTATACATTACCTGCAAGCGGTTTAAAGCCTTTAGCAAGCATGGTATTTATGAAGATCCAAAGGTTCCTCTTCCCGCCATTAATTGACCAGAGTTTTATTCCTGCATGCCAGTACGGACCATTGAGAGTTTTTAATAGATCAATAATCTCAACCTTGTATGCAAACTTAACATATATACGGTCTTCAGCCGGCATCTCCTGATAGTGGATCAGATTATTATTCGATGTTGTCTGAAACTTTTCATCGTTGTGGTAATAGATTCTATACTTAGAATTGAAACTTTTTCGTAAATAGGTAATGGGGTGATCCATGTCAGGGATATGCCAGCATCTTCGACCTTTATCCCATTTTACATCCGGTAGCTTTTCAATTTTTTTGGCTAAGTCCGGGTCGAACTTGAATCGAAGCCTTATCCGATCATTTCTTTCAATTATTATCCTTTCGATAAATATTGTTGTCATTATGTTCCGGTGGGTTTACTGTTTAATGTCGAAAAACCTTGAAATATCAGTGGGTGAAAATCCGGAATTGAGGACATTTTTTATTTAACATTCATATTATTACATATTTTCTGTAGTTTCAAGAATTAGTAGATCAACTGATTTTTAGCAAAATGAAGCATACAAAAGTCGCTGTTGTACAGGCCCAGCCTTTCCTCTTTGAGACAGATAAAACTATTGAGAAGATGTGGGATCTCATTGCTGGGATAAAAACTGAATCTCCAGACCTGGTTTTGTTCCCTGAGGCATTTTTGCCCGGGTATCCCAGGGGACTAACCTTCGGGGCAGTTGTTGGAAGCCGTTCAAAGGAGGGAAGGGAATTGTATGCCAGGTATTATAAGAATGCCGTAGCAGTTGGAGACGGCAGGTTCAAAGAATTACAGGAGATGGCAACTGAGATTAAGGCAAATATTGCTGTTGGGGTGGTTGAAAAAGAGGAAAATAGTGGAACACTCTATTGTACTATCCTATATTTTGCTGCCGATGGAAGATTCCTTGGTAAACACCGGAAACTCAAGCCCACTGGTTCTGAACGTTTGATCTGGGGTGAGGGGGACGGATCTACCATGCCAGTGATAGACAATGGTTTCGGGATTTATGGTGCACTTATATGCTGGGAAAATTATATGCCGCTGGCCAGAATGGCCATGTACCAGCAAGGGGTGCAAATCTACCTGGCCCCCACTGCAGATTGCCGGGATAGCTGGCAGACCACCCTTCAACATATTGCTACCGAGGGCAGATGCTTTGTACTTGGGTGCAACCAGTTAATCACCCGGGATGCATATCCGGATGATATTATACCCATGATACAAGATCCTTCTACCATCTCAAGTTCCGGTGGCAGTGTAATCATCGGGCCAGGTGGCAAAGTCCTTGCCGGTCCGGTTTTCAATGAGGAAAAAATACTCTATGCAGAACTTGACCTGGAGGAAGTGATCAGGGGAAAATATGAATTCGATGTAGCCGGTCATTACAACCGTCCCGATGTTTTTTCATTCCATGTCAATAAGGGATCAGTTACCCCATAAATCGAGCAGGGGACTCTTACTTCCATAAACCGGGTCAGTTCTGGGATCCGGAACGTTGGTTATATTTTTATCTGCTGCTGGCCTCTCTCCTTCCTTGCCATAATTCATATCCCATGACTGTCCTGCGGGGTAAGCTCCAATAACCCTGAAATCATGGCTGGAGTTAATGTTTTTGTGGGCCACCCCGGCCGGGATAATCACTACATCGCCTGCCTCAACAACCATTATGGGGCCTTCTTCCCCACCAAACTGCACCCTGGCATTTCCTTTATAGATACCCAGTACTTCATGGGCAGTGCTATGATAATGATGAAAAGGATAAATTCCGTTGCGCCAGGATCCACCCCATTTGTTGCCATGGAAAATCTCCTCGATGATGTCTGCTCCCTTGCCTTCGCTGAACTTGATTGCCTTTTTGTATAGGACCAGCGGATGTAAGGGATTATTGGGGAAAGTACCGTCATCCTCCAATGGCTTGCTGATCACTTCCGGTTCAGGGTTTACATTCCGTTCCATAGAAAATTTCTCTTGCTGCGTTGGTTTTTAATTGCTTCGTGGTGCTAAATTATTGTACCGATTTGTATTATTCAGACAGATCGGGCCCTGAGCTCCTCGGAGGCTGCTTTATTACCTGCTGCATCCATGGTGATTATTTTGTAAGTATGGGCTGACCGGTTGCCAGGTTTGTCTTCAAAATGGAATAGAGCAGAGCCCGTCTGAGGCTGGTGAGGCAAATTCCCGGTCTTCTCTCCATCGCGCCATATTTCGTAGCTATTGATTGGCTCATCCCCGGCTATGGATGTATTCCATGAAAGTGTCACCACCCGTTCATCCCCCAACATTTTCTGTTTGATTTCCGGGGTGGTTGGGGAAGTCAAACCTCCTTCATTTACCTGGAAATAATTTGTTTTGCCTTCTTTCGCGGCCAGGGCCATTTTTTCTATATTCTTCCGGTCACCTTCTCCCAATCCGTCCGGTTCGATCTGTGCTGACAGGAGATTCTGGTGAAGCTGGCATTTGGCCGGGTCATCATCTACATGTCCGATGCCGATAATGGCAGTGTGGATCCCCGGAGTAGTAAGAGCATACTGTACAAGGGGCTGGCTGGGTAATTGTTCACTGCCCACGGTACGAACAACATGCTCTGAAGTATTGGACCAGTTAGCGGGTTTGGTATACATGGCTCCATCTGCAAATACTTTCATGGCTATGATTCCCATATTCTTCGCTGCTGCAACCGGGATCACATTGTGCTGCATATTCAGGTTAAGCTTGTCATTGGCATTGATAGCCACCAGCATCCCATCGAAAAGATCGTAGGTGTCGCGCTGTATCATTTTTATCATGTTGGGAGATGAATAATGGCCTGAAAAACCTATATGCTTTATTAGTTTTTTATGTTCGGGATTTAGTCCAGTGAGATTGGTCCCATCCCTCACATCTCTGAGGGCTGCAAGGGCGCCTATATGTTCCATATCCGGACTGGTATCTTCGATTCCCTTGAAAACAACATCTACCTCATTTTCCAGGCGGAAATTATGGATCAGCACCATATCGAGATACGCCCCTTCCGGGTAGGCGCCGGTCCCGTCCCCGAATACCTGGCTGAGGGTACGGTTTATATCATAGAGTGTATGCGCAGGCATGGCCCCGTTTGTGCCGCTGTACACTCCCTCCACAGAGTAACCCCCTTTCCCCCATCTCAGTCCGGTTTTTGATGTCAGAAAAATCGATTTTCTCAATTTCTCATTGTAAGCAGCCTGTCCGGGTATCAGGTTCAGCTTTCTGAAAGCCCTTCCGAAATTGGTCTGACTGGGACCGTAATAATTCGATGTGTCAAAATAATTCACCCCCAGTTTGAAGGCCTTCATGATAATCTCAACTGGATCTTCAGTAGGTGAGGTCCATTGTAATGAAGCCTGTCCCCCGAGCCCCAGGGAAGTCACTTCAAAATCCAGCTTGCCAAAACCCCTGGTCATCGGAGTAGGTAGGGTGCTGCCTGAACATGAAATATAAGGAAAGCTTGAAATCCCTGCTGCAGCTACGGCAGAAGTCCTCAAAAAATCCCTGCGGGTAAAATGCATGTCTTTATTTCTCATGATATTCAGAATTGGTTTTCATTAACTCTAACAGCCTAAATTTAAGGAATCGTGGTTAATATTCAATTCATACTATTTGTTAACTTTGTGTGCTTTTTGAACTATGTGTGCTTTCTGACAGGCTAAACCATGAGCGAGCAACAGAAAAAATCTTTAGCTGAGAGACTTCGTGATAAATTCAGGCTGATCATATACAATGACAGTTCCTTTGAGGAAATCTGGTACATCCGTCTTACACGGATAAATATCGTAATCCTGACAACTAGTCTTATTGTATTGATAGTGGTCGGAATATTTGCGCTGGTAGCTTTTACCGGTATCCGGCAATTGATCCCCGGCTACCCGGATGAAAATCTGCGCAGGACCATCCACATGAATGCTGTACGGCTCGACTCACTTGATAATGAGATCAGGATGCGTGATCAGTATTTTCAGAATATCCGCTTACTGGTAGCGGGTGAAGAACCGGTTAACCCGGTTAACATGGGGGATACAACAATGGAATCCACTGCCGTAAATTTCTCCAAATCCATCGAAGACTCCCTGCTCAGGATGCAGATTGAGCAGGACGAGCAATATAACTTGCTGGTATTGTCCAACCAACGCAGTCCCACAGACTTGGCGGGCATTCATTTTTTTGCCCCTCTCAGGGGATTGGTAACCCTGCCTTTTAACTCTTCTGAGAACCATTTTGGGACAGATATTGTTGCTGCGCCCATGGAAGTAGTCAAGGCTACACTTGATGGGACGGTTATCATGGATGCGTGGACCGTTGAGACTGGCTATGTAATTTATATTCAGCACGAAAATAACCTTATTTCAGTCTATAAGCATAACTCCGAACTCCTGAAGAAATCAGGAAATATTGTGAAGGCAGGGGATGCCATCGCCATCATAGGGAATTCAGGTGAGCTTACCACTGGTCCCCACCTGCATTTCGAGTTATGGCACTCCGGAACCGCCATTGATCCGCAATCCTATATTGTTTTCTAAATGCAAAAACAGGTAGCCATTCTCGGATCAACCGGATCCATCGGGACCCAGACACTGGAGGTTATTGAGAAAAATCCTGATCATTTCAAACTGGAAATACTGACTGCACGAAATAATGCAGATGTACTCATAGCACAATCCAGGAAATTTCTCCCAAACCATGTGGTTATCGCCAATGAAGATAAATACAATTATGTCTCCCAAAATCTCTCTGACCTGCCGGTAAAAGTATATGCCGGATCCGATGCACTGGAGCAAATTGTTGAGATGGATTCGGTTGACATAATTATGTCAGCGCTGGTGGGTTTCTCTGGGTTACAGCCCACCCTGAGAGCGATCCGGGCCGGGAAGGATATTGCCCTGGCCAATAAGGAAACATTGGTGGTAGGTGGTGACCTGGTTACAAAATCTGCCATTGAAAACAGGGTGAATATTTACCCGGTAGACTCCGAACATTCAGCCATTTTTCAATGCATTGTCGGTGAAGAGCTCAACCCGATCGAAAAAATTATTCTAACAGCATCTGGCGGACCATTTCTTGGGAAAGACCGGGCTTACCTGCAACATGTCACCCCGGTAGAAGCTTTGAAACATCCCAACTGGTGTATGGGTGACAAGGTTACCATCGATTCTGCTTCACTTATGAATAAGGGCCTGGAGGTAATCGAGGCCAAATGGTTATTTGGATTAAAACCTGAGCAGATTGAGGTGATCATCCATCCCCAATCAATCATCCATTCTCTGGTACAGTTTGAAGATGGATCTCTGAAAGCCCAGCTCGGTATCCCTGATATGAAGTTGCCCATTCAATATGCGCTGGGATTCCCGAAACGCCTGAAATCCGACATGGAAAGATTTTCCTTCTCCGCATATCCAAACCTAACTTTTCAGTCCCCCGACAAAGAAACTTTTCCCAACCTGTCCCTGGCATACCAGGCCCTTCATAAAGGAGGAAATATGCCCTGCATATTGAATGCAGCCAATGAGGTGACTGTCAATGCCTTTCTTGAAGGAAAACTGGGTTTTTTCGACATGTCTGGGGTCATTGAAAAAACCATGAACTCAGTGGCATTTATTGCCACTCCAGATCTAAATGATTACGTGGAAACTGATTCAGAGGCAAGAAAAATTGCCGAAAGTTATCTTTTTAGATAATTTTGCCTGGATTTTACAACTGAAAGAATGAATGTTATTATACAAATTGCACAGTTCCTGTTAAGTTTATCCATCCTGGTATTCCTGCATGAGTTAGGCCACTTTGCCCTCGCCAAGTTATTCAGGACCAGGGTAGAAAAATTCTATATTTTCTTCAACCCCTGGTTTTCCCTGTTCAAAAAGAAAATAGGCGACACTGAATATGGTATAGGCTGGCTACCACTGGGTGGCTACGTGAAAATTTCCGGCATGATCGATGAATCAATGGACAAGGAACAAATGAAAAAACCTCCTCAACCATGGGAATTCAGGTCTAAGCCCCCATACCAGCGCTTGCTGATCATGATAGGCGGTGTACTGGTCAATTTCCTGCTGGCCCTGGTTATATATTCTACCACACTTTATGTCTGGGGGGATCAATATCTGCCTACCAAAAATGTGAAATACGGGATCATGTGTGATTCTGTAGCACTTGACATCGGTCTCCGGAACGGTGATAAAATACTTTCAGTTGATCATGTGGAAATAGAGAATTTCAACAAGATTTTCCATGATGTAGTAGTGAATACTGCCAATTCCATCCAGGTTGAACGTAAAGGGCAAGTAGTTGACATCCCCATCGGGGAGGAATACCTCGCACCTCTTTTGAAGAGTGAAGTTTTCATTGCCACCCGTATTCCTTTTATCGTGGATGATTTCAGTAAGGATTCTCCGGCCCAGGCAGCGGGTATACTCGTCAATGACAAGGTTGTTGCCCTCAATGAATTGGAGATCGAGTTTTTTGATGAATTCCGGGACAAAATGAGTGATTTGAAGGGACAGGAGATAAGCGTTGGGGTACTCAGGGATGGTGAAAACCTTACCTATACATTCGATGCTACAGATGATGGTAAGATAGGTGTCTGGCCGGTCGGGGACCTGAGCAGGTTTTTTGAACTTCAGAATGTCGAATATTCCTTCTTTCAGGCCATTCCTGCCGGCATCAGCAAAGGTTTTGGTAATGCCATCAGCTACCTGAAGCAGTTGAGGCTGATCTTTACACCTAAAACAAAAGCCTATGAATCACTGGGTGGATTTATCAAGATCGGAAGTTTCTTTCCCACGGTATGGAACTGGCAGGTTTTCTGGGAAATGACTGCGCTGTTATCCATCATCCTTGCCATCATGAACCTTTTGCCGATTCCTGCACTGGACGGGGGACATGTAATGTTCCTGATGTATGAGATCATCAGTGGCAGGAAGCCAGGGGATAAATTCATGGAATATGCCCAGATCGCCGGTATGCTTCTCCTGCTATCGCTGCTTCTTTATGCCAACGGCAATGATGTGGTGCAATTGTTCCGGAAATAGATATTATTACTACATTTGTATGGTTGAAGTAAAAAATTGAAGACAATGGAACTATTAATTATTTTAGGTATACCAGGACCATGGCAGATTATACTGATCGTCCTGGTGGTCCTGCTGCTTTTTGGAGGCAGAAAGATTCCTGAGCTTATGAGGGGTCTGGGGCAGGGCATGAAGGAATTCAAAAAAGCCACCAGCGATGATAAAGAGGCTGAAGGCGAAACTGATAACGAGATCGACAAGGAATAGATTCATTTAATATCTGTCACTAATACCTGTCACTAATACCTGTCATTCATTCCTTTAGAATTGAAGGTGGCAGGTTTTTTTATGCCCGAAAATGCTACCCTACAGATCTTTGCATGAAATCCGGGAGGCCATCAACAGGCAGGAACTTGATCTGCCTTCACTGGTTGAATCGTACCTCGAAATAATAGAGGAGCGAAAAAACCTGAATGTTTTCGTTGAAGTATTCGGCCAGGAGGCATTGGACAGTGCAAGGCTTATCCAGGATAAAATGGCCGGGGGCAAGGCCGGGAAGCTGGCAGGAATGGTGATTGGTCTTAAAGACAATATATGCTATAAAGGGCATAGGGTTTCTGCAGGATCCAAATCGCTTCAGAATTACCAATCGGTGTACAACGCCACGGTAGTTGAGCGGCTTATCGGAGAAGATGCCATCATCATTGGACGCTGCAATTGTGATGAATTTGCCATGGGTGGTACCAATGAAACATCTGTACACGGTCCTGTCCTTAATCCAATTGACAGGGGGAAGGTCCCTGGTGGATCATCAGGCGGGTCTGCAGCGGCCGTAGCAGCCGATCTCTGCCTGGCAGCCATAGGTTCCGATACTGGAGGGTCCATCCGGCAACCTGCTTCTTTTTGCGGACTGGTGGGTTTAAAACCTACCTATGGCAGGGTGAGCAGGTACGGATTGATTGCCTATGGTTCTTCTTTCGACCAGATCGGTCCCATTACATGGAACATAGACGACGCAGCCCTGATCCTTGAAGTGATCGCCGGTCCGGATGTTTACGACAGCACCGCATCGGATCAACCTGTCCCTGATTACTCCAGGCTAAGCTCCCCCGGGTCGAAGCGTATAGCCTACCTGCAGGAACCCCTGGACCATCCCGGGCTGGATGGGGAGATCCGGGAGCAAATGATCAGAATCATTGAAGAACTCAGGGAGGATGGCTACCAGTTAGATCCAGTTTCCTTTCCCTACCTTGACACCCTGGTGCCTGCATATTATGTCATGGCCATGGCAGAAGCTTCCTCCAACCTGGCCCGGTATGATGGCATCCATTACGGTCACCGTACAGATGAAGCTACAGATGCCAAAAGCATTTATATCAGATCAAGGAGTGAGGGATTTGGCACCGAAGTCAAAAGAAGGATTATGACAGGCACATTCGTATTGAGTGCAGGGTATTATGATGCCTATTATGGGAAAGCCCAAAAAGCCAGGAGGCTGATCAGGGACAAGACCATGGAGATCCTTGCGAATTATCCCATGATCCTGCTTCCGACAACACCCAGGACAGCCTTCGGGTTGGGGACCATGGGTGATGACCCCGTTGCCCTGTACCTGGAAGATATTTTCACCATCCATGCGAACCTGGCTGGGATCCCGGCTGTATCTCTGCCATTGGGCATGCATTCTAACAATATGCCTTTTGGTATACAGCTGATGACCGGGTCATTCAATGAAAAAGAACTGTTGAACCTCTCAAAATATATACTGGCTAAATTCAATACTTTGGCTTGAATTTTGCATGCTATCAGCTGATTATCATGTACATTAAACCCCCTGTTATGCGCAGATCATTCTTGCTCCTATCTCTCATTTCTCTTATCTTCATTACTGGCTGTACCAATCAGGAAAGAAAAGGCTTGCTTCCTATGGTTTCCGGTAGACCAGGAGAGGTTCTGCTGGTAATTGATCCCTATTTATGGGAATCGACCCTGGGACAATACTTTTTAAATTTCTGCAATGAGCCAATTGAGGCCCTGCCCGCCGATGAGCCAAGTTATACTTTGATCCATATTCCTTCCGATGGTTTCAATAAGATATTTAAGGGCCACAGAAATATTATATTAACGGAGATTTCCGACACGTATACTGAACCCAGGATTATTATCCAGCGTAATGTATGGGCATATCCACAATTATTGATCAAAGTTGTGGGTCCCAAGGATTCCACCACCATCGCCTATCTGAATGAAAACAGTAATAAACTGAAAAACCTGCTTCTGGTGGATGAAAGAAATCGCATTATTGAAAATTACAAAAAACACAAGGCCAAAGGAATTGATGAAAGGCTGAAACAGCAACATAATGTTTCCATTTCTGTTCCGGCAGGTTATACTGTTGGCCTTGATTCCTCAAATTTTATCTGGTTGACGCACGAGGTGGCTGACATGACACAGGGTGTATTGATCTATTACTATCCCTATACGGACGAAAACACTTTTACGCCAACCTACCTTGTCAACATGCGCAACCGGTTTACACGGCAATATGTACCCGGACCGGTAGATGGGTCATATATGAAGACGGAGGACCAGTTCCCGGTTATTTTCAGCGAAAACGCAAAAAATGGCGAATATATGGTTGAAATGCGAGGCCTTTGGAGGCTTGAAAAAGCATTCATGGGAGGCCCCTTCATCAGTCATACAATTCTTGATGAACCAAGAAACAGGGTGGTCACGGTTGAAGGCTTTGTGTATGCTCCCAGCCTGGATAAGAGGCTCTATATCAGGGAAGTTGAAGCCATCCTCTACACCTTTGATATAGTGAATTAGAATCGTACAAAAAAGTTATCTTTGCACCATGAAGATAACTTCCATAGAGAAAACCGGCCCCAAAGACAGCATAATCCTTATTGGAAAATCCACCTCAGGCATCAAATCCTGGCTCACCTCCAACCAGGAAAGGGATTACCTGAAATTTTGCCTCGATAATAAGAAGAAACAATTCGTTTTCAACCAATTTCCACGCTGGATACTGGTCCACCTTATTGATGATAAAAAAAAGCCCAACCTGGCACTTGAAGAAACCAGGAAGGCGGCAAAAATGTTTGCAGACCTGGTCAATGACAGGAAATTATCATCGGTTTCAATCGTGGGACTTGAGAAAAAGACCAATCATTTACTTGCATTCGCTGAAGGTCTGGCATTGAGTAGTTACCAGTTCAATAAATACCTGAATAAGAAAGCAGAAAAGGATAATTCCCTAAAATCCATAAAAGTACTCCTGAAAGACAACAAGCAGGGGGTGAAAGAACTGGATCAACTCTGCAAGGCTGTATACAAATCACGAGACCTGGTGAACGAACCCCTCTCAACATTGACTGCCCTCAAATTATCAAAAGAAATTGAAGAGATGGGCAAGGAGGCAGGTTTTCATGTGGAGACATTTCACAAAAAGAAAATAGAATCACTGAAGATGGGGGGATTGCTGGCCGTGAACAAGGGGAGCATAGATCCTCCTACATTTTCCATCCTGACCTGGAAACCCACAAAACCAAAAAACGAGAAACCCATTGTCCTGGTTGGCAAAGGAGTGGTATATGATACCGGGGGACTCAGCCTGAAGCCAACTGCTGACAGTATGGATTACATGAAATGCGATATGGCCGGTGCTGCAACAGTAGCCGGTGCCCTCTATGCACTGGCCAGAAATAAGATTCCTATTCACGTTGTCGGGATCATCCCCGCAACAGATAACCGTCCGGATGGCAATGCCTATGTCCCCGGAGATGTGATCCGGATGTTTGACAACTCAACCGTCGAGGTTCTGAATACAGATGCAGAAGGCAGAATGATCCTCGCCGATGGACTGGCCTGGGCGGAAAAGCTGGATCCTGAGCTCGTTTTCAGCATTGCCACCCTGACAGGAGCCGCCCATGCGGCCATTGGGAAATATGGCATCGTCTCCATGGGCAATGCAGGTAAAAAATATATGGATGCATTGAAAAAAAGTGGTGAGCAAGTGTTCGAAAGGATTGCCGAATTTCCATTCTGGGATGAATATGATGAGTTGCTGAAATCCGACATAGCAGACTTGAAAAACATCGGTGGCAGGATTGCCGGAGCAATTACCGCTGGAAAATTCCTTGAACATTTCACCAACTATCCTTATATTCATCTGGATATTGCAGGTCCTGCTTTTAACAAAATGAGGGATAGTTATCGGGGCAAAGGTGGAACGGGGATCGGTGTAAGGCTATTATACGATTTTATCAAAAATCAGCAAAAATGATCAAGGTAGGTATTACACATGGTGACATTAATGGAATTGGCTATGAAGTGCTCATAAAAACCCTGCTTGACAGTCGTATCTATAGCATTTGTACACCTATTATCTATGGTTCTCCCAAAGTTGCAGCTTATCACCGTAAAGCCCTGGACATAGATAACTTCAACCTGAGCAGCATCAAAACTCCCGAAGAAGCCAATCCCAAAAGGGCCAGTATCATCAATTGTGTGGATGATGAGGTAAGGGTAGAACTTGGCAAATCCACAGCCATAGCAGGAGAAGCCTCCCGCCAGGCCTTGATGCGGGCTGTTTCTGATCTGAAGAACAACAAAATACAAGCCCTTGTTACAGGCCCTATCAACAAGCATAATATCCAGTCAGAAGATTTCAATTTTACAGGTCATACTGAATTCCTCAAGGATTACTTCGGTGTTGAAGAGGTATTGATGCTCATGGCAAGTGACCTGATGAATGTCGGGGTTGTCAGCAGTCATGTACCACTGGCTGAGGTTTCTGCGAGACTGACCCCGGAGGCTGTCCTGGGCAAGATAAGGATACTTAATGATGCCCTGGTAAAAGACTTTGGGATAAGGAAACCCCGCATTGCTGTATTGGGATTAAATCCACATGCAGGTGAGGAGGGTATGCTTGGCGAAGAAGAGAATGACATAATCATCCCCGCGATTGAAAAGGCCCGGGAGGACAGGTATACGATCTTTGGTCCCTTCCCCGCAGATGGGTTTTTCGGTGCTGGAGATTTTACCAAATTTGATGGTGTCCTGGCGATGTATCATGACCAGGGACTGATCCCCTTTAAAACCCTGGTCCCCGATGAAGGGGTTAATTATACCGCGGGACTACCCATTGTCCGTACTTCTCCAGCTCATGGAACCGCTTTTGACAAGGCCGGGGGCAATCAGGCACGACATGGTTCTTTCCGCAAGGCTCTTTACATGGCCTGCGATATATACCGGAACAGGATCCAATACGAAGAACTTACTGATAATCCCTTGCCTGACAGGGATATCTCAGATCTTGAACGATAGGATCCCTGCTGTTTAAAAACATTTCGTTTTACTTTGCTGACAGGTATTTAATAATCCTTCATTCGGGGATATTCATTAGCTTTGCGTAAATTCCTAAATCCTACTAGAAAATGGCCAGATTTACCAAAGAAGATGCCCTGAATTATCACTCAGAGGGCAGACCAGGAAAAATTGAAGTAATTCCAACCAAATCCCACAGTACCCAGTGGGACCTGTCACTCGCATATTCTCCCGGGGTGGCTGAACCATGTCTGGAGATTGAAAAAAACCCGGATGATGTCTATAAATATACCGCCAAGGGAAACCTTGTTGCGGTGATTTCCAACGGAACGGCGGTATTGGGACTTGGAAATATCGGTGCCCTGGCAGGTAAGCCGGTAATGGAGGGAAAAGGTTTGCTCTTTAAGATATTCTCTGATATAGATGTATTTGATATTGAGATAGATACTACCGATGTTGACAAGTTCATAGATCATGTGAAGGCCATCTCCCCTACCTTCGGCGGGATCAATCTTGAAGATATCAAGGCCCCTGAATGTTTTGAGATTGAACGTAGATTGATAGCCGAACTGGATATCCCGGTTTTTCATGACGATCAACATGGCACGGCCATCATCTCCGGAGCGGGATTATTGAATGCCGTTGAGATCATCGGGAAAGAAATCAAAGATTTGAAGGTGGTAGTAAATGGCGCCGGGGCTTCCGCCATATCCTGCGCCAGGTTATATGTTGCCATGGGGGTCAAGCAGGAGAATGTGATCATGGTGGATAGTAAAGGAGTGCTGAGTAAGAAAAGAACAGACCTGAATAAATATAAACTTGAATTTGCCATTGAAACAGATAAAGTCACACTGGAAGATGCGGTGGAAGGGACTGATGTGTTCCTTGGTTTGTCTGTGGCTGATGTACTTTCCCCCGAAATGTTAAAAACCATGGCTCCGGATCCAATTGTTTTCGCCATGGCCAATCCAAACCCCGAGATTGCATATGAGAAAGCCATGGCTGCCCGTGACGATTTGATCTTTGCGACAGGCAGATCGGATTACCCCAACCAGATCAATAATGTCTTGGGATTCCCATTTATTTTCCGCGGAGCACTTGATGTAAGAGCCAGGGAAATCAACGAAGAAATGAAAGTGGCTGCGGTGAAGGCACTGGCTGCATTAGCCAAGGAAGATGTTCCGGAAATAGTCAACACTGCATACATGACTACTAACATTGTCTTTGGCCGAGAATACATTATTCCCAAACCCCTTGATCCCAGGCTTATTACAGCCTTAGCTCCGGCGGTGGCAAAAGCAGCCATGGATAGTGGAGTGGCACGCAAGGAGATTACTGACTGGGATGCCTATAATGAAGAACTACTCCGGCGGCTTGGCCTTGACAATCGCCTGATCAGGCGGATCATCAATAAAGCACAGCGCGATCCAAAGCGGGTGGTATTTGCTGAAGCAGAGAATTTCAAGGTCCTGAAGGCAGCCCAGACTGTGATCCACCAGGGTATCGCACAGCCCATACTGCTGGGAAGCAAACAGAAGGTAGGCAGCCTAATCAGGGAGAACAACCTGGACCTGGAAAATGCGGTTATAATCGATCCGATCAGCGATGAAGAACATGATACCAGGAAGGAATTTGCCAGGTTGTTCTTTGAAGAGCGGCAGCGGAAAGGATTAACCTATGATGAAGCCCTGGAGTTAATGTTCCAGCGAAATTATTTTGGGGCCATGCTGGTGGAAACAGGCCAGGCGGATGCTTTCCTGAGCGGCTTTACCAGCAAGTATGCCGATACCATCAAACCGGCATTGCAGATCGCCGGGACTAATAATCCCGAGGACAGGATTGCAGGCATGTACATACTGATCACGAAAAAGGGACCATTATTTTTTGCAGATACAACTGTTAATATCTCCCCTTCTGCAAGAACATTGGTAGATGTAGCATTACTGGCCGATCGCGAAGTCCGGAAATTCAATATAGTACCAAAGATTGCATTGTTATCCTATTCCAACTTTGGTGCCATCCGTAACGGGAGCCCATCCCGTGTACATGAAGCAGTGGAGATCCTCCACAGGGAACATCCCCACCTGATCGTTGACGGTGAGATACAGGCTAATTTCGCCACTAACAAGGAATTGCGCATGAAGAAATTCCCTTTCTCCAAATTAAAGGATGCAGATGTCAATACATTCATTTTTCCGAACCTCAGTTCAGGCAATATTGCCTACAAATTAATGCATGAACTGGCTGGTATGGAGGTGATCGGACCAATCCTGCTGGGGATTGGAAAACCTATTCACATCCTGCACCTGGAAAGTTCAGTCCGTGAGATCGTGAATATGACAGCCATCTCCGTCATTGATGCACAATATCAACAGGCGGAAGAGAATAACTAACGGGTCGGTATTTGGAGTATTTTGTTATTTTTAGGCTTTTATATCTTAGCCACTGAACATGTACGAGTTTATTACGGGGGATATCGTTGAGAAAACACCCACTTACATCATCCTGGAAACTGGTAATGTTGGATATTTTATCAATATTTCCCTCTTCACCTACAGCCTTCTCCCGGACCAGAAACCCTGTCAGCTATTCATACATCAGATTGTCAGGGAAGATGCCCATATTCTTTTCGGTTTCATCAATAAGGAGGAGCGTGAGGTATTTCGTCAGCTTATCTCGGTCTCAGGCGTGGGTGCTAATACGGCCCGGTTAATTCTATCCTCCCTGAGCCCGGTGGAGATCCAGCAGGCAATCAATGAGGGGAATGTGCTGGAACTGCAAAAAATTAAAGGGATAGGTGCTAAGTCTGCCCAACGTATTATCATCGACCTGAAAGGGAAGATCAGTATGGCTTCAGAAATGGACCATTTATTCCCTTCAAAGAGCAATACTATCATGGAAGAATCGTTATCTGCTTTAGTTAATCTTGGTTTTGCTAAAAAAACTGTTGAGAAAGTACTTGAGCAGATCCTTAAGGGGGGAAATGATCAAATTACCGTTGAAGAGTTGATTAAAGAAGCCCTTAAAAAACTTTGAATTAACTAACCACCATCAGCCTGACTTTTGAAGAGGGGTATAATATACATTGCTGTTCCTGTTTTTGTTTTTACCCTGTCAGCCGTCTTATTGCCTGCTGTCAGGGCTCAAACAGCACAGGATAGCGTAGACCTGAGATATCCCTTCAGGGAGGATCCTGATGGAAATATTTCAGATCCGGGAGATATCTCACCTTTATTTCTGAGTAATCCTTCCAATATTGAGACAAATATAGTCTACGACCCGGTTTCCAATACCTATGTTTTTTCTGATAAAGTTGGCAGGTTCAATTACCGTCCATCCCGGGTCATGTCCTTTGATGAGTACAGGACCTTTGAAATGAACCAGGCCAAAAGCCAGTACTGGAAACAACGCAGGGCTGGTGACAATTTGGATACCCAGTCCTCGCTGATCCCTACCATAAATGTTGGCGGGGAAGCATTCGACAGGGTATTTGGTAACAATACCATCAATATTATACCCCAGGGTTATGCGGAACTGATTTTTGGTTTCAACATGTCAAAAATCGACAATCCCACCCTTACCGAAAGACTGCGGAAGACCCCTTCCTTTACATTCGAAGAGAAGATCCAGATGAATGTTACCGGAACTATCGGGGACAAGATGAAGCTAGGGGTTAATTACAATACAGAAGCTACTTTTGAGTTTGAGAACAAGACCAAACTGGAATATACCGGAAAGGAAGACGAGATCATTAAGAAGATCGAAGCCGGGGATGTAACCTTACCCCTGTCCGGATCCCTGATCCAGGGAAGTCAGAGTCTTTTTGGATTAAAGACAGATCTGCAGTTCGGAAAACTTACAGTTACCTCTGTTTTCTCGCAGCAGAAAGGTGAGACATCAGTCATTGACGTTCAAGGCGGAGCACAACTTAGTGAATATGAGATGAATGTGGATGAGTATGATGCAAACAGGCATTTCTTCCTTGCCCATTATTTCAAGGATACCTATGACCGTGCCCTGGCCAACCTGCCAGTGATCAACTCTGGCATAAATATTACCAAGATCGAGGTCTGGGTGACCAACAAGACCAGTAATTTTGAAAATTCACGGAATATCCTTGGATTGATGGACCTTGCAGAAGGCCAGAATAACATTTATGGCACAGATTACTGGTCACAAACATCCGGTCAAACTGGTTTGTATCCCAGAAATGAACTGAATACCCAGTACCAGGAAATGACAAACACGTATGCTGGGATCCGGAATGTCAATAATGTTACCCTGACACTGGCCCCCCTGTTGCCTGGATTCGGACCGGGACAGGATTATGAAAGGATTGAAAATGCCAGGAAATTATCTTCAAGGGAATATACCCTCAATGCAAAACTTGGTTATATATCCCTGAATGCCGCCCTCAATACCGATGAAGTACTGTCGGTAGCATATGAATATACTTTGAATGGAAGAACTTTTAAAGTCGGGGAATTATCCTCAGATGGTGTCTCAGCCCCAAGTACATTGATTGTTAAACTGCTGAAGGGTACCAATCTCACCCCGCAGCTTCCTACCTGGGAACTGATGATGAAAAATATCTATGCCATAGGGGCCTTCCAGGTAAATCCTGATGATTTTATACTGGAAATACTTTATAACGATGATCAGACGGGAACCACTGTAAACTATCTCCCCGAAGGCCGGTTAAAAGACCAGATCCTGTTGAGGGTATTGAATCTTGATAAGCTGAACGATCAACTCGATCCTTTGCCAGACGGACGATTCGACTTCATGAGCGGCATCACCATAACGCCAGGAAATGGCAGGATCATTTTTCCTGTACTGGAACCATTCGGGGATTATCTCAGAGAGGCCATCAATAATGATGCAATCGCCGAGAAATATGTCTTTGACGAGTTATATGATTCAACCCGGACGGTGGCCAAGCAGATTGCCGAAAAAAATAAGTTTATCCTTGCCGGTTCATACAAGTCATCGAGCAGTTCAGAGATCATGCTGAATGCCATGAACATACCCCAGGGATCCGTTGTTGTTACTGCCGGCGGTAGGCAGCTCACTGAGAATGTTGACTATACGGTTGATTATATGGTTGGAAGTGTGACCATTATCAACCAGGGACTCATGGAATCGGGTACACCGATCAGGGTATCCCTGGAAAGCACTTCCCTGTTTGCCATCCAGACCAAAACCCTGCTGGGTAGCCACCTTGAATACCGTTTTTCAGATGATTTTCGCCTGGGAGGTACCGTCATGAACCTGACAGAAAGGCCCTTGACCCAGAAGGTAAGCCTCGGCGATGAACCCATCTCCAATACCATCTGGGGTATTGACGGATCCTACCGTACCGAATCCCAATTCCTGACTACACTGGTGGATGCCATCCCGCTTATCTCAACCAAAGAAACTTCCACTCTTACCCTTACCGGTGAATTCGCACAGCTTATCCCCGGTAACTCCAGGGCCATTGGGAAAGAAGGGATGGCATACATCGATGATTTTGAAGGCAGCCAGACCTCCATCGACATGAAGAATTTTGCTGCCTGGGTGTTTTCCAGTACACCAGTCGGAAGGTTTGCTGAAGGCATCAAGGTAAATCAAAGGGAATATAATTATAACCGTGCAAAGTTTGCATTTTATGTGATCGATCCCCTCTTCCTGCGCAATAACAATTTAACTCCTCCACATATCAAGTCTGATCCCAATACCCAGTCAAGTCACTTCGTGGAAGAGGTTTTTGAAACAGATATTTTCCCTAACAAGGAAAATCCAAGTGGTGTTCCCACCAATATATCTGTCCTGAACCTATCTTATTATCCACAGGAAAGGGGACTGTATAACTATACAACAGAAGTAGATGCCAACGGTAATCTGTTGAACCCGGAACAACGATGGGGAGGTATCATGCGGGAGATCATGACCAGTGATTTTGAGACCGCAAATGTGGAATTCATGGAGTTCTGGATGATGGATCCCTTTGTCGAGGATCCCGATCATGCTGGCGGTGAATTGTTCTTTAACCTTGGAGAAATCTCTGAAGACATATTGCGTGATTCCCGTAAATCTTTTGAGAATGGTTTCCCGCCCAGCGAAGAAATTACCCTGGTCGATACTACCGTTTGGGGCCGTGTACCCCTGGTTCAGTCCCTGGTCAACGCATTCAACAATGATCCTGCCTCCAGGATTTTCCAGGACGTGGGGTTGGATGGACTGAACGATGATGAAGAAAGGGATTTCTTCGGTGATTACCTGGACAGCCTGGCTTCTTCTTTTGGGACAGGTTCAGTTGCCTATCAGATTGCCGCGAATGACCCTTCCAGCGATAATTACCATTACTTCCGCGGGACAGATTATGACCAGGCAGAAGTTGGGATCACCAGCAGGTACAGGGATTACAACGGCCACCATGGAAACTCTCCTACCTCAGAACAGTCCCTGGAACCCTACCCGACTACAGGGTCTACACTGCCGGATGTAGAAGACATCAACAGGGACAACACCCTGAATGAGAAGGAAAGCTATTATGAATACAGGGTTCATCTTACGCCTTCCAGCCTTCAGGTGGGACAAAATTTCATCACCGACAAGGTGACCAAGAGTTCTGATTTCCCCAATGGTACAAAATCAACGGTAGATTGGTACCAGTTTCGCATCCCTATCCATGCATGGGAAAGCCGGGTTGGAGCCATACGGGATTTCAACTCGATCCGATTCATGAGAATGTACCTGAACGATTTTGAGGAAGAAGTTACCCTCCGTTTTGCCAGGCTAGATCTGGTCAGGAGTGAATGGAGAAGGTACCAATTCGAAATCACAGAGGGTGGAGAGGATTTGTCAACACCTGAGCCTTCGGAAGGTATCCTGGATGTCTCGGCTGTTAACATCGAAGAGAATGCAGGAAAGACACCAGTTAACTATGTTTTACCTCCCGGCATTGACAGGGTGATCGATCCAACCAACCCGCAGCTCCGCCAGCTCAATGAGCAATCACTCCTGTTGAAGGTACAGGGACTAGACGATGGAGATGCCAGGGCAGTTTTCAAAAACACTTTCCTGGATATCCGCCAATATGGTAAACTCCAGATGGAAGTGCATGCTGAAGCGCTGCCAGACGAAATTCTGAATGACGATGACCTTGTTGCCTTTATCAGGGTTGGTTCCGATAATACAAACAACTATTACGAATATGAGGTACCACTGAAGGTCACACCTCCAGGATTCTATAACAATGATGATGGTAACGACCGGCTCATTGTATGGCCCTCAGAGAATCGTTTCGACATAGTACTGACGATATTTCAGGATGTAAAACAAGCCAGGAATGACCAGATGAGAGTGAGTGGTTCTTCCATTAATTATAATTCTGTATTCAGCATCATCGATGGGAAAGGGAACAAGGTAAGCTTATCGGGAAATCCCAACCTGAGCAATATACGGACCATGATGCTGGGGGTTAGAAATCCCAAAGCAGGCAACAATCCCGGACAGGATGATGGCATGCCAAAGTCAGGTGAGATCTGGCTCAATGAACTCAGGCTTACAAACTTTAATGACAAAGGTGGATGGGCTGCCAACGCCCGGATGACAGCCAAACTGGCTGATCTTGGAACAGTTACTGTCGCAGGAAATACCAGTACACACGGATTTGGGAGTATTGAGAAAAAGGTCAATGAAAGGCAGTTGGAAGATATTTATGCTTATGACATCTCCTCAAACCTGGAGCTTGGAAAATTCTTTCCGGAAAAAGCAGGGGTCACCATTCCTATGTTCGTAGGATTTTCAGAATCAAGGATCAATCCACAGTACAATCCGCTTGATCCAGATATTCAACTGAAATCTGCACTTAATAATGCGGAAACAAAAGAAGAACGTGATTCCATTAAAAGAGTCGCCCAGGACTATACCAAACGAAGCAGTGTAAACTTTACCAACGTAAGAAAGCAAAAGCTGGAGGGGCAACCCCGTTTTTATGACCTGGCAAACTGGAATGCCAGTTATGCCTACAGCGGATCTGAACATCGTGATGTAAATACAGAATATGATATTCGAAGCCGCCACAGGGGAGCCCTGAATTACAATTTTAATACCCGTCCTAAAAATGTTCAACCATTTGCCAAGGCCAATGTCTTCACCTCTCCACATCTCAGGTTGATTAAGGATATGAACTTCTACTTTTACCCGTCACGCTTCGGGTTCCGTACAGACATGAACAGGAATTATGCCGAAAGAAAGATCAGGAACCTTTCCAATCCCGGAATCAAAATTGATACAATTGTGACAAAGAATTTCATCTGGAACCGATATTATGATCTGCAATTCGACCTGACTCGTGCTTTAAAATTTGATTTCAGTGCTACCAATACTTCAAGGATTGATGAGCCCGCAGGAGTGTTCCGGAAAGGTGAAGGAGATTACGAAGAAAAAATGGACTCACTCTGGAGAGAGATATTTACGTTTGGCAGGAATACAAGATATAACCATAATTTTAATGTGGCATATACAATACCCATTAACAAAATACCATTGCTCAACTGGATATCCTCCTCAGCCCGATACAGTGCGACATATGGTTGGGATGTCGGTCCTGTTACAGCTGATACCCTCACCTTGGGTAATAACCTTAAAAACTCAAATAACTTCCAGCTAAATGGCCAGTTGTCGATGACCAACCTGTACAATAAAGTTCCCTATCTGAAAGAGGTCAATAATAAGTTCAGGAATGGATTCAGGCAACCCAGTGCGGAAGGAAGAACCAAGGAAGTAAGTTATACCCAGGACGGGATCTCACTCCGTTCCGGCCGTACACGGTCGATCAACCATAAATTAAAAACGGAAACTGTAACCGCTGTATTTTATAGTGAAGATGGACAGGAGATCGAAGGTGAATTGGTAGTAGCAAGTGAGAACCGGATCACCTTTACCACCGATACTTCCACGGAGGATTACCGGAGGGTGAGGGTGGAGGTTAACGGCACCGTTGAGAAAGGGGAAAGCCCTCTAATTATCATAGCGGACTATACTACCAGGATCCTGATGGGGGTCAGGAATATTGCCGTCACCTATAACCAGAGTAATGGTTCAATGCTTCCCGGATACCTGCCTTCTACAACCCTCATGGGAATGCAGGATTATAATGGGACACTGGCACCGGGATGGGCATATATCATGGGCTGGCAGGACCCGAACTTCCCCGAAAAAGCAGTAAGGAACGGTTGGTTATCGAAGGACCCCGTGATCAATTCCCCTTATATTATGAATCATTCCAATACCTTCAATATCCGAAGCACTGTTGAGCCATTGCCAGGCCTTCGAGTTGATCTTACTGCCAACCGCAATTTCACAGAAAATCTAAATGAATACTGGATCGCTGACATGTTCGGTAATTTCCCGGACAGTACCAGGAGCCGCCAGATGACCGGTAATTTTTCCATATCGACCATTACGATCGGAACAGCCTTTGAAAAAGTATTCTCTTCTGAAAATTTTGCTTCTGCCACCTTTGAGCAATTCAAGCATGAGTACCGGCAGCAAATATCCCTCAGGCTTGCTACCGAAAGGGCCGAGGGTGGAGATTACATAATGAAACCCGACACTAACAATCCCGATTTCTGGGACGGCTATGGGGAAAGTGCACAGTCAGTATTGATCCCAGCCTTCCTTGCAGCATATGCAAAAAAGGATCCCAACAGGGTGAATCTCAATCCTATATGGACCATCAGGGATATGCTGCCAAACTGGCGCGTGACTTTTGATGGCCTCTCAAAGATTCCATTCTTGCAAAAATATTTCCGTTCCATCAATATTAACCATTCCTACCGTTCCTCATATACTGTTGGAAGTTTCATATCCAATCCCTTTTATTCAGGCACGGAGGCAGGTTATGTTGATACAGCATCCAGGAATATGAACGGGGATTTCCTGAATCAGGCGGATATCGGTTCAGTATCGATCAGCGAACAATTCAGTCCCCTTATAGCCGTGGATATGAACTGGGTGAACAGCCTCACCACCCGGGTTGAGTTCAAAAAATCCAGGTCTCTGGCGTTAAGCCTGGCAAACAGCCAGCTGACGGAAATATCGAGCAATGAATATGTGATCGGAGCAGGATACCGGTTTTCAGGATTACCGCTGATCTTCAACCTGCCTGGCGGGGGACAAACAGCTATGGAAAGTGACCTGAATATCAGGGGCGATTTTTCAATCAGGGACAACCGGACCATCATCAGGAAAGTTGTTGAGGATGTTGACCAGATAACGGCCGGACAACGAATTGTGAAAATAGCACTCAATTTTGATTATGTGCTCAGTGACCGTTTTAATATCCGGCTCTTTTTCGACAGGGTCGTTAACAAACCTTTCGTGTCCCTGTCATACCCAACAGCGAATACAAATGTCGGGTTTAGTATCAGGTTTACGCTTGCCCAGTAAATATTTGTTTTTAAATTTATCGTATCAAAACAAACCTGCAAAAACATCAACATCATGAATGTACCCGACAACTGTAAATACACTGATAAACATGAATGGATCCGCGTTGAAGGTGATGAAGCATACATAGGCATTACAGATTATGCCCAGGGAGAACTCGGTGATATAGTTTATTTAGAAATTGAAACTGAAGGGGAAAAGCTCGCCACAGGTGAAGCTTTCGGTACCATTGAAGCGGTCAAGACCGTTTCCGACCTGTTCATGCCCATGTCGGGTGAAGTACTCGAGTTTAACAGTAAGCTTGAAGATGAAGCAGAGCTTGTTAACACTGATCCCTTTGGAGAGGGCTGGATGATCCGGGTCAGCATCGACAATCCTGCAGAACTGGACGTCCTCCTGAACCCCGAACAATACAAGGAATTAATCTCAGGATAACAAAAAAAAACCGCCTATAAATTCTGCTGCGGGTTGCCTGCCAGGACGTAGAGGTAAGGTAAGGTGTGGAAAGGACACAAAAAAACCTGCCTGCAATTTCTGCTGCGGTTTGCCTGCCAGGAGGTAGAGGTGATATTAGTATAGGATAATAAAAAACGCCGCCTACAAATTCTGTTTACTGGCAGAATTTTCAGCGGCGTTTATTGTTATCCTGTTCTGATTTATAGTTTTTTCATTACCTCTACTTCCTGATAGGCTTCCACCATGTCCCCGACCTTGATATCATTGAAATTCGCAATATTCAGTCCACATTCATATCCGGAAGCAACTTCCCTGACATCTTCCTTGAACCGCTTTAGAGATCCCAGTTCGCCTGTGTAGACCACAATGCCGTCTCGAATGACTCGTATCCTCGAATTCCGGTTGATCTTTCCCTCTTTCACCATACATCCGGCTATGGTACCAACCCTGGTGATCTTAAATATCTCACGTATCTCAACGGTGGCGATTATTTCTTCCTTGATATCTGGTGACAACATCCCTTCCATAGCAGCCCTTACTTCTTCGATTGCATCATAGATCACCGAATACAGGCGAATGTCAATCTCCTCTTTTTCTGCAAGTTTCCTGGCACCCAGGGAAGGTCTGACCTGGAATCCCAGGATGATGGCATTGGATGCTGCAGCCAGCATGATATCTGCTTCCTTTATCTGACCAACAGCCTTGTGTATAACATTTAACTGGATCTCTTCGGTGGAAAGCTTGATGAGGGAATCACTGAGGGCTTCTATGGAACCATCCACATCGCCTTTGACAATGATGTTCAGCTCCTGGAAGTTACCAATGGCAATCCGGCGACCGATTTCATCAAGTGTAATATGTTTTTGTGTACGCTGATCCTGCTCCCGCTGGAGTTGCTCCCGCTTATTGGCTATGTCCTTTGCCTCCTTGTCAGAATCCATAACATTGAAACGATCACCCGCCTGGGGTGCCCCATTCAATCCCAGAATAAGTACTGGTGTTGAAGGGCCGGCTTCCTTTATCTTCTTCCCGCGTTCGTTATACATGGCCTTGACATGACCGAAGTAGGATCCAGCAAGGACTACATCACCCATTTCCAGGGTTCCATTCTCCACAAGGATGGTAGATACAAAGCCTCTTCCTTTGTCCAATTCTGATTCTATGACTGAACCACTGGCTCCTTTATGAGGATTGGCTTTCAACTCAAGCAATTCTGCCTCGAGCAATACTTTTTCAAGCAATTCATCAATATTGATCCCATTCTTGGCAGATATTTCCTGTGACTGATACTTTCCACCCCAGTCTTCAACAAGGAAATTCATGTTGGCAAGGGCTTCCTTGATCTTTTCAGGATTGGCTGTTGGTTTATCTATTTTATTGATGGCAAATACCATTGGAACTCCGGCAGCCTGTGCATGATTAATGGCCTCCACGGTCTGTGGCATTACACCATCATCAGCGGCTACCACAATGATCACGATATCAGTGGCCTGGGCACCACGGGCCCGCATAGCTGTAAAGGCCTCGTGACCCGGTGTATCCAGGAAAGTAATCATCCTGCCATCATCAAGGTGTACACTGTATGCACCAATATGCTGGGTAATTCCACCAGCCTCACCGGCTACCACATTAGCACTCCGAACATAATCCAGTAATTTCGTCTTTCCATGATCAACATGCCCCATGACCGTAACGATGGGTGGCCTTGATTCCAGTTCTTCGGGATCATCATCGTCTTCTGCAATGGCTTCCTGTACTTCCACGCTGATAAATTCGATCTTGTACTTGAATTCATCTGATACAACGGCAAGTGTCTCTGCATCCAGCCGCTGGTTAATGGAAACAAATAGTCCCAGTTCCATACACTTGGCAATTACTTCTGTTGCTGGCACATCCATCAGGGAAGCCAACTCCTGTACGGTAACAAATTCAGTGACTTTGATGATGTTGCTATCTTTTGCCTGCTTAATCGCTTCTTCCTGCAATTTCTGGCTGACTGCCTCCCGTTTTTCCCGCCTGTATTTTGCTCCCTTTGACTTTGTCCGGTCCGTTAGCCTGGCCAGGGTCTCCTTAACCTGTTTTTGAACATCTTCTTCACTTACTTCAGGTTTAAGTGGTTTTCTGCGCTTTTTGAGGGCAGGTTTTTTCTGGGCTGCGGATTTATCAGCTGCTCCCTTTTTACCCTTTTCACCCAGGTCCACTCTTTCTGTATCCTTCTTGATCCTTTTCCTCTTTTTCTTCAGGGCGGCCTTATCAGCGGCTTTCTTTTCTCTGTCTTCAGCCGGAGGTAGTTCAATTTTCCCGACTACAGAGGGACCGGTAATTTTTTTGATCTCTGTCTTGATGAAATTCTCATCCTCCACTTCTTTCTTCGCAACCTTCTCCTTAACTTCTTCCACAGCGGGCTCAACAACTTCAGCGGCTTCTTCAACTCCAGCAGGTTCAACAACTTCGGCAGGTTCTTCAGCTTTCGCTGCTTTTTCTTCAGGTTCTGCCTTTTTGGTTTTTCTGGCTGCAGTGATTTTCTTTTTAGGTGTTTCCAGATCTATCTTCCCAACCACTTTCACATCAACATCAGCTCCCTTATCCTCTTTTTCCTTGACAGGTTTGGTTTCTTTCTTTGCAGTCTTTTCTTTATCGGGTGCTTCCTCCTTTGATGGCTCTTCAACAGGCTTCTCAGGGACCTCCTCCTTCTTTTTTCCACGACCACTAACTGCATCCAGATCTACCTTTCCTACTACCTTTACTTCTACTTCCGGTAGATCGATCTTCGCGGTGGCGGATGAGTCTTTGATCATGAATTCCTCTTCAACATCAACCTGTGATGGTTTCTGCTGGTCGATATCATTGATTGAGATGGTCTCTTTCTTATCCCTCAGGTTTTTAAGACTCAACAAATCAGATTCTTTCTTTACACTGATGTCAGCACTGTACTCGTGGATCAGGATATCATAAATCTCTTCGGTGACCTTGGTATTGGGATTTGGATCAACCTCATATCCCTTCTTGTTCAGGAACTCCACTATGGTGGAAATCCCGACATTAAATTCACGCGCAATCTTACTTAATCTTGTCCCTTTACCTGCCATACGCTAATTAATAATCTGCTAATATAAAACTATTCAAATAAACTATTCGAATTCTGCATTCAGAACTTTAATGACCTCCTGGATGGTTTCTTCCTCAAGATCAGTCCTTTTAACAAGATCCCCTGTGCTTAGATCCAGTACGCTTTTAGCTGTGTCGCAACCGATGGATTTGAGCTCATCAATGATCCATCCCTCAATTTCATCAGCAAATTCCTCCAGGTTGACATCTTCTTCATCATCCTGTATACCTTCCCGGTAAACATCTATCTCATAGCCTGTTAACTGACTTGCCAGCCGGATATTCAGTCCCCCTTTACCGATGGCCAGTGATACTTCATTCGGCATAAGGTAAACTTCTGCATCCTTTTTTTCTTCACTAATCTTAATACTGCTGATCTTGGCCGGGCTCAGGGAACGTTGTATAAATAACTGGATATTTGTGGTATAGTTTATTACGTCAATATTTTCATTCTTTAATTCCCTGACGATTCCATGGATCCGGGATCCCTTCATACCCACGCAAGCACCAACAGGGTCAATTCTTTCATCATATGATTCAACGGCTACCTTAGCGCGTTCACCAGGTACCCTGACGATTTTTTTAATGGTGATCAGTCCATCAAATATCTCAGGTACCTCCAGCTCAAAGAGTCGCTCAAGGAATATGGGGGAAGTCCGGGAAAGAATGATCAGCGGATTGTTGTTTTTCATTTCCACCTTGATGACCACTGCCCTGATAGTATCTCCCTTCCTGAAATAATCTGAGGGAATCTGTTCAGATTTGGGAAGGATCAGTTCATTGCCTTCATCATCCAATACAAGTATCTCACGCTTCCATACCTGGTAAATCTCACCAGTTACTATTTCTCCTATCCTTTCCTTATATTTTCCATAGAGATTGTTCTTTTCAAGATCCAGTATCCTGGAAGTCAGGTTCTGCCTCAGCGAAAGAATGGCCCTTCGACCAAAATCACCCAGCTTTACCTCATCTGTAACTTCTTCTCCGGCCTCATAATCCTCATCAATCTTCTTGGCTTCTGAGAGGGTAATCTGAAGGTTTGGATCTTCCACGTTGGCATCTTCCACTACTTCCCTGTTCCTCCATATCTCAAAATCACCTTTATCAATATTGATGATGACGTCAAAATTTTCATCCGTTTCGAATCTCTTCACCAGCAATCCCCTGAAAACGTCCTCAAGTACCGTCATCATGGTAGCCCGGTCGATATTCTTCAACTCCTTAAACTCTGAAAAAGTATCAATCAAATTAAGCGTTTCCATCTTGGTATTTGTATTTATTTATTGTAATTCCTTAAAACTGAATGCTGACCCTGCCTGACTTGATCTCTGTAAAAGCCAACTCAAGAAGCTCAGGATCTTTTGGTTGGCCCTTTTTGCCCCTGATTATTTCAAGTACAATGCCGTTTTCACCTGTTTTTTTTAAAATTCCGTCTAACTTTTCTCCATCCGTTTTCACAAGGTTGATTTTTTTGTCAATATTTTTCTGATACTGTTCAATCACCCTGAATGGTGAATCCAGTCCAGGTGACGAAACCTCCAGTGCAAAGTCCTCCATTTCCCTGTCCAGTTTTTCCTCCAGTTCTTTGCTGACCCGGACACAATCATCAATGCTGATCCCTTCAGGAGTATCGATATGAACAATGATCTTATTGTTATTATCAACTTTCACGCCGACCAGGAAAATATCCTTTCCGGCTAAAAATCCTTCCAGATGATGCTCAATGATGTTTTGATCCGCCATGCTATTTCAATAAAATAGGGGACTCCCGTCCCCTATTGCAAATCTCATATCCGGGCGCAAAAATATAAAAAATCGGCAACTTTACAAAATATTATGCCCGAAGTGGGTTCCTGCCTGTGCAATACAATTTAAATGACTAAATTTCGTTTTCTATTATTTGCCAGTGGGCCGAGTTAATACCAACAAAAAAAAGATCATCAATGATCCAGTCTATGGATTTATTAAAATCTCTTTCGAGGGTCTTTTCGAATTAATAGAACATTCTTATTTTCAGAGACTTAGGAGAATAAAGCAACTGGGTTTGACATACTTTGTCTACCCGGGTGCCACCCATACCAGGTTCCAGCATGCCCTGGGATCACTGCACCTGATGGGCATGGCCATTGAGGTACTTCGTTCGAAAGGGGTGGAAATTACCCTGGAGGAGGAGGAAGCTGCCCTCTCTGCCATTTTATTACACGATATTGGCCACGGGCCCTTTTCCCATGCCCTGGAAGAAAGTATTGTCCCGGGCATTCATCATGAAGCATTATCCATTTTGTTCATGCATGCCCTTAATAAGGAATTAAAGGGCCGTCTAGAAATGGCTATACAGATTTTTACCGGACAGTATCCTAAACAATTCCTGCATCAGCTGATCAGTGGGCAGCTGGATATGGACCGGCTTGATTACCTGAAGAGAGATAGTTTTTTTACCGGGGTTACAGAAGGTGTGATTGGATCAGACCGCATTGTGAGAATGCTGAATGTGGTGAATGACCAATTAGTTGTTGACCACAAGGGCATTTATTCCATAGAGAAGTTCCTGATCGCGAGGAGATTGATGTATTGGCAGGTATACCTTCACAAAGCTGTCCTTTCTTCTGAGATACTCCTGCTCAACATATTGCAGAGAGCCAGGCAGCTGGCAGGACAGGGTGTGGAAATATTTTGTACTCCTCCCCTCCGCCATTTTCTGTACCAGCCGGTTTCGAGGAGGGATTTCTTTGGAGATGAAAAACCGGGAAGATATCCACACATCTCTGAAACCGTCATCGGTAACCTGGAAATGTTTGCTGGACTGGATGACAGTGATATCATGGCCTCGGCCAAGGTATGGACAGATCACCCGGACCCCGTGTTGTCAACCCTTTGCAAAAAACTCAAGAACAGGGATCTATCCCGGATAGAGATCAAGGCGGAACCATTCCCCGATGAGTACATCAATGACATCAGGCAAAGAGTCAGGAAGATATACGGTTTAAAGGATGAGGATATCGGTTACCTGGTGCATGCCGACACCATCAGTAATTATGCCTATAGCTCGAAAGATGAGCAAATCCAGATACTGTACAACGATGGGGGATTAGTGGATATAACCGCAGCCTCTGATATGCTGGACATTACTGTGCTTTCAAAAACCGTAAGAAAATATTATTTGTATTATCCGAAAGATGCTTTAGTGTAGTGTTTAATTATTTACTTTTGTGACCAAATTTTATGATTCATGGAATTTACCGCTGAACAAATTGCCGGATTCCTTAACGGTAAGATCGAGGGAGACCCGGCTGCTATGGTTAACGATGTCTCAAAAATCGAAGAAGGGCGACCTGGAACCCTGGCATTCCTGGCCAATCCTAAATATGAGAAGTATATTTATGATACAGAGGCAACCATTGTTCTGATCAACAAAGATCTTGCCCTTGAGAAAAAGGTAAAAGCAACGCTGATCAGGGTAAATGACGCCTATGAAGCTTTTGCAAGCCTGCTTGATCTTTATGAAGAATCCAGGCCCAGAAAAACAGGGGTAAGTCCGAATGCCAGCATTGCAGAATCAGCCACCACCGGCGAAAACCTTTATGCAGGAGATTTTGTCTATATCGGAGATGATGCCAAAATAGGAGACAATGTAAGACTGTATCCACAGGTCTTTATTGGTGACCATGTCACCATCGGTGATAATACCCTGATCTACCCGGGAGTTAAAGTGCTGGATGACTGCCAGGTGGGAAAGAATTGCATCATCCATGCCGGAACCGTAATCGGATCCGATGGGTTTGGTTTTGCCCTTGAACAGGACAGCACCTCCAGGAGAAAAGTTCCACAGGTTGGGAATGTTGTCATCGGAAATGATGTGGAAATCGGTTCCAATGTCAGTATTGACAGGGCTACCATGGGTTCAACCAAAATAGGGAACGGGGTGAAGATGGATAACCTGATACAGATCGCCCATAATGTGCAGATTGGTGATAACAGCGTGGTAATTGCACAGGTCGGAGTTGCCGGATCCACCAAGATCGGAAAAAATGTGATCCTTGCCGCCCAGGCGGGACTGGTGGGACATATCACCATTGGAGACGGAGCAATCGTTGCAGCACAGTCAGGAGTGAACCGTAGTTTGAAGGAAAATGAAATTGTATTTGGAACTCCCGCCTTTGATATCAGGGAATCCAGGAAATCTCTGGCCATTTTTAAAAACCTGCCGGATTTACGCAATAGGCTGATACAACTTGAGAGGGATATTAAAGAATTAAAAGAATCGAAATAATCCCGACTTCAGTTCAGGCTGACAGGATATAGATTTACCGAATTTTTGTATATTGCGGCGTTCAAATTCTATCTGTAACTGAACGGAATATGACTGGAAATCAGAAAACTATTAAGAAGCAAGTCAGTTTTAGCGGGAGGGGTTTGCATACTGGTGTGGATGTAAAGTTGACCCTGGCACCTGCTCCTGAAAACCATGGTTACCAGATTATCCGGACAGACCTGAATGACCGGCCTGTAATAAGGGCTGTGGCTGAGAATGTGGTCGAAACGAGCAGGGGGACTACCATTGAGGAAAATGGCGTTAAGGCTGCCACCATTGAACATGTGATGGCTGCCTGTGTTGGATCCGGACTGGACAATGTAATTATTGAAATGAACGGGCCTGAGGCTCCCATCCTCGATGGAAGCTCTAAACTATATGTAGAAGGAATTGTTAAAGCTGGATTAAAAGACCAGGAGATACCCAGGAATACTTATCAGATCACCGAAAAGATTGAATACCGTGATGATGAACACGGGGTAGAGATCATCGCTTACCCTGATCCCAGATTCAGTATCGACGTAAAAATTGATTATAACTCAAAGGTACTCGGTTTCCAGTACGCTAACCTGGACAAAATCACTGATTTCATTACTGAAATTGCTCCTGCCAGAACATTTGTATTCCTGCATGAGCTGGAGTTTCTGGCAAAAAACAACCTCATCAAGGGAGGAGACCTGGATAATGCCATTGTGATTATTGACCGGAAGGTTTCGCAGGAAGAACTTGACCGCCTTGCAGAACTGTTCAACAAGCCCAAGGTAAAAGTACAGCCCGAAGGGGTGCTGAACAACATCGATCTTAATTTCAGCAATGAACCGGCTCGTCATAAGCTTCTTGACATAATGGGAGACCTGGCACTGGTGGGACAACCCATCCAGGGTAAGATCATTGCCACCCGTCCGGGACATTACGCAAACAATCAGTTTGCACGCCTACTCAGGAGCAAAATAAAAAAAGACAAGCTCAAAAAAAAAGCCCCGGTCTATGATATGACCAAGGCGGTGCTGGATGTTAATGACATCATGAAATTATTGCCGCACCGCTATCCCTTTCTTCTGGTAGACAGGGTCCTGCACCGAGACAGCAAAACAGCCGTCGGGATTAAAAATGTATCTTATAATGAACCATTTTTCCAGGGACATTTCCCGCAGGAACCGGTAATGCCAGGGGTTCTGCAGGTCGAAGCAATGGCTCAGATGGGTGGTATACTGGTTTTGAATACCGTTCCAGATCCTGAAAATTATGCCACCTATTTTTTGAAAATTGACAATGTGAAGTTCAGGGGGAAGGTTGTGCCTGGCGATACACTGATCATCAAGGCAGATCTGCTCGAACCCATTCGCAGGGGCATTGCACATATGTTTGGGCAGGTATTTGTAGGAGATAACCTGGTTTCAGAGGGCGAACTCATGGCCCAGATCGTTAAAGAATATGAATAAACTGAACCAAGTCCAGGCCAACATTCATCCTGGTGCAAGGATTGCCGAAAATGTTACGATAGAAGCATTCGCTACCATCGCCAAAGATGTTGAGATCGGGGAAGGTACCTGGATCGGTCCGAATACCGTTATCATGGACGGTACCAGGATTGGAAAGAATTGTTCCATCTTCCCTGGAAGCGTCATCTCAGCCAATCCCCAGGATATGAAGTACGATGGGGAATATACAACGGTTGAGATCGGAGATAATACAATTATCCGGGAATGTTGCACCATTAACAAAGGCACGAAGACCCGGGGCAAAACAATTATTGGTAACAATTGCCTCCTTATGGCTTATGTCCATGTAGCCCATGACTGCGAACTGGGTAACCAGGTCATCCTGGTGAACAATGTTGCCCTGGGAGGAGAAGTTGAAGTCGATGACTGGGCAATAGTCAGTGCAGCCTGCCTGGTCCATCAGTTTGTCCAGATCGGGAAGCATGTAATGATCCAGGGTGGATCTAAAGTTGGCAAGGATGTTCCCCCATATATCACTGCAGGGAGGGATCCTTTTTCTTACGAGGGACTGAATTCTATCGGACTGAAACGCAGGAAATTTTCCAATGAAAAGATCCAGGAGATTCAGGAGATCTACCGTATCCTATTCCACGGAGGTTACAACAATACCCAGGCCAGGGAACACATTGAACAGCATTTTCAGCCTTCAGAGGAACGTGATGAGATCGTCGGATTCATTCAGAAATCAAAAAGGGGACTGATCAAGGGACTAAATGCCGGAGACTGATTCTTCCTCACCAAATGAATTCCATCCCTGGGCCTGCAATTCTATTTCATCTCCCTGCACCGTAACAAATTTCATCCCGGCTTCTTTTTCAGTAATATGGCCGATAACGGATATGTCCTTAATCTTCATCACCTCATCATGCTGATTGAGAGGGATGGTAAACAATAATTCATAATCTTCACCACCATTCAGGGCAGCGATAAATGGTTCGATATTCATCTCCCTGGCCGCACGTTCTGTTTCGTCTGCTATGGGGATCCTGTCCTGGAATATCCTGCAACCCAAACCGGATTGTTTGCAGATGTGAATCAGGTCCGAAGAAAGTCCATCTGACAGATCTATCATGGCGCCTGGAACGATCTGGAGATCCTGCAATGACTCGACAATATCTTTACGGGCCTCAGGTTTCAGTTGCCGGCCAAGGATATAATCATAATTTGACAGGTCGGGCTGTATGCTCTCTTCGGATTCGTTGAATACCTTTCTTTCCCTTTCCAGTAATTGCAATCCCATGTAAGCTGCTCCCAGGTCACCAGATACACAGATCAGGTCATTCACCCTGGCTGTGTTACGGTATGCCAGTCTACCCTTTTCTACCTCACCCAGGGCAACCACATTGATTGTGAGCCCGGTTAATGAAGTGGTGGTATCTCCGCCCACCAGATCCACCTTGTATTTTTCACAAGCCATCCTGATCCCTTCATACAATTGCTCAACAGCCTCCACGCTGAATTTTGCGGAGAGTGCCAGCGATACCAGTATCTGCCTGGGATGCCCGTTCATTGCATATACATCAGACAGGTTTACTATGACAGATTTGTATCCCAGGTGCTTTAAAGGTGTGTAAACCAGGTTGAAATGTATCCCCTCCACGAGCAGGTCGGTCGTGATCAACATTTTCTTTCCCTGGTAATCAACGACAGCAGCATCATCCCCCACACCTTTCACCGTGCTTGTCTGATGTATCTTAAGGTCCTTTGTCAGATGATCAATCAGTCCAAACTCACCAAGTTTAGACAGCGGGGTTATTTTCTTCCTATCAGTCATGGGGATTACCTGTATTGATAGCTTTCAAAATCGTCGCAAAATTCACCAAAATTTAATACTTTTACTTATCTTTGTCCTTATTTGGAATAAATCTAAATAAAGATAGAACAGGGTGATATTCACTGAACAGGAGGGATGAAATGGAAAACAATCACGATGAGGTCATCAGGGAAGTAACAGAGAATGATTATAAGTATGGTTTCTATACTGACATAGAGACTGATACACTTCCGAAAGGTCTGAATGAGGACATTATCAGGATGATTTCTGCCAAGAAAGAGGAACCTGAATGGTTACTGTCATGGAGGCTGAAGGCATATGAGCATTGGAAGAAAATGAAGATGCCTGAATGGGCGCATTTATTCATACCTAAAATTGATTACCAGGACATTATCTATTATGCGGCTCCCAAACAACAGGCCAGCCTGGAAAGCATGGATGAAATAGACCCTGAACTAAGGAAAACATTCGACAAGCTGGGTATTTCCCTTGACGAACAAAAGCGCCTGACCGGGGTGGCTGTTGATGCCGTGATCGATTCAGTCTCTGTTAAAACTACATTCAGTGAAACACTGGCTGAATTCGGTATTATTTTCTGTTCCTTTAGCGATGCAGTGAAGAACCATCCCGACCTCGTAAAGAAATACCTTGGTTCGGTAGTCCCATATACAGACAATTATTTTGCTGCTCTGAATTCTGCGGTTTTCTCGGATGGTTCATTCTGTTACATCCCCAGGGGTGTCCGCTGTCCCATGGAACTTTCCACATACTTCAGGATAAATGCCGCCAACACGGGCCAGTTTGAGAGGACCCTCCTGGTAGCAGATGATGAGGCCTACGTGAGCTACCTTGAGGGCTGTACTGCCCCCATGCGAGATGAAAACCAGCTGCATGCAGCAGTTGTTGAGATAGTGGCCCTCGAGAAGGCCGAAGTAAAATATTCAACGGTGCAGAATTGGTACCCCGGAGATAAAAACGGCAAAGGGGGCATTTACAATTTCGTGACCAAACGAGGGATATGCAAGGGCAATGATTCGAAAATTTCCTGGACCCAGGTGGAAACCGGCTCAGCCATTACCTGGAAATATCCAAGCTGCATTCTCAAAGGACATAATTCCATCGGTGAATTCTATTCCGTGGCAGTGACCAATAATATGCAGCAAGCAGATACTGGTACCAAGATGATGCATATTGGCAGGAATACGCGCAGTACCATTATTTCCAAGGGAATATCAGCAGGGAAAAGCCAGAACTCCTACAGGGGATTGGTACGCATCCTGAAAAATGCTGAAAATGCCCGGAATTTTTCGCAATGTGACTCCTTGTTGCTGGGCGATAGATGCGGTGCACATACCTTCCCGTATATTGAGGTTGACAACAGCACATCCATTATAGAGCATGAAGCAACTACTTCCAAGATCAGTGAAGATCAGATTTTCTATTGCAACCAGCGTGGTATTGATACCGAGAAAGCGATCAGCCTGATCGTGAATGGTTATGCCAAAGAGGTATTTAATAAATTGCCGATGGAATTTGCCGTAGAGGCACAGAAATTATTACAGATCAGCCTGGAAGGATCTGTAGGATAAGAAAAATTTTAAGTATATAAGTACAATGTTATCAATAAAAGACCTGAAAGTAAATATAGCAGAAAAGGAGATCCTTTCGGGGATCAATCTTGAAGTGAAGGCCGGAGAGGTGCATGCCATCATGGGTCCCAATGGTTCCGGGAAAAGCACCCTGGCCACAGCCATTGCAGGACGGGATACGATAGATATCACCCATGGTTCTATCAAATACAAAAGTGAAAATCTCCTGGAAATGGACCCGGAGGAAAGGGCCAAAAAAGGCATCTTCCTGGGTTTCCAGTACCCGGTAGAGATTCCAGGCGTCAGCATGGTCAGTTTCATGAAAACGGCCGTCAATGAGCACCGCTTGTATAACGGCCTGGAACCGCTCTCTGCCGGTGATTTCCTGAAGTATATGCGGGAAAAGAAAGAACTGGTAGAATTTGACTCCCAGCTCACGAACCGTTCGGTCAACGAAGGTTTCTCCGGGGGAGAAAAGAAGAAAAATGAGATTTTCCAGATGGCCCTGCTTGAACCCAAACTGGCCATCCTGGATGAGACTGATAGTGGACTTGACATCGATGCGCTTAAGATCGTCGCCAATGGTGTCAACACCCTGAAGAATAAAAACAATGCTACCATTGTCATCACCCATTACCAGCGATTGCTAGATTATATAGTCCCAGACTTTGTCCATGTCCTTTACAAAGGCCGCATTGTTAAATCAAGCGGAAAGGAGCTTGCCCTGGAACTGGAAGAGAAGGGTTATGACTGGATCAAGGAAGAAGCCGGGAGATAGATAAACATCATGAATACGAGCCAGGATTATATCGAATTGTTCAAAGCCAAGGAGGATTTGCTTGAAAAGGCCTCCCCTTCGTTTATGATGAACATCAGGGAGGATGCCATCCATGAGTTCGGGCTGACGGGCCTGCCGGACAAGAAGGACGAGATGTATAAATATACCTCCCTGCAGAAGCTGTTTGAGCCCGGTTATACCATGCAGTTACAACCCAGCAATGTTGATTTCAGTGTGGAGGACATCTTTAATTGTGATGTGCCCAACCTGGAAACCAGGCTTGAGATTATCCTAAACGGGTTTTATAAAATAAATGGGACGGCACTGACCGAAATGGAGAACGGGATCATTATTGGGAGTTTCGCCGAGGCCCTCAGAAAATATCCTGAACTTGTAAGGGAACATTTTGCAAAACATGCCGGGATCAAAAATGACTCCCTGGTATCTTTGAATACTGCCTTTGCCATAGATGGCCTGTTTATCTATGTGCCCAAAGGCCAGGTCCTGGAAGATCCTGTACAGGTTGTACACCTGCCAATGACAGGGATAGATACCATGCTGCATTACAGGAACCTCTTCATCATGGAGGAAAATACAAGTGCAGAGGTGATTGTCTGTGACCATACCCTGTCCCCTTTCCGCTTCCTGACCAATTCTGTCACAGAGATATATGCCGGCAAAGGAGCCAGGTTTCATTATTCGAGGGTCCAGAATGAGCACCTGAATTCCAACCTGCTCACCAACCTGTTCATCCACCAGGAAGCCGACAGTACGGTCAGGTCCAATACCATCACCTTGCATGGGGGACTGATAAGAAACAATACAAATGTTTTACTGAACGCAGAGGGATGTAATAATGAAACCTATGGCCTGTTCATGTCTGACAAGAACCAGCATATTGACAATTATGTGAACATTGATCATGCCAAACCAAACTGCACAAGCACCCAGCTGTTCAAGGGTATCCTCGGTGAACAGTCCACCGGTGCCTTCAACGGCCGCATCCTGGTCAGGCAGGATGCCCAGAATACATTGGCCTACCAGACCAATAACAATATCCTAATGTCTGACGAGGCCAGGATGAATTCAAAGCCCCAACTCGAGATCTATGCAGATGATGTGCGATGTTCCCACGGAGCGACAACGGGCCAGCTTGATGAAGATGCCCTTTTTTACATGCAGGCACGCGGTATTCCAAGAAAGGAAGCCAGGCTGCTGATGTTATATGCTTTTGCCCATGAGGTCATTGAAAAGATACAGGTTACTCCGCTGAAGGACAGGATCAATCACCTGGTTGACAAACGTCTGAGGGGTGAACTTTCCCGCTGCAACAACTGTTCCATGGCCTGTGGCGATATCCCCATCCCTGATTAAATTATTCCTGAATGGATTTTGAAGTAGATAAAATAAGACAGGATTTCCCCTTGCTTTCCAAAAAAGTACACGGACACCCCATCGTTTATTTTGACAACGGGGCCACCACCCAGAAGCCCAGACAGGTTATAGATACAGTACGCAGGTATTACGAGGAGGAAAATGCAAGCATTCACCGGGGGGTGCATTTCCTGAGTGAACGTTCCACTGAAACCTATGAAAAAGCAAGGGAAAAGGTCAGGGAATACATCAACGCAGCATCGACAAACGAGGTTATTTTTACCAGCGGAACTACCGGATCCATCAACGCACTGGCATTCAGTTTTGGGGAAAAACACCTCGCTCCCGGCACAGAAGTGATCATTTCTGAGATGGAACATCACTCCAATATCGTGCCATGGCAGATGGTCTGTGAACGAAAAGGAGCGAGTCTGAAGGTGATCCCCTTTAATACGAAGGGAGAACTGGTGATGGCTGAATTCAAAAAGCTATTGTCAGAAAAAACCAGGATCGTTGCCGTTACACATATCTCTAATTCTCTGGGGACCATCAATCCTGTCCGGGAGATCATCCGACTCGCGCATAAATTCGAGGTGCCAGTGCTCGTCGACGGGGCCCAGGCCTTGCCCCATGAGAGCATAGATGTTCAGGACCTGGATGCAGATTTTTATGCCTTTTCTGGCCATAAGGTTTATGGGCCTAACGGGATAGGGGTACTGTATGGCAAGGAAAAGTTACTTTATGACCTGCCTCCCTACCAGGGAGGTGGAGACATGGTTGATTGCGTTTCCTTTGAAAAAACCACATACAACCAGTTGCCTTTTAAGTTTGAAGCTGGCACCATGAATTATATCGGGGCAGCCGGATTGGCAGCAGCCCTTGACTACATAGGTGGTATCGGACTCAAGCGGATCAGGGAATATGAGAGATACCTGCTTGAATACGCCACCATGAAGCTGATGACTGTACCCGGACTGGAGATCTATGGTAATGCTGCAAATAAGATCAGTATCCTCTCATTCCTGCTAGATGGGATCCACCCCTATGATGCCGGGATGGTGCTTGACAAGCTGGGCATTGCAGTACGCACAGGTACACATTGTACCCAGCCTGTAATGGATCATTATAAGATCTCCGGGACCCTGCGTGCTTCCCTGGCATTTTACAACACAACCGAAGAGATTGACAGGCTTCATGCCGGACTCCACCGAGTTCGCGAGATGTTCGGATAATATGCCTTCCATTGATTATATTTGAGGAAAATTACAGGAACGATGAACATGAATGAAATTCAGGAAGAGATCATTGCAGAATTCGAGTTATTCGAGGACTGGCTGGATAAGTACAATTTCCTTATCGAACTCAGCAACGATCTGCCCATCATGGAACCCAAATACAAAACCAATGAATACCTTATCAACGGGTGCCAGTCAAAGGTATGGCTGAGGGCTGACCTGGTTGACGGAAAGATAAGGTTCACAGCTGATTCGGATGCCATTATCACCAAGGGCATCGTTTCTCTCCTTATCAGGGTCCTTTCTGACAGGGATCCTGCAGAAATCGTGGACACGGAACTGTTATTTATCGACCGGATCGGGCTGCGGGAAAACCTTTCCCCCACCCGCTCAAACGGCCTGCTGTCAATGGTGAAACAGATGAAATTATATGCCCTGGCCTACAAAACAAAAATAGCTCAACAATGACAATACTGCACTGTTGCTTGAATTGTTGAGGGGTGCAGACAAAGATTCAGATTATGGAGAACGATAACGAATTCCTTCAAGTAGAAGACAAGATCATTGATACTCTGAAAACTATTTATGATCCGGAGATCCCTGTAAATATATATGACCTGGGACTGATATACGAAATTGATGTGGATGATGAAAACAATGTTAAAATACGGATGACCCTAACTACCCCGAACTGTCCTGTTGCAGACAGTATCATCGCCGAGGTACAACAGAAGGTGGAATCCACTGAAGGAGTAAAATCAGTCAACCTCAAGCTCACCTTTGATCCGCCATGGGACGAGTCCAACCTGACCGAGGAAGCGAAATTGGAACTGGGATTGTTATAAAAAATCTTCCTCCGGCCTTGGAAAATCCTGCTGTAAATAGCCGCAAAATTAAAGAGAAGGCATTAGAGCTGGGATTCCTGCAGGCCGGGATAGCCAGGGCTGACCTTCTCCGGGAAGAGGCTGAAAGACTCAGGGCATGGCTGGATAGTGGCTACCATGGGTCAATGGTGTACATGGAGAACCATTTTGAGAAGCGGGTAGATCCTCGAGAGCTGGTAGAAGGTGCACGGTCCGTTGTCGTCCTTTTACAAAATTATTATACCAGGGAAGAACAGCAGGATAAACAGGCTCCGCTCATCTCCAAATACGCCTACGGGAAAGATTATCACCGTCTCCTCAAGAAAAAACTGCAAAAGCTGTATGCATTTATGGATGCCGAGATCGGTGCGCATTCCGGGAGGGTATTCGTTGATTCTGCACCTGTCCTGGAAAGGGCATGGGGACGTCTCGCGGGACTTGGATGGATAGGGAAGCATTCCTTGCTTCTGAACCGAAAACATGGTTCCTGGTTTTTTATCGGAGTGATCATCACCGACCTGGACCTGGAACCTGACCATCCCACAAATGATTACTGCGGGGATTGCACCCGTTGCATAGATGCCTGTCCCACTAATGCCATCCTGCCCGGTAAAACCATTGATGCGACTCGCTGCATTTCCTACCTTACCATAGAGAACCGGGATGACCGTTTACCTGAGGAGTTCCGCAGCCATATGCAAAACCGGGTTTTCGGATGTGACATTTGCCAGGATGTTTGTCCCTGGAGTAACAATGCCCATCCCCATTCAGAACCCTGGCTTGATCCCAGGCCAGGATTACTCGAAATGACCCGGCAGGAATGGGTGGACCTGGACAATAATAGGTATGATACTGTCTTTGAAGGGTCGGCAGTAAAGCGTACAAAATTCGGCGGCCTGCGCCGGAATCTGGATTTTCTTTAGTCGGCATCAAACACCGTCAAGACAATCTTTCGCTGGGAGCGGGGACCGTCAAACTCGCAGAGGAAGATGTTCTGCCAGGTCGACAGTCCGAGTTCGCCGTTCAAAATTGGGATGGTTTCACTGGGACCCACAATCCCGGCCTTCAGGTGGGAATCACCGTTATTGTCCTGGGCATCATGTTCCCACACCCCCTGGGGAATAAGCTTTTGCAACAGGCTCACGACATCATTCTGTACAGACTCATCCCAGTTTTCCTGTATCATAATGGCACTAGTGGCTCCCTGGGCGTAGACGTTGACCATGCCTGATTTGATATCGCTCTCCTGAACGATGGCTTCCACCTGCCGGGTGATGTCGTAGAGCCCGTTGTGGGCGGGCGTGCTGATCTGGATCGTTCGTTGCATTTATTCTAAATTAATTGTGTGATTTATGAGATTGATATGCATTTTTAATCAAAAAATCTACCTTGAATAACCTGAATTTCTTGGGAATCAACTGGCCGACTTGAAATGCCTTACTCAAATGCTGATAAAATAGTCCGCCAAATCTTAGCAGTTCCTTCATCCGTAACATCCAATGCATTATTATATTCTGAGTGGTTCCCTTGCGCTTCCGGTGTTACCATGCGGACAAAGACAAAATTCTTGGAAGGGTCAATAATACAGATATTATGATATGCTCCCAGAAAGCCGTATCCTGATTTGTCCACACCTTCAAAAATTCCATTGGTGTTTACAAACATTTGCCATCCGTAACCACGACGACGAAAATCATCTTGACCATCGGCAACAGGTATATTAGAGAGCAGGGGATCATTGACAATGGCTTGATCAATAAAATCTTCACTAAGTAATTGTTCTCCGTTCCAGCGGCCCTTGTTTAAATAGAACTGCCCGAATATTGCCAATTCACGCGCACTGATCAACACACTACGCCAACCCAGACAATCGCCCTGACGGGAGCGGAGAGATCGAGCTCCCGACCGTCGTATTCGATCGTTGTCGAGCCACATATCTGCATTGCCAATTCCGACATGAGCTGTCGAGAATGATGCCTTCGCACATGAAAACGCCCATGACGCTTTGGCCGATTTAGAAGCCACCATCAATATGGCACGGCTAAATCGTGACCGTGATCCAGATTTTGGACCTCTTTGATGCCGCTAGTGGACAAGGCCGAGGTAACGGCGCAGCTGACGTCTGGCGACTCAAAGTGTCTGGTCGAATATCCCATGGGCTTGGGCCGTTTGTGACCAATGCTGCAACATGCACATTTCGGCACTAAAGGCGGAAGGACTAAGCCGCTCGCGCGGCAATGGCGCTTGTGGCAGGTGGTGTTCACTG